>ERZ1026776.19-NODE-19-length-118666-cov-18.511403_pt1 | contig 118666 bp, 113 predicted proteins | sample MGYA00380125_ERZ1026776 | MGnify/ENA primary metagenome ERZ1026776 (study PRJEB33269, sample SAMEA4719761) | human gut metagenome | biome: human-associated habitat; feature: organic feature; material: feces | place: Cameroon | collected 2013-10 ...
ATACAATTTATTATAATTGAAAATGATTTAAAACAATTAATTATAATTGAATATAATTAAAAATAATAATAATTGACTATAGTCAAGAAAATATAAAAGCATATGAGAATAAGTATAAACAACCTTATCCCATATGAACCAGGAGGAATATCAAAAAATGATAGACATTAAATTTTTAAGAGAGAATCCAGATGTAGTAAAACAGAACATTAAGAACAAATTTCAGGACAGCAAACTTCCACTTGTTGATGAAGTAATTGAACTTGATACCCAGGCAAGAGCAACTCAGCAGGAGGCTGACGATCTGAGAGCGAATCGTAATAAGCTCTCCAAACAGATCGGCGCATTAATGGCACAGGGCAAAAAAGAAGAAGCTGAAGAAGTAAAAAAACAGGTAACAGAACAGGCAGAACGCTTATCTGAATTACAGGAAAAAGAAACTGAACTTCAGGCAAAAGTAAAAGAGATCATGATGGTAATTCCAAATATCATTGATCCATCTGTTCCTATTGGTAAAGATGATTCCGAAAACGTAGAAATTGAACGTTTTGGTGAGCCGGTTGTTCCTGATTTTGAGATTCCATATCACTCAGAGATCATGGAACATCTTCACGGACTGGATCTTGATTCAGCAAGACGTGTAGCTGGAAATGGTTTCTACTATCTGATGGGTGATATCGCAAGACTTCATTCTGCTGTTATCTCTTACGCAAGAGATTTTATGATTGACAGAGGATTTACCTATTGTGTTCCTCCTTTCATGATCCGAAGTAACGTCGTTACAGGTGTTATGAGCTTTGCAGAAATGGATGCCATGATGTATAAGATTGAAGGCGAAGACCTCTACCTGATCGGTACATCTGAGCACTCCATGATCGGTAAATTCATTGATCAGATTATTCCGGAAGAAGAACTTCCAAAGACACTTACAAGCTATTCACCTTGTTTCAGAAAAGAAAAAGGTGCTCATGGTATTGAGGAACGTGGTGTATACCGTATCCATCAGTTTGAGAAACAGGAAATGATCGTTGTCTGCAAACCGGAAGAAAGCAAAATGTGGTTTGATAAATTATGGCAGAACACTGTTGATCTCTTCCGTTCACTTGACATTCCTGTACGTACACTGGAATGCTGTTCCGGCGACCTCGCAGATCTGAAAGTTAAATCACTGGATGTAGAAGCATGGTCTCCTCGTCAGAAAAAATACTTTGAAGTAGGAAGCTGCTCAAATCTGGGTGATGCTCAGGCAAGAAGACTTCAGATCCGTGTAAAGGGTGAAGATGGTAAGAAGTATCTTGCACATACCTTAAACAACACTGTTGTTGCTCCACCTAGAATGCTGATTGCTTTCCTTGAGAATAATCTTCAGGCAGATGGCTCTGTAAGAATTCCGGAAGCACTCCGTCCATACATGGGTGGCAAGGATAAGATTGAAGCTTAATTCCATCTTTATCGATTTAATATACTTTTTTGACTATAGTAAAATAAGTCAAGAATCAGAAAGGAGGTGTCTGTGTGCACAGTTATTTACGTTCCATTGGATTTTCCGACATTAAAAACAGACGGCAGTTAACTCCGATCACAAAGGAGATCATTGCCAACCCAACAACAAAAAACATTGTAACTGTTGATGCAGACACCCGTCTGGTTCAGTTAAATAAGGACTTTGGAAAACACTTCGGTATCTCTCTTGTCGGAGAAATGGACATCGATAATACCATTTCATTTGAATACTATTTTCCCTATGTCCGCAGTTCTTTCATTATGAATCAGGAACGGATCTATATAGAAAAACATGGTGATAAAGAATCCTATGCCGGTGTCTGTGAAGACTATAATCTTGGCATGACACTCATCTTCTTTCTGACAAATATTTCTGATTATGCAAATACAAAATGGATGAACTATTCCAACCATCTGATCACTAAGGCTTATATGTCCGGACTGTCAACAAGCGGTAAAGTTATTCTCGATATTGAACAGCTTCCACCTGCAAACAGAGAACATAAACGTTCATCTGCTAATCGAAACAAACTGATCGAAGCTGCCAGACAAGGAGACCGTTCCGCCATGGAAAGCCTTACATTAGATGATATGGATGTCTATACACAGGTAAGTCGCCGTGCACATTACGAAGATATCCTTTCTATCGTAGAAACGAATTTCATGCCATATGGCATTGAAACAGAACATTATACCATCATAGGAAATATTCTGGACTGCAGCCTGTGCGAAAATGATTATACAAAGGAACCTGTATACCTTCTGAATGTGGAAACAAATGAAATGCTGATGGCTATAGCGATCAATGAAAAAGATCTGCTCGGTACACCTGCTCCAGGTCGCCGGTTCAAAGGCGAAATCTGGCTCCAGGGAAATGTTATTTTTTAAGAAATTGACATTTCTTACATTCTTGGGTATCATAGTAATGTTGGGTTTATTATATATTTTCCCCTTCTGCATTTGTAGCTCAGCAGGATAGAGCGTCCGCCTCCTAAGCGGAAGGCCGTGGGTTCGAATCCCGCCAGGTGCATTTTAGTGCATATAAATTAATTTGAAAGTATACGTCAGTTATTTTCATATAATAAATCAAAGGATCAATACACATGAACTATATTGTAATGGATCTTGAGTGGAATCAAAGTTATTCCGGTCATATCGGAGAACATCCCCGAATGCCTTTTGAAATCATCGAAATTGGTGCAGTTAAGGTAGATAAAAATTACCGCATCATTGATGAATATTCCAGTTTGATCAAACCTCGGATCTATAAAAAATTACATTCGAAAATCAGAACTATTCTAAATTATGATGAAACAGATCTGGCAAAAGGAAGAGGATTCAAGGAAGTTTGTACAGAGTTTCTGGAATGGTGCGGCAAAGATTACATTTTCTGTACCTGGGGACCTATGGATCTGACAGAACTTCAGACAAACATGGACTTCTACTATATGGAGAAGCTTCCACGACCATTAAAATTTCTGAATCTGCAACAGATATATGCGAATATGGTCGATCCTACAGGTTCTACCGTAAGCAAACTTGAAAAAGCAGTTGCCGACTATCATATACCGGAGGATTATCCATTTCACTCTGCAGTAAATGATGCCAGATATACAGCACTTGTTTTAAAAGAGATGCGTCCGAGAAATCTAAAGGATCTTTACAGCTTTGATCTGTACATGCATCCTATGAAAAAAGAAGATGAGATCGTAGCCATACATAACAATCAGTATGAATATATCACACGGGAATTCTCAAGCAAACAGGCAGCTATGGATGATAAGGATATCACCTGCATCCGCTGTTATAAATGCAATAAGAAGATCAACAAGAAGCTGGAATGGTTTTCAAACAGTCCTTCCTCCTACATATGTGCAGGAAAGTGCTGGCATCATGGATATTTCAGTGGAAAGATAAAATTCAAATCACTGGATAATGGAAGATACTATGTTGTGAAAACAATAAAACCAATCGACAAAAATGGTATCGAAGCGATTAAACAAAAACAGATCGACATCCGGGAAAGAAGAAAAGAAAAACGGCACATCCGTGCTGCAAGATAACTTTCTAATATTTGATAATAAAACGAACAGATTATTTTTCTGTATATTTTCCTACTATAAAAATGGAGCAGGTTCACAAATACCTGCTCCATTTTTATATAATGTTTTTCATTGATATTATATATTTTTCTTATTATGTATTTTTCATTTCTACTATACTTTTTTATTTTTCTTTCATTCCAAGCGGCTTCTTTGTTGCTGTTCCGGCTTTTCTCGGATACTCCTTCGGTGTTGCTGCTATCTTCTTCACGAAGACAAAACAGCGCTCCATATCCGTATCAGGTATCGTTGTATGAAAGATATTTTCTACCTGTCCTCCAAGGATACGAATGGCTTTCTTTCCTGCATGGATCTCTTCATCCAGTCCGGATGCCTTATATGGAATAAAATATCCACCTGTCTTAACAAATGGCATACAAAACTCTGATAAAGAGGATAAATTGGCAACTGCCCTTGATACCGCAAGATCATACTTCTCACGATACTGTGCATTTCTTCCACCATCCTCAGCTCTGCTGTGAACAGCTTCTATATCGTCCATCTCAAGTATGCGGATAACCTCATTTAAGAACTTTACGCGCTTATTCAGGGAATCCATCAAAGTTACCTTTAATCCCGGAAATGCGATCTTAAGAGGTATTCCGGGAAATCCTGCTCCGGTTCCTACATCTATGACTGATAAAGATTCATCCAGCTTTTTATATTTTGCAAGCAGAAGACTATCTGCAAAATGCTTTATAATGACATCTTCCTTCTCTGTGATGGCTGTCAGATTCATAACCTTATTCCACTCTACCAAAAGCTCATAATATTTCTGAAACTGCTCTAACTGATGATCATTTAATTCAATATCTATCTTCTTTGCTAATTCATATAGTCGATCCATATTGTGATATTCCTTCTATTATTTAATTTCAGGCTCTCCGCCGTGCTGCTTCATCTTCAGATAAACCAGCAGCACAGATATATCTGCCGGTGATACACCGGAGATTCTGGATGCCTGACCGATATTTTCCGGCTTGATATCCTTTAACTTCTGTCTGGCTTCTTTTCGAAGATTCGATACATCATCATAATTCAGATCAGCCGGGATCATCCTCTTTTCCAGCTTTTTAAACTGATGTACCTGTTCCGTCTGTCTCTTGATATATCCTTCATACTTGATCGATATATCAATCTGTTCGATCACATCCGCAGGCAACGGATGTCTATCCGGATCAATCGGTGCAATCTTCTCATAAGAAAGCTCCGGTCTGCGGATCAACTCTGCAAGACTTACTGCTGTCTTTAACTCCGTTGTCTCCATAGAACGCAAGAATTCCTGAATCTTACTGTTTCCGCCAACCATCGTTTCATTTAAACGCTTTGTTTCTTCTTCGATCATTGTACGTTTCTGACAAAATTTCTCATATCTCTCATCGTCGATCAGACCGATTTCATGACCGATATCTGTCAATCGGAGATCCGCATTATCCTGTCTTAACAGCAGACGATATTCTGCTCTGGAAGTCATCATACGGTATGGTTCTTTTGTCTCCTTTGTAACCAGATCATCGATCAATACACCGATATAAGCCTGTGAACGATCCAATACAACAGGCTCCTTTCCAAGTACCTTTCTGGCTGCATTGATACCTGCCATAAGACCCTGTGCTGCAGCTTCCTCATAACCGGAGCTTCCATTTAACTGACCTGCACCAAATAAACCTTCCACATCCTTAAATTCCAGTGAATGTTTCAAATTGATCGCACTGATACAATCATACTCGATCGCATAAGCATTTCTTACGATCCTGACATTCTCAAGTCCTTTCATGCTCCGTATCATCTTATACTGAACATCCTCCGGAAGAGAGCTGGACATTCCGCCCATATACATCTCATTTGTAAATTCACCCTCCGGCTCTATAAAAATCTGATGTCTCGTCTTATCCGGAAACTTCATAACCTTATCTTCGATTGAAGGACAATATCTTGGTCCTGTACCCTCGATCACACCGGAAAACAATGGAGAACGGTTGATATTCTCACGAATGATCTCATGTGTCTCCTCATTTGTATAACAAAGCCAGCAGGATACCTGATCTCGCTTGATATCTTCTTCTGTATTTGTAAAGGAAAATGGAACGATATGCTCATCACCCTTTTGTTCCTCCATCTGAGAGAAATCGATTGTCCTCTTATCCAGTCTTGCAGGTGTACCTGTCTTAAACCGACGGATACCGATTCCGGCTTCTTTCATGGAATCAGACAAATGATTGGCTGCCATAAGTCCATTTGGTCCTGTATGGTTTACAACATCTCCATAGATACATCTTGCTTTCAGATAAGTACCTGTACAGAGAACAACTGCCTTTGCATAATAGGTTGCACCGGAAAATGTCTTAACACCCTTAACCACGCCGTCTGTTACCATCAGCTCTGTTACCTCAGCCTGACGCAATACCAGATGATCGGTATTCTCTAATGTATGTTTCATTGTACGGGAATAATTTGACTTATCTGCCTGCGCACGAAGAGAATGAACAGCAGGTCCTTTTGATGCATTTAACATTTTGGACTGAATATAAGTCTTATCAATATTCTTACCCATCTCTCCACCAAGTGCATCCAGTTCTCTTACCAGGTGTCCTTTTGAGCTTCCACCTACATTTGGATTGCAGGGCATCATGGCAACACTGTCCATACTCACTGTAAACAGAATCGTTTCAAGTCCAAGACGGGCAGAAGCAAGTGCAGCTTCACAGCCTGCATGACCGGCACCCACAACTACCACATCATAATTTTCTTCAACCACTGGCATTTATCCATCCTCCTATTTACCCATGCAGAATTCTTCAAATATCTTATCTGCAAGATCATCTCTGTTCGTTTCTCCTATAATAAGCCCCAGATGTTCATAAGCATCCATCAGGTCGATTGAGAAGAAATCCTCCTCCATACCCATATCAATGCTTTCTCTTACCTTTAAAAGACTTTCTCTGGTCTTCATCAGTTCTTCTTTATGTCTCGCATTTGTGATGTACAACTGGTCATTGTACTCCAATTCGCCGGAAAAGAATTTGTCATTTAACAGATCATATAATTTTTCTTTTCCATCTCCTGTAGAAGCAGATAACTCTACAATATCACAACCAAGCTCGCATGTTATCCACATTTTATCCACAACTGTTTGTAAGTCATTTTTATTCATAATGGCAATAACATTTTTTCCCTTAATCTCTGATATTATCTGCTTATCGTTGTCATCTAACGGTACAGATCCATCGATCACATATAAGATCAGATCTGCCTGTGATGCAAATTCCAGTGCCTTATCCACACCCATCTTTTCCACAATATCTTCGGTATCCCGGATACCTGCTGTATCCACAATGTTCAGTATAATACCATTTATGTTGACAACTTCCTCTAAGGTATCTCTTGTCGTTCCTGCAATATCCGTAACGATTGCTCTGTTTTCTCCCAGAAACATGTTGAGAAGTGAGGATTTTCCTGCATTTGGCTTACCTACGATAACCGTCTTGATTCCCTCTTTTAAGATCCTGCCATTATCAAAAGTTTGCAGTAATTTATCCACATTATCACCCAACTTATCCACAATTGTTTGTAGTTTCTGTGGGTAACCATCCAGACTGTAATGTTCCGGATCATCAAGTGCTGATTCTATAAACGCTACATTATATAAAATCTGTTCTCTCATATCTATGATCTTATCCTTCAGATCACCACGAAGCTGCATAAGAGAAGATTTCACTGCAAAATCATTCTTCGCACTGATCAGATCCATAACGGATTCTGCCTGTGACAGATCTATTCTTCCATTTAAGAATGCCCGCTTGGTAAATTCTCCCGGTTCTGCAAGTCTTGCACCATTTTTAATTACTGCAGCAAGTACATTCCTTAATACAACCATTCCGCCATGACATTGTAACTCACATACATCTTCACAAGTATAAGTATGCGGAGCACGCATCAGAAGCAGAATACCCTCGTCCAGCTCTTTATCGCCATCATATACCTGTCCAAATACTGCTGTGTAGCTTTTCATGCTTTCTATTTTTTTCTCTTTATTTGCCGGTCTGAACACCTTTGAAGCGACTTCAACTGCATTCTTACCACTGATCCTTATAATACCAACCCCGGCATTTCCCATACCGGTTGCGATCGCAGCGATCGTATCATTTACAAGCATATGATTTCTCCTGTTTCTATCTGATCAATATTCTATATATCATTCACTGACATAACAAATAACATATATTATCATATCATTTTATTTATACTAACATACTTTTAGATAATACACCTATACATACTTTTTTTCTATCCCTAAAAAAAATTTCCGGAAGCCGATTCATCAGAGCTGTTACCCTGATTCTTCATTTTCCGGAAATCTTATTTTCATAAATTCACATTTACATATGATTTTCTGTTTTTTATATAAGTATCTTTTATCAAGATACTTTATTATTTGTTATTTCTGTCGTATTTCTTTAAATATACAATAACCTTACGATATGGTTCTTCACCCTCGCTTCTTGTAGATACATACTTATCATTCTGTAAAGTAGCGTGGATAATTCTTCTCTCATAAGGATTCATTGGTTCAAGTGCAAATGAACGCTTTGTTCTCTTTACCTTGAATGCAATGTTCTTGGCAAGATTTTCAAGAGTCTCTTTTCTTCTTGCTCTGTAATTCTCTGTATCAAGTTTTACTCTGATATAAGAGTCGCTCTTCTTGTTTACTGCGAGGCTGATCAGATACTGAAGTGCATCTAATGTCTGACCTCTCTTACCGATCAGAATACCCATCTCAGGACCTTCTACATCGATATCAAGAAGATTGTCTGTCTCATTAAACTCGATCTTGATGTCAGCCTGAATATCCATAGCCTTGAATAATGTTTCAAGATATTCTCTTACATCATCCACAAATGTTTTCTTCTTTCTGGCACTGATGACAAATGGTTTTGAACCGATCAGTCCAAGAAAACCTGTGCTTCCCTCACTGACTACATTATATTCCAGGTCTGTACTGGCACATCCAAGCTCAACGCTTGCCTGCATAAGTGCCTCATCTAAAGTTTTACCTTTAAATTCTACAAACTCCATTATTTATTTCCTCCCTTATCATTACTCTTATTCTGATACTGAAGCATGATATTTGCTTTGGAACCAATGCTTCCAGATTTGTAATGAACGTTGTTTTCTGACTGTTTCACTTCATCAACTGTCGGATTCGTATAACTTTTCAGTCTTGAAGATGCCATTCTGTTAATACTTTCAGACTGGGTGCTATCTGAACTTACATTACCATTCTGAGCGTCCATCATTTTCTCATAAAATGACTTCTTACCAGGATGCTTTGCTTCTTTCTTTGCCTGCTTCTTAGCTGCTTTTACTCTACATTTTTCAAGAACTGCTTCTTTATCACACTTCTTATAATAATTGTTGATAATAAGCTGTGTAATAATTGTAATAACAGAACCTATGATCCAGTAAAGACCAATAGCGATTGGCAGATTAATACAGATAAATAATGACATAAGCGGCATACCGTAAGTCATCATATTCATCATGCTGTTTGCCTGTGCAGCCGTAGGATCATTCGAATTTGTATTTGTATTGGAAGCACTCATGCTAATCTTTGAAGATACAAACTGCAATACTGCTGACAGGATTGGAACGATCAGTGCTGCTGAAAGCTTCAATCCGGGAGCATCTGCAATATTCAAATTAAATAAAAATCTGTTCATATTCTCAAAGTTCTGAATATAATCTGCTTCTTTTCCACTTGTAAATCCAAAAATATCCTGTAACTGTGACCAGTCATGTGTGGATATCTTATCCAATACATCAATTACCTTATTATTTGTAAGATCTCCATTTGATGCAGCCGTCATCATCTGCTTTGCAGCAGTAACTGCTGTAGAAACCTGACCTTCCTTATCTGTTGCAACTGCATTGATAATATCATAGTAATTTGCACTGGAATCAAGTCCGATTGCCTGTAACTTGGAAACATCGATCTTATCGATATCTACACCCTGCATACTTGTTACGATCGCATCATACTTGTCCTTCATATCTCCTACATAAGCAGGGATATTCTGGATAACACGGTACAGACCATAGAATACAGGAAGCTGGATCAGAGTTGGCAGACATCCGGATGTAAGGCTTACACCATACTTCTTCTGGATTTTCTGTGTTTCCTGCTGCTTCTTCATCAGGGATTCCTGATCTGTTTTATTGTTATACTTCTTTGTTGCCTTATTAATCTCCGGCTGGATAAAACTCATAATCTTAGAAGATTTCTGCTGCTTGAAGTTCAATGGGAACAAACAAGCTCTTATGAAAAACGTAAATAAGATAACGCAGATACTAAGATTAACATATCCTATTCCCATGCTGTTACTGATAATCTCGATCAATTTATACATCAGATCGAAGATCTTACCGAATAACCAACATATCGGTCCTAAGATCAGACCGTCTTCTACTGTTAGAAACATCTTGTCCTCCTTTATGGAACGGGATCATATCCTCCTTTAGAAAAAGGATTACATCTAAGTATTCTCCATACAGCCAGGAGGCCACCTTTTATCACGCCATACTTTTCCAAAGCTTCGATCGCATATTGTGAACAGGTTGGAAAATACTTGCAGGTAGGATGTCCTTTTAACATGGACAAATACCTCTGATAAAATCTGATTAAACCAATTAACATTCTTTTCATTTTTAATTTTCACCATCTCTGACTATCGTCAGTTTCTTCAGCCTGAACAGATGCATCATAGCACTTTCTATCTCATGATACCCTTTGTCCTTCGCTGTTACTCTGGCAACGAACACAATGTCATAACCACTGCAAATACAGTCTTTGTTTAATCGATAAGCTTCTCTAATCAATCTGGTTACCCTGTGTCTTACCACACTGTTACCAACTTTTTTACTAACAGAGATTCCAAGTCTATTGTATTCCAAGCTGTTGGCTCTCAGATACATAACTAAATATTTATTGGCTACCGAATCCTTTGTGTTATAAACACTGCCAAACTCTCTGCTGTTTTTTAACGTAATAAAATTACTCATAACATAACCACCAAATCATTGATTGAAAATTAGAAAAACTAAAAAAGGCCACAACCTTGTGACCTATGCTGATAATTTCTTTCTACCCTTAGCTCGTCTAGCGGCCAATACCTTTCTGCCATTAGCAGTGCTCATTCTCTTTCTGAAACCATGAACCTTTGATCTCTGTCTCTTCTTAGGCTGGAAAGTCATCTTCATATCTATACACCTCCTTTAATTATTATGACTGTGATTTATCCACATTCTCTCGTTTCTTCTGTTTATAACAGTCTCAAACAAACACATATGGATACCTACAAAGTCCTTGCATATTATAAATAAATAACCCCATACAGTCAAGTTTTTTTTGAATTTTTCCTTTAAAATCAAGGGTTTTCACATTATAAAACACTTAGTTAGAAAAATGTGATTTTATATTTTTCTAAAATTGGTGTCTATATAATTTTCAAATACAAAATCTAGTGGTTTTTCTTTTTCTCCACATTTAGCCATTGATATGAACTTTACCATAATCAATTTACATAATGTTATCCACAAATTGTGAATAACTTGTGGATAACATCTTGATTCATTGTTTTCTTTCTTCCATAAATCCATATTTTATCTTATTTTTTGATGTTCACAATTTATAAGGTAACATTTTTATTACTTAACATAACAATACTTTTTCATAATTATTATGTAACTTATACACCTTCTGTTTCAAAACAGTTTTTTAACATATATCAAAATGAGTTTCTACCTATTATATAGAAAATTTTTATCATATGTCTGTCAGAGGGTAATAAAACTTGAAAAAATGGTCATTTTGTTATAAGATATAAATACGTGGTTCTATGCCTATAACTCCATAGACACAACGACTGGACGGAAAGGATTTTCGGAAGAATGGAAGAATTAATTTTATCAAAATGGGACGAGATACTCTCTCTTCTCGAGACAGAACATGGATTATCCCCTATTGTTGTTAAAACATGGATCAAGCCTTTGAAGTTATATTCTGTCGAAGGAAAAAAACTGTATTTTGCAGTTGATGATAGTATGGGTTCAAGAGCCATCGACTTTATCAATAAAAAAATGTACGATATGTTCCTGGTTACTTCTATAAAAGAAGTGCTGGATGACGATTCTATCGAGATTGTAATTGACGTGGAAAGTAATCTAAACAAAACCTCCAAAGAAGAGGTTACCAAAGAAGAATACAACGAAGCGATCACCAAGAGCAATCTCTATCCAAAATATACATTTGAAACATTCGTTGTAGGTGAGAGCAACAAGCTCGCTCATGCAACATGTCTTGCTGTCGCAGATTCACCGGGACTGGACAAATTCAACCCACTGTTTTTATATGGTGGAGCAGGTCTTGGCAAAACGCATCTGATGCAATCGATCGCACATTATATTTTACAGCATAATAAGAATATGAAGGTTCTCTATGTACCTTCCAATAAATTTACAAATGAGATCGTAGAAGCGATCAAAAAGAACAAAACAGACGAGTTCCGGGAAAAGTACAGAACCGTTGATGTATTACTGATCGATGATATCCAATATCTTATCGGTAAAGAGAGTACCCAGCAGGAGTTCTTTGATACCTTCAATGCACTTCATGATGAAGGAAAACAGATTATTCTGTCATCGGATAAACCTCCAAAGGAGATTAAAACTCTGGAAGAACGTTTCCGTTCCAGATTCGAATGGGGAGTGCCGATTGATATTCATGCTCCTGATTATGAAACCAGAATGGCAATTCTCAAAAATAAAGTTGAGATGAACGGATACAAGAATATCAGTGACAACATTCTGGAATATATTGCAAATAACGTTACCTATAATGTAAGAGAACTGGAAGGAGCATTAAACAAGATCAGTGTATATGCCGAACTTGGAAATGTTACGATTACAGAAGATCTTGCAAAGAACATATTAAAAGATATGATATCCAAGGAAACCAATGTTACGATCACACCTGATCTTATCATTAATACCGTTTCCGAACACTTAAATATCAGTGTTGATGATATCAAATCTTCCAAACGTAGTCAGGATGTAGCCAATGCAAGACAGATATCCATGTATCTCTGTCGTAAGTTTACAACAAAGGGATTAAAGAGCATCGGAGATGTATTTGGCGGTAAAGACCATTCGACTGTTTTAAGTAATATCAACAAAGTAGATAAGAGGATTGAAAGTGATCCTGAATATGCTGAGACAATTGATGTCATTATCAAGAAACTCAGTCCTCACAGCTAATGTTATTTATATGTGGATGAATGTCTGTACTATTGTTATGAAATGTTAGTATCTGACAATTCAATCAATTCAGACGATTTTCAAATGTTTATAAGTCCACTTACAATAACATTGAATATCAGGAAAATTAACATAGACACATAATGGATTTCATAAGGATTTAAAAGGATATTTTGAAGTTTCAACAAATCCACACCTACTACTACTGTTATTACTACTTTTATTATTAAATATATATCTACAGACAACCGGGAAAGGAGTTTATAAACAAAATGAAGATTTCGTGTATGAAGGGAAATTTGATGCAGGGAATTAGTAATGTATCAAAAGCTGTATCTACAAAAACCACACATCCAATTCTCTCATGTATTTTCATTGAAGCTGAAAATGGAAATATAAAACTCACAGCAAATGATATGGAAATTGGAATAGAATCTTATGTTGAAGGAACTGTTATCGAAGAAGGAAAGGTTGCGATCGAAGCAAAGCTTTTATCGGACATCGTAAGAAAGCTTCCGGATAGTGAGATCCATATGGAAACAAATGAAGATTTCAAGACAACGATCAAATGTGAGAAATCATTATTTACCATTGCAGGAAAATCAGGAGAGGATTTCTCCAGTCTTCCGATTGTTGAAAAATCCAAATATATTACAATTTCACAATTTACATTAAGAGAGATCATTAACCAGACGATCTTCTCAATTTCAGACAGCGAATACAATAACGTTATGACAGGTGAATTGTTTGAGGTTTCCAATAACAGACTTCGTGTTGTAGCTATTGACGGACATCGTATCGCTATCCGTAATGTAGAATTAAAGGATGAGAGTCAGGATGTGAAGGTTATCGTTCCTGGTAAGGCACTCAGTTATATTAGTAAGATTGTAAATGGTGGAGTAGATGATGATGTAAATATCTACTTTGCAGATAATAATATATTATTTGAATTTGACAGAACAAAGGTTGTATCTCGTCTGGTAGAAGGTGAATTCTTTAGAATTGATAATATGTTAAATGTTGATTATCAGATCAAGTTCACGATCAACAAGAGAGAATTTCTTGACTGTCTGGATCGTTCATCTCTTCTGATCAAAGAATCAGATAAGAAACCGATCAAGCTCACGATAGAAGATAACATGTTATATCTGAAGATAGATTCTCTGATCGGTTCAATGAATGAAGAGATAGAGATTCATAAAGAGGGAAGCAATATCATCATTGGATTCAATCCAAAATTTTTAATGGATGCGATCCGTGCAATTGACGATGATGATATTACTATATACATGAATAATACAAAATCACCTTGTGTAATCAAGGATGAAGAAGAGAATTATATTTATCTGATCCTTCCAATGGGTATCGGAAGCAGATAATCCCGGATTGGAGATAAGAAAAAATGGAAATAATCAAGCTGAGAGATGAATTTATAAAACTGGGTCAGGCATTAAAGGCAGCCGGTTTTGTAGAGTCAGGAGTAGAAGCAAAAGAAGTTATATCTCAGGGTCTTGTTATCGTAAATGGTGAGATTGAGACCAGAAGAGGAAAAAAACTGTATGATGGAGATGAAGTAGAATTTGATGGAGATAAGATCAGTATCCAGAAATAATTCTACATGTGTGGCTGGTAGATAGTATGTATGTTGAATCACTGAATATTAACAACTATAGAAATTATGATGAGTTATTCATTACGTTTGATAAGAATACCAATATTTTATATGGTGATAATGCACAGGGAAAAACAAATATACTGGAATCTATCTATATGGCAGCTACAACCAAGTCCCACCGTGGAAGTAAGGATCGGGAAATCATAAAAATAGGTGAAGAAGAGTCACATATACGTCTTTGCATCAAAAAAAGTGATATAAGTCATCGGATTGATATGCATTTGCGTAAAAGCAAGAATAAAGGAGTTGCTATAGATGGAATACCTATCAGACGTACAACTGAACTCTTTGGTTTATTAAATGTGATATTTTTTTCACCAGAGGATTTATCTATCATAAAAAACGGTCCTTCTGAGAGAAGAAGATTTCTGGATCTGGAGTTGTGTCAGTTAAGCAGATTGTATTATCAGAATCTGTCTTCCTATTCCAAGATATTGAATCAGAGAAATAATCTGTTAAAGCAGATTGCTTATAATAAAAGTCTGATGGATACTTTAGATGTATGGAACATGCAGCTTGTGGATTACGGAAGAAAGGTTATAAAAGAAAGACAGAATTTTATAACGATGTTAAATGATCTGATCGGAGATATCCATTTGAAGCTGACTTCTGGAAAAGAAAAGCTGGAGATCATCTATGATAAAAATGTCGATGAAGATGAATTTGAACAGGTGTTGTCAGATAAGGTTCATGTAGATCTGAATTATATGAGCACCCAGACAGGACCGCATAGAGATGACATCATGTTTATGATAAACGGAATTGATGCAAGAAGATTTGGATCACAGGGACAGCAGAGAACAGTTGCTCTTTCTTTGAAAATCGCAGAGATAAAGCTGGTAAAGAATATTATAAATGACAATCCGATACTTCTCCTGGATGATGTTATGTCAGAGCTTGACAGCAACAGAAGAGAAGCGTTGTTAGAGGAGATCAAAGATATACAAACAATTATAACCTGTACAGGTTATGATGATTTTATAAAAGAACAAGTAGTGATCAATAATGTGTATCATGTTACAAACGGAACCGTTACGAAGATATAAGTTTCGTATGTTATGGAGTATTAAGGAGGAAAAAAATGTCAAATAATTATGATGCTGAACAGATACAGGTTCTGGAAGGACTTGAAGCTGTCAGAAAAAGACCGGGAATGTACATAGGAAGTACGTCTACAAGAGGATTGCATCATCTTGTTTATGAGATTGTTGATAATTCTGTAGATGAAGCTCTGGCTGGTTATTGTAATCACATAGAAGTTTTTATTAACCCTGATAATTCCATAACGGTTGTTGATAATGGACGTGGTATCCCTGTAGGTATTCAGGAGAAGACCGGAAAGTCAGCATTGGAAGTAGTATTTACCGTTCTTCATGCCGGTGGTAAGTTTGGCGGTGGAGGATATAAGGTATCCGGTGGTCTTCATGGTGTAGGTGCTTCTGTTGTAAATGCTCTTTCCGAATGGTTAGAGGTTGAAGTTACAAGAGATGGTCATGTATATAAGCAGACTTATAAGCGTGGTAATGTAGACAGTGCATTGCAGATCATTGACGATGCACCGGAAGATAAATCAGGAACAAAGGTAACATTTCTTCCGGATAAGACAATATTTGATGACTGGATCTATGATTATGATACATTACGGACAAGACTTCGTGAGACAGCATTCCTTACAAAGGGTCTGAAGATTACATTAACAGATCTTCGTGTAGATCCTCCAAAGGAGAGACATTTCCATTATGAGGGCGGTATCAAAGAGTTTGTTGAATACATGAACAGACACAGAGAAGCACTCTATGATAAAGTAATCTACTGTGAAGGACTCAAGGATGGTGTATATGTAGAAGTTGCTATGCAGCATAATGACTCCTATAACGAAATGATACACAGTTATGTAAATAATATTAATACACCGGAAGGTGGTACACATTTAACAGGTTTCAAGGCAGCCATTACCAAGATTTTCAATGACTACGCAAGAAAAAATAATCTGTTAAAAGAAAAAGAGGATAATCTGTCCGGTGAAGATCTGAGGGAAGGTATGTCTGCGATCGTATCTGTAAAGATCGGTGAACCTCAGTTTGAAGGTCAGACAAAGCAGAAGCTTGGTAATTCAGAAGTAAGACCTGTTGTAGAAAGTATCGTAAGTGAACAGCTTACTTACTTCTTAGAGCAGAATCCGAATATAGCAAAAATAATTATAAATAAATCTGTAATGGCACAGCGTGCGAGAATCGCAGCAAGAAGAGCCAGAGATGTAGCAAGAAAGGCAAATCTTGCAGATAATATGGCACTTCCCGGAAAGCTTGCAGATTGTTCTGATAAAGATCCGAAGAACTGTGAGATCTACATCGTAGAGGGAGATTCCGCCGGTGGATCTGCAAAGAAAGCAAGATCCCGTGCAACACAGGCGATCCTTCCACTTCGTGGTAAGATCTTAAACGTAGAAAAAGCAAGAATTGACAGAATCCTTGAGAATGCCGAGATCAAAGCAATGATCACAGCATTTGGTACAGGTATTCATGAGAATTTTGATATTGATAAGCTCAGATACAACAAGATCATCATTATGACGGATGCCGATGTAGATGGTGCTCATATTGCAACTCTGCTTCTGACATTCTTCTATCGGTTCATGCCGGATCTGATCCGAAAAGGACATGTATATCTGGCGCAGCCACCACTTTATAAGCTGGAGAAGAATAAGAAAATCTGGTATGCCTACAGTGATGATGAACTGAACAGTATCTTGAATGAAGTTGGACGAGATCAGTCAAATAAGATCCAGCGATACAAAGGTCTTGGTGAAATGGATGCAGAACAGTTATGGGAAACAACCATGGATCCGGAAAAGAGAATTTTATTAAAAGTTGCGATTGATGATGATGATGAATCAGAGATTGATATGACCTTCAATGTACTGATGGGAGATAAAGTTGAACCTAGAAGACAGTTCATAGAGACAAATGCCAAGTTCGTTAAGAATCTTGACATTTAAACGAAAGGGAGAAGAACATGGATGACGATAAGATTTTTGACAAAATAAGTGAAGTCGGACTCAAAAAGACCATGGAGAGGTCTTATATAGATTATGCCATGAGTGTTATTGCAGCACGAGCACTTCCTGATGTAAGAGATGGTTTGAAGCCTGTTCAGCGAAGAATCCTTCACTCAATGATAGAACTGAACAACGGTCCGGATAAGCCACATCGTAAATGTGCCCGTATCGTCGGTGATACCATGGGTAAATATCATCCACATGGAGACAGTTCCATCTATGATGCTCTCGTAAAACTGGCTCAGGACTGGAATACAAGATATCCATTGGTAGATGGTCATGGTAACTTTGGTTCAGAAGATGGTGATGGCGCTGCTGCGATGCGATACACAGAGGCAAGATTATCAAAGATCAGTATGGAAATGTTAGCTGATATCAATAAAGATACAGTTGATTTTGTACCAAACTTTGATGAGACAGAAAAAGAGCCAACGGTACTTCCATCACGTTTTCCTAACCTATTAGTAAACGGTACAACGGGTATCGCAGTTGGTATGGCTACCAATATTCCACCACATAATTTGAAGGAAGTAATCGGTGCAACCGTAAAAATCATTGATAATCGTATAGAAGAGGACAGAGAAACCTCTATTGACGAGATCATGCAGATCATAAAAGGACCTGATTTTCCTATGGGAGCAGAGATCCTTGGTCGTCGTGGAATCGAAGAAGCATACAGAACCGGTCGTGGTAAGATCAAGGTTCGTGCCGTTACAGATATCGAGGCAATGCCAAATGGTAAGCATAAGATTGTAGTAACGGAGCTTCCATATATGGTAAATAAAGCTTTACTGATCCAGAAGATCGTAGAGCTTGTAAAGACCAAACGTGTAGAGGGAATCACGGATGTAAGAGATGAATCATCCAGAGAAGGTATCCGTGTTGTCATCGAATTAAAGAAAGATACAAATGCAAATGTACTTCTGAATCAGTTATATAAGCATACACAGCTTCAGGATACATTTGGTGTTAATATGCTGGCACTTGTAGATGGTGTTCCAAAGATCTTAAATATCAGCCAGATGCTCGGATATTATCTGAAGCATCAGGAGGATGTCGTAACCAGACGTACAAAGTATGATCTGAATAAGGCAGAAGAACGGGCACATATCTTACAGGGATTGTTGATCGCACTCGATAATATCGATGAAGTTATCAACATTATCCGTAGTTCCAAGAGTGTACAGGATGCGAAGAATGCATTGATCGAACGATTCGGACTGACAGAGGTTCAGGCACAGGCAATCGTAGATATGAGACTTCGTGCTCTGACAGGTCTGGAACGTGAGAAGCTAGAGGCAGAATATAAAGAACTGATGGATAAGATCAGTTATCTGAAAGCAATTCTTGCAGATGAGAAGAAATTACTTGGGGTTATCAAAGATGAGCTTCTTGTTATTTCTCAGAAATATGGTGATGAGAGAAGAACCGCACTCGGCAGAGATGTTGACGAAGTAACAGACGAAGAACTGATCGAGAGAGAAAATATCGTTATAGCCATGACAAAGCTCGGTTATATCAAGCGTATGCCGGAAGATCTCTTCAAGGCACAGAATCGTGGTGGTAAGGGTATCCGTGGTATGCAGACGATTGATGAAGATTATATTGAGAATCTGATCGTAACAACGACACATAATTATCTGATGTTCTTTACAAATACCGGTAGAGTATACCGTCTGAAGGGATATGAGATACCGGAAGCAGGAAGAACAGCCAGAGGTGTTGCAATCGTAAACCTTCTTCAGCTTCAGGCAGGTGAGAAGATCACAGCAGTAATTCCGTTAAAGAGCTACGAGGATGGTAAATATCTGTTCATGGCAACCAGAAATGGTATGGTAAAGAAAACAGATATCTTAGAATATCAGAATGTGAGAAAGACAGGACTTACAGCTATTGTTCTGCGTGATAATGATGAACTGATCGAAGTGAAAGCAACAAATGGAGATGATGATATCTTCCTGATCACAAAGAAGGGTATGTCGATTCGTTTTAATGAAAAAGACGTCAGACAGACCGGAAGAACTTCCATGGGTGTAAAGGGTATCCATCTTGGAAAAGATGATATCGTAATTTCCATGCAGATGAGTTCACAGGGAGAAAAGATCCTGCTTGTTACCGAAAATGGTATGGGTAAGAGGACATTGATCTCAGAATTTAACGCCCAGAATCGTGGTGGTAAAGGTGTAAAATGTTATAAGATCACAGAAAAAACAGGTGATCTTGTAGGAGCGAAGATCGTTACTGATGAAAATGATGTTATGATCATCACCACAGAAGGAATCATTATCCGTACAAGCTGTGATGGAATATCCACACTTGGACGAGTAACCTCCGGTGTAAAGGTTATCAATCTGAACTATGATAATAATGTCAAGGTAGCATCCATGACAGAAGTACAAAAAGAAGAATTTGACGATGAGGATCCGGAAGGAGAAGGTCTGGAAGAAACGGAAGATACAGAAGTATTAGAAGAACAATCATCGGAAGAAGATTCAACAGAAGAATAATATAAAGGATACCGGCTGAATAAGATCAGCCGGTATTCATAAAGAAGGTAAAAAGTTACTAAAAATTGGAGGTGGGATATGCCAGCTAAAATATATTTGGGGTTATATAATGCTATCAACGGCATTGTATTTAAAACAGCAACAACAGAGGCAACAACGGAAGCACAGAATATTATTACCAAAAATGACAGATTAAGTAAATTTTTGGAATCATTCAATAATACGGCAGGTCTTTCCAGTTATATTATGGATATCCTGTATATATTGATCGTACTGGTCATTGCACTGGCATTTCTGACACTGATGGCTCATATATACAGATATATGAAACGAAGAAAAGATCCATATTATAAAAAGAATGATGATGATTTTCTGGATAATTAAAAAAAGAGGATAAGAAAATGCGTACAATTAATACAGATGAGATTATTCAGACTGTAAAAGAAATGTGTATTGAGGCAAATCTGAAGCTGTCAGAGGATATGGAACAGGCAGTCAGAAATGCCGCAGAAGAAGAGGACAGTGTACTTGGAAGACAGATCCTTTCGCAGCTATGTGAGAATCTGGATATAGCAGCAGAGGATCAGATACCGATCTGTCAGGATACAGGAATGGCGGTATTTTTCATTAATGTCGGACAGGATGTTCATGTAGAAGGCATGAATCTGACTGATGCAGTGAACGAAGGAGTCAGACAGGGATATACAGAAGGATATCTTCGTAAATCTGTTGTAAGAGATCCGCTGATCCGTGAAAATACAAAGGACAATACACCGGCAATCATACATTATGATATTGTACCGGGTGAAAATATAGAGATTACGATCGCACCAAAGGGATTCGGAAGCGAGAATATGAGCCGTGTGTTCATGTTAAAGCCTGCCGATGGAGAAGAAGGCGTAAAAGCAGCCGTTCTTCAGGCAGTCAAGGATGCAGGTCCAAATGCATGTCCTCCGATGTTTGTAGGTGTAGGTCTGGGCGGAGATTTTGAAATGGCTGCAAAGCTTGCAAAGAAAGCTCTTACCAGAAAAGCCGGAGAACATTCACCATATGAGCATATTGCAAGAATTGAAAATGAAATTCTGGATGCCGTTAATCATACGGGAATCGGACCGGGTGGTCTGGGTGGTAAGACAACAGCACTTGCAGTTAATATCGAGACTTATGCAACACATATCGCAGGAATGCCTCTTGCAGTTAATATGTGCTGTCATGTAAACAGACATGTAACAAGGATTCTGTAATGGATTTTATAAGCTATCGTTAAGGTCAATACATGGCAGATATGAATTACAGAATTTATTTTATAGAAGAATAAAAAGAGAGAGATGAGAAAAATGGATAAGCATATTACAGCACCATTTGATAAAAAACAGGTAGAAGACCTTCATGCAGGAGATTATGTATATATATCAGGTGTGATCTACAGTGCCAGAGATGCTGCACATAAGAGAATGTATGATACATTGATCGAGAACGGAAATGATGAATCAAAGCTTCCAATTCAGTTGGAAGGAAATGTGATCTATTATCTGGGACCAACACCTGCAAGAGAAGGTCAGGTCATCGGATCAGCAGGACCAACAACCAGCAGTCGTATGGACAAATACACACCACTCATTCTTTCAAAAGGTTTGAATGGAATGATCGGAAAAGGAAAGAGAAGTCAGGCAGTTATTGATGCCATCGTAGAAAACAAGGCAGTATATTTTGCTGCGGTAGGCGGTGCAGGTGCACTCCTTTCCAAATGTATCAAGAAATCAGAGGTCGTTGCGTATGATGATCTGGGAACAGAAGCCATCCGTAAGATGACAGTTGAAAATCTGCCTGTTATTGTAGTAATTGACAGCAAAGGAAATAATCTGTACGAAACAGCGGTTGCAGATTATCTGAAACAGCAGGAATAATATAGAATAAGGCTGTTTTCGTTCTATTATATCAAAATTGATATATTAAAGAATTATAATAGGGATATTCACAGCTATACATAATTATGTGCATCAGGTTACAATAGCATTGTGATGTTCAAAGCCATTTAAATAGTAAATGTTTAAGAAAGATGCGCTGGGATGTTCCTGGCGCATTTTTTCCGTAAAAAAGGAGAGTGATGGATATGGGTAAGAACAAAAAGAAAAAAGAAAGTTATTATGATGCAGACCAATCCGGCAGAAAATTAGGTAAATGGAATTTTATCATGCTGGCAGTAATCATCGTAATAGAAGCAGTATTATATTATGTATTAACGCCGGCAATCAATCTTCACAGTGTTGAATTCTGGATATGGATGATCGTAACAGTTGTTGCACTTTTTATTTGTACACTGAATTTAAAGGCAGAACAGATGGATGATATGCCTGTATCACCAAAACTGACGAAGATATTTGGTATTGTGATCGGAATCATGATCCTGGCAGCACTTGTTGGATGGATCGGATCATCTAAATTATTTGCAGCTTCCAAATATGCCGGCCTGATCCGGATTGAAGATGGAAATTTTGAGACGGATATTGTTGAGAGCAAAGAGATCAATGATATAGCACTGATGGATACAGATACGGCCGTTATTATCGGTGAACGTGCGATCGGTTCTTTATCTGATGTGGTCAGCCAGTACGAAGTAAGCAGTGACTACAGTACGATCGATTATAATGGCAGTCCGATGAAGGTAGCAGCTCTGGAATATGCCGGATTCATCAAATATATGAATAATAAAAAGAACGGTATACCGGGATATGTACTCGTCGATCCGGTAAAGAATGAAGCAAAATATGTAAAGCTTGAAAAGCCAATGATCTATTCACCTTCTGCATATTTTAATCAGAATCTTTATCGTCATGTACAGATGGCATATCCGACAGCTATGTTTGAAGGTTTCTATCTGGAACTCGATGATAACGGAGATCCATATTATATCTGTCCGGTACTGACAGCAAATGCAGGTTTATTCGGTGCAAAGGATGTAAAGGGTATTGTGATATGTGATCCATGTACCGGTGATACAGAATATCATGAAGTTGGTGACGTGCCAAACTGGGTAGACCGTGTCTATGACGGAGATCTGGCATGCAGAAAATATGACTGGTACGGAAAATTATCCGGTGGTTACTGGAACAGCGTATTTGGCAATAAGGGATGTAAAACAACAACAGACGATTATGGTTATAAGGTAATGAACGGAGATGTGTGGGTATACACCGGTGTAACTTCTGTAAATGGAGATGAATCCAACATCGGTTTTGTTATGATCAACCTTCGTACCGGAGAAAGCAAATATTATTCTATCGCAGGTGCAGAAGAACACTCGGCAATGGCATCCGCAGAAGGACAGGTACAGCACCTTGGATATAAAGCATCCTTCCCTTCATTGATAAATATTGGAGGTATTCCTACTTATATCATGGTATTAAAGGATAACGGTGGTCTTGTCAAAATGTATGCACTGGTTGACGTTGAGAAATACAACATCGTAGCAACAGGAAATACACAGAGAGAAACACTGGCATCTTATAATAAACTGCTGGCACAGAATGGATTAAAGACGGGTAAAGATCTGTCCGATGATCTTCCGAACAAGCAGATTACTGTCAAAGATATCAAATACATTAATCTGGAAGACAGTACCTATGTCTATATTACAGATGAGAATGGAAATGTCTATAAACAGGATTTTGCAGAAAATGAAAGTCTGATCTTCATTCAGCAGGGGGATTCAATCAAGGTATTCTATCAGGAAGGAGAGAATGCAATCAATCAGTTGATCTCGTACGAGAAATAAACAATAGGATAGATTAAAAAAATTGGATAATTAAAAAAGTAAATATTGCGTATGGTTATGTAAAAAGAATGCAAGGTGTTTATAAATGCCATATGAACATACACAAAATGTACAAAAAAATCTAGTAATTATAACGAATTATACAAAATTGACAGAAAATCAAATATAGCGTACATTAGAATTATAAACGGATTTTTAGGCAGAATCGGTTAAGTGGATTCTCTGCTAAGACAGTTGATCATATTCGCCTTTTATTTGATCAGTATGGTTTCAATAACATGTTTGGCAGAAGGAATGGTTATGCTTAAACTTTCTTGTGAATTAAATCAAATTAAAATGGGAGGAGTACAGGTATGAAGAACCTAAGAAGAATCACGTCATTGCTGCTGGTGGCAGTGCTGGTAGCAGGACTGCTTGCAGTACCGGGAGGCAATGTACAGGCAGCAATGAAAAAGAAGGTACAGTTAAACAAGAAGACAGTAACGTTAGAGGTAGGTAAGAAGGTAACACTGAAGCTTAAAAATGCACCAAAGAAGAAAAAGATTACATGGAGCAGCAACAATAAAAAGATTGCAACAGTCAGCAAGAAGGGTGTTGTGACGGCTAAGAAAGCAGGAAAGGCAAATATTACTGCAAAGGTCAATGGTAAGAAATATGTCTGCAAGGTAACGGTAAAGAAAAAGAAGGTACAGTTAAACAAGAAGACAGTAACGTTAGAGGTAGGTAAGAAGGTAACACTGAAGCTTAAAAATGCACCAAAGAAGAAAAAGATTACATGGAGCAGCAACAATAAAAAGATTGCAACAGTCAGCAAGAAGGGTGTTGTGACGGCTAAGAAAGCAGGAAAGGCAAATATTACTGCAAAGGTCAATGGTAAGAAATATGTCTGCAAGGTAACGGTAAAGAATAAGAAAAAGCAGGAAACTCCGGCACCGGACGATCCCAAAGGAAAAAATCCGGGTGATGTATCAGCTCTGAAAAAAATAATCAAAGAACAGAATTCGAAAGGTGCAAAGCTTCCGGCTGATCTTAATGCTAAATGTACATTACGTTATGATGATTATGGCTATGAATTTCTCGAGGGTGTTGGATATCAATGGGACGAAAACGGGAGATTGATTGGAATAGGTTGGCGCGACTGTTCAATGAGTGGAAGTCTTGATCTGTCAGAATTAACAGCGCTGACCATATTGGATTGCAGCGAGAATAAGCTAAGCAGTCTGGATGTAAGTGGGGCTACGGCATTGACACATTTGTATTGCTATAGTAATCAACTAAGCAGTCTGAATGTAAGTAAGAACAAGGCATTGACCGAATTGGATTGCAGATGGAATCAGCTAAGCAGTCTGGATGTAAGTGGGGCTACGGCATTGACCAAATTATGGTGCCATAGTAATAAGATAAGCAGTCTGGATGTAAGTAATAACACGGCATTGGAAAAGTTGAATTGCTCTAGTAATAAGCTAAGCAGTCTGGATGTAAGTAATAACACGGCATTGACATCTTTGGATTGCAGCTGGAATCCGCTAAGCAATCTGGATGTAAGCAAGAATACGGCATTGACATATTTGGATTGCTATTATAATAAGCTAAGCAGTCTGGATGTAAGTGGGGCTACGGCATTGACACATTTGTATTGCTATAATAATCAACTAAGCAGTCTGAATGTAAGTAAGAACAAGGCATTGACCGAATTGTATTGCTTTAATAATCAGCTAAGCAGTCTGGATGTAAGTGGGGCTACGGCATTGGAATATTTGGAGTGCTATAGTAATCAGCTAAGCAGTCTGGATGTAAGTAAGAACACGGCATTGACATATTTGGATTGCGATGATAATGTTCAAGTAACCGGCTGGCCGAGATAATATAGAATAACAAGAAATAGTACATTTTATTCACGCACAGGGTTGTAGCAATACAACCCTGTTTCCTTGTTAAAGTATGTCAAATGATATACCGAACCAGCAGATCACTGTAAAAGACATAAAGTATATCAATCTGGAAGACAGCACATTTGTCTATATTACAAATCAGAATGGAAATGTCTACAAGCAGGATTTTGCAGAAAATGAAAGCTTGGTTTTCATTCAACCGGGAGATTTCATTAAGATATTCTACCAGGAAGGAGAGGATGCAATCAATCAGTTGATCTCGTACGAAAAATAAATCGTTTAGTAAAAAATACTGTATAAAAATAAATTTTTTTAAATATATACACTTATATAAAGTATATGCAAGGTGTATATAAAATCTGTGTAAACATGTACAGATTGCATAAACAAAATTAGCAATATTCACTAATCATACCAAATTGACACGAGATTAAATATATCGTAAATTATTATTATAGGCTGATTCTAAGACTGAATCAGTTGATACAACAGGTTTTAAACATAAAAAAGGAGAGTTCTATGGAAAAGAAGAGAGTATTCAGTAAATCACTAATTTTACTGGCAATTACAAGTATTATGCTGTTCGCGATGAGCATTACATCTATGGCAGCAACAAACCAAACTATGAATGTACATCAGACAGGTGGAGATGATGATACTATTACACTTGAATGGAGTTCATGTCTTGGATATGACCATTATGATGTTGAGTTCAGTCAGGATGGAGTAAACTGGGCATACATGGAAGACACATCTTCACCAAAGGTAACTATTTATAATAATCTGTCTACAGGAAGTACATATTATGCTCGTGTAAAGGCATATAAGCAGGGACATTTGTTAGGAGATCATGATGAAAGTACAGCATTGGTTTCAGAATCTATATTAGTATGTACCGCACCAAATAAGCCAATAAATCTGAAGCAGACAAAAGCAACAAAAAACTCTATTACCATGACATGGAATGCTGTTCCGGGTGCAACATCTTATCAGATTTTTATATGGGAAGATTGGTCTTATCAATTAGTTGGAGCATCAAATACAAATTCTGTAACAATTAAGGGATTATCAGCATCAAGCAGGAGATCATACTATGTGGCATCAGTAAAGAATGTAAATGGATATGATGCAGTTGGATCAAAATCGGATGACTTATATGCTAAGACATTACCAAAAAAAGTAACCAGAATGGCAATTAATAACCTTTGGGCAAATATCAGATCCTGCCAGTATAAATGGACAACTGTTGAGAATGCAGACGGATATCAGTATGAGGTTACAAGCTTAAATGGAAAGAAGAAATATTATAAAAAGACAACTACATCTGATAATTTCTTCGGTGATGCATATCCGGTTGGAACATTTACAAAGGCAAGAGTAAGAGCATATGTTGAAATTAACGGAAAGAAAACATATGGTCCATGGTCAGATTATGAATATGTTGCCTGCAGTAAGAAGGTTACAGGAAAGAGAAGTAAAGATGGAAAGAAGATCACATTAAAATGGAAGAAGGTAAGTGGTGTATCAGAATACCAGATTTATGTTTCAACTAAGGAAAAGAAGGGTTACAAGAAGGCTGCAACCGTAAGTTCTAAGAAGACAAGCTATACTATTACAAAATACAATAAAAAGAAACTGAAAAAGGGTCAGAAGTATTATGTACAGTTAAGATATGTTGGTAAGAATGGAAAGAAGAAGGTTGTAAGTAACATTTACAGCTATATGGATAAAGGTCTTTAATAAACAAAATTGATAAGAAGTCATATAAGGCAGATGCTACATGGTATATGAAAATGTTTATGAGCAAGTATTATTAAAAATATTATTTTAGCAATGAAAAAGTAGTTAGTTGATAAAAAACACTGGAGAAATCATAAGTTTTGATGGTTTTTCCAGTGTTTTTTATAATTTCAATCTTATAATCAGGGACTAGGATTCAAGACCAGAATGATATATAATAAAGACCATAAAAATGGCGGAATTTACAAATATATTGAAAGAAGAGGGAATGAGATATGATGAAGAGGAAAATAATGGGAAACAAAATCGTCAGGTATGCATTATTGATCATGGCATTGGTGATTGCCGGATCAACACATCTGGTGAGCCGGGCAGAAACAGAAGATACGAAAGCGGAGACATATGGGGTATGGCAACCAAAACCGGCATATGTAAATAATATCAGACAGACAAAGGCAACTACGGATTCTTATACGATTGAGTGGGATGCTTCAGAGGGAGCAGAATATTATAAGGTTCTGGATGAAAATGGAAACCTTCTGAAAACAGTAGTTGGAAAAACTTCAGTTACCATAAAAGCAAAAGCCGGAACAAAAAGAACCCTGTTACTTGTTGCAGGAAGAACGACAGAAGAAGGCGAAGCACTGGAAAGTTGGGCTCGCAGAGTTTATAATATAAAAACAACACCAAAAAAAGTAAAAAATCTGGCATCCTTTAAAAAAGATTATTTACAGTGGAGACTGAAAGATGACCGTATAAATATCAAGTGGGACAAAAATCCAAAAGATGAAGTATATGCAGAGGGTTATAAGATCGTTATTTATTCCGCAGATGGAAAGAAAAAGCTTAAAACTTATGTAAATGACAGACCATATCTGACTTTTAGTCGAAAAGATGTGAAAAACAAAGGTTTCAAATGTAAGGTTGCCGGATATATTACGATCAATAATAAGAAGTGTTATGGAGAATGGTCAGACCTTAAAACCATCATACCGGGTGCAAAGATTACTTCGACTACCATGGCAGGACGATATAATGTACGACTGAAATGGAAGAAGGTTGACAAAGCAGTAAAATATACAATCTATTTATGTGAGAATCCATTTGATCCAATCGAGAACCGGACGTATCGCAAGCTTGGAACCGTTAAGGGAAACAAAACCAGCTTCGTAACAAAACCTCTAACACCAGGAAAGTCATTGGGACTTTATGTTATTCCAACCGTAAAGATAAAGGGAAAGCAGTATACCGCAGATAAGACCTGGTACACACATGTAAAACTGGTATATTAATAACTTCCGGTAAACATGAAAATGACGGAAATGAAATAAATATTGACTATGTATCAGAAATTTGATATTTTTGTAATATAATTTTAACAAAAAGGAAATGATTGGCATGAAAAACAGAAACTTATCAATATTAAAGGCATTTATATTTGTTATGATGGCAGTATGTTTTTTTTCAAACGGAACATTGAAGGCATCTGCAGCAAGCGAAGTAAAGGGACTCACACAGACCCGGTCAGAAGAGGATTCGGTTACGGTGAGCTGGAAGAGCCTGAAAAATGCATATGGTTATGATGTGTTTATTTCATCAGGAAATGGAAAATATAAGCGCCTGACAAATAAAACATGTGATGTTGTAGGAAGTAAAAATACAAAGAAAAAAATTAGTAACCTTACGTCAAGCAGAACATATTATGTAGTTATAAAGGCTGTATACAAGAAAAAAGACGGAAGTTATAAGATCGGACCTGCAGGAAAAAGACTGGAGGTTGTTACTTCGCCATCTAAGACAGCAAAATCTACGATCAAGCAGATCAAGGCGACTCCTCATTATATCAGATTTAAGTGGGATAAGGTGAGAGGTGCAAACCGTTATATTGTATATGTAAATGATAAGAAAAAAGCGGTTGTAAAGAAAAATGCGGTATCGATCCGTGTCAGAACCGGATCTGTTAATAATGTCCGTGTTGTACCTGTAAAGCGTTCCGGTTCCGGCTTTATGGCAAAGGGTGGAAATATCGAAGCATATGATTTCTATTCATCACCAAAAAGACCAAAGAGAGTGGCGGCATTCCGGTATAACAATTTATTGTGGCAGCCAACAGAAAGCAATACTGTAACAATTGGATGGACAAAAGCGGCTGGTGATAAGTATGATCCAACCGGATATCAGATGGAAGTATATTCACTGGAAGGAAGAAGATTGAATTTGTATTATTCTACAAAAACAAAGCTCAGTATCAACATTCCTTCCGTTGAAAATAAAGGCTTCAAGGTTCGTGTCAGAGCTTATGTCAAGATCAATGGCAAGAAATATTATGGAAAATGGACGGATATGCAGACTGTGATTCCACAGGCAAAGATCAGTATGAAGCGTACCGGAAGAAATTCTGTAGAGATCAACTGGGAAAGTGTAAAGAATGCAACAAAATATCATGTATATGCATGTAATGATATCAAGGCAGAAAAGCCGGAATGGTATGAGGTTGCAACGGTTGGTGCCGGAACAAATTCCTATGAATATAATAATTGTATTGAGGGAAAATATACAGCAATGTATGTTATTCCAGAGGTTCAGGTTGGCAGGAACACATATAAGGCATCCTATACATGGCATTTATATATGAATATTGAGTAAAAAAACCTTGACAAACAATATATCCTTTGTTATCATGTACTAGCGTCAAAATTTAATATCCCTGGTGGGAACATTTCATTTAGGCATTTTGCAGAAGTACTCAAGTGGCTGAAGAGGCGCCCCTGCTAAGGGTGTAGGCCGTTCGCGCGGCGCGAGGGTTCAAATCCCTCCTTCTGCGTATTTTATCTGAATGATAGAATTCGTAGGGAGATGGCATTGCAGGAGCCCTGCTGGATGGATTTTGACGAAGGATATTCCTCGATAGCTCAATGGTAGAGCACTCGGCTGTTAACCGAGGGGTTGTAGGTTCGAGCCCTACTCGGGGAGCTTAAAGTGAAAGCTTTAAAACTTAATAAATGGCGCGATAGCCAAGTGGTAAGGCCCCGGTCTGCAACACCGTCATCGCCGGTTCAAATCCGGCTCGCGCCTCTTGAAAAGAGATTGGAATGTTTCCAGTCTCTTTTTTGTTGTGCATTTACTTTTACAAAGTGGTTTGTTATAATAACTCTGGGAGTTTGTCCCATTTTCTGAAACTATTTTTGAGTAACAGAAAATGGGGCGTTCAGGAGACATATAAATGAAAGATTCCTTTGTGGAGGAGGGCTTTATGACGCAAAAGAGCAGGGAACAGAGAGTTCGTTACAAAATAGATGAATCAATGACACTGAACCAGGAAGAGATAAAGATATATAATGTGCCTTTTGCGGGAAACACAAATACCTGTAAAGAAACATTTGTAAAAGGTGAAAGAATACTGGAATACTGTATCGAAGGTGATCTGACGATGGAACAGTTGATCGGGAAGCCGATATTCCGGGATGAACTGGTAGAGTATTTGTACAGTATCAGCAGACAGATGGTGTCTATGGTACATAACGGTCTGAAATTGGGAAAGATCGTATTTGACCTGAAATATATGTATGTAAGATTGAATGATTTCAGTGTACAGTTGATATTTCTCCCATTTGAAAATCCATCAGATATGACAGGTGTAGAAGAGTTTATCAGAAGCTTTCTGTCAGTGCTTGTCTATGCACATACACCGGCGATCGAATGTGCAAATCAGATCATAGAGTATCTGAATGGACACAAGGAATTCAATGCGATCCAGTTCAATCTGTTTATCCGGGAGTTACGGGCGCAGAGCCAGTTGCTGGTAAATACGGAGAAAACATCATCAAAGACCAAAGAGATCGCAGCAAATCATGCGAAGACGGAGACTGATATTCTTCGTGCCGAGGAAGCTGCCAGAAATGCCGAGATCGCAAGGCTCCATGCCGAGAGTGAGGCAAAACGGCTGGCAGAGTATGCAAAACAGCAGGCAAATGTTGCCAGATCTGCAGAGGAGATGCGGATGCTCGCTGAAGCTGCCAGAATACAGGCAGAGATTGACAAACAGACCGCAGAAAAAGAATATAATAGCAAATCCCAGACCGCAGTTTTATATGCATGTAAGATGCGGGAAGCGGAGGATGAGAATTCTAAAAAAGAGATAAATACAGCCAGATTACTGGCAGAGGAACAGGCAAGTCAGGCGGAAGAAGAATTCCGGAGAGCTTCGGCAGAAGCAGAAAGACTGGCAGAAGAAGTTCGGCTGGCACGGGAAGAAGAGATGCGCGCAGAGGAAGCCAGAATGCGTGCAGAATATGAAGCCAGAAAGAACAATGAAGAAGCCAGAAAACTGGCGATGGAGGTTCGAAGAAGAAACGAAGAGATTGGCAGACTGTCCGAGGACAGACAGACCAGAAAGCCGGATGACAGCGAGGATGAGACAACAGTATTGTCGAAATCATTAAGTGATGGTCTGAAGCGTCCAATTCTTGTCAGAAAAAGAACCGGAGAGAAGATTTATATTAATAAGCAGGTATTCTGTATGGGTAAGGCAGACCAGGGTGTTGATTTCAAGATTACAGACAATAAATCTGTCAGCAGAAGACATGCTTATATTACAAATATAAATGGTGTTTATTATTTAAGGGATAATAATTCAACCAATCACACATACCTGAATGGGGAGATGCTTTACAGCAATATTGAGGTTGTGATCCCGGATAATAGTACGATACAGCTTTCAAATGAAGAATTTTTCTTTAAGATTAAATAAGGAGGAACTGTCATGTATTGTGATAATTGTGGCTGCGAACTTGGACCGGATATGAAGGTTTGTCCTGTTTGCGGGAAAAAAGTTGAGGATATGGCAGCTGACAACGGTAACAGTGTCAGAATGGAGGATGTAGCTTCCCAGGCAGCAGATGTATCAAAAAATGAGGATATAGGAAAGAAATTGCCGGACATCAGCAAAGAGGCAAATGCTGCTGTTGTTGATACAGATGAAATGGAAGAAGAAGGGACGACTGTATTAAAGGCAGTTGATCTGGATAAGAAGGTTGAAGAAAATGAGAATGAAGAAGGTACAACGGTTCTGTCAGCCGATATGCTGAAGAATCAGGGAATGCCAATGCCGAATCCGAACGGAATGCCGATGCCGGGTTCAAACGGCCGCCCGATGCCGGGACCAAATGGCCGTCCGATGCCGGGGCAAAATGGGATGGTTCCGCCATTCCAGCCAAGACCAATGCAGGGTCAGCCGGGTGCAGCACCACAGAATGGGATCCCGCCATTTCAGCCAAGACCAATCCCTGGCCAGCCAGGTGCTATGGGTGGTATGCCTGTAAATGAAAAGGAAGAGAAAAAGAAAGATAAAAAGTCAAAAAAGGAAAAGGCTCCGAAACAGCCGAAAGCTCCAAAGGCTTCAAAAGAACCAAAGACACCAAAGCAGCCAAAAGAGAAAAAAGGCAAGGGTGGAAAAGTAGCACTGATCATTATTCTGATCGTAGTTGTTCTTGCTCTTGGCGGTGGAGCTGCTTATGTTGTTCCAAAGTATCTGAATTATAACAAGGCAGAAGAGGCTTATAAGGATGGACGGATCGATGATGCAGTTGAACTGTATAAGAAAGCCGGCTGGATGAAGGATGCAGAGACTAAGGTAAATGGCGGCGTATATTATGAGTATGCAGCAAGTCTTGCAGAAGAAGGCAATTATATTGATGCAGCGGCATCTTATGAGAAAGTAATTGCATTGGAAACAGTTGCAGATGAATATAAGGATGCAGCAGATAAGGCAAAAGAGTGTTATTTCAATCAGGCAGAGAAGCTCTACGGTGAGAAGAAATATACAGAAGCTGCTGAGTATTATACAAAGGCAGGAGATTATACCGGAGCGGCAGAAAAAGTAAAAGAGTGTTCTTACATGAATGGTGAGACACTTGCAGAGCAGAAGAAATATGACGAGGCAGTCAAGGCATACGAGACAGCTGGAGATTATAAGGATGCCGCAGATAAGATCAAGGAATGTTACTACAATAATGCATCTGACAAAATGGAAGCTAAAGAGTATGCGGCAGCAAAAGAGCTGTTCCTGAAATCAGAATATTCCGATTATTCCGATAAGGCAAATGAGTGTCTGATCAAGCAGGCAGAGGCATATCTGGCAGATGAGAAGTTTGAGGATGCGATTAAGACTTACGGTGAGGTGGATTCCAAGTATAAAGACTGCACAAAGAAGATTGACAGTGCTTATACAAAATGGGGAAGCTCTCTTTACAAGAGCAAGGATTACAAGGGTGCTGTTGAGAAATACGAGCAGGTTACAAAGAAAGATGTAACGGATAAGATCAACAAGGCAAAAGCAGCTTATGTAAAGGATCATAAGGATCGCAGTGATGAGACAACGATGAGTTATCTCTGCGATCTTCGTTATGCAGATTATGGTTCGGCAGAAGATGATTATACAAAGCTGATCGGATGGACAGTAGAATCATTTGTAAATGATAAACTGGATGATTACAAAAATAAGAAGACATCTGCGGATTCCAGCAAGACGATCTATGTACATACTATGTATCTGAATGAAAATGATGCATCTATGAGTCTGAAAGGGTATGTAATATATTCAGATGGTACAAAGAGCAATGACATTACATTTGGAGAGGTAAAGGATCGTTATACAACATGGATGAGCATTGATCCGTCATCTGCGATCAAGGGAGATGCAACCTTATATGTATATGATGATTCCGATAAGCTGGTTGAGAAATTTACATTTACTATTAAATAAAAAATTCGTTAAAGTGAGAAAGGGGTAACCATGGTTTCAAACGGACAGGATATGAGTGTTCGGGGAAAAGTGGAACAGAACGGACAGACAGAGAAAAAAGGATATACCTATACCCCAGGAGTAGAGATCAAGATTATAGTTGCAGTTGTGTTCCTTATGGCATTTGGACTTATTATGATCTTCAGTGCGTCCAGTTATACATCGTCGATCAGCAGCGTCACGAATTACGATTCGGCATATTACTTTAAGAAGCAGTTGAAGGTAATGGCACTTGGAGTTATTATTGCTGCATTCCTTAACTGGGTTCCGTATAAGCTGATCAAGAAATGTGGAATCCTGGCGTATGTTATATCTCTGGTTTTGATCGTTATGTTAAAGACACCACTTGGTATTAATTCCGGTGGTGCGACCAGATGGCTGAATCTGGGATTTATGCAGCTTCAGGTTGCGGATGCAACAAAGGTATGTATGATCGTTTTTATGGGCTGGTATGTGAACCGTTTCTGGAAGGAATTTGATAAATTCAGATATACCTTGATCTTATGGCTGTTAGTTGCACTTCAGGCGGGACTGATATTGAAGATATCATCCAACCTGAGCAGTTGCCTGATCCTTATGCTCATGGTATTTATTCTGACATTTATTGTTGGAAAACATCCAAAAACGCATCTGATCATTGCAGCGGCTGGTATTGTAGTGATTGTTATCTTTATCATGTGGTTAAAGGCGAATATGCCGCTTGACAGTGAGATGGACAAATACCCATATCAGATCCGGAGATTCTTCGGATGGCTGGATCCGGAACGGTATGCAGGTACGCTTGGCTATCAGCCATTACAGTCTCTGTATGCGATCGGAAGCGGCGGACTGCTTGGCAAGGGACTTGGAAATGGTACACAGAAGCTGAGCAACATTCCGGAAGCACAGAATGATATGATCTTTGCTATCATCTGTGAGGAGCTTGGACTGATCGGTGTTATTATTATGTTTTTGATGTTTGGATATCTTTTGTATCAGATGGTTATTGTTGTGAAAGAGTCCAGAAATATATATGCAAGTGTGGTTGTGATCGGGGTGATCTTACATATCATTTTCCAGATTATAGTCAATGTCTGTGTGGCTGTGAATTTCTTTCCGAATACAGGTGTATCGTTGCCATTTATCAGTGCAGGTGGTTCTGCCATCATATGTACATTAATGGAGATCGGACTTGTGATCGGAATACGGAGACAGCAGGTGAATCGAAAATATTCAAGAATATCTTAGATGAGGAGAGAACAATGAAAAAGATACTTAGAGGTTTACTGGCGGTGATGGCATTTGCCGTATGTATGGCAGGAGCAATATCAATACCATCCAGAGCGGAAGAGGCTTATACATCTGGAAAAGCGGCAGAGGCTACGGATGCAGAATTACAGACAACAGCCGGTGCAGAACTGGCAACAGTGAAAAACGGCTGGGTAAATGTAAAAGGCGGCCGGAAGTATTACGAGAATGGAAAGGCAGTAAAGGGCTGGAAGGTTCTTTCCGGAAAGACCTATTATTTCAGTAAGAAAAATGGTCAGGCAGTTACCGGTAAAAAGAAGATCGGTGATGCCAGATATTTCTTTGATAAGTATGGCAGAATGCAGAAGAAGGTCTGGAAAGTAGTCAATGGTAAGAAATTCTTCTTTGGCTATAACGGACAGGCAAAAACGGGCTTCTGTACGATTAATGGCAACCGGTATTATTTTAATGATAAGGGTGAGCTGCAGAAGAGCAAATTTTTCAAGGTAAATGGTAAGACTTTTTTTGTTGGATATAAGGGACATACGTTTTCCGGCCTGAAGAAGGTAAAGGGAACTTATTATTACTTCAGCAAAAAGGGCAGAATGGCAGTTAAGACCTGGAAAACGATCAACGGCAAAAAGTTCTACTTTGGCTATGATGGAAAGGCAAAGACAGGTTTCTGTACGATTGACGGACATCGTTATTTCTTTAATAAGAATGGCGTACTTCAGAAAAGCAAGTTCTTTACAGTAAATGGAAATATTTATTTTGTTGGATATAAGGGATATACATTCTCCGGTCTGAAAAAGGTAAAGGGAACATATTATTATTTCACAAAATATGGAAGAATGATCCAGAATGAATGGCGCACGATCAATGGCAAGAAGTTCTATTTTGGCAGTAACGGAAAGGCAACGACCGGACTTGCAACTGTCGATGGACATACCTGTTATTTCAATAAGAATGGTGTGCTCTACAGAAATCAGTTCATAACATATAATGGAAAGTTTTATTATATGGAGGATACCGGATATGCGGCAACCGGACTGAAACAGATCAATGGCAAGTATTATTATTTTGAATCTGATGGTGCGGCTGTGAAGGAAGCATGGAAGACCGTTGACAAGAATACATATTATTTTGACAGGACCGGAACTGCATATACAGGTCCACATACGATCAGCGGTAAGATCTATATTTTCCGGACAGATGGAAAACTTGCAAATGCGACAGGGCTTATCACTATAGATGGAAATACATACTATTGCGATAATAACGGACATCCGCAGACAGGGTATAAGAAGATCAAGGATTCTTATTATTATTTCGGTACGGATGGTGTGATGTACCGCAAGAAATGGGCATATGTGGATGGTTATAAGTTCTATTTCTGCTCAAACGGAAAACGTGCGGTAGAAGTGGATGATGTTATTGGCAAGCAGGGTTCTTATGAGATCATTGTAAATAAGTATTCAAATGTTGTTACGGTATATGCGAAGGATGGAGATAAGGGTTATATCATTCCGGTCCGTTCCTTCATTTGTTCTACAGGTCAGAGCACACCGCTTGGAACCTTCCATACACAGAGTCATTACAGATGGCATGAACTGATGGGACCTTGCTGGGGACAGTGGTGTACCGGTATCTATGAAGGATATCTGTTCCATTCTGTATATTATAATGATGTAAATAATAATAACGCACTCAGTGTATATGCATATAACAAGCTGGGTACAACCTGCTCTCACGGATGTGTCCGACTGACCGCCGGAGATGCAAAATGGTTATATGATAATTGTGAGGTTGGAACAAAGGTTACGATCATAAATAAAAAGGGCAGTGATCCATTTCCAAAGCCAACTGCATATAAGCTGCCATCTTGGCACACATGGGATCCAACCGATCCAAATATGCAGTATAAGTGCAAGCAGAATGGCTGCCACTAGGAGGAAAAAACGTGCAGAAGTTCAGAAAATGGATGTATAGTCTGTGCATTTTAACAGGATTACTTGCGGTCTGTACTGCCTGTGGAAAAGCCGACAGTCAGCCAAAAGAGGAAACAACAGAGACAGTAACGGATGGTCCGGTCAGTGGTCCGGAGGATTTTAAGCGGCTTGGCATGATCATTGATGTTGCTTCGTCAAATATGATTAAGGATGTTTCATACGAGATCAAAAATAAAGAGATCGCCTGTATAAAATTTGTTTATAACGGAATTGACTGTCAGTTCCTTGCATCTGCGGTATACAGTGATTTTGATCTGGCAGGGGTAACGAATACCGGTACCGGAGATATGCTGGTATCAGGGGTTCAGGGATACAATGCAACGTATTATAAGTTGAATCCGGGCAGGGTTGTTTTCTGGAGTGATACGAATATTCATTATTGTCTGTACATCTATGTAACAGCAGAGGATTCAGTTGTAGACAGTATCCTTCCGTTGCTTTCATTTGAGGATCATTATGATGAGAGAGAAGATGTGATCGAGCATGCAGAGGTGGAAAGTAAAGCATTTGCACAACAGATCATAACGGTGTTCCAGAATAAGGATGTCAATGGCTTGTCTGAGATCCTGAACTATCCGCAGGAGCTTGGAAGCGGAGAGTCCATTGCAAATATAGATGAGCTGATGGCGATCCCGGCTGATCAGATCTTCACAGATAAGCTGCTGGAGGCAGTAGGAACCGATGCAATCGATAACCTGCGGAAGAGCAGGGATGGTGATGCATGGCTGATCGGTTCAGCAAGTAAGAATATTTATTTTCGCATGACATCGGATGGTGTTTATAAGATCGTAAAGATCAATAATTAGCCTACAAATATATGATATAACATCCCGGTTGGAGATGTTGCCCGGAAGCTGAAAAGGAATCCGGATAACGTTCTGACTGGGATGTTTTTTTATGTAGAAAGCTGTAAAAAGAATGCTCACGATAAGAATTGTAGAGAGGGGAAGATAAATGTAGAATTATTTTGTGAAGTGGACAGGCCTTCTGGGAGGTTCACAAAAAATATCAGGAGGGTGTTATTCAAATGGGAAATAAATATCTGATAAAAGAGGCGGCAAAAATGGTGGATGTTGAACCACATGTGCTTCGCTATTGGGAAGAAGAACTGGATATGAGGATCAAGCGAAATGATATGGGACATCGGTACTATGATGAGCAGGATATCAGAATTTTGAAAAAGATAAAAGAGCTGAAGGATCGGGGGATCCAGTTAAAGGCAATCCATGAACTGGTGCAGAAAATGTATGATATTCTGGAAAATGGAGTTCCGGTTGAAACGGCATCGAAGGAGGTTGAAACAGATTTCACCTCGGAACTGGTCAATACAGTTACCCAGATCACGGAGGAGCCGGGTGAGGATCAGGAGCGGATTGTTGATTTTAAGCTGGTGCAGTTCCAGTCGATGATGACAAAGATCGTGGGAAATTCGATAAAGGAGAATATCAAGCCGATCAGTCAGGCAGTAACTGCGGAAGCAACAGAGCAGATCGCAAAGCAGATGGATGTCATTATGAAAGAACAGGATGAGCGGGCAGAGGAACGGTATCAGAGACTGGATACCGTGATCCGGGAAATGCAGCAGGCCAGACGGGAGATCGCGGCAGCAGAAGCCGGAGGAAAAAAGAAAAAACGATTATTTGGTAAGAAGAATAAATAAGAACATATGCCAGCTTCATCCATCTGTTAGTCTTTCTTTATAAAAACTTCATATAAGAGAAATTGAATCCGTGATATAATGAGCGTATGCCGAGCAATGCCAGATCATAAAAATAAACCAGGTTGTGCTTGCACAAGACCTGATTTATTTTTATGATCTGATAGTGCGAAGCACGGACATCGAGTAATCTGAAAGATTACTCGATGAGCATTGCGAGAGAAATCTGAGGGAAATCCGAAAGATTACTCGATGAGCATTGCGAAGGAAATGCGAGGAAAAACAATTATAAAGGAAAACATATGAAGATCATAAAAAAAGTTAAATGGGCGTTGGTTTCCGTCTGGATCTTTATCGTGCTGATCATGTTGGTAGGTACGATCGTGATCGGACGAAGTTATTTGTCAGAAATGTTTGGTGATGGTTACAGTATACAGTCATTATATTCGATCAGCGATCCGATTAAGGAAACATACCGAAATCTGTCGATCATCATGTCGGATGTGCAGGAGGATCTGCAGACAGATCCGGGCAAATTTTATGATAAGAAATATCTGGACAGTCTGAATCAGAAAGCCGGAAATTACAGGACATCGGTGCTTGTCTATATTGATGGTGAATTTACATATTCCGGTATAAACAATGAAGTAGAAAAACTGGAAGCGTCCTTACTTACCAAACGTGCAATCTATACAAATGGCGAGAAAGGAATCCAGCAGGAGGAAGTAGAAAACAGTTCATCAGAGACCGGTTCCGGGGAAATGGGCGATCAGGGTTCATATGCATTTGGAAAATATGGAAAAACCTATGAATATATGCTGACATCTCCACAGGCATATCTGTGTAATGAGATCGATTATCAGATCAATGGCAAATCGATCAGTATTTTCCTGGTTACATATTATGGTAATTATGTCAGCCAGTTTAAGAGTGCGCTGGTTGGATTTATACTTATGATGTTCCTGATCATGCTGGTTCTGACAACTGCTTTGTCGACACTGGTATATGTACAGTTCATCCGTCCGCTGGTTCGTCTGAAGGAGGCAGCAGAGGAGATTGGTACCGGAAATCTGGGAGAGCCGGTAGAGGTCAGTGATGGCAGAAAAGATGAGATTGGAGAATTATGCCGGTCATTTAACGACATGAGAGAGCGCCTGAATGAGTCGGTTGAGCTTAAGATGCAGTATGAGGAAGAAAACAGGGAGCTGATCAGTAACATTTCTCATGATCTGAAAACTCCGATCACAACGATCAAAGGATACGTTGAGGGTCTGATGGATGGTGTGGCAGACACACCGGAGAAGCAGGATCGTTATCTGAAGATGATCTATAATAAGGCAAATGAATTGGATGCATTGATCAACGAATTGTCGCTATATACCAATATCACGAACAATGCGATTCCGTATGAATTCCACAGAGTATCGGTAAAAGACTATTTTAATGACTGTATGGAAGAGGTTCGGGCAGATCTGTTATCACATAATATGACACTGACCTATAACAATTATTGTGCGGAAGATGTAAAGGTTGTTGTTGATCCGGATCAGTTGAAGCGTGTTATCAACAATATTGTGACAAATGCGATCAAGTATACAGATAAAGAGGAAGGTCATATTGACATTTCTATAGAAGAAAGTGAGAAAATGATCAAGGTATCGATCAATGATGATGGACGGGGTATTGATAAAGAGAGCCTGCCGCATATATTTGACCGGACGTATCGTGCAGACAGTGCAAGACGTTCCAGAGGTGGAAGTGGACTGGGGCTTGCTATCTGCAAGAAGATCGTGGAAGAACATGGTGGAAAAATCTGGGCGACCAGTAAGAAAGGTGAAGGTACAACGATCTATTTCACATTGAAGAAATACATCAAGGAGGAAAATAAAGATGAGCAGAATACTGATAATTGAAGATGAAATTAGCATAGCAGAGCTGGAGCGGGATTATCTGGAGTTGAATGATTTTGAGGTTGAGATAGAGACAAATGGAGCAAAGGGTCTGGATAAGGCATTAGAGAATGATTACAGCCTGATCCTGCTTGATCTGATGCTTCCGGATCTGGATGGATTTGAGATCTGTCGTCAGATCCGTGAGAAGAAGGATATTCCGATCATTATGGTTACAGCAAAGAAGAATGATATTGATAAGATCCGTGGACTTGGACTTGGTGTTGATGATTATGTAACAAAGCCATTCAGTCCAAGTGAGCTGGTTGCCAGAGTAAAGGCACATATTTCCAGATATGAGCGTCTGATCGGTTCAACCGCATTGCAGAATGATGTCATCGAGATCCGTGGATTAAAGATTGACAAGACCGATCGCCGTGTCTATGTGGATGGAGAAGAGAAGGTATTTACAAATAAGGAATTTGATCTTCTGACCTTCCTTGCAAGCAACCCGAATAAGGTATTTTCAAAGGATGAACTGTTCAACAAGATCTGGAATATGGAGAGTATCGGAGATATCGCGACCGTTACGGTTCATATCAAGAAGATCCGTGAGAAGATCGAATTTGATACATCTAAGCCACAGTACATCGAAACTGTATGGGGCGTTGGATACCGATTCAGAATGTAGTGAAAACGTATGAGGACAGAACCTGCACAGATGGGAGAGTGTGCATCAGAGCTTTGGATTTTGATAGGTTCTGATAAGGAGATAACAGATGAAGATAGAAGTATTATATGAAGATAATGATATATTGGTTGCGGTGAAGCCGTATGGGCTGCCATCCCAGCCGGACAAGAAGAATTCTGAAAATATGGTCAGTATGTTGAAGCTTCGCATTTTTGAGAAAGAGCATCGGACAGAAGAACCATATCTGGCTCCGATCCATAGACTGGATCGTCCGGTTGGCGGCATTATGTTATTTGCCAAGAACAAGGAGGCTGCTTCGAAGCTGTCAAAGCAGAGCGAAGATGGCGAGATGGTCAAATATTATCAGGCAATCCTAACCGGAGAACTTCCGAATGATGCCGGAACGATTACGAATTATCTGATTCATGATAACAAGACAAATGTCACAAGAATTGTGGATAAAGATACGCCGGGAGCCAAATTAGCGGAGCTGGATTATGAAGTGTTAGATGTCATGGAGACAGATGATGGAATTTTAAGTTATGTTCTGATCAATCTTATCACGGGAAGAACCCATCAGATCCGTGTACAGATGGCTGGTAAAAAAGCCGGAATCTGGGGCGATACAAAGTATAATCCAAAGTTCCAGAAAACAAAGAAATCTTATAAGCAGATCGGTCTGCATGCCTCCAGACTGGAATTCGATCATCCGGTGACGGGTGAGCATATGATCTTTAAGAATGAGCCGGAGGGCAAAGCCTTTGAGATCATCGAGCTGGATGAATTTTAATATTATTTTGTAATTGGAATGGTATTCGGAATAATGACTTCTTCAAAGCCATTATAGCTGTGTACCCATTTTACGGTTCCATCTGAACTGGTTTCCAACAGATAACTCAGATCTTCTTTTTTGAAATGCATGATCAAAATGTCGTCATCTGTTACTTCATAGGTTCCAGTTTCGGTGGAGCCTTTCTTTTTGATCACTTTGTTGTCTTCTGTGAATGTGAAGCTGCCAAGATCTTCTATTGTCCATTTGGATTCACAGAGAAGCTCCTGCATGGATTTGTTATCTTGTGGTTTCAGATTCCGGAGATGCATGGACAGGAAGTAGATACCTGCAACCAGGATCGCAAGGATTACAACAAGTGTTATGGTTTTTCGGACGACTGCAAAGGTATGGCGGTTCTTGCGCTGTCTTGTCAGAGATGCCTGCTGTTCCCGAACTGCCTTGTGGTAGGAGGTGCTGATGCTGTAAGTGGCACCGGAGATACCATTTGACTTATTTGCAGAAGTTTGCTCTGCTTTTAAACGAAGAATGGCTGTCTCTGTCAGACCTTCTGTTGATATATCTGTCTGATTTTTTAATTGTTCTGTCTGATCCTGGATTTCCTTATCTTCCAGATATTGTTCAGAGACCGGAAGTTTTCCGGTTTTTGTTGATCCGTCTTTCAAATGGAAAGATGTATTTGATTCCTGTTTATTCATTATTTTACCCTCATTATTTGTTTGGAATATGGAAAGCTCATCCGTTGCAGACAAATGATTTTTCATTCCGGTGTTTAGTGTTTTTCATCATGGATAATATATATAGAAACAGTGCAAATTGCAAGAAAAAAATGTTTTACATTCTGGTAGAACCGGCAAAAATCCCTTGAAAATATCAGGTTATATCTATATAATGACAGAAGGTATGTAACTTTTTAAAAGACAGGTATAGATGTCAGACACATTTAAAAGGCTGCACGATAGAATTATTTTATAAGTATATAAAGGAGAAAATTGAGATGGCTAATGAAAAGAAATTAGTAGAGGCTATTACTTCCATGGACGAAGATTTTGCCCAGTGGTACACAGATGTTGTAAAGAAAGCAGAGCTTACAGATTATTCAAGTGTAAGAGGATGCATGATCTTACGACCGGCCGGTTATGCCATCTGGGAAAATATACAGAAGGAACTCGACAGAAGATTCAAGGAAACAGGCGTAGAGAATGTATATATGCCATTGTTTATTCCTGAAAGTCTTCTTCAGAAGGAAAAGGATCATGTAGAAGGATTTGCACCTGAGGTTGCATGGGTAACACAGGGTGGTCTGGATCCACTTCCGGAGCGTTTATGTGTAAGACCTACATCAGAGACTCTGTTCTGTGATCTGTATTCGAATATCATTCATTCATATAGAGATCTTCCAAAGGTTTATAACCAGTGGTGTTCAGTTGTTCGTTGGGAAAAGACAACCAGACCTTTCCTTCGTTCGATGGAATTCTTATGGCAGGAAGGTCATACGGCACATGCTACAGCAGAAGAAGCAGAGGAAAGAACCATCCAGATGTTAAATGTCTATGCTGATTTCTGTGAGCAGGTTCTGGCTATTCCTATGATCAAGGGACGTAAGACAGATAAAGAGAAGTTTGCAGGTGCAGAGGCTACTTATACGATCGAAGCTCTGATGCATGATGGTAAGGCACTTCAGTCCGGTACAAGCCATAATTTCGGAGATGGATTTGCCAAGGCATTTGGCGTTCAGTACACAGACGCAAATAATAAATTACAGTATGTACATCAGACTTCATGGGGTATGTCAACCAGAATTATCGGCGCGATCATCATGGTTCATGGTGATGACAGCGGTCTGGTGCTTCCACCAAGAATTGCTCCTACACAGGTTATGATCATTCCGATCAACCAGAAGAAGGAAGGTGTTCTTGAAAAGGCACAGGAGATCAAGGCTGCTCTTTCTGAGAAGTTCACAGTTAAGCTGGATGATTCTAATAAGAACCCAGGCTGGAAATTCTCTGAGCAGGAGATGCGTGGTATCCCTGTTCGTATCGAGATCGGACCAAAGGATATCGAAGCTGGTCAGGCAGTTATCGTACGTCGTGATAACAGAGAAAAGACAGTTGTGTCATTAGATAATATTACAGAAGCAGTTGGAGAAATTCTTGAGAAGATGCAGGCAGACATGCTTGCAAAGGCAACTGCTCACAGAGATGCCAATACACATGAAGCTCATAACTGGGAAGAGTTCACTGACATTCTGACAAGAAAGCAGGGATTCATCAAGGCTATGTGGTGTGGCGACAGAGCCTGTGAGGAAGCAATCAAGGATGAGACCGGTGCAACAACCAGATGTATGCCATTTGAGCAGGAGCATTTGTCCGATGTCTGTGTACATTGCGGTAAGCCTGCAAAGACTATGGTATACTTTGGCAAGGCATATTAAGAGGAACACCGGCTATTAGCAGATGATAGATAAGTAGTGTATTTGATTTTGCGGAATTTATGATACTTGCAATAGGTGATAACAAACATATTAATAGATTGTTATCACCTATTTTAATGTAATATATATTTGGGATGGAATATACTGTTTTCAATTGATATCATGAAATATAGTATAGATGGTGGCGCAATCATGAAATATGGCATAGATGGTGGCGCTTGATGGTATATTGGATGAAAAATCTTGTTAATACCCCGCCGAAGGGTAGGCGTGTGGGTATGATAGCTAGGAAACAGAAGTGATACCCAAGAGAAGGGCAGGCGCGAGGGTGTGACAGCTAGAAAACAGAAATGATACCTAAGCGAAGGGAAGACTATAGGGTATAATAGATAAGAAGTTGCGAAGATACCCTGATAAAAAATTAAGTAAGGGTATTGTACATAAAAAGACACAGAAATACCCAAGGAGGAGGTTGTAATATGGAAATCAGGATGCCGGAGAATGCGAAAAAGGTAATAGAGACACTGGAAGCTGCCGGATATGAAGCCTATATTGTTGGTGGATGCGTGAGAGACAGTATTCTTGGCAGAGAACCGGGAGACTGGGATATTACGACAGCAGCAAGACCGGAACAGGTAAAGGCGTTATTCAGACGGACGATCGATACCGGAATTAAGCATGGTACGGTTACGGTTATGTTTGGCAAAGAGGCATATGAAGTAACCACCTACCGGGTGGATGGAGAATATTCCGATCACAGAAGACCGGATTCTGTGGAATTTACTGCAAATTTAGAAGAAGACTTGAAGCGTAGGGATTTTACGATCAACGCTATGGCATACAGTCCTTCAGCAGGTGTGATCGATCTGTTCGGTGGAATGGATGATCTGGACAATAAGGTCATCAAGGCGGTCGGTGATCCGCTGGCACGATTTGATGAAGATGCTCTGAGAATTCTTCGGGCGATCCGGTTTGCAGGCCAGCTTGATTTCACGATCGAAAGGGATACCAGAAAGGCGATGATCCTGCGGGCACAGTTCTTACAGGATATCAGTGCTGAACGTATCCGCGTGGAGCTTGACAAATTGCTGACTTCTGCGCATCCGGAGAAATTGATGGAAGCATATGTGACAGGCATAACAGCATATATCCTGCCGGAATTTGACCGGATGATGGAACAGCCGCAGAACAATCCATACCACAAATACAACGTAGGCGTTCATTCGATGGAAGCAGTTAAGGTTATTGAGCCAACTACAGTATGCAGATGGGCTGCGCTGCTTCATGATGTGGGAAAGCCGGAATGTCATACAGTGGATGAAAATGGTATCGACCATTTCTATGGACATAATGAGAAGGGGGCAGAGATTGCCCGTAAGATGCTTCGCAGATTGCGGTTTGACAATGAAACGACAGATCTGGTATGCAAGATGGTGTTGTGGCATGATTACGGTTTAGGGGAGATGTTGAAAAAGACAACCTTCCGAAAAGCACTCAGCAGGATGGGAGCAGATTTCTTCCCTTATTATATCAAGATCCGCCGGGCGGATATGGCGGCGCAGAGTGATTATAAGTTAGAAGAACGGAGAAGCAGCATCGAGCATCTGGAGAAATTGTATCAGGAGATCACGGATGCGAAAGACTGTCTGACGATCAAGCAGCTTGCCATCAATGGAAAGGATCTGATCGCACTGGGCGTAAAGCCGGGCAAAGAGATCGGCGAGATTCTGCAGGAGCTTCTGAATCAGGTGCTTGGCAGTCCTGAGTTGAACAACAGAGAAACGCTGTTGTCTATGGCAGATAAATATATTAAGAAATAAAAAAATAAAGGTGGAATTATAGCTGCAACCAGCTAATTATATATTGACATTACCAAAGATTTCGTAATGAGATGCACAGTGCCGGTAAATACGAGTGCCTGTTTGAGTCCGAAGGACGAGTTGGTCAATGTTTCATCTCTGCCGTATTTTACTACGGACTATGGGTAGTTTTTGCGTGATCCATATGCCGGCGGGTGAATATACCGGTCGCAGATCCGAAGGTAAATGTGACATTTTATGTGAAAGACCGTAGACTGTTTGAAGCAGATAAAAAACCTGGAGGTGTGGAATGAGACTGAGAAATGTATTAATTGTTGTGAAAGATATTGAACGGTCAAAGCAATTTTACCATGATCTGTTTGGACTCGAACCAATATTAGATAATGACGGAAATCTGATTCTGACGGAAGGACTTGTATTGCAGGATGAGAGGATATGGAAAGATTTCCTTAAAAGAGATGTGATATACTACAATAATTCTGCCGAACTATATTTTGAGGAGCGGGATATCGAAGCTTTTGTTGAAAAACTGGAGCGGTTATATCCGTCGATTGAATATGTAAATCCACTTATGGTTCACAGTTGGGGACAGAAGGTGGTTCGTTTCTATGATCTGGATGGAAATCTGATCGAGGTTGGGACGCCGACGTAATCGGAAACAGACAAGGAGACTACAGGCGGCGGAAAATTTATAATTCTGGTTGTAACATTGAGGTAACTGTGTATTAAGGGAAAATCTGTTTGACATGAAAGAAAGCAAATGCTAGTATAATATTAAAAGGTGCTACCGATAGACGGTTAGCCCAGTAATTTGTTTAACAAAGATAGTCGCACAGTTTACTAGACCAGGGCGGCTATTTTTGTGTTTTATTTATTGCTCTTAGAACCAACGGTATAACCAAGAGCAAAGCAAGTAATACATAAGCTGATGATGGCTATAAAAAGTTCCGTTGTAAGCATAAACAAGTTCCTCCTTTCGTAGATTTCTGCGAGCAGATTTCTATGTAATCAGAGGTCACAGTCCTCTGTTAGAAGGACTAACCGCCTACCGAATAGGGTAGCACCATCTATATTATAACAAACATTTGTTCGACAATCAACATGCGAAATATAAATTTTTTAAAAGAATACTTGGGGCTAAATAACAGGAGAGAGAAAAATGAAAAACATCGTTTTACTTGTCAGATATACAACAAAATCGGGGATGAGAGGAAAATTTGTTGAGGCTGTGATGGCATCCGGGATTTTAGATCAGATTCGGAAGGAAAGGGGCTGTGTGTCATATAATTATTATGATGACGTCGAAGATCCGGACAAACTGCTGCTCTTAGAGGAATGGGAATCGGAGGAGGATCAGCAGAAGCATTTGCAGATGCCGCATATGGCGATGTTAAAGCAGATAAAAGAAAAATATGTCTTTGATACAGTAGTAACAAAAAGGTAGGGTTTATATAATGGGGAAGGGGAAATTTCTATGTGGAAAATATTTATAATTATATTCGGAGTGCTTTTCGGCATATTTATTCCAAGATCAATATATGAGAATTATACAGATACAAATAGGGAAGACAGTACTTATGAAGAAGATTCGTATGTAAATTCAGAAGATAGTACTTATGAAGAATATCCATATGTAAATTCGGAAGACGGTTCTTATGAAGATTATCCATATCCGTATCCAGATCCGGAGTATGCTGCCGGACGAGATAACTTGAAAACTTATAACAACAAGGAATATGATCCGACAAAAACAGACTGGGAAAATTATGGGGATACCGGTTCGATTATGGAGATTGCAGACACGGACTGGGCATTAGAGAATGCTCCCGTGTTTCATGTAGAAACGAAGGAACAACTGGCTGGAGTTGTGTATTATGTCAATGCAGTTAAAGGGTATAATGATTCCGTGGAACTTTACCTTGAGGCGGATATAGATCTTGATGGTCTGAAATGGGTTCCAATGGGCGGATGGTACAGACCGGACAGATATCTTGAGCATACTACATTTGTGGGGCTTATAGATGGACAAAATCATGTAATAAAAAATATGCATATAGATACAAAATATGGTGGACATTGCGGATTTGTAGGATATTCTTATTCCTTGCAGATGAAGAATATCACTTTTGAAAAGGCATATGTGTCCGGAGGAACATATGTAGGAATTGCGGGCGGAGAAATTTATGGTTCGGAAGATTGGATAAATGTAAATGTATCAGGTATGGTTGGAACACCCGGCCCTGAAACCGGCTCGATCGTTGGCAGGGAAGCCGGTATTAATTTCAGAGACTGCGATGCAACGGTTGTGTATAAAAAGAAAAATGGAAGATTTGGAAGTATCCGGTATTTTTCACACAGATATCAGTTAATTGCAGAAACACCGGTTGTTGAAGCATTTACCCTGACTTATGAAAATGGCGTGATCACAAGAGATGAGGTCGAAGGATATGATAATCTGGGCTGGCATATTGAGCGGGATGGTTCGCTTCTTTTGGACAGAGCAGCAGGAGGTGAATTGCAGCTGCCGGCAGAATATACATATCCGGATACATCAATCTGGCTTGAGGCATATATAAATGGAACGTATATCAGAGTCAGCAATATAATCGAAGTGCCTTGATCAGATATTATAATAATATACTTAAATTTGGAGAATAAAGATGGTTGTATATAAATATGGAGATCCGGAAGCAAATGTTGTATTGATCCAGCCAGTGGGAGATCATGATGTGCATGATATAGAGAATGAAGTTTCAGAGATAAGGAAACGGACTTCACTGGAATTTCAGATGATCGCAGTTAAAGTAAATAGCTGGAATCAGGATCTGTCTCCGTGGAGAGCACCTGCTGTATTTGGAAATGAAGATTTTGGCGAAGGTGCATCGGCGTTACTGGCACAGATATTGGAATTGTGTAAGGATGAAAGTAAGACTTATTATCTTGGTGGATATTCCCTTGCAGGACTGTTCGCACTTTGGTCATCCTGCCAGACGGACAGGTTTACCGGGATAGCGGCAGCGTCCCCATCGGTTTGGTTTCCGGGATTTCTCTCGTATGTGAAGGAATATGGGATTGCAAGCCCGGCTGTTTATCTGAGCCTTGGCGACCGGGAAGAAAAAACGAAGAATCAGGTCATGGCTGTGGTTGGCGATCGTATCCGGGAATTGTATGGATGGCTGCAGGAACAGGAGATTGACAGTATATTGGAATGGAATCCGGGAAATCATTTTAAAGATCCGGGAATCCGGACAGCGAAAGCATTTGCATGGTTGATGAAGAATATGCTAATATAGTTAGCAGAGGCTAACTGCATTGGCATATTTTTTTTATAAAGGAGAGTAGGTAGTATGTTACAGTGGAAAATATTTATGGTGATGGCATTGATCGGGCATATATTGTGTGGGATTTCAGATGGATTTCTGACATATGCTCCAAATGGAAAAGTCGATCTGACAAATTTTAAGGATTATGAAAAATCCAAGGTAGCCTTTCATGGAATGCCACTGAAGAATCTGTCGGTTGCGATGTTGTTGGGCGTGTGCGCAATGACGCTTGAGATATTCGGATACATAGCTCTTTGTGACTGGATGCGGCAGTATTCAGAAACATATTATCTGATCATGCTGATAGCAACACTTGTCATGTTTATCAATCTTGCATTGCATCATCTGTTCTGTTGTCTGGTTGAATGGTTTTTTGTAAAATTAAACCTGACAGAAGAAGCTTTGCACGCGGTATGGGATTTCTTTAAGACAACCTGTTATACGATGTATCTGGGATATCTGGGAATGTTGGTATTTGCGGCAGCATTTTTTATTGCTGTTGTGACAGGAAAAACTTCACTTCCGGCGTGGGCATGTATTTTTAATCTGCTGCCGCTTGCAATCGTGATCTTGCCAACAAAACTTCCGGCAAAAGCAAATGTAATCGGGGTGATCATGTTTGCCGGGTTGATTTTTCTTATATAATGATCACGTTCGAGAGCCGGGAACTATCGGTGTTCTTACTTTATAGAAATTATCTTGTAAAAAAGTATAAAATAAAGGAAAATGTATAAAAAAGTATAAAATGAGGTAATATATGCAGAAGCCATTTACAATTACATTTAGTAAAGCACCGAAAAACGCATGTATTCATACAGATAAAACAGCATATTATCATTTGCCGGGACTGTTCGAATTCTATGAGCTGTATCGTATCTTCCTACCATTGTTCCGTGAGCACAGAGAATATTTCTATGACTGGTGCGAGATCGGTTCGATCTATGGTGCTCCGGCGGACTGCCTGTGGGGTGGCGGACGTGTTGGATATGGTGATTGTGATCCGGAGGATGTCCGGGAATTGATGGACGAGTATGGAATCTCAGCCCGGCTGACCTTCAGCAACTCGCTGCTTTGCGAGGAGCATCTGGCAGATAAGAGATGTAACGAGCTTTGCAGATTATTTGAGAAAAACGGAAAGGCAGAAAATGGGGTGATCGTCCATTCGGAGCTGTTGTTGGATTACCTAAAAAAGCAGTATCCGGGCTTTTATTTTGTATCATCGACTACAAAGGTTCTGACAGATTTTGAGGAGTTGGTAAAGGAGACAGATCGGGAAGATTTCCGTTATGTTGTGCCGGATTTCCGATTGAATAAGGCATGGGACAAATGGGAAACACTGACACAGTCGCAGAGGGATAAAGTGGAATTCCTGTGTAATGAATGTTGTTCCTTTGGGTGTAAGGACAGACGCAAATGTTATGAAACGGTCAGTCGCAAGAATCTTGGAGAGGATTGCCCGGAGCATGAGTGTACGGCTTCAGATGTCATGGGCGGTTATCGTTTTTCAAAGGCAATGACAAATCCGGGATTTATCGGAATCAATGATATAAAAGGAACGTATCTGCCGAGGGGATTTTCTCATTTTAAGATTGAAGGGCGAAGCCTTGGCAGTGCATTGATCTTGGAATTTCTGCTTTATTATATGACAAAACCGGAATATCAACTGCACGTTCGGGAGGCGGTCTATCTGGATAATATGTTGGATCTTTTTTAGCGAAGCAATTGCGAATCAGAACCTGTAATGTTAATATAAGACTATATGGACGAGAAATTTAACAGACGGTTTTTATCTTTCTGCAATTCACTGGACGCATTGTCGGAGGCAAGGCAGAGAGATCTTTCGGATTCTTTTGTGTTAAGCGGAACCAGTGCAAAGTTTAGTATTACATTTGATCTGTTTTATGATTTTGAAAATGTAGTAAAGCAGTTGATCGGGTAAAATATAGAAAAAGAGTGCCAGATGAAATAAATAAAATTTATATTTGTCTGGCACTTTATTTTTTATTATCTTGAAAAACTATCGCTGTAGAGATACAATATAAGCAGATGAAAACGGAGAAATTTAATATAGGGAGATGAATAGATGGCTGTTAGATTGTATCATGGTTCGGAGAATATAATAGAAATGCCGGAGTATGGAAAAGGGGCGCGCCACAATGATTACGGAAAAGGATTTTATTGTACGGAAGATATAGAACTTGCAAAAGAGTGGGCGTGTGCAAAACAGAAAAATGGATATGCAAATATATATGATCTGGATATGACAGGGCTTAAAGTATTGCACCTGAATGCTCCTGAGTATAATATTCTTAACTGGCTGGCAATACTTGCAGATAACAGGACATACTGGCAAAATGGCAGTATTGCAGAGCAGGCAAAGAATTATATAAAAAAGAACTTTTTACCGGACATTTCAGAATATGATGTGATAATTGGTTACAGAGCAGATGATTCTTATTTTTCATTTGCGCAGGATTTTGTAGCAGGGGTTATTTCTTTACAAAAATTATCAGAAGCAATGCGGCTTGGAAAATTGGGAGAGCAGATTGTGTTAAAGAGTCCAAAAGCATTTAAGCAGATAACATTTGTGGGATATGAAGATGTGGATGCAGTAAAGTATTATGTCAAAAAGCATGCGAGAGAGCAGGAAGCGAGAAAGGAATATAGGGCAAGAAAGCAGGATCAGGCAAATGTGAATGATCTGTATATATTGGATATCATGAGGGAGGAGATCAAAGATGGAGATGCGCGCTTATTCGTATGATTATCTGATAACGGCACAGCGGATTATGGGAGATATGCTTGATTTTGCGGTGAATACCTGTGATATGGATGTAGACAGGTATTTTGCTATGTTCCTGGTGTCGGATATTTCTGTGCAGTTTCAGAATGGAAATCCAACCTATATAGCCGGAAAGACAGGGTGTGAGATTGTAAAAGAAGTTATTGAAGAATCGGGAATCCAACCTGTCAATGTTGAGGATGAAATGTATCTGGACAAATCACCGGAGTATTGGACAGGCTGGGCACTCGCATATTATCAGTGGTTCACCTGCCGACCGTTTATGAAGATTAATGCAGCGGTGCCTATTCATAGGATTGTGCAAATGTATAATGTATATCATGAGATGGATATTACACATTTTGTTGATACTATGAATGAATTATGGGATCAGTATTATAAGGAGACGAATCTCAAGAGGATTCGGAAGATTTCCGGTTTATCGCAAAAGGAACTGGCAGAATTGTCCGGAGTTCCTTTGAGACAGATCCAGTTATTTGAACAGCGGCAGAGAGATATCAATCATACACGAGCGATCGACGTTGTAAAAATGAGTCGTGTGTTAGGCTGCAAGGTAGAAGATTTATTACAGATATAAGGCAAAAGAGGTCGCAGCCGTGATGGGGTATGAGCAATTTTCCGTTTGACTTTTTCGAAAATGAGAAATATAATAACGTCTTGAACGAGTAGCAAACATGCGTAAATCCAGTTTTGCTGCTCGTTTTTTCTTTATAGAAAAATAGATATTGCCATTAGAAAGTGTGTAGCTTATCGGCGTAAGTCCAACTTATAAGATAGGTGCGCACTTTTTTTATGTGAAAAAGGAGGATTAAATTAAGATGGCGGAGAGTAATAAGATGAGGGAGATGCCGGTAAATAAGCTGATGGTTCAGATGGGAATACCGATGATCTTATCGATGGCATTGCAGGCGGTCTATAATATCGTGGACAGCGCGTTTGTAGGCAATATGAAGGTGGGGAGTGAAGCAGCATTAAATGCACTCACACTGGTATTTCCGGTTCAGATGCTTATGGTGGCTGTGGGAATCGGAACAGGTGTAGGAACAAATGCACTTCTTGCCATGACACTTGGACAGAGAGATACGAAAAAAGCAGCAAGAGTTGCAGGCAACAGCTTATTCCTTGGTGGAATTATTTATGTGGTATGTCTGTTGTTTGGTATCTTTGGAGTGAAAGCATACATCTCATCACAGACCATTGACCCGGAGGTTATCTCGATGGGAACAACATATTTGCGGATCTGCTGTGTGTTGTCCTTTGGCATTATCTTCTTTTCATTATTTGAAAAATTATTGCAGGCAACAGGACGTTCCCTTTATTCAACGATTGGTCAGGTTGCGGGAGCTGTTATAAATATTATTCTTGACCCGATCATGATCTATGGTATCGGGCCTGTTCCGGAAATGGGAGTAGCGGGAGCTGCATATGCCACTGTTATAGGACAGATCGTATCTGCCGGTTTGCTTCTGGTATTTCATCTGAAGTTAAATAAGGAATTTGAACATGGAATAACACATATGAAGCCAAGTGCCAGAACTATGAAAGAAATATATGCGATTGGTCTTCCTGCTATCATTGCACAGGCACTTATGTCAATTATGGTTTATGCGATGAATCTTATTTTAAAATTCAATCCTTCCGCCCAGACGGCATATGGATTGTTCTATAAGGTGCAGCAGTTTGTATTGTTCCTTGCCTTTGGACTGAGAGATGCGATCACACCGATCATAGCTTTTGCATATGGCATGGGAAGCAGAAAAAGGATCAAAGATGGAATCCGCTATGGTCTTATTTATACCATAGCATTGATGATCCTGGGCGTTCTCATCACAGAGTTTTTCCCAAATGCCTTTGCTGCGCTGTTCAATGCAGGTCAGTCAAGAGCGTATTTTATCGGTGCAATGAGAATTATCTCGATCAGTTTTATATTTGCCGGAATCAATGTGGCATATCAGGGAATCTATCAGGCATTGAATGGCGGTCTTGAGTCGCTTGTCATATCACTTCTCAGACAGCTTGTGATCATATTGCCATTGGCAGCGATTTTTTCTGTCTTTGTAAGAAATGGTCAGATAGGTGTTTCGTTGATCTGGTGGGCGTTCCCGATTACAGAATTTGTCTCATGCATAGTGGGATATGTATTTTTGAAGAAAATACAGAGAAACAAGGTAGATAAATTAAGTTAGGTTATGAAGGGGGAAAGTGGCTTGTAATCGCGTATCAGCATGGTATAATGTATGTTAGATAAAGCTAACTAAAAACGTTCAGGAGGATAGATGATAAGTATGCTGAAATACGGAATTTATGCAAAAGCAGTAGAATTATTATGTTTTAAATCAGCCTTAGCCAGACTTGCAGAGATATATCCGGATATGGATATGAAAGACTACAAGAAAAAGGTGAAATGTGAATTCAAGGCGATGCTTTTGAGAACCCCGGATATAGGAGGAAGTTCATTGGAAATGAACCTGTATATTGCAGCATTTGTATTTTCCTTACATAAAGCAGAGCCGGATAAGATCGATCCCGATGTTGTAAACGAGATGGTAACTGCGGTATTTGACTCGCCATTTATGGTGAAGGCACATGCAAATAAAAAATGTACGTTATTTACAGATGAGGTACAGGATAAAAAGGTGCAGGAAAGTATAGCAAGCCAGACATCAAAATATGAGCTTGACTGGAAATTCCATTACGAAAAAGGAATCGATGAATTCTATAATACATATACGGAATGTGGTATTTGTAAGCTTGGTAAGAGGGAAAACTGTTTTGAATTTGTTCCGTGTCTGTGCAATATGGATGAGCGGAATTACCGGAATGAAGGCGGGCAGTTACATCGGACAAAGACACTGGCACAGGGGGATGACTGCTGTAATTTCCATGTGACCAGAATTTAATACATTGCATTCTCAACGATCTGCGCATCTTCATTCTGAATTTCATTTGTGCATTTGCCTTTTGCAACTTTCGTATTTAGGAAAAAAATGAAATTATAGTCAAGTGAAAAAATAAATTGGAATGATAAAGAAGTAAGAAAATTGACAAAAACAATACAATGCAGTATATATAGAACAATATAAATGCTTGTCTCGGCGTTAAAGAAGACTATAGATTTTGCTGTTTCTGAACACAACAGTATGCTCTATAGTCTTTTTTATTTATGTAATTACAGAAGATGGAGGAAGAACATAATGTCATCAAAGAACTGGTTGAAAAAAATAGTGATAATTATAGTAGGTTCTGTTATTGCAGCTTATGGAATCACACTTGCCTTGTATGCGGGATTCGGAGGCGCAACACTTGCAGTTTTGTGGCAGGGCATTTCAGAAACATTTCATATAAGTATCGGAATGGCTTCATTTGTTGTAGCTGTTGTGATGATCTTATTTGCGGCTATTTATGACAGATCGCAGATTCATATAGGAACATTTTTATATCAGGTTGTGTACAGTGGATGTGTGGATTTGTTTGCCAAATGCCATATATACAGCCAATATATGTGGATAAATTTCTTCATTATGCTGGCAGGTGTGGTCTTATTTGCAGTTGGAACAGGTTTGTATGCATCTGCAGCTCTTGGCAGAGGGTCTTATGAAGCAGTAACCTTTGCATTGGCAGAGAAGAATAACTGGCAGGTTAAGATCGTTCGTATGATATTAGATGTTTTAATGGTCGTGACAGGTGTGCTTATGGGAGGAAAGTTTGGAGTATGTACGATCATCACAGTTATAATCTCAGGACCGGTTATACAATTTACAAATGGCAAGGCAAAGCAGATTTTTAAGATGTAACGATGAAAATATTCAAAAATATATACTTAAAAAATCCTCATGATACTGTATGAATATGCCTATAGAAAAATAAAATATGCTGTGGTAAACTGAGAGAAGAATTATCCGTTATGGAGGGAGACAAATGGCATATAATCTTCCGGATAGAGTTATAAAGGAAATTACAGCGTTTGCAAAAGAAAATTCAATTATAAAAATAGTTTTGTTTGGATCTCGGGCAAGAGGAGATCATACAGAGAGAAGTGATGTGGATTTAGCTGTGTACGGTGGGGACTTTGATTCTTTTTATTGGAATATAAAAGAAAAAATCCATTCGCTCCTTTCGTTTGATGTGGTTGATATGAATTCAAGGGTTACAGAAGAATTGAAAAAAGAAATTGAAAGGGATGGGGTTGTTATATATGAAAAAACTAGATAATTTTGCAAATTGCCTTGATATATTAAAGCAAGCAGATTTTGATCTTGCAGACAGCAATGATATATATCGAATGGGTGTTGTTGGGCAGTTTAATCTGACTTTTGAACTTGCCTGGAAAGCATTGCAGGAAGTGCTGAGAATGCATGGAGTAGAAGGAGCGGAAACAGGTTCGCCAAGAGAAATATTACAGGTCGGGTATAAAGTTGGATTTGTGAACGACTCATCTGTTTGGCTGCTGATGTTGAAAAAAAGAAATACATCAATTCATATATATAACGAGGAAGAAATTGATGAATTGATCGTGTTTATTCGAGATAGTTTTATTCCAGCTTTTACAGAGCTTGAGGAGACATTGCAGGAAAAACTTATAGAAGTAGATGAATGGTAATAGTCTTTAATAAACTCCCCTTTTTAAGAATATATTGCAGAATTCTGTAAAAAAGTGTAGAATCTATCTGGTTAGATAACGCTAACCGATAGCTGTTATCTATATAATCACAAAAAATAAAACATAAGGGGAGAATGATATGAACATTTATGTTGCCGTAGGAATCTTCGGAATTATCAGTAACTTTGTAGCTGCATTAGCAGACCTGCCACTTATCAAGCCGGGCAAGCCTGGCGAGAATGAGAACATATCTTTAAATGGAGTCCAGCCATGGTGGGCAAAGGTTCCGACCAAGAGATTTAAGTTGTCCTTCTGGTTATCCTTTTTTGGACAGCCGGGTGCTTATGTTACGCTGTGGCTTCTTGCAGATCTGATTGCAAAACAAAGCACACCACTGGCTGTAGCATTGAAAATCAATACACTCATCGGATGCTATACCGGTCTTCTGTGCCATATGTATTTCTGTATGAAACCGCTTATATATCAGAAGTTGAGTAAAAAAATGTCAGACAGTGAATGTGATGAGATCCTGCAGGCGATCGATCCGATTACAAAGATACCGATGCTTATTGGCGGACTGACACTGTGGCTTGGAGGAACAATTATTGTTGCGATCGCTATTATAACAGGCGCACTTGCAGTTTCAAAATGGTGTCTGCTTTTAAATCCGATCGTAGCGTTGATCGTGTTGTCAATATTCAAGAAATGCAAGATCAAAATTATAGGAATACTTGGCGTGGGATACATGCTGTTGTCAGTTTTACTCATAATTGCAGGTTTATAATCGTGAAATGAATAAGTCCTTGCACAAACACTTTGCATAAGGTAAAATGATTTCACATGAATATTTGTGAACTGGGGGCACCACTTTTCACAAGGAAGATAACAGGCGCTGGATCATACCGTTATGGTTGTATGATCCGGTGCCTTTTTGTGTTACAGGGCATTTGCCCCGCAGTGCAGAGAATGTGCAATTAATAAAGATAGGAGAACATACATGGTAAAAATCAATGGTGAAGAAAAAGAGATTGCCGGTAAGAATCTTCTGGAATATTTGAAGGAAGCCGGATTTGAGCCGGAACGTGTCGTTGTGGAGCGGAATCTGGATATTATTCCAAAAGATGAACTTGGCAATACGATCATTCAGGATGAAGATGTGATCGAGGTATTACGATTTGTTGGTGGAGGTTGAGACATGACAGAGATGCAGAAGAAGATGCAGGAGCTGATCTCGCAGGAAGAACTGGATCGTGCATTTGATGCACGATTTCCGAAAGAAATGCAGGTGAAGTTACGTGCAGCGAAGGTGGCTGTTGCAGGTATCGGTGGACTGGGATCAAATATCGCAGTCATGCTTGCAAGAAGCGGCGTCGGACATTTGCTTCTGGTAGATTTCGATGTGGTGGATGTGACCAATCTCAATCGTCAGATGTACTTTATTTCCCAGCTTGGGAAACCGAAGACGGAAGCCCTGCCTGAAACCTTATATCAGATCAATCCATATCTGACGTATGAGACCGTGCAGACGAAAGTAACTCCGGACAATGTAAAGGAGTTATTCGGTGAATATCCAATCGTGTGTGAAGCATTTGACAAACCGGATCAGAAAGCAATGCTGGTGCGTGAGCTGCTGACACAGTGTCCGAATACAACTGTTGTATCGGGAAATGGCATGGCAGGATATGCAGATACGAATGCGATACAAACCCGCCAGATGATGCGTCGCCTGTATGTGTGCGGAGATCAGAGCACCGATGTCGGTGGAGGTATAGGACTCATCGCCCCACGGGTAGCTGCCTGCGCAGCTCATGAAGCAAACAAAGTATTACAGCTAATTATGGAAAATTAAAAGGAGACAACATGGAAGATAAATTCATCTTAGGCGGCAAGGAATTCAAGAGCCGTTTCATTTTAGGATCAGGCAAATATAACCTGAATCTGATCAAGGCAGCAGTTGAACAGGGAGGTGCAGAGATCATCACCCTTGCATTACGACGTGCAAATACACAGGAAAGTGAAAATATTCTGGACTATATTCCGGAAGGAGTTACCCTGCTTCCGAATACTTCCGGTGCAAGAAATGCCGAAGAGGCTGTCCGCATCGCAAGACTCAGCCGGGCAATGGGCTGCGGCAATTTTGTAAAGGTAGAGATCATGCGTGATGCAAAATACCTCTTCCCGGATAATTATGAGACTGTGAAAGCAACCGAGATTCTTGCAAAGGAAGGCTTCGTGGTACTGCCATATATGAATCCGGACTTAAATGTAGCAAGGGATCTTCAGAGTGCAGGTGCGGCTGCTGTTATGCCGCTTGCAGCTCCGATCGGAAGTAATAAGGGGCTTGCGACAAAGGCTATGATCCAGGTATTGATCGATGAGATCGACCTGCCGATCATCGTAGATGCCGGCATCGGAAAACCATCTCAGGCATGTGAAGCAATGGAAATGGGTGCGGCTGCGATCATGGCAAATACCGCCATTGCAACAGCAGGTGATGTACCGGAGATGGCGGCAGCATTTAAGCTTGCGATCGAAGCCGGAAGAAAAGCATACCTGACCGGAATGGGCCGTGTTCTTGCAAGAGGCGGAAGTGCTTCCGATCCTTTGACAGGTTTCTTGCGTTAGGGGGCAGTCGGAAATGAACGAAGAAAATCAGGTATATTTTATTGACAGTGACAAGCTTCCGCAGGAAGCGCTTGCACGCAAGCATCGTCTGGAGCAGGATGCATCGTTCCGGACAAATCATATGGAATATATGGAAGGCATGCAAGTGATCGATTCGGATATCAAGGACAAGGTGCTTGCGGCTATGGATACATATGACTATGATTCCTATACGGCGGCAGATGTAGAACGTGCGTTGTCACATGAGAGCTGTACGATCGAGGACTTTAAGGCATTGCTGTCACCGGCAGCAGCACCGTATCTGGAACAGATGGCAAGGAAAGCAGAAGAGATCACGAAGAATCATTTTGGAAATACAGTCTATATCTTCACTCCGCTTTATATTGCAAACTATTGCCAGAACTACTGCATTTACTGTGGATTCAACTGTTATAACAACATCCGCCGGAAGAAGCTGACGATGGAGGAGATCGAGCATGAGATGCAGGTCATTGCGCATACCGGTATGGAAGAAATTCTGATTCTGACAGGTGAGAGCCGGGCATATTCGGATGTTACCTATATCGGGGAAGCGGTGAAGATTGCAAGAAAATATTTTAAGAATATTGGAATCGAGATCTACCCGGTAAATGTGGATGAATACAAATATCTACATGAATGTGGTGTTGATTATGTGACAGTTTTTCAGGAGACATACAATACAGACAAATACGAGACCTTACATCTGATGGGACATAAGCGTGTCTGGCCATATCGTTTTGATGCGCAGGAGCGTGCGTTGATGGGCGGCATGCGCGGAGCCGGATTCTCGGCACTTCTGGGACTGGATGATTTCAGGAAGGATGCACTGGCAACGGCACTTCATGTCTATTATATCAACCGCAAATATCCACATGCAGAATTATCATTGAGCTGTCCGCGTCTGCGTCCGATCGTGAATAATGAGAAGATCAATCCAAGGGATGTAGGTGAGAAGGAACTCTGTCAGGTGCTCTGTGCATACCGGATGTTCCTGCCATTTGCCGGAATCACGGTATCGAGCCGTGAGAGCGCAACATTCCGAAACGGAATCACAAAGATCTGTGCAACAAAGGTTTCTGCCGGAGTATCGACCGGAATCGGTGATCATGAGGAGAAATACGAAGGTAAGGAAGATGCGGATGTAGGAGATGAGCAGTTCGAGATCAACGATGATCGTTCCTTTACGTCCATGTATCAGGATATGGAGAAGGGCGGCTTACAGCCGGTCTTAAACGATTATATCTATGTGTAAATGTTATGAGCATGCGATCGTGATCACCAATCGCGCGCTGGTAAACGGAGATTTTCTGGAACAGCTTCAAAAGGTCGCTCAGGTACATCCTCATGCACTGATCCTGCGGGAAAAAGACCTGCCGGATGCAGAATATGAGAAGCTTGCAGCGAAGGTTTTAGAAATATACAGAGCAGCAGGTGTATCTGTCTTTCTACATTCCAGAATGGAGATTGCAGAACGGCTTGGCTGTGAAAATATTCATTTGTCGATCCCGGTGTTACAGGATTTATCAGATGTCCGGCGTGATGCACTGACAGCGAATTTTAAAGAGATCAGTGTGTCCTGTCACAGCATGGAGGATGTCGAGCTTGCAGTTAAGAGCGGAGCGACACAGATCGTGCTTGGAACGATATTTGAGACAGAATGTAAGAAAGGGCTGAAGGGCAGGGGACTGGAATTTGTTCGTGAGATCTGCGCAAACTGTCCGGTTTCGGTATATGCGATCGGCGGAATCAATGAAGAACGCCTGCCACAGGTGATGGAAGCCGGTGCGGCAGGCGGTTGTATGATGTCCGGATTTATGCGGATGTAGGAAGATATGCCATGGTATACAGAGTGATATCATGCGCCATCTTCTTCTCGGCAGTTTTCGTCATGCCGCAATGTTCGTATTTGACAACCTTTTGGATGTTGTCGGTGTCAAGAATGCAGGGGCAGCCACGTTTGGCGGCTTCTGCAAATGGCAGCTCCAGAACTTTCTTCATAAAGCCCTGTCCCTGGTAAGCCTGCAAGACGACTACCATCGAGACAGCGATATAATCTTTTTCTTTACGGTATAATTTCTTATACTGTTCGTTAGATCCGGTTGCGATATTTAATAATGATTTAAATGGTATCTCGCGCAACATTCTCCGGATCATATGCAGGGCAGGACCAAGCGGTTGTTTGGTGTTCTTATCCCAGTATGCAAGGAAGCCTTCACATTTTTCGGAGGTAGTATATAATGTACCCATCCGATAGTAGAATTCGGTAATAATTTCGAAAGATTTGACGAGGTCAGCATGTGGTATCGTCTCGGCGATTCCGGGAGATGCGGCAAATGCTTCCCCGATTAGTCTGCCGTATTTTGCTATATCTTCTGTTGACCAGTTCTCAATCTTTATCATATCTTTTTATACCTCCCAAATTTCCCTTCAATATGTTTGAAAAGTCAGTATGGTTTCCATAATCTGAAAGTTTGCTGTTTATGAGTTTCACATATCGTTCGATCAATGTATTCAAAAAATGATATCTCTGCAACGTATAATGTACTATTTTTTGAAATATGAGTTATAACTCATATTATGTATGGCTGTAGAATATCACGCCGGGATTTTGCTGTCAATAGAAATGTGAGTACATACTCATGTTTTATTGACTTTATTTTTTTATATGCTTATACTGGAAACAGTAAAACTATATGAACGGAATTGTTTTTTACATAAAGGAGTAACACATGCCGGAAGAAATTCGTATCCCAAAACAGAAAAGAAGTATTGAGAAAAAAGAAGCACTGAAGAAAGCGGCGGTTGAGCTGTTCTCGACAAAAGGGTTTCATAACACCAGCAGCAATGAAATCGCAAAGAAAGCAAATGTGTCGATCGGCACATTTTACAGCTATTTTGTTGATAAGAAGTCGTTATATGAGGAATTGATCACGGATCTTTATAATGAGTCTTTGCAGGAGATCACGATTATGGATGTATCTGAAATCACATCTTCGCGGGAATTTGTCAGAAGATACGTTGCGCTGATCCTGCATAATCATGAGTACATGACGGCATTTCAGAAGGAGATATCCGCCTTATCCCTGCAGTATGATGACTTGCACGAACTGGAAGCGAAAGCGCGCGCAGGTGCATTTCAGACATTTTTCTCATTGCTTGAAGCAAATAAAAAGATGCTCAGAATCTCTGATCTTAAGACTGCATCACTGATCCTTCAATGTGCATTGGAGTCTGTCGTGCATGAGGTGACTTTCTATGAAAATGATTATGATAAAGAAAAAGTCATCGATGAGCTTACAGACCTGATCTGCCGATATTGTATTGCAGATTAATATGATAAGAAAATGTAAGAAAGTGTGGAATCTGGAAGTCATTTAGAGTATACTGTCCATGAATGTTAGAATATACTAACTTGCGTTAGGGACAGGAGAACAACATGAAAAAACAATTTTTTGAAAACGAAAAAGATGGATTTTATGGAACGTATTACGAAAATCCCAAAGGGGCAGATTGTGCCGTGATCGGATTATTTGGGGATGATCCGAATGATTATATGGCGAAATGTGGAGCAAAATGGCTTCACAGACAGGGCGTAAATGCTATGTGTGTGTCTCCGGGCAGAAAAAATTACAGTCATGTCAACAACCCTCTGGAAAGGATTCAGACCGCGATAAAGTGGTTACAGGCTCATGGAAACCGGAAAATCGGTATCATGGGAATGAGCACGGCTGGAATGGATGCGATCGTTGCAGCATCTTATTTCCCGGATATTACGATGACGATCGGGCTTACTGCCAGTGATTTTGTATGGCAGGGATTTGAACAGGGAGAAAAGGATGGATGTAAGGAATGGCCGATACCAAACGCATCCACGCTTTCGTGGCAGGGGAAACCGTTGCCGTATATGCCATTTGTGTATGAACATCCGGTGTATTGGCAGAAGATTGAGGAAGAAACAAAGGGCTCCGGTGATATCACACGGTCGACCTGCTTGTTTATAGATTCGGAAAAGGCAAGACCGCATACAGAGGAAGAAATGATCAAGGTCGAGAACATAAAAGGCCGCTTATTCCTGATCGGTGCAGATGATGACAGCTTCTGGGAGGCTGGCAAATATGTCCGTCGTATGGATCAGCGTTTAAAGGAACGTCCACATACATGTGAATACGATGCTCTTGTTTATGAACATGGTACTCACTTTGTATTACCGGAAACTTTGCTTCGGATCGCACTTCCGGTTGGACTCAAATTTGTATTGAAATTTGTCTTTAAGGCTGCCAAAGATTATCCAAAGGAATGTGAGGCAACCAGAAAAGATATTGACCGCAGACTGTCCGCAGCGTTAAAGGATTGGACAGCAGATTAATATCCGTATTTGCTCTTGTTTTTCACCAGGAAGGTCACAGTGATAATAAGAGTTACTTTCAAAAATTGATGAAAAAATCGCTTTGAATAATAATATAAACGATAATTTATCAGCAATGGCTTATGACATTTATATGCATAATTTTTTCTCAAAAAAGCCTAATGCTAAACTAAAAGACATTTTGACCGAAGCTGAAAAGTCAGCTATATGACAAAGGTACTCTTTATCGTTGCTTAAAGTTTTACAAGATGTTTCCAGAGATTGTTGCCTCGGTGAGGCAACAATCTGGAGCAATACTTTCGTGGACTCATTATCGTATTTTGCTTCAGGTAGAAGATAAGGAAGCTCGTGATTGGTATGAGAAAGAAGCCGCAGAACAGACTTGGAGTGTCCGTACTTTGCAAAGGAATATTTCTTCTCAGTATTATTACCGTATGCTCAAAACTCAGAAAAAAGAGCTTGTAGAAAGTGAAATGAAGGAACTGGCAGCACCGTATCAAAATGATAAGTTGGAGTTTATCAAAAATCCGGTAGTTGCAGAATTTTTAGGATTTTCTCAGAATACAGATTTTACAGAGAGTGACCTTGAGAAAAGTATCCTTTCTAATTTGCAGAAATTTTTGATGGAGCTTGGAAAAGGCTATGCTTTTGTGGCAAGGCAACAGCATATCCATACGGAGAAGCAGGACTATTATATCGACCTTGTGTTCTACAATTACATACTGAAATGCTTTGTCCTCATCGACCTGAAAACAGAGAAGATAACACATCAAGATGTAGGACAGATGGATATGTATATCCGTATGTATGATGAATTAAAACGCAGTGAGGGTGATAACCCAACAATCGGTATTGTCCTTTGTTCTGATACAGACGATGATATTGCCCGTTATTCTGTTATGCACGGCAATGAACAATTATTTGCTTCCAAGTACAAATTATACCTGCCGACAAAAGAAGAACTGAAAGCAGAGATTGAAACTCAAAAGGCAATGTTTTATCTTCAGCAACAGGATAATGAAGAAAAGGAAATAGAATAGAATTTGTGCAGACCGTCTGCACAAATTGCAGGATAAAAGTTCATTGAACAAAAAAGCCTTTATAGGCTGTAATTTTTAATGAAAACAAAAACTGGAATTAAAAATTTCACTTTACGAGATTCCTCTTGACTCTTGCCTCAATTTGTTCAATATAATGTCCAAATTAAAATTATATTTTGTACAAAAGAAATTGAAAATATAAATATTATCAACAAATTAAAGATATTATAAAAATATATTGACATAATATATTGAGCGTGATATTGTATGACTGTACAAAATATTAAACAAAATAATGAATGAATTTTAGAGCAAAGACGCTTAAGGAAAAGTGCTTTGCTCTTTTTTTATTTATCATTTATCAAGGAGGATTTGTATTATGAGATTAAAAGACACAGGATTAACAGCACAGGATATCAAAGACAAAGTAAAGAAGTATATGATTGAAACTTATGAGCGTTTCGATTTTCTTGCGGAAACAGCAGAGGGTATGTATCTTTATGATGAAAATGGAACGCCTTATCTTGATTTTTATGCAGGAATCGCTGTAAACAATGCAGGAAATCGTAATCCAAAAGTTGTTGCAGCTGTTAAGGATCAGGTTGACGATATAATGCATACATTCAATTATCCATATACAATTCCTCAGGCATTACTTGCTGAAAAAGTATGTGAAACAATCGGAATGGATAAGATTTTCTACCAGAATTCCGGAACAGAAGCAAATGAGGCAATGATAAAAATGGCTCGTAAATACGGTATTGAAACATACGGTCCGAACAGATACCACATTGTAACAGCAAAGGATGGATTCCATGGAAGAACATTTGGTGCAATGTCAGCAACAGGTCAGCCGGGAAATGGTTGTCAGGTTGGTTTCGGACCTATGACATATGGTTTCTCTTATGCGCCTTATAATGATCTGAAAGCATTCAAGGATGCATGTACAGAAAATACTATTGCAATTATGATTGAACCTGTACAGGGTGAAGGTGGCGTACATCCGGCAACAATGGAATTCATGAAAGGTCTTCGTGAGTTCTGCGATGAGAAGGGAATGCTTCTTCTTATCGATGAGGTTCAGACAGGATGGTGTAGAACAGGTTCTGTAATGTCATATATGAATTATGGAATCAAGCCGGATATCGTGTCAATGGCAAAAGGATTGGGCGGCGGAATGCCAATCGGCGCAATCTGTGCAACAGAGAAAGTTGCAAAGGCATTTACACCTGGTTCACATGGTACAACATTTGGAGGTCATCCAATCAGTTGTGCAGCAGCACTTGCAGAGGTAAATGAGTTACTTGATAAAGATCTGGCAGGAAATGCGAAGAAGGTTGGTGATTACTTTGCAGCAAAGCTTGAGAAGCTTCCTCATGTAAAAGAGGTCAGACATCAGGGACTTCTTGTGGGTGTTGAATTTGATGATACAATCTCCGGCGTAGATGTAAAGCATGGTGCATTTGACAGAAAGATGCTTATTACAGCAATTGGAGCACATATCATACGTATGGTTCCACCGCTTATTGTAAGCGAGGAAGAATGTGATAAGGCATTTGAGATTCTGGATGAGACGGTAAGATCGCTTTCTTAATCGTTTCGATGTTATAAAAATAATAAAATCAAGACAAGGGCGTCACGGCATGGTTCGTGCGCCCTTTTTGAATGGACAAAAAAGACTTAAGCTTGCAGAAGAAAGGAAAAAATATGGGACATCTTGTTATTACGATAGGATGCGAATATGGCGCAAAGGGTAATCAGATTGGAAAAAAAGTTGCCGATGATCTTGGAATAAAGTTTTATGACAGAAATACGGTAGACGAGATCATTAAAGAGGTAGGAATTTCAAAAGATATAATGGAAAAAGTAGAGGAAGGCATTACTATTGCGGGAAAAGGAGCGGAAGGTGATGTCAGAGGCTCGTTTTCAAAATATGCTGATCTGACAGAACGCGCGATTCACGTTCAGAAAACAATTATAAGGAAATTATCCGATCGAGAATCTTGTGTGATCATTGGTCGGTCTGCTGACTATATTTTAAAGGAACATAAGCCGATCCTGCGAATTTTTATTTATTCACCGAATGAAGTCAGGATAAAGAATGTTATGGAAAGTCATAATATGTCGGAGGACGATGCAAAACTTTTTATTGTGGAAAAAGATAAACGCTATCATAAGAGACATATGGCACTTACAGGAAGTAACCGGGGAGATCGGCACAATAGAGATATGCTGATAGACAGTAGTCTGCTGGGTGTAGATGGTACAGCAGAACTAATAGAGGCAGTGGCAAAAAAGATTATGAGTGAATAAGGAGGCGACAAGTTATGGAACAGAAAAAATCAGAATTTGACAAAGTTCTGAATGCTTGGGATGTCCTTGTAATCGCATTTGGAGCCATGATTGGATGGGGCTGGGTAGTTTCAACCGGTGGATGGATTGAAAAAGGCGGTGTTGTTGGAGCGGCACTCGGATTTGTACTTGGTGGTATTATGATATTTTTTGTTGGCATGACATATGCAGAACTGACAGCAGCAATGCCGCAATGTGGTGGAGAACATGTATTCAGTTATCGTGCAATGGGTGCAACAGGATCGTTTATATGTACATGGATGATTATATTGGGATATGTAAGTGTTGCCTGTTTTGAGGCATGTGCATTTCCGACGATCATTACATATTTATGGCCGGGTTTTTTAAAAGGCTATCTTTATACAGTAGCAGGATTTGATATATATGCTTCATGGCTTATAGTGGCGATAGCAGTAGCTTTTTTGATCATGATGATCAATATCATAGGGGCAAAAACAGCGGCTGTTTTACAGACGATCCTTACATGTATCATTGGAGGAGCGGGAGTTCTTCTTATAGTAGCATCTGTAATAAACGGTTCAACCGATAATCTTAGCGGACAGATATTTGCAGGTTCCGGTATGGGTGTAAATATTAAAGCTATTATAGGTGTAGCAGCATTATCTCCATTTTACTTTATCGGATTTGATGTTATTCCGCAGGCTGCAGAAGAAATTAATGTTCCTGCAAAGAAAATAGGAAAAATCCTCATATTATCCGTTGTACTTGCCGTTGTGTTCTATGCGTTGGTTATTGTAGCAGTTGGTCTGGTGATGAATCCGGAAGCGATCACAAAGTCACAGGGAGCGACAGGTCTTGTAACTGCAGATGCAATGGCGGCAGCTTTTAATACAAAAATTATGGCAAAGGTCATTATTGTAGGAGGAATGTGTGGAATCGTTACATCATGGAATTCATTTTTGCTTGGTGGTTCACGAGCTATGTATTCGATGGCTGAGTCATATATGATACCTAAGTTCTTTGCAAAGCTTCATCCGAAGTATAAGACACCGATTAATTCACTGATTCTGATCGGAGTACTTACTATGCTCGCACCGTTTGCAGGAAGGAAAATGCTTGTATGGATCAGCGATGCAGGAAACTTTGGCTGTTGTATAGCATATTGTATGGTTGCGCTTTCCTTTATGATATTAAGGAAAAAAGAGCCTGATATGCCAAGACCGTATAAAGTACCTGCATACAAATTCTTTGGAACTATGGCAGTGATCATGTCCGGATTTATGGTAGCGATGTATTGTATTCCAGAAAGTGGTGGTACCCTTATCATTCAGGAATGGGGTATTGTACTTGCATGGTGTGTGCTTGGTGTGGTGTTCTATGCATTCTGTAAAGTAAAATACAAGGAATCATTTGGTATTCTTGTTGAACTTATTTCGGACGAGGATGCAGCAACGCTTATGCCTGAAGCAGATGAGAAGGAATTGGATAAAGTTATTGACGAAGCTATAGACCGTGTACTTGCCAGACAGGTTGTAAATGTCTGATGAAATGAGTTGCTATTATACTATAAAGAGAAAGGACAGATAATAAATATGAATACATTTAATTTTTCAGTTCCACAGAATATTACAGTAGGAAGAGGAAGTCTTAATAAACTTCCGGAAATTGCAAAAAAATCAGGCGGTACTCATGCACTTATTATATCGGGACCGCACCTTGAAAAGATGGGGCTGGTGAAAAAGGCAGCAGATTATCTGGCATCTGTAGATATAAAAGTGGACACATTCACGGATATAGAGGCCAATCCGTCTGTGGAAACGGTTGAGAGAGCTACCGAGAAATTCAATGAATCGGGGGCGGACTTTATCGTCGCATTTGGCGGAGGGTCACCGATGGATGTAGCGAAGGCTGTTGGTGTGGTTGCCAAATATGGTGGAAGCATTACAGAATATGAAGGTGCACATAAAGTGCCGGGTCCGATTGTTCCGCTTATTGCAATTCCGACAACGGCCGGAACAGGCTCAGAGGTTACTGCATTTTCAGTAATTACAGATCATAGCAGAGATTATAAGCTTACGGTATTTAGTTATGAAATCCTGCCTGCTTATGCAATTTTAGATGCAGATCTGATCACGACCGCACCGGCGAGTGTTGCTGCAGCATGCGGCATAGATGCATTTATTCATGCGGAGGAAGCCTATGTTTCTACGGCAGCATCTCCATTTTCTGATGCAATGTCAGAAAAAGCAATGGCTTTGATCGGTAAAAACATTCGTAGATTTGTTGCAAACAGGGGAGACATTGAAGCTGCAGAGGCAATGATGGTAGGATCGCTTTTTGCAGGGATTGCATTTTCATTTGCCAGACTTGGAAATGTACATGCCATGAGCCATCCGGTAAGCGCATTTTTTGATGTTCCACATGGGGTAGCGAATGCAGTTTTGCTTCCTGTTATAGCAGAATATAATGCAATTGCGGATCACGGAAGATATCTTACGATTTACAATGATATCAGTCCTGTTCCGGCATATGAGAAGGACTTTAAGCCGGCGATGCTTGTCAGTGCTATTCGCGAATTGTGTACAGATATAGGTATTCCGGAGAATCTGACAATCGCAATAAATAATGCAAGCAAGACCGGAGAAGTCACAAAAGAAGAGATTGAAAGCAAGATAGAAGCTATGGCTGCAGATGCTATGAAGAGCGGAAATATCGCGGTCAACCCGAGAGCTTCAAGGCAGTGTGATATTGAGATGTTATACAGAAAAGCGTTATAGAAGAAAGGTATCGTATATATGAATGTTGATTATCTGTCCCACAATGTGTCTGAAAATTTAAAAAGGATCCGCCAGTCAAAGGGAATGAGCCTTGATCAGGTTGCAGAGCAAACCGGTGTCAGTAAAAGTATGCTTGCACAGATTGAAAAAGGCACTGCAAATCCGTCTCTTGGTGTACTTGGAAAGATAACAAGTGGTATGAGAATAGAATTTCAGACACTTATAGATCCGCCGAGACAGGATTATTGTCTGGTTGAACCGGAAAGTTTAGTGCCGACAAAGGAATTGGAGGGTCAATATAAGGTGTGGACATGTTTTCCGTATGAGGATTCACGATCAGTTGAAGTGTATCGTATTGATGTGGAACCCGGTGGCGTATATGCAAGCGGGAGCCATGGGGAGAAGACAAGAGAATATATTTCAGTTGTCAGTGGATTGCTTACGTTGGATTGCCATGATCACATCCAACAGATTCACAAGGGACAGGTGTATAAGATCGAGACAGATCAGCCTCATATGTATATAAACAGAGGAACAGAGAAAGCAAGCTGCATATGTTTCTTTTTAGATTATACAAATATCAGATAATTAAGAATGAATTTGAAGGTTCCCTCATACAATTACTTATCGGGATTTCCGATTCATACAAAGTATGAAGACAATTCAAGGAGGGGATTTTTTGTCTGAGAAAATGAGTGAAGTCTACGAAGCATATGACATGGAAATACTGGGTGCCGTCAGAGGCCGGGGATCTATGATCCTGAAAACGGATCAGGGAATCAGGCAGATATCTCCATTTGACGGCAGCGAGGAACGGCTGGAGCAGGAGCGGGAATTTAAGGAAAATCTGTATGAGACAGGATTTCACCATATTGACCGCTGCGTGCCGAACCGGGAAGGAGAGCTGATCACCTGCGACCGCTACGGGAATCCATATGTGATGCGGGAATATTTTGAGGGACGGGAATGCAATCCCGGAAGTATCTGCGATCTGAATCAGGCGGCTGCAAATCTTGCGATATTTCATATCCGGGGGCGTGAGTTGTATGCAAAAGAGGGGAGAACGTATGCGTACCGTGAGCCGGGCAACTTCAGACGAAAAACGCAGGAAATGAAAAAAATCCGGAGCTTTATCTCAAAGCGTCCGACGAAGAATGATTTTGAACTCTTATATATAGAAGCGTATGACGCATTTTACAGACAGGCAATCGACTGCCAGGCGATGATGGATGCCTGCGACCGGACAAATATTGCCGGGCATATCGGATATTGCCATGGAGCATATAATTACCATAGTGTGTTATTTTGCGGTGGGTATCTGGCGACTGTGAATTTCGACCGGTTTCATGTCGGATATCAGTTGATCGATTTATATCAGTTCATCCGGAAGGTCATGGAAAAGAATAATTATAACTTCGATATGGCGGTGAAGATCATAGAAGAATACGATCGTATCCTGCCGCTAACCGGAGAAGATTATCGATATATCTACATATTATATAGTTATCCGGAGAAGTTCTGGAAGGTCAGCAATCGCTATATGAACTCCAGAAAATGCTGGATTTCCCCTGCAAATCTTGAAAAACTCAGTAAACTTATAACAGATGAACAAGAAAAGCAGAAATTTTTGAGTGATTTTTGCAATCATTATGGGTTCACAAGTTAGGAATTTGAATGTATAATGTCATGTGTGAGAAAATCTAACTTTGGGATTTAGGAAATATATTAAGTGTAATGTTTTAAAGGAATGCACAGGAGGAAATATTAAAATGAGCGAACGCAATTATATGGAAGTATATGAGCAGTGGGTCAACAATCCATTATTTGGTCAGGAGACCAAGGATGAACTTCTTTCAATCAAGGATGATCCAAAAGAGATAGAAGAAAGATTCTACTGTGATCTGGTATTTGGTACTGCAGGACTTCGTGGTATCATCGGTGCCGGAACAAACAGAATGAACAAGTACGTTGTCCGTAAAGCAACACAGGGTCTTGCAAATTATATCATCAAGCAGGGCAAACAGGATAAGGGTGTTGCTATTGCATATGATTCCAGAAGAATGTCACCGGAGTTTTCCATGGAAGCAGCATTATGTCTTGCAGCAAATGGAATCAAGGCATACAGATTCGAGTCTTTACGTCCGACACCGGAGCTGTCATTTGCAGTTCGCTATCTGGATTGTGTAGCAGGTATTAATGTAACAGCCAGTCATAACCCACCGGAGTACAATGGTTATAAAGTATACTGGGAAGACGGTGCGCAGATCACACCTCCACATGATACAGGAATCATGGCAGAGGTTAAGGCCATTACAGATTTTGCAGATACTAAGACAATGGAAATGATCGATGCGATCAAAGCAGGACTTCTGGTAACGATCGGTGCAGAAGTTGATGATGCATATATGGGCGAACTGAAGAAGCTGGTTCTTCATCAGGATGCTATTGATAAATATGGTAAGGATCTGAAGATCGTATATACACCACTTCATGGTACCGGAAATATTCCTGCAAGAAGAATTCTTTCTGATCTTGGATTTGAAAATGTATATGTTGTTCCGGAACAGGAACTTCCGGATGGTAACTTCCCAACAGTTGATTACCCAAATCCGGAAGCAAAGGAAGCATTTACCCTTGCTCTTGATCTTGCAAAGAAAGTAGATGCAGACCTCGTTCTTGCAACTGATCCGGATGCAGATAGACTTGGTGTATATGCAAAGGATTCCAAGACAGGTGAATATAAGGTATTTACCGGTAACATGTCAGGAAGTCTTCTGTGTGAATATGAAGTAAGTCAGATGAAAGCACGCGATGGCAAGCTGCCGGAGGATGGTGCGATCATTAAGACGATCGTTACAACAAACATGGTTGATGCGATCGCAAAATATTACAATACAGACCTGATCGAGTGCTTCACAGGTTTCAAGAACATCGGACGTGAGATTTTACGTTTCGAGCAGGAAGGAAAGGGAACTTACCTCTTTGGTTTCGAAGAGAGCTACGGTTGTCTGATCGGAACACATGCAAGAGATAAGGATGCTATCGTAGCAACAATGGCACTTTGCGAAGCTGCTGCATTCTATAAAGGACAGGGTAAGACTTTATGGGATGTTATGATGGATATGTATGAGAAATACGGCTACTATGTAGATGATATCAAGACTGTAACTCTGAAGGGTGTAGAAGGTTCCAAGAAGATCGGACATATCATGAATGTACTTCGTGACAATACACCGGCAGAGATCGCCGGATATAAGACAAAGGTTGTTCGTGACTACCGTCTGGAGACGATCAAGAACCTTGAGACAGGCGAAACTGTTAAGACCGGTATGCCGAACTCAAATGTTCTCTACTATGAATTAGAGAATGATGCATGGCTGGCAGTAAGACCATCCGGTACAGAACCAAAGATCAAGTTCTACTATGGAATCAAGGGTAGCTCATATGATGAGGCTCAGAAGATGTCCGCAGAAGCAGGCGACAAGATTATGGATCTGATCTATGATATCTTAGAGAAATAATTAATATAAAAAAGGCTCAGCCCCTTGATTACAAGGGGTTGAGCCTTTTTTATAGAAAACAAAAATTATTTAACGATTACAACGTTAGTAGCTCTTGTTCTTGAACCACCCTTAGGATCTTCCTCAGTGTCGAATGTAACCTGCTGACCTTCAACAAGTGTCTTATATCCTTCACCCTGAATAGCTGAGAAATGAACGAATACATCTCCGCTTCCATCATTGTTTGAGATAAATCCATAACCTTTTTCTGCGTTAAACCATTTTACTGTACCGTTGTTCATGTGGGTACCTCCTTATATATTTCTTGCTTGTACCCAATGAAAACGTGCATCATTTATGAGAGAAATACGATTAAAACCTTAATCCATACGTCCGCTTAAAAGCGATTACATAGTTAATCTTGAATACGCTCTCATAATAGTATGGGCGCACCTATTTGTCAAGAAAAACAAAGTAAAAATAATGATAAAATCCGGTAAAAAATGATCCCCCGGGTTCTTGACAGAAAGGAAAAGTAGGGTACTATAAATACAGGAAAAATGCAAAAACAGGAGGAGAGCGTATGAGAAAGGGAAAACGTCTGGCTGGAAGTCAGGTGACTTATCCACAGCAGGAAAGTATATCAAGAAGAAATATCTTGCGAGAAAGAAAGCTCTTGGCAAGAAAGCATAGTGATTATATATATGAGATAAACAGTGATATCGGCAGACAGCCGGATGGTCTGTTTGTATAATGAATCAATCATATTTTGCACCTGTGCATCATAGAATAAATAATACAGGAAAATCGCATGAAGCGAATCGGATTTTTTCTGGAATGATGACAGGACAGGATGTGATGATATGAAGAAAAATAACAGGATTCTAGCCTGGTTCACCATGGTTTTGTTAGCATTTGCAATTCCATATGTGGGAACCAGGCTTTTTGTGCGTTATCGGGATGTGTCGGATGCCCGGATCGCGGCACTTAGCAGCAGCCGGGACGTGTGTATCCTGCAGAATGGCAATTACAGGCTGATCGACTGTGAAGAATATATTTTATATGTCCTTGCCGGATTGTATGATCCGTCGTGGAATGTGGAGATGACAAAGACAATGGCAGTTCTGACCCGGACTGCGATCTATTATGAAATGAACGATCAGGCAGATACTGCAAATGGCGGGGGCAAGATCATCAATGAAGGAGACTTGAAAGAGATCCGTGTGGAGAAAGATGAATTAAAGCAAAAATGGGGGAAAGAATATAAGCAGAATATGGAAATGGTATATCAGGCTGTGAAAGATACGATGGGACAGGTTATCGTTTATGATGGCAGACTTATTATTCCTGTTAGTCATGCAGTAAGCATCGGTGTGACCGTCAGTGCAGAGGAATTATATGGTACTGCGATTCCATATCTGGTATCCGTTGACAGCAGCCAGGATATCCAGTCGCCGGATTTCTCATCGACAAAGATCTACAGTGCGCTTCGCATAAAGAAAGAATTTGGCATGAATGGAGAGGGAGAAGCGTTTGACGGATCAGAGAATCTGGGGCAGACCGACAAGGCGGCTGTAGTTAAAGATGGTGGTGAAAAAAACAAATCAGAGACGGCTGGTTCAGCACAGAACGAGGAACAGGTTATAGATGCGGATGCACTGACTGTGCTTGAGGCGACGAAATCAGGATTTGTCCGAAAGGTAAATGTATTCGGTACGATTGTGACCGGAGAGACATTTGCACAGACACTGTCACTTGGAACGACAAATTTTCATATCGATCAGGTCGAGAAGGGATATCGGATCATATCGATCGGTAAAGGCTCATCCCTTGGAATGTCGATGTACGGAGCCGGATGGAAAGCCGACCAGGGCAGTACATATCGTGAGATCATCGCATATTATTACCCGGAAACTTCGATCGCGGATGGGGCAGCATATTAAACACCTGCGAAAACATATAAGGATAATTACCAATATATTAAGGATATTTGAAAGCGTACAGGTGGAATTGCAAAAGTGGTTGTTTCGCAAATCATTTCATTTCGTTGGTGGCAGGATACGACAAAATGCATAAAATGAATAAAAAGCTTATGGAAAATATTTGCCTGTGTATATAATCCGGAAGTTCAGGCAACAATATCCATGAGGTGATAAACATGAAGAAATTTTTGAATGTTATTAAGAGAAATATTTTCTACATTGCCCTGATCGCCGGAATGGTGGCACTTGTAGGACTTGTAGCTCTATATAATGTGAAAACCCAGTCAGATGATGAAAATGCTGTCAGCTCGGAGGCAGTAGAAGAAACCGCAGACAGAAGCAATCTCGGAACAACAGAAGCAGTAAAGGAAACACTTGGCGGAACAACCAAAGCAGAGGACAAGGCAGAAGCAACAACAGAGAAAAGCTCCGAAGTAGAAACCGGAGCAAATGCTGCCAAGGTGGAAGAACAGATCGAATTGAACTATGACGGCAGTACAGCTCTTATGTGGCCACTAAATGGTAACGTGATCATTCCATTCAGCATGGACACCACAGTATTCTATGAGACATTAAACCAGTACAAATGCAATGCCGGAATCGTATTGGAGGCAGCAGAAAATGATAAAGTATCAGCCGCTTACAAATGCAAAATTACAGAGATTACAAGTACACCGGAATTTGGCAATGTGGTAAAGGCATCCCTTGGAAATGGCTATGAAGTCATGTATGGCCAGCTTAAGGATATCAATGTTTCCGTTGGTCAGGTGGTAGACGCCGGCTGCACCATTGGCACTGTAGCAAAACCAAGCCGTTATTATTCAAAAGAAGGAACAAATCTGTATTTCGCGATCACCAAAGATGGCAAACCGGTCGATCCTGTATCATTGATCGAAGGGGAATAATCAGAACAATCCATATAAAGTATAAGAACAGATGCATGTCGTGCCGTAAGGCAGGGTGTGTGTCTGTTTTTTATTTTATCTCCTTCCTCTGGAACACCAACAGAGAAATAACCGTTGGCAGGATCAGAAGTACGGCGGCGATCTCCATGGCGTGAACGACCAGGCTGGTGGTTAGTGTCTGCCATGCAATAGCAGTCAGGCAAACAGTAGGAAGATTGCTGTAGATGATACGGAGTGCATCTACTTCCGGGAAAATGGCGTAGAAAAGCATGATGCCATTTGGCAGCAGGGCAACGACTACAGCATAGATGCCGCACCACAGAAGGTCTGTGGAGAAGAACATGCACAGGGAGGATGCCATTGTCTGTCCGGCGATGATCATAGGAAGCATGATCACAAAACGCAGAAAATAATTCTGATATGCCGAAGCGGTCAGACTGCCATCATGACGGAAACAGATGTAATTTGTCAGCAGATAGGCTGCAGATACTACAACGATTCCGATAAGCAGCAATAGTGTATTCACGATACATTTGCCAAAAAAAATTGTGTTTCGGCTGGTCCCAAATGACACGATATTCTTCATCGTATTATTCCGCCATTCACCGGAGAAACCGATGTCGGTGGTGAAAATAATGCAGTACCAGACGATCGTTGCCATCATATACAGACCGGCATTCATAATATCTGCACCTTCGATCGTAAATGGGATCCGGATGACATGGATGGCATACCAGACAGATACGTTGATCAAAATGGCAATGACCACTCCGATAATGAGCAGGGTATATGGATAAGCCCGATGGCTTACTTTGTAACATTCGCTTTTGAGGAAATTATTCAATCGTTGTCCCTCCTAACAGTTCAATAAAGAAATCTTCCAGTGTAGTTTTCGCAATCTCCAGTGAGTACAGATCGAATTCCTTTTCAAATAAGAAACGGCTGATCTTCTCAGTCGGGTAAACCGTGTTGTTTTCAAAATAAATATAAATGGTATCATCATCTGCATTGTAGGATGCGTCGAGCTGGAGCTCTTTTGAAAGACATTCAGCAGCTTTTTCACCATCACTGGTACGCACTTTTACATAGCTTTTTTCTTTTGCTTCTAATTCTTCAGCAGACATTTCCTGTAAGATCTGACCATGATCGATGAATCCGTAGCAGGTTGCCATATTTGCAAGCTCGGATAGAATATGCGAGGAAATGATAATCGTGAGTCCGTTCTCTTTGTTCAGACGCAGCATCAGCTTTCGCATCTCGACGATACCGGCAGGATCCAGACCATTGATCGGCTCATCTAAGATCAGAAATTCCGGATCGTGCATGAGCGACAGGGCGATTCCCAGACGCTGCTTCATGCCGAGAGAGAAATTTTTAAACTTTTTATCCTTAGCTTCATAGAGTCCCGTTTCCTTCAGAACTGTTTCAACAATGGATGGATCGTCGATCCCACGCTGGATACGATAATATTCCAGATTGCGTTCCGCAGAGAAAAATGGATAAAACGCGGGTGTTTCGATGATAGCACCGGTTCTTTTCCGGGCTTCATTTAATCCATGCGTTCCGGTTTGACCGAAGAGCTCAATGCTGCCATAATCAGGGGCGTTCTGTCCGGTAAACAGGCGGAGAAGTGTCGTTTTTCCCGCACCGTTTTTGCCGATCAGGGCGTAGATGTCACCCTTTTTCACGGACATATTTATCTTATCAAGTGCAGGCTTATCACCATATATTACTTCTACATCTGTTGCTTTTGCAATGGTCTCTGCCATGGAACAGCACCTCCTGAATCAACCGAATTTTCTTATAATCAGCATACTGTTTTGCCGCAGGAAAGTCAATTCATGGAGCAGGCTCCAAGTTGAAACTTTTTTTATTTTTTGAAAATTAAAAATGTGCAGTTAGTAAGTTTATATATGTGCTGGTACAAGGTAACAATTATACAGAATCGTCTAATGAAAGTGTATAAGGAAAAATTAGTGAAAAAATAGTGAAGATATAATGGAGAAAAAGATCAATATTTATTATAATTAAAGAATATTATGCCCTGCCAGACAGGACGACAAGGGGAGATCTGCAAATGATGCAAATGTTAAAGATCATGTTCATTATTCTAGTGGGAATTGGCATGTTGGTCATGGGGATATACAAGTTTATCCAGTTGAAAAAACGACGCAGGAAATTAAAGCAGTTATTGGACAATATTGCTTCGGGATCAACGGTTGATCAGTTGTTAAAGGAAAACCATCCGAAGCTGTCAGCTATGGATGAGATGGAAAAATATATCTATATCATAATAGGATTTGGAGTCGGGCTTATTTTGTTTGGAGCGTTTTTCATGGCACAGGAGCTGATGGAGAGAAATGTGATACCGGATATGACAGGAACAACCGGGTGGATGCTTGTGCAGCGGCTGGTTGCATTTGCATCCGGCATCATACTTCTTTTTACAGGAAATGGCATGAAGAAGAAACAGGTAAAAGAAAATGATTATATGGATATAATGATTCCGGGGAAAGTAGTTGGGGAAGTACCGGGAGCCAAGACACTGACGCCGGGAAAGGCGATCCTTACGATTCAGTACACCGATCCTTATGATGGCAGTGTGCATAACTACCAACTGGCGCAGGAATTAAACCGGAAGAAGCATCCGGTTGGCAGCGAATATCCGTTGTACTATTCCAGAGAACAGCGCAAGGTATACGATCCGGGATCAAACAAAGTGAACCGGAAAACAGAATTGTTTCTCAAATGGCTGGGGATCATCATATGTCTGGTGTCAGTGGTGAGTATGCTCACGGCATTTTGACGAGGATAAGATAATATGCTAGAATGGCATTGGTTAGCAAACACTAACTAATGCCATTTTACGTTAAAGGAGAGAAGATTTGAAATGAAAGATTGTAAAGTACAGACAAAGACACTGGCGTTAGCTATGATCTGCGGAATTCTTGGTTGTTTCTGTTATGGCGGTGGAGACTGGCTGATGATGTATGGAGATCCATCCCATACCGGAAAATTAATCTGGCTGACCAATGGGGTAGCGCAGCTTCCTGCATGGAGAAATGGGCTTGCGATGATGCTGGCATTTCCGGGCATCATTCTATATGGAATAGCCTTATTTTATCTGGGACGATTTATCCGGAATGAGAAAGAAAAGAAGATTTATCATTATCTGAATGCATTTGGTCTGACACCATGGATGTGTCTGCACTTGTTCTATATTATGATCCTGTATCTGTATACATGGATGACCGGACATGGATATGCCGATGCAGCACTTCCGGCATGCGAAGCCTTATTTGATCATCTGTCATGGATTATCATTGTAAGTGAGGTACTTATGCTTCCGGTATTCTTATACTGGTTTTATGTAGTCGTGCGTGGCAAAACCACACTGCCAAGATGGATGGCAGCAGGAAATGTACTTGTATTCTACTGCATTCTCTCTGCCATAAAAGCAGTACTTTCGGATACAGCATTCCGTCTTGGCTTCACAAATGGACTGATGAGCGAAAGCATGATTTTCTTCTTCATCCTGATTTGGATTGTGGGAAGCAAAACTGCGGAGAAATAATAAAAAGGGATTGCCCTGTTAATCAGATTTACTACTGTCTCTGAAATGACTAACTGCGGTTTCTGTTCGATGCACATGTCTTATTCGTAAATACTCCGGTGCTAACTCGCCTTCGGCTCAAACAAGCACTCGTATTTACTGACAATGTGCATCTCTCAACGAAATCCTCGTAATGTCATCTACAGAGACAGCGGTAGATCTGTTTTAACAGGGCAATCCCTTTTTCGTTTTTATAGACTTTTTTTATCCTATTCAGTTAAATAATATTCACTAATATTACTCCTGTCTAATCCGGATATCGCCGCTGGTTGTGGTGACACCACATTCATATTCGGAATTATTTGCACCATGTGGAATATCGATATTACCACTTTGTGTATTTGCGGAGAAGCTATAGCTTCGGTCAGAATCCAGCTCCAGGTCAATATAGCCGCTCATAGCAGATATGTCGATTGCTTCGGCATCCGCAATGTTCATATCCACATCGCCACTTGCTGTATTGCAGGTTAGGCTGGTATTTGCGGAAAGTTCGCTTGCAGATACATAACCGCTTGTTGTGTAAAACTCGGCCTGACCGGCAGCGGTACGGTTCAACAGGATATCACCACTTGAAGCATGAAGCTCCAGCAGTGTTGTAAATGAACTATTGCTGATAGAGATGTTACCTGATGAAGTCTTTGTCGTGAGCGTATTGGCTTCGATATCTGCGATGCTGATGTCTCCACTGTTCGTTTTGAGACTGGTGAATGCAGAATTGCCGGCTGGCTCGGTATTCGGCTTATAAGAATACCGATAATCAATGTTTCCACTTGCGGTAGTAACCTGAATCGCCTGATATTCCTTCTCTGCCAGATATATGGTTGTCTTGGTATCGGAGCCAAATCCGAGTGAGATTGTCGGATGGTGGGTACGTTTGTCTTCGCATCGGAACGTCAGAACGCCGTCTACGACTGTTGCGGTATTGACCAGTCCTTCGGTATCATAATATTCAATGTAACTGTTCCCAGTGTCAGAATTCCTGATGACTACATCAGTGGATGCTTCGCCTGCGATATCAACGGCGTTGAAATCATCTTTGATCTGAACTGTTTTCTTCACATAGTCCGGCAAGGCTTTCATACCGAGCAGGTCGACAGAACCATTTGGAAAATGGAATCCGTTAATTGCAAAACTTAAGAATACGATAATGACGCCGACCACTATAAATATAGAAGCAACAATAACTGCTTTTTTGGATTTACTCATAATTATCTCTCCTTTACAAACATTCTCTTAATTCCATTGACGGATGCCTTGTACAGCTTGAAAATGCCGATCGTAACAGGCTTTACGGCTACGATGAACAGGATCGCAAGTCCGATTCCGGCAAATGCAGCTCCAAGCATGAAAAGGGCAGCCGGAACATTCTGTGTAACAAAAAATGGAATAACTCCCAGCAGCCCGGCGATACCTGCAACTGCCATCGAGAGTACGATTACATAGAAGGACAGGAGAAGTGCCAAAATGACAACCGCCATGGCAATGACCAGAACGATCGCGGTCAGTAACAGCGGAGCCCATATAGGAGAACCAAGAATCAGCAAAATGATCTCCCATGCCTTTAATCGGTGGGATGGTTTGATTTTTTCTTTCACAAGTTTCGTCAGTGGCATATCTGCCAGGATCTGATCAACGACATCGTCCGGGGCATCCATATCGGCAACCGCTTCTTCCTCCGACAGGCCATCTTCCATACGGTCATCGATCATTTCACTATAATAATCCATAAATTTATTAATATCGTCTGCCGGCATTTTCCGGATCTTTCCCCGGATCGCTGACAAATATTCCTGTTTAGTCATTGTCATTCTCCTCTCTGATAATAAAACGATATATAGATTCAAGTTCTTTCCATTCTTCTTTAAATTCCTCGATTCGTGCTTTGCCTGCATCGGTAATATGATAGTATTTCCGAAGTCGTCCGTTGTGTTCTACGGAGCGAACGGTGAGGAATGCGCCGGCTTCCAGTCTTCGCAGGATCGGATACAATGTAGATTCCGATATCGTTACAAAGGATTTCATGTCCTTGATGATCTGATATCCGTAAGAATCTTTATCCTTGATCGCAGCCAGTACACAGACATCCAGCATACCGCGTTTTAATTGAATATCCATATTCATACCTCCTTACGCGCTATACTATATGACACATAGTATAATATGTCAAGAGGTATTTTATAAAAAATAATTTGACAAGAACGCTCATGGTTGCTATACTCAAGGTTGATAAAAATAAGAAGAAAAGCGATGACAGAGACAGTAGATCATGTTTGAAAGGCAGAGCGAGCCGGAGATGGTGCAAGACCGGTGCGAGTAGAAGATGATGGAAGATCACTCTTAAGCTTCAGACCGAAAACGACAGCCAGTAGGCTCTGACGTTATTCCCTCGTTACGGGAAGCACATATGTTAGTATGCAAGTAATAGGTGGTATAACGAGAACTTTGAGCCTTCGTCCTTTTTGCGGCGGAGGCTTTTTTTACTTTATAGAAAAGTTTGTCTAATAATATTTTGCATACATTGAATAAAAAGAAAGGAAGAACAACATGTACGAAAAAGTATCGACCAAATTGAATTTCGTAGACAGAGAACAGAAGGTTCTGGATTTCTGGAAGGAAAATCAGGTATTTGAGAAGAGTGTGGAAGAAACAAAGGATCTTCCGACTTACACATTTTATGATGGACCTCCAACAGCAAACGGTAAGCCACATATCGGCCATGTGCTTACACGAGTTATCAAGGATATGATTCCAAGATATCAGACAATGAAAGGTCATAACGTAGTAAGAAAGGCAGGCTGGGATACACACGGCCTTCCTGTAGAGCTGGAAGTTGAGAAGCTTTTAGGAATCGATGGCAAGGAGCAGATCGAGGAATACGGTCTGGAGCCATTTATCCAGAAATGTAAAGAGTCCGTATGGAAATACAAAGGTATGTGGGAAGAATTCTCCGGCAAGGTAGGATTCTGGGCAGATATGGATGATCCATATGTAACATACCACAATGATTTCATCGAGTCCGAGTGGTGGGCACTGAAGAAGATCTGGGATCAGGGTCTTTTATACAAAGGTTTCAAGATCGTGCCATATTGTCCACGTTGTGGAACTCCACTGTCAAGCCACGAAGTAGCACAGGGTTATAAGACTGTAAAGGAGCGTTCCGCAGTTGTAAGATTTAAGGTTATCGGCGAAGATGCATATTTCCTTGCATGGACAACCACACCTTGGACACTTCCATCAAACGTGGCTCTTTGTGTAAATCCGGATGAGACTTATGTCAAAGTAAAGGCAGCAGACGGATATACCTATTATCTGGCAGAAGCACTGGCAGACAAGGTACTCGGTTCCCTTGCAAAGGAGGCTACAGACGATACACCTGCTGTACCTGCATATGAAGTCTTAGAGACTTACAAAGGAAAAGATCTGGAATACAAAGAGTACGAACCATTATATGAGTGCGTAAAGCCTGTATGCGAGAAGCAGCATAAGAAGGGTCACTACATCACATGTGATTCTTATGTAACTATGACAGATGGTACAGGTATCGTTCATATCGCACCTGCATTTGGTGAGGACGATGCAAATGTAGGAAGAAAGTACGATCTTCCGTTTGTACAGTTCGTAGATGGCAAGGGTGATCTGACAGAGGAAACCCCTTATGCAGGAATCTTCGTAAAGGATGCAGATCCAAAGGTATTGGTTGACCTTGACAAAGAAGGACTTCTGTTCGATGCACCAAAGTTCGAGCATGAATATCCACACTGCTGGAGATGTGATACTCCGCTGATCTACTACGCAAGAGATACCTGGTTTATCAAGATGACAGCAGTCAGAGATAAGCTGGTTAAGAATAATGACACCGTAAACTGGATCCCTGAGAGCATTGGTAAGGGACGTTTCGGTGACTGGTTAAAGAATGTACAGGATTGGGGACTTTCCCGTAACCGTTATTGGGGAACTCCGTTAAATATCTGGGAATGTGAATGCGGATGCCGTCATGCGATCGGTTCGATCGAAGAATTAAAGAGCATGAGCGACAACTGCCCGGATGAGATCGAACTGCATCGTCCGTTCATCGACGCTGTAACGATCAAATGTCCAGAGTGCGGTAAGCAGATGCACAGAGTATCCGAAGTTATCGACTGCTGGTTCGATTCAGGTTCCATGCCATTTGCACAGTGGCATTATCCGTTTGAGAATGCAGACATCTTCGAGAAGCACTTCCCTGCCGACTTCATCAGCGAGGCAGTTGACCAGACAAGAGGATGGTTCTATTCTCTGATGGCGATCTCAACCCTGTTGTTTGACAAGGCTCCGTTCAAGAATGTAATTGTCCTCGGACATGTACAGGATAAGGATGGACAGAAGATGAGTAAGTCCAAGGGAAATGCCGTAGATCCGATGGATGCACTGAACAAATACGGTGCAGATGCGATCCGGTGGTATTTCTACAGCAATTCCGCTCCATGGCTTCCAAACCGTTTCCATGAAGATGCGGTTATCGAGTGCCAGAGAAAGTTCCTTGGAACCTTGTGGAACACTTACGCATTCTATGTATTATATGCAAATATCGACAACTTCAATCCACTTGAGCATGAGCTGGATTACGAGAAGCTGTCACTGATGGATAAATGGTTATTATCAAAGCTGAACTCAACCGTAAAGGCTGTTGATGAGAACCTTGCAGCATACAAGATCCCTGAGACAACCAGAGTATTAGAGGAGTTCGTAGATGACCTTTCTAACTGGTATGTTCGTCGTGGACGTGAGAGATACTGGGCAAAGGGTATGGAGCAGGATAAGGTAAATGCCTACATGACACTTTATACAGCCCTTGTTACGATCTCCATGACAGCAGCTCCGCTGATTCCGTTTATGGCAGAGGATATTTATCAGAATCTGGTAAGAAGCATTGATAAGGATGCGCCATTATCTGTTCATCTGTGCGAGTTCCCGAAGGTAGAAGAGAAGATGATCGACACAGACCTTGAAGCAGCTATGGATGAGATCTTAAAGATCGTTGTTCTTGGACGTGCAGCCAGAAATACTGCAAATATCAAGAACAGACAGCCGATCGGAACCATGTATGTAAAGGCTGCAAAAGAGCTGACAGAGGATGAGACAGCAATTATCAAAGACGAGCTGAACATCAAGAACGTAGTATTTACAGAAGATATCGCAAGCTTCAGTTCTTACACATTCAAGCCACAGCTTCGTACCGTAGGACCAAAGTACGGCAAGCAGTTAGGCGGAATCAAGGCATATCTGTCATCTGTTGATGGAAATGCAGCTATGGCTGAGCTGAAGGCAAAGGGTGCTCTGACATTTGACGTAAATGGCACAGAGGTATCTCTGGCAGAGGAAGATCTGCTGATCGATATCGCACAGACCGAAGGCTACGTTACAGAGGTTGATGGTGGAGTAACAGTTGTTATCGACACAAATCTGACAGAGGAACTCTTAGAGGAAGGATTTGTCAGAGAGATCGTATCCAAGATCCAGACCATGAGAAAGGAAGCCGGTTTCGAAGTAATGGACAAGATCACAGTCTATGCAGAGGGAAGCGACAAGGCAACCGGACTTATGAATGCAAATGCTGACAGCATCAAGTCAGATGTTATGGCAGATGCACTGGTAACCGGAAGTGTAGATGGCTATTCCAAGGAATGGAACATCAACGGCGAGAAGGTAACACTTGGTGTAAAGAAAAACGCATAAATAATACAGGATGGTGACCGATGCCGAAAAAAGCAAATTTATACTTGCTTTTTTCGGAAAGCGTCTGTATTATAGATAACATATTAAAAGGTGCAAGGAAGTACTAGAGATAGCAACTTCCCTGCACCTTTTTTTCGTTAATGAAGTTGTCAATTACACAACAAGAGATAAGAATGAATATGGAGGCGATGGGTATGGAAAAACTCAATCAGATTGTAAGTGCAGTTGATTCATTTGTGTGGGGACCGGTGATGCTGGTGCTTCTCGTAGGAACCGGTATCTTTCTGACGATACGGACGCGATTCCTGCCGTGGAGGAATCTCGGATATGCGATCAAGAGCACGCTTAGTAAAGAAGCAAGAACAAAGAACAGAGGAACCGGTGATGTATCCCCGTTCTCGGCACTGACGACAGCGCTTGCCGCAACGATCGGAACCGGAAATATCGTAGGTGTGGCGACAGCGATGGTATCCGGTGGTCCGGGTGCTCTGGTCTGGATGTGGATCTCGGCGTTGTTCGGAATCACATCGAAATTCTCAGAATGTATGCTGGCGATCAAATACCGTGAGGTAAATGCCAAAGGAGAGATCTCCGGTGGACCGATGTATACGATGAAGAAAGCATTGAAACACAAAGGATTCGGAAGTGTGCTCGGTTGGCTGTTTGCATTCTTTGCAGTTGTTGCATCCTTTGGTATTGGAAATATGACACAGGCGAACTCAATCGCATCTTCCATGAATGAGACCTTTCACATCAATCCGATCATCATCGGTGTGATCCTTACGATCCTTGCCTTAATGATCATTATCGGTGGTATCAAATCCATATCAAAGATCTCCGCGATCGTTGTTCCGTTTATGGCAATCTTCTATGTACTTGCAGGACTTATAGTAATTATCGGAAATATATCGAATGTGCCGGAAGGTCTGCGTGAGATTTTCACAATGGCATTTTCCGTGAAATCCGTATCTGGTGGTGTGCTTGGTACTGTGGTTGCATCCATGACAAATGCGATGCGGTTCGGCGTTGCCCGTGGTTGTTTTTCAAATGAAGCAGGTATGGGATCAGCAGCGATCACCGCAGCAGCAGCTACAACAGATAACCCGGTTCGCCAGGGATATATCAACATGACAGGAACCTTCTGGGATACGATCGTTGTATGTACGATCACCGGTCTGGTAATCGCAAGCTCCGGTGTGATCGGCAAGACATCGACAACGACAGAAGGCTCATATGCGATCACCTCTGAAGCCGAAGATACATTGGCTCTGACACATGAAGAAAAGGGCAAGATGGTGACGACAGAATATACCGTTACATACCAAGATGGAACCTTAACTTTATCCGGTGGAGCAGAGGATATCGTTCTGACACCATATGCAGACGCTTCCGATAGTGAAGCATTTGCAAAGCTTCAGCATCAGCCGGATAGTCTGGAAGCAGTTTATGAGAATGGCGCGATCACAGGTGCATGGACCTCTGGCTGCAATGCTTATATTTTTGATGAAGATGGTACATATTATTATGAAGAAGCCTATACAGGATCGGCGCTGACGATCAAAGCATTTGAGACAGTTTTGGGTAAGGCCGGAGCATGGCTGGTAACGATCGGTATTGCATTATTTGCATTCTCGACAATTCTTGGTTGGGAGTATCATGGAGAGAAAGCCTTTGAATACCTGTTCCATTCCCACAAATACAACATGATCTATCGTATCATATTCTCCCTTGTGGTATACATCGGTGCTACGACTTCCTTGGATCTGGCATGGAACTTCTCGGATATCGCAAATGCACTGATGGCGATTCCGAACCTGATCTGCCTGCTTCTGTTAAGCAAGGAGATCGCAACGGATATGCAGGAATTCCAGAAAGTACTCGCAGAAGAAAAAGCAGCAAAGAAACGTGCGTAAATAGTCGGCCTGTCTGTAAGTTTTTGGAACAAAAATGAAAGATAAAAGATACATTATTAAGATGAAGCAAAACCTGTTTATGTATTGTATTTTCCATTTTGATTCAAAGACCTACAGACAGGTTTTGCGTCATAATAATGGTGTATCTTTCATTTTTTAGTAGCAAAATGACAGTTTATGAGTATAATTATAGTAAACGCGCAGACGGAATAATGAGAGAAAAATGCCGGAATGTGAAGCATATCCGGATATGAGAGCGCATGAAGATGCGAGACTTACTGATGAAGTACCGGGATCTGTCTGCTTTATTATAATGGATTCAAAAATGAGTTCAGGGGGAAGCTGCCGGAGAAATTCCGGCGGCATACCCGGATACATAGAAAGCCGATGGAAGGACATTTGCCGGAACACAGGAAATGCACTGGTTTGTCGATAACGGCTTTGGATAAAAAAGAAAACATGTGGGTAAGAACACAATGAGTACGACAGAAGAAAAACACAACTATACTTACATAGTCCGGTGCAAGGACGGAACGTATTACACCGGATGGACGAATAATCTGGAAAAGCGGATGAAAGCACATAATGAAGGACGAGGGGGCGCCAAGTATACCAGAAGCCGGCGCCCTGTTGTCCTTGTTTATTATGAGGAATCAGAGACTCCGGAGGAAGCAATGAGCAGAGAGTGGCACATCAAGCAGATGAGCCGAAGCCGGAAAGAAGAATTAATCAGAAATTTTCAATCAGATAGTATACAGAAGCCATGAAAATAGTATAAAATATAAGAATTGAGAAAATAAAAGTCGAACACCAGGAGGTTATAGATGGGAAGACAATTATGGAAGCCGGGAAATATGCTGTACCCGGTACCGGCAGTTATGGTAACATGTAAGCGGGAAGGCGGACAGCCGAATATCATCACGATCGCATGGGCAGGAACGGTCTGCAGTTCTCCGGCGATGGTTTCAATATCTGTTAGACCGGAACGCTATTCTTATGATATTATAAAAGCCAGTGGAGAATTTGTGATCAATCTGGTGACTGAGAAGCTGACATTTGCGACCGATTATTGCGGCGTAAAGAGTGGACGTGATATTGACAAATTCAAGGCAACAGGACTTCATACCTGTCCGGGACTTACAGTTGCCACACCGGGTATCGCGGAGAGTCCGGTCAATATCGAATGTAAGGTAAAAGAAGTAATCCCACTTGGAAGTCATCATATGTTTCTGGCAGAGGTGACCGGTGTACAGGTGGATGAAGCATACATGAATGAAAATGGAAAATTCGAGCTTAACCAGCTTGGACTGGTAGCATATTCCCATGGAGAATACTTCAAACTTGGAAAGAAACTGGGAAAATTCGGATATTCAGTGAGGAAGAAATAAGAAACATGAAGATAGAATTACAGGCATATGGTAAAGTGAATCTGGGGCTGGACGTGCTCAGAAGAAGACCGGATGGTTATCATGAAGTAAAGATGATCATGCAGACGGTAAAATTACATGACACATTGACATTTGAGACGGTGGACGAGGATGTGATCGTTCTCAGCACAAATGCGGACGAGCTTCCGGTAAATGAAGATAATCTGGTATATAAAGCATGCCGGATGTTGAAGCAGGAATACCAGATCACGCGGGGAATCCGGGTATTTCTTCAGAAAGAGCTTCCGGTTGCAGCCGGAATGGCTGGCGGAAGTGCTGATGCGGCAGCAGCACTGATCGGAATGAATAAGATCTTTGATCTTCAGATTCCGAAACATAAGCTGATGGAATATGGAGTAAAGCTTGGCGCGGATGTTCCGTATTGTATCATGAAAGGAACTGCGTTATCAGAAGGGATTGGCGAGAAGCTGACAGCACTTGCACCGATGCCGGACTGCTATATCCTGCTTGCAAAGCCACCGATCGCCGTATCGACCAAGATGGTATATGAGAACCTGCATGCAAATGAATTAAAAGAACACCCGGATATAGACGGTATGGTGATGGCGCTGGAAGAACATAGCCTTCAGGGCATCACGGAACGTATGGAGAATGTGTTAGAGACAGTAACACAAGTGCGGTATCCGGTTATTGCAGAGATCAAAGCCTGCATGAAAGAATGTGGTGCAATGAATTCACTTATGAGTGGAAGCGGTCCGACTGTATTTGGTATATTTACAGAGAAGGAAAAAGCGGAGAAAGCGGCAGATGCGATCCGCAGCCGGAAGCTGGCAAAGCAGGTATTTGTCACACAGCCATATAATGTGTAAGATCAGGCAGAACAGAGGGAGTTGTTCTGTAGAAGAAATAGAGAGAAATGGGGTAACTTATGGAGTTGAAGTTAAATATGGATGAGTATCTTCCGCTTCGGGAGGTTGTATTTGAAGCGTTGCGGGATGCCATCGTACATGGAGAATTTGAACCGGGTGAACGGTTATTAGAAGTGGCACTCGCAAAACGTCTGGGTGTCAGCCGGACTCCGGTGCGTGAAGCAATCCGGATGCTGGAATTAGAGGGCTTAGTCGTGATGGTTCCAAGGAAAGGTGCGGAGGTTGCCCGTATCACGGAGAAGGATCTCCGGGATGCGTTGGAGATCCGTCTGAGTCTGGAAGAACTGGCAGTCGAACTTGCCTGCAAACGGATTGATGAAGAAGGCAGACTCAGATTAAAGGAAGCCTGTGAGAATTTTCGTGAGGCAGTCCGTTCCGGTCGTGTGCCGGATATCGTAGATACAGATGTTGCCTTTCATGAAACAATCTGTGAATTAAGCAACAATCCAAGACTTGTGAGTCTTACCAAGAACTTTGGAGAGCAGGTGTACCGGTATCGTGTGGAATATGTGCGGGATACCGGATACCATGGCAAACTGCTCCGTGAGCATGATGAGATCACGGAGGCGATATTGCTCGGAGATGTAGAGAAAGCAAAAGCAGTTATGCATCAGCATATCTACGATCAGGAGCAGATCGTGATACAGAATATCAAACAGAAACAGGATACTGTATAAGACCGGGTGGTCAGAAACAGGGAGTGGACAGTAAGAAATTTACCGTTCACTCCCTATTTTTGACCACTCGGTTCATTTTGCAGTTTTTTCAGGAACAATCTGTTATAGTAGAGGTGCTCTAAATACATCAAGCGTGTAAAATAAATTGACAAATACATATGCATACCATATACTTGGTATTACTAGGTATAAAATAATAGGAAGAGAAATTATGGCAAATCAAAGTATAAATCAGTTTAAAAAAGGTATACTTCCCATGCTTATCCTGCAGATCATAGCAGATGAAAAGGATTATGGTTATAACATTGTCAATCGTTTTAATGCACGATGTGTTGCCGGAATGGATATCAAAGAAGGAACACTGTATCCGATCCTGCACAGATTAGAAGAAGATGGTGCGATCGTCAGTGAATGGGTGATGGCATCTGAGAATGGAAAACCAAAGAAATTCTATAAGATTACAGAAGAAGGGAAGCTTCTATTGGAAGAACAGTGGAGTTGCTGGAGGCAGATAGAAGGAATGGTACGAGGCTTTGAAAAAAAACATATATCTGATTAAAATATTTATTTTACTGCATGCACCATTTGGACAACGGATGCAGTTTGTAAAAGAGATAAGACGATCTATAGATGATAAATTGGACTCGGGCATGACGATCGATGAAGTGTTTGAGGAGCTTGGTGAAGCTTCCACACTGACAGAAGAGTATAACGATATCGGTATGCGGCAGCAGACAAAGGAGTATGTATGGATGATGCTCTGGATCCTGGTTGGAATCTGTCTTGGTGTTCTGCTTGTGATTGACGGATATACATTATATACCGGATATCATGAGATCAATCAGTATATAGCACCGACAGGATATGAGTGGATTGATTTTAGACCAAAGGCAGGAGGAACGTGGGGCAAAGTGATCGTGGAAAGCGTAGGATTTTGTATCTGTCTGGGAAACGTAATCTGTCATTTTAAAAGACGAAGAAAAGCAAAGAAAAAAGATAATAAACTATAAACAAAAAGGGAAATAAAAGAAATGCAAAAGAAGAAATATCTTATGAAGATATTCATACATCTGCATGCGCCACTAAAAGAACGGATACAGATGGTAAAGGATCTGGGGCGGTCGTTAGATGACAAACTGGCAGAAGGAGAAACCATAGAAGAAGCAATCGCAGAATTGGGAGAAGCCGCAGACATTATTCAGGAATATGAAGATCTCGGAATGCGAAAGCGAACAAAGGAATGGATACTTGCTGTGATCTGGATATTGATTGGGATCGTAGTGGGATATCTGCTGTTTACGGAATGCCGGATACTGTATAGGGGATACAATTATGTAATGGTTCATCCATCACCTAATACGGCTGTTGCAGTAGCCTATGGAATAAATGTAGGCACAGAGGTAGTGAAAATAGTGCTTGAATCGATAGGTTTTATTATATGTGTAGGAAATGCTATCTGGCATTTTATAAAACAGAGGAAGAAAGTCTGTTAAAAAATTTGGATAAAATAAAAGAAAAAGGAAAACAAAAGAAATGCAAAAGAAGAGATATCTTATGAAGATATTCATACATCTGCATGCGCCACTAAAAGAACGGATACAGATGGTAAAGGATCTGGGGCGGTCGTTAGATGACAAACTGGCAGAAGGAGAAACCATAGAAGAAGCAATCGCAGAATTGGGAGAAGCCGCAGACATTATTCAGGAATATGAAGATCTCGGAATGCGAAAGCGAACAAAGGAATGGATACTTGCTGTGATCTGGATATTGATTGGGATCGTAGTGGGATATCTGCTGTTTACGGAATGCCGGATACTGTATAGGGGATACAATTATGTAATGGTTCATCCATCATCTAACACGGCTGTTTATATGGAATACGACATTGATATAAAGACAGCAATAATAAAGATAGTATTCGAATCAATGTGCTTTATTGTATGTGTAGGAAATGTTATCTGGTATTTTATAAAACAAAAAAGAAAAAAAGGAGATGCAAGAAAATGAAGAAAGTAGTGCGAAAGATAGTAAGTATGGCATTAGCATGTATGTTAATTTGGGTGATTCCAATATCTGCTTATGCGGAAACAACGGAGTCGATAATAGTGGATGAAGGAATAGAAAATACAATGGAACTGATAGGTCAGGAAGTTGTACATATAAAGTATGATGGAACTGTTGTTTATGAAACAATAAATCGAAAAGAAAAGAGCGTTTTATTGTCTTCTCTTGCTGATGATAAAGTAACTTGTAATGCTAGTTATTATTATCTGGGTAAAAATTCTAAGAAACAGCCTCAGTATCAGATTGTTATGAATATATCATCAAAGGAAAACTTAAAATCAAGTGTACTAAGTACCAAAGCAGAGGGAATATCAACTTGGCATAATAATACAGTGACACATTTCGGTAAGACAGGAAAAAATACGAGGACTTTTGTTTATACAAGCAGTAATCCACCATCAAATCCGTATTGTTACGCAAAAGCAACAATTAAAACGGTTAATGGAACATATAATTGTTCTTTTGGCAAACTGACGAATCCTAAGAGTAAATAAATGATATACCTTGATCATTATATAAAGATGGTCAATGGATATAGATGTAAAGACACTGACTGATAATAGTTCATGTGCTTTACAAAAAGGGAGACTCTGGCACAATTTTGCGAAGAGAACCAGAGCCTCACAGCTATATATACTTATGAAAAAGTACATGAGATAAATATACCGCTTTTTCATATGTATGTAAATACAAAACAAAGGAGGGCAGCATTACATAAGTAGAAATGTAAATATGCATGTTTGAAGGTATAGGAAAACATACAAAGGAGATTTTTAAATGAGTAAAGTGGTAAAGATAATAAAAAATAAATTAATGATTGCAGCTATGGTGGCAGTAATGGTGTTTGGAACGGCAATGGTTCCGGTGCATGCAGCATCTGTGGAGACAAATGTATATGGTGGAGGTTCTGCCTATAGTTATTATGTCAGAAAGGCGGGTGGTACAGAGTTATTGGGTATAATGTGTGTTTCAAAAAGTTCAAGTAAAATAACAAATGTATTTACGGCAAATACGGCATGCAGTAAAGTACAGGTATGGGTTAGAGAAAACTCAAAAGCATCGTATGCAACTGCAAGTCGCCCTAATATGGTAAAAGGTGATACGGTGACTGCTTTAAAAAATGGACGATCATATAAGGAAGCTTATGGAAAGGCTAAAGTTACTTATTAATGTATATTAGATTATAACTTAGGTGTATGGACATCCGGGAATCTGCAATAATGGCAGATTCCTGTGATGTTTTTACAAAATAATGAAAGCGGGGTAGACAGATGAAGAAAGTAGTGCGTATTATTTGCATTGTTTTATGTGTCGGTTTGATTATAGGGTTGGGATATATTGTTTCACGAAAAATGAAAAAATATCCGGAAGAGATAGAATATTCGGCATTAAAAGGATTTACAGATAACGGTATGTATTATACAAGAAGGAATATGCTTTATTTCCTGGATTCAGCGACAGGAGAATCGGTAGTAGTTTGTAATAAAGCGAATTGTAAACATAATACAACGAAGTGTAATGCATATACAATAGATGTTCAGCCTGCTATGCTTTGCTATGGAGATAAAATATACATAAGTGAATTTGATTCTGAGTTAACATTTAATGACGATGGTGATGCGGTACAAAAAGGAGTTGCACAGATTCGTGAAATAAATAAAGATGGAAGTGGAGCTCGAGTTTTGTATTCTGCAGATGAAGGAGCCGTTATAGGCATGGAAATGGTAGATGGAGTATTGTATTTCACTACATGGAAGTATCATGATGGATTTAAGTTGAATGAATATCAGCATGACTGTACGCTATATGCATATGATTTAAGATGGAATCGGTTACGGACATTGTTAAGCTATGAAGGAGATGCAGAGCATGACAATTCTGCACTCTATATACTAAATAATAAGAATAAAGAAGAGCTTTATTTGACATATGGATATGAAGATAGCAAGGAAAACAGGCATACAATACTGTTTACATATAATATAAAGACACATGCAGATGAAATTGTAGAAGATGATTTAAATACAAAATATGGAAGGAATTTTGATATTATCAGCACTTCAAGTGGAAATTATATAAAGACAACAGAATTGGATAATGATATAGAGTGGAGTGTGATATATTCATGTGATGAAAATTTACAGAATCAAAAAGAGATTTTTCGGCTTCTAGATGGAAGTGTTACTTGTATGGATGGATATTTATATGCGATTAATACAGATTATAATAAGTTTTTTTATCAATGTGATACAGGAACTGTTTATCTGGCAAATACCTGTTTTACAGAAGAAGGAAACTATATATCTGATATATATGGATTGGATGAATCGAGTGACAAGATATATATAGATGGACATGATTATACTGGTATGAAGCCGGGGGATGTAATCACATCGGATCAGAGTGAACAGACAGTGACAGGATGGACAGAGTTTCGGGATACATATTTTACAAAGCTTGAGGATGCAGATCAGAATGTTGTAGCGGCATTTGACTGGGTGAAATGGCCGGAAGAATAGGAGGAGACAGGCGTATGGAGTTAAAACTGGAGCATATCTCGAAAGAATATAAGAATACAACGGCGCTTGATGATTTTTCCATGACATTCTCAGAGGGGATTTATGGATTGTTGGGGCCAAATGGTGCAGGAAAAAGTACCTTGATGAAGTTGATTACAAGAAATATCAAACCGACAGCAGGAGAAATTTATCTGGATGGAACAGATATTCATACCCTGAAACGGGAATATCAGCGGCTGATCGGTTATATGCCACAGCAGCAGGCAATCTATCCGTTTTATACCGGACGGATGTTTCTTGCATATATGGGATTGTTGAAAGGAGTAGAGAAAAAAGTACTGAATGATGAGATCGAGAAATACGCATCAAAGGTAAATCTTCTTGATGTATTGGATCGAAAGGTGGGAACATATTCCGGCGGTATGAAGCAGAGACTGCTGATTGCGCAGGCGTTTCTTGGGGATTCAAAGATCATTATTTTTGATGAGCCAACAGCAGGACTGGATCCGAAGGAGAGGATCCATGTACGGAATCTGATCCATGATAATTCTGCAGGGAAGATCATTTTGATCGCTACTCATGTTGTTCAGGATATTGAGGATATAGCAAGTCAGATCATGCTGCTGAAAAAAGGTGTATTGATCGAGATGGCAGCACCGGAGATCCTGACCGGAAGAATCACGGATAAGGAGAATCCGGATCTGGAAGATGTATATTTAAGTATATTTGGAGAGTAGCTTTTTGCAGGTTGGTCATTTCCGGATAGAGAAAGTGGCTGCCTGTGGAAATGGAGGACGATATGAGTAGATCAAAACAAATGGAAAAAGCTGCTTCCATCAGTCATTCCGGACGAAGGGGCGGATTTTTTCGATTTTTTATAAATGAAATACGGGCTATTTTATATAACCGGAAATTAATATTATGTTTTTTGTTGTTTTTAGTTATGAATGTGGGCCTGTTGATCGTAGCCTTTGCTACTGATGAGGTGGATAGTACACAGTATGCAAGGCTTCGGACAGATCCGGATTTCATTATGGATATGTATATGGAAGATCCGGAATCAGAGACATATAAACAGTTGTTTGATGAATATATGGCAAGCACAACGTATGACGAATATCTGCAGAAGGTTATAGAAGATGCAGAGATGAATCAGTCGATTTCCATATTTCAGACTAAGTTCTCGATCAGTAATCTGGAACGGACAAAGAGGGATTTTGAAAGACTTGTGGGAACAGAAGTATCCTTTGTTGGCGGATATGGAATCTGCAAGGCATTGAATTTTACCGGAAGTTATGTTCTGATATTTTTCCTGCTGGTTGTTCTGGTGCTGGAATTGGTGCTGCGGGATAAGAAGAATGGTCTGGCAAATCTGTATAAGACAACGTGGAATGGAGACAGTCGTTTATTGTTATCCAAGTATGCGGCAGCATTTGTCTATATGGCATTATTTGTAGCAGGAGTATCCTTAAGTAATATTTTGATCGCCGAATGGAAGTTTGGAGCTGTAGATCTGTCAGCACCGGTACAGAGCCTGATGGATTATATTGGATATGGCTTTTCCTGCAGGATCAGTACATTTGTTGTTCTTGCCTGCCTGGTAAAGATTCTGATCTTTGCAGTGATCCTTGCAGCATTATTTACGTTTGCAGTTGTTTCTTCAAATGAAGTTATGTTGTGTGTATGGTCGGCGGTTGCCATGTTTGTAGAATTGTTGTTTTCCGTATTGGGAGAGAAACTGAATCTGACATTTTTATATCGATTCTCTATTTTTTCAATGCTGGATACAACCAAATTTTTCCAATATGAGAATTATAACCTGATATCCCATGCAAAGCCTGCAATCTATCTGGACTGTATTATCTGTGCAGTGTTGTTGGCAGGATTTCTTATCATATCGTCGGTGATCTATCTGGAGGGAAGCAGTGATTATCGGGAGAGTCGTATACGATTGCGAAAAAAAGGTACGAAATCCCGCAGGATATTTTCCTCAGTATGGAGACTGGAAGGCTATAAGTTATGGTTGGGATATAAGATGATATTTGTTATTCTTCTGTTGGTTGGATTTCAGGTGTACATTTACCAGAACAAATCTGTACGGTGGAGCGCAAATGAATACGCATACCAATATTATATTAGTCAGATTGAAGGTGTGGTTACACAGGGAAAGCTGGATTATATAGCCTCGGAGGAAGAACGGTACGAAAAACTTCACGAAGAAGAAGATCGGGTTGACCGGGACTACGATGCAGGGAAGATAACTGAAAAAGAGTATAATGATAAATGGGATGAGCTGAATAAGCAGCTTGCAAATGAGGAGAGTTTCTATCGCTGTCTGGAATATGTGGATTATATTAAGCAGCAATGTGGAATCACGTCACAGGTTTCGGAAGCCGATCCTGCTGTACTGGAACGGATAGGATTTGTCTATGCCAGAGGATGGAATATCCTTGCCGGAAGCAAAGACTATAAGGATGATGTGATGAATGCAGCGAAGATAATCGTTGTACTGATGCTTACAACTGCATTTCTGTATCTGGAGGATTACAGATATAAGATCAATGGCATTATTGATATTACAGAAAATTACAGGAAACTTCATGTGATCAAAGCATTTCGGATGCTGCTTATTATTCTTGTTGCATACATGATCGTTTATCTGCCTGAACTTATGTGGGTGAAAAGTGAGATCGGACTGGTGGGAGGAAAATATCTGGCACAGTCTCTTCCGTATCTGGAACATGTTGGCATATCAACCAGTATTACCGGATATTTCCTGCTGGTATATGGAATTCGGTTGATCACGATTCTGGTACTGACTGTACTCTATGTTCTGGTCGGTAAGCTGATCAAGAGCACAAATGGTGCGATATTCTGTGCGGCAGCCGTTGCACTTCTGCCATTGCTGCTGTACCTGTCAGGATTTACTGCAGCAAAGTATTATCCGTTGGTTCAGTTATTATCAGGCAATATGGTATTGCGGTAAGTAGTTACATAGAGAAATCCCACTGTGACAGATGATAAATGTTCCCTTTTTATTGGACAATCAGTAAAAGAGGTGCATATCATCTGTTATAGTGGGATTTTTGTATGCTGTTACCAGCTCGTTCGTATCTCGTCAAATAGCCGCATGATATATAAAGTGTGTTCATGTGGCATTTCCGGACATTCAGTCAGACCTTTTTCCAGTGCCCGCTTACAGGCGAGCACTTCATATTCATAGCCGCTGATCTGGGCAGGACAGTTGATTGTCTGAACCAGTCGGCGGTCATTTTCATATATATGGAATGCTTCGTAATTGTTGATGTTGTCAACCTCGATGTAGCCTTTTGTTCCGTAGATCACGCCACGGCGGTCGGTGGCTGATTCCATAGTTGTGAACAAGCCTGCAATCGCACCATCCGGGTATGTCAGGTTGATAAATTCTGTTTTGTCTACACCCGTTTCGTGTGGAGTCATCGTTGTGTGGATCTCAGATACGTTGTCGCCGAGTACCCAGGTCGCAAAGTTCAAGGTATATGGTGCAAGATCTAAGAGTGCACCTCCGGCAAGTTCCGGGCGGATCAGACGTTCTATCTGCATCAGGGAATAACCAAGATTTGCGGTCAGGCCTGTTATTCTTCCGATAACACCGGAATCTATAATTTCTTTTAAGGTAAATGACATTGGCATATAGCGAACCCACATCGCTTCTGCCAGTAATATATTCTTTTCTTTTGCAAGCCGGATCATATCTTCGGCTTCTTTTGTATTTACGGCAAATGCTTTCTCGCACAGAACAGCCCGGTTGTGATTCAGACACAGCATCGTATGCTCTTTATGGTGGGAGTGCGGAGTTGCAACGTAGATAAGATCGATCCCATTGTCAGCAACCATTTCTTCATAAGAGCCATACCATTTGGATGCATGGTAAGTATCTGCAAATTGTCTGGCTTTTTCTTCCGTTCTGCTTGCTACAGCATAGAGTTCTACTTCTTCCATCTGGTTGACGGTTTCCGCCATCTTGCGGGCGATACCACCTGCGCCGAGGATGGCAAGGCGTAGTTTCCTGTTTTCTAATTTGTCGTCCGAGGTTGCCGTAGCATTTCTGTTGTCTGATTTTATCATTTTTTTCGTTTCCTTTCTGAGTGGTTTGTGAAGTCATGGTATTTCTATATTTCCGGTTAAAATTCTATATGGCGCTGATGAAACGGAAGCTATTGAATGTTGCCGGGTTTCGTCATGTGTGAGCAATTCCATAATTTTATGTAATTACTATAGGAGTTTTTTTGATTTGTGCAAGTATATCCAATCGTAATGATCATTTTCGCATGATCCAATATTGCGTTATATGTATAGTTCAGAGAGTTACTGGCAATACTGGAAATAGTAAGAAAATAAAACAAGCAATCGTTAGATCATGGAGAAATAAGGTTGCGGAAAAGTCGTTCGGAGCCGCAAAAAATATAAATATACATAGGAGCAACGGGAGGTGGACAATATGGGGAAAGACAGAGATGCAGAAGGCGGTATTTATAGTGCAGACAGCCGGATTGACAGAGACATAGATGCAAATATCAGCCGGGTAAAGACGCTGTTTGCTGATTGGGGAGACGTCGTGGAACGTCGATTTACTGTAAGAAGAACCGGAATGGATGTGTATGCAGAAGATACCACCGGATCAGCAGATGAGACGTCCACGTCGGTAGGAGCAATCTATGTAGTGTACATTGATGGGCTGTGTGACAATGGTCTGATCGAGGATACGATCATTAAGCCTGTGACCTGGGAGTGGAGGCATGAGCATGGCAGTTCCCTATGGGAGGCGATGGATTCCTTTGAGACACAATCGGCTGATATAAAGGCAGAAAATGACTTTAAAAATGTGATGTTTTCGATATTAAAAGGAGACACAGCGGTATTTGTATCGGATGCAGATCAGGCATTTGTTGTATCTTCCAAGAAGCTGCCGGTACGTGGAGTGGAAGAAAGTTCTACCGAGGGTGGAATGCGTGGCCCGCGGGATAGTTTTAATGAAAGCATCCGTACATCGACAGCACTTATCCGGCGGAGAATTAAAGATACCAGATTAAAATTGATCCAGAATACGGTCGGTGTTCGTTCCAGAACCGAGTACGGAATCATGTATATTGAGGATATTGCAGAGAAGAAACTGATCGAACAGGTGAAAGAACGGATGAATGAATATGAGATAGATGCCATATTTGACAGTGGAATGGCGGAACATCTGATGGAGAAGAAATGGTACCGGCCGTTTCCGGTATTCCAGTCAACCACCAGACCGGATAAAGCGGCAGCAGCACTGGCAGATGGCAGAGTAGTAGTTGTATTTGACAATTCGCCGGAGGTTCTGATCGCGCCGGCGACGATCAATACATTATTCCAGACTGCCGATGATTATTATAACCGTTGGCCGGTTGCAACTTTTGCCAGAATCATTCGTTATATAGCGGCATTTATCGCGGTGGGGCTGCCGGGCTTCTATATAGCTGTTACCTGTTATCACCGGGAGGTGATACCGGATAAACTGCTCTATGCGATTGCAGTTGCGAGAAATCAGTTGTCTTTTCCGATCGTGTTAGAGGTCTTGATCATGGAATTGTTGTTTGAATTGCTGCGGGAGGCAGGAATCCGTCTGCCGAGTCAGCTGGGAAATACGATCGGTGTTGTTGGCGGTCTGATCGTTGGACAGGCTGCAGTGGAAGCAGGGATTGTCAGTACGATCGTGGTGATCGTAGTTGCTCTGACAGCAATTGCTTCTTTTGCAATTCCAAATGAAGCCTTTGCGTCAGTATTCCGTCTTTTGAAATTTCTTACCATACTGGCAGCAGCATTTTTGGGACTGTATGGCTTTCTTCTGGTGATGCTTTTATTGATCTATCATCTTGCCTGTCTGAACAGCTTTGGTGTTCCATACATGGCACCGGTTGTAACCTGTGGCTATGCAGAGGATGGAATGGAAGATTTTGTCCTTCGTAAACCAATCAAAAAAATTGTCTTTCGACCGGCATGGGCGAACCACAGAGAACGCAGGCGGCTTCGCAAAAAGTAATGATGAATGGGTGTGAATTGATATATGGATTATAGAAATGTGACGTTTCGGCAGCTTTTTATAACGGGAACTTGCCTGATTTTTCCGATTGCTTTCTGGAATATGGTACAGATTATGACGGATTTTTCAAAAAACAACGGAATTTTATCACTTTTTTTGATGCTAATACTTGCTCTGGTTTATGTGGTGCTACTACATCTTGCGCTTTCCGATGTAGTGAAAATGTCAGATCCGGCTAAAGAAAAGACAGAGATAACGGGTGCAAAAGTATGGAATAATAAGAAAAAAGTGACTATTGCATCTATTTATGTGATCAGATATGTAATTCGGATTCTTTTTCTGCTTTATTTCTTTGTACAGGGGAGCCGGATCCTGATGCTGCCGGATTATGCAGGAATGGTTCTGGTTGTTCCGGTATTACTGGCACTTTTCTATATGGCAGGAAAGGGACTGCGTGGTTATATCGGATTTGCGGAAGCAAGTGTGATCGGAATCGGGATCACATTGGTGTTGTTTGTCATTTGTGGATTCTGGAATGCAGATTTTTCCGAATTAAAAGAATATGTAGAATTCCAGATGCAGGCATCTGTATGTAACACGATATGTCAGGTTCTGATAAAAGGATATCTGATGATCGTAGGGTTATGTATGCTGGAATTTGTCATGTATCTTTATCTGAGAGTAGAGAAACGAAGACGAGGGATGCTGGTGTGGACGGTATCTGTTCCGGTTGTGTTAGCCGTTGTTGCTTCCTGTTTTGTGACATCACTACTTGGCTTACAGAGCAAAACAATGACTTCAAAGGGAATACTAAATGTTGTGGGTGCGATGATGTTCCCCGGAGGCGCAAATGCGAGGCTTGGTTTACTCGCCTGTTACCTGCTTGTCATCTTCGGACTCCTGCTGCTGGCTATCCACATTGTGTTTATTTGCCAGTTTGTGGATGAGATCTGGAAGATCATCTGTGTATGGCGAAAAAGCGGCGGGATGAGAGCAGTCTGGAATGATAAGAGTACGGAGTTATATGGATGTGATTCTGATTATGCAATGGATAGAAAAGTGATGGAAGAAAAAAACGATACATTTGGGGATAAGACACAGAGGGAAAAAGAGTATTCGGCAGAAGATATGGAAGAGAAAAGAAGCCTGTGGATAAGAGGGGGCTGCGTGGTTGTTTTGTTTCTGTTGTTTTTGTGGATGAGCCGGTTTCTTGGAGAACGAGATGCCGGCCGGGCATTCATGATCTACATTGCCGCTGTGGATATTCCATTATCGGTTCTTGTACCGGCATTTGCAGGACGGAAACGGACGAATCCGGGGAAGCTTGCAAAGATGGCTGCAGAAGTGATCGGCGGAGTTCTGATCGCCTGTATGTTGTCCGGGTGCATGGACAGATCCATTGAAGCGGTAGACTATCTCCGGGTGGTTATGATCTCTGAGACAGAAGGGGGATACGAGTACACATTTGTTACAGATAGTCTGGAGGGAGCGGAGTCGGCAGCCGAATCGGAGGAACGAGAGTATCCGGTCGTTGCGGAGAGTCTGCAGCGAGCACGGGTCGAATATGATCAGGCGCATGACCGGAGTCTTGACCTGAGCCACGTTGAATATATCGTGGTGGATTCCGAAGAAACCCTGCGTCAGATGTATCCGGAGCTGATAAAAGAATTTGTAACGAATTATGTAGAAGTGATCTGTACCGATTCACTCTATCAGGGTGAAGCATCCGGCAGCATCCGGGAGTATATTGCAACGCATTACAAAGGAGAGTGTCTGGCGACACTGGGGGAGTAGATATAGATATGGTTTAATGTGTTAGATATTGATGAAGAGTGAGAAATGAAATTTGTTTTAATAACAAAGGTATTTGAACATACCGGATATAAATATTTCGTCAATGTTGATAAAGAAAAATGGAGGTTATGGAAATGGGTAGAGCAGTAAGGGCGGCAGTTGCCGGAATTCTGATCGGTTTATTTTGTGGAACATTGTATGTAGAGATGGGTGTGTTAAAAAGACTAAACAGCACAAGAGATAGCGTTGAGCAGGTGATGAATCTGATCGAATATGCGGAAGAAAATGAAGATATAGCCTATGACAGTACAGGGGAAAATTATACCGGAAGAACCAGTGAAAAAACTTCACAGACAGATGGTAAGAATGATGGATCGAGCCAGCAGGTGGTAAATGGTCTTGGGCCTTCGGATGGTCAGGATACAGAATTGTCAAATGATATCCAGACTGCATTTCGGATTCTGGATGGCACAACATTAAATGCGTATGAAACACAGAAGCAGTTACAGGAACTGGAAGCAATGTATGATGATATAGCAGGGAACTCAAAAACGGAGCTTGTGGAGAGCAAAATGAATGCTCAGAATAAAACATCAGATGTTATCCGGATTCGGATAAGATATGAGGGAAATGAGAATTTATCGGATAAGCAATTGGATGAATTTACTTCATATGTTGAGCAGGCGGTACTTTATGGCATAGCCGAGAAGTTTGGCGCAGACTATAACGATCAGGAGAAAAGCATTGTGCGGAAGAATCTGATCCTGAGCAAAGAATATATCGATGCCTGTGCAGAGGAAAGCGCGGAAGAATACGGTATTCCGGTTTCTGCCTGGTCAGCTTTTGAGTATCTGAGCCTCCCGGCAGCAACCTTGAATGGTGTCATTTATCCGGCTGGGTATTATGAGACTTTGTGTGTGACGTTGAAATGATTATGACTGTTTTTCCTACCTGCTTCTAAATCCCCGGAATCCTTGAATTATATAGGTGGTTGTGGTATGATATGAGATATTTTGATTATATATTTCAAAGGAGCTCAAGGGAATATGGCTAAGAAAAAACTGGTAGTTATTTTTGGAGGAAGATCATCGGAACATGAAGTTTCATGCATTTCAGTTCAGACAGTTGCCAAAGCGGTGGATACGGACAAATATGATATGACACTGATCGGAATCACAAAGGACGGCAAATGGCTGAAGACTGACAGCATTGAGAGTATTGCTGACGGAAGCTGGTACGACAGTCAGGTACGTGCAGTGATTTCACCGGATTCTGCAAAAGAGATTATCATAAAAGATGGCGACAGAATCTATGCGGAGCCTGTAGATGTTATTTTCCCTGTTTTGCATGGTTTATATGGAGAAGACGGTACGATTCAGGGATTGTTTGAGATGGCGGACATTCCATATGTGGGCTGTGGTGTATTTGCATCGGCTGCTGCAATGGATAAATTCCATACAAAGATCATTGCTGATCATATCAATGTAACACAGGCAAAATTCGTTCCTGTAGTAGAAGATGATTTTGATGATCTGGATGTTGCGATGGATCGGGTAGAGAGCGAGTTAAACTATCCGGTATTTGTAAAACCATCATCCGCAGGTTCCTCAAAGGGTGTTACAAAGGCACATGACAGAGCCGAGTTAGAGGCTGGTCTGCATGAGGCGCTCAACCATGATTCCAAGATCCTTGTCGAGGAGACGATCATTGGTAGAGAACTGGAATGTGGTGTACTCGGATATGGTAATCATACAAAGGCATCCGGCGTTGGCGAGATCCTTGCCGCTGCAGATGCAGATTTCTATGATTTTGATGCGAAATACAACAATGCAGATTCCAAGACGATCATTGGTGCGGACATACCGGAAGAAGCTGAGGACGAGATCCGTGCAGAAGCGATCCGTATCTTTAATGCGATTGACGGCTTTGGACTTGCCCGTGTGGATTTCTTTCTTGAGAAGGACACTAATCGTGTAATATTTAATGAAGTAAATACATTGCCGGGATTTACATCGATCAGTATGTATCCGATGCTGTGGGATGCAGAGGGATATGACATTAAGACCCTTGTAAATACGTTAATTGAGATGGCATTTGAAAGATAATTTATGACGACGAGAGATATAAAGATAAAAGTAACGGGTGTGCAGAGTGTTGTCGGAGCGGATGATGAGCCGGAGGTTCTGGAGCTTGAGACAAGAGGAACATACTCTGAGAAAGATGGAAACCGCTATATCAAATATGACGAATTCATTGAAGATGTGGAAGAACCGGTGAAGAATCTTCTGCGGTTCGATGAGCATGCGCTCCAGCTTACGAAACGTGGCAGCGTGAACACAGTTATGTTATTTGACCGGGAGAAGAATAGTTCGGTGCATTATGCAACTCCGGTCGGACCGATCTGTATGAATATATGTACGGAGGAATATCATATGGAGCAGTCCGAGAAGGGGATCCGGATCGATATTCGTTACTGTATTGATTTTAACAATGATTATATTACGGATTGCAGTCTGAATGTGACTGCGGACTACGAAGGGGTATAAATATATATGGGTAGTGAGAAATCCTTCGACAGCTTTCTGGGGATTGAAACGATCGCGGAGACAGTATTTGGAGATATGGATGCATGTCTTCCGGTGAATGAAGAAGATAATAATTATGAGGTTACATATTATAATGATCTGGTGACGATGTTCGATGAGATCAGCATGGAGCCGGAAGATACGCTTGTGGATTTTGGCTGCGGACTTGGCAGAGTGCTTTTTTACTGTAATTCCAGACATTACTGCCGGACGGTTGGAATTGAGAACAATTCTCAGGTCTATGACAGACTTCTGACAAATGCCGCAAGCTATCAGAGCAAATTCCTTGATCAGGAGGAACGGATGCAGTTCTTAAATGTGGAGGCAGAGGCATATGAGATCGGCGATGAAGACAATTATTTCTATTTCTTCAATCCATTTTCCGGCGCAACCTTCAAAAGGGTGCTGGATAATATTATCGCATCGGTACGGAGACAGCCGAGAGATATTGAACTTCTGATCTATTATCCGACATTTGAATATCAGAAAGCAATCCGTGACTGCAACCTGTTCGTTTTAAAGAAGATGATCAAATTGTCCGGTTATGAAGAAGACCCGGACGAGAAGGTTCTGGTATATCATTTGTCACGATATTTTGTAGTGTAGAATAAATTAGGCGGTCTATTTGACGGACTAACTTTATATTGACTTGCTACGATTCCTATTCAATGCACATGTCTGAGCGGAGCACTTAGCGAAGACGAGCAATATTGCGAAGTCTAAGATTAGTGCGTGCCATGTAAGGACACTTAGCGAAAACGAGTGTTAGCGAAGTTTGAGGTTAGTGTAGCTTACTTGATTCGTAAATACTCAGGCACCCGTATTTACTGACAATGTGCATTTCATTACGGAATCTTTGCTAATGTCAATATAAAGCTAGTCCGTCAGATAGACCGCCTTATTAATTTCATACAAATCATAATCAGGATACAGGTGATTCCGATGATTCCCCACAGTATAGAGGCGGAGATCGCTATACTTCCGATTACATAGGAAGAAGCGTTTAAGATCATATGAAGGATCATGCCGGGGATCAGGGAGCCTGACCATACGGCAAGACAGCCTAGAATGATTCCGGCCGGAACGCTGTAGCAGAACTGAACGACATTGCCATGATAACAGCCGAAGCAGAATGCTGTGAACAGGATCGCACAGAGGGCAGCATGCTTCGTGTGAAATGCAGAGGCAGACAGCTTCAGTGCCACTCCCCGGAAAGCAAATTCTTCAGCGATCGGTGCGAGAAGTGTGACTGTACAGATACGGATGATTCCATTGTCGATGGAAAATGACCGCTGTACCCGTTCATGGTATGAGGTCAGAAGCTCCGGTCTATAAGAGTCGATCAGACGAAGAATACAGGTTGTTAAGAGCTGAAGACTGATACCAAGGATCAGCAGTAAAATAAAGATAACAAAAGCACGCAGGAAAGGATTTTTCTTTCCTGCGTGCTTTGTTTTTGAATGATCGGACAGATAAAGGTATCCGAAAATACAGATACAAAGAATATATGAAATACATGATGTGATACTGCCGACAGAATCAGTCTGACTGCCTGTAAGATCACAGATCCGGGTGCCTGCAAGATATACAATATTATGTATCAGTAATGCGGTAACCGGAACCAGACAGGTAATAACTAATTTTCTGAGGTCGACACGAGTATTTATCATGATTACTGGATCTTCTTTGCCCTTTCTTTCTCTTCCTTTGCCTTTGCTTTTCTTGCGGCTTTTTCTTCTTTGCTCAGTTTCATGCTGGCAGTTTCCTGCTCATAAGTCTGCTCGTATTTCTTCTGTTTTGCACGAAGCTTCTGGCTGAATGATTTCTTTGCAGGTTCCGGTGCTTTCTTACCACGAACATTCTTAACGCTTGTGATGTAGATACCGCTGACCATAGCTTTAACTTCGCCACGGACAGGCATAACATCAAAGATTCCATCGTCGCAGATCAGATTGATGATCTGTGGACCGATCTTGGCTTTGACGATAGGAAGCTTAGCTTTCTGGTAACGCTTCGGAGTTGATTCCAATACCTGTTTTGGAAGATTTGCATCTTTCATAGGCAGCATCTTTTTATCGATGACTAGCATCGTGACAGGCTGTGCGGCCTGAAGCATAGCTTCTTTCTGTGCGCTCTGCTTCTTCTGCAGGCGGTTTCCTACTATGTAAAGTACTACTAAGATTACAACTAATATTGCGATGACGATTAACATCCATCCCCACCAAGGCATAATAAGTTCCTCCTTATATTATTATTTTATTTTTCTGTCATAGGCAGATTTTTTAACCGGGCTGCCTGAATCTTACCGGGGATTGTGTCCAGAACCTCTTTACGTTCCTTCGGCTTCAATCCACGGATATCAACCGGCTCTAAGAATTCGATCACAACCTTGCTGCTGTGAAGGAAATTATGTTTATTTGCTTCCATACATTTGTCTGTTCCGCAGATAGCAACCGGAATGATCAGACATCCGGCTTTCTGAGCGATCTTGAATGCACCGTCTTTAAATGGCAGCAGTTCGTCGCCCTTATTTCTTGTGCCCTCCGGGAAGATCATCATGGAGTGACCGGATTTGATGATATCAGCAGTCTGTAAAATCGTTTCCAGACCCTTTTTCAGATCGGTACGATCCAGATATGTGCATCCGATATCATCCATGTATTTGTAAAGCAGAGGTATATCCTTGATATTGTCCTTGGACATGAAGCCAAGCGGCATATCGATCGCATTGTGACAGGATAAAATATCAAAATAGCTTCGATGATTACCGACGAACATGACCGGTTGGTCGGTAGGAATATTTTCCTTGCCGATAATTGTTCGTTTACATCCGGTTAAGAACATAACTGCTCCGAAAAATCCTTTTACCAGCTTCTGAGCCTTGATGTATGCTTTGTCCTGATCTTTTTTTGCAAGCTGCTTCAGATACAGATGATATGGAAAACAAAATATGATTCCAAGTACCGCAAACAGTACAGTAATAATGGTTCTCAAATATATCCTCCTGTTCTATCTGCCGTAGAGTTTTGCTGTCTCAAAGAGTCGTTCCTCTAACTGCTTGTCCATATCTTCGTATGTAAAGCGCCAAGCCCAGTTGCCTTCTCCTACACCCGGAGTATTCAGACGAGCCCATGAATCTAATTTCAGAACATCCTGCATAGGAACAACAGCCATATTTGCGACAGATGAGAAACATGCACGGATCATAACCCAGCAGATATCACTGGCATCTGTACTGAAATAGCGGCGAAGCTTGTCTTTGGATGCTTCGTATGCTTTCTGATACCAGCCAAGTGTTGTGTCGTTGTCATGTGTTCCTGTGTAGCATACGCAGTTTCTTGTATAATTATGCGGAAGGAAATCATTTTCTTCCGGATTTTCAAATGCAAACTGTAAGATCTTCATACCCGGCAGATTGAATTTGTCACGCAATTCGATAACAGAATCGTCAATCTCACCCAGATCCTCAGCGATGATCGGAAGGTCATATCCAAGATTTGCCTGTAATTGTGTGAAGAAGTTGATACCGGGAGCGGGCTTCCATTCTCCGTTGATGGCGGTTTCTTCGCCATAAGGTACAGCCCAGTACCGGTCAAATCCTCTGAAATGGTCAATCCTTAAGAAATCTGTCAGAGTGAGCTGGTATTTGATTCGCTCAATCCACCATTCATAACCGGTAGCGGTATGCTTTGGCCAGTTATACAGTGGGTTGCCCCACAACTGTCCGGTCTCTGAGAAATAATCAGGTGGTACACCGGCAACCTCTGTTGGGTATCCCTTTGAATCCAGCATGAAAAGCTCCTGATGGCTCCATACATCGGCACTGTCCCATGCAAGGAAGATCGGAGCATCACCTACGATGCTGATGTTCTTTTCATTTGCGTATTCCTTGATTGCCATCCACTGTGTATGGAATAAGAACTGGATGAAATCATAGTAACCGATCTCATTTGCAAGCTTCTTTTCCCATGTGGTACGCTGTCTCTTGGTAGGTGCCTTCAGGGAATCTTCCCACATATACCAAGGCATTCCTTCATGGAAATCTTTACCTGCCATAAACAGGGAGTAGTCAGCGAGCCAGGAGGAATCTTTTTTGAAAGAAGCAAATGCTGCCATCTGTTCCTCGTCTATTGACAATCCGTCCTCATAGTCAGGATCAGTAAAACGTTCGTAAGCGAGCTTTAACAGCTTTGTCTTAAATGTGATCAAGGTTCCGTAGTCGATGTGGACGGGATCCCATTCCGGCATATCAGTAAAATCATCTTCTGACAGAAGCTTGTATTCTTTTAACGCATCAAGGTCAATAATTAACGGCTGACCGGCAAATGCGGAGAATGGCTGATATGGTGAATCACCAAATCCGGTATGTCCAAGTGGAAGTACCTGCCACAGATTCAAGCCCGAATTTGCCAGAAAGTCTATAAACCGGTATGCACCTTTTCCGAGATCACCGATTCCGTAAGGACTTGGAAATGAAGTCGGATGTGCCAGAATACCGGCGTATTTCTTTGGCTTTTTTTCATGGTTGTTTTCTAACATGTTTATCCTCTTTTCCTATTTATTATGTTGACGTTTTTGGTCTGGTCAGATATATCTGTCTGCCCGGACATCATAAAACCCCATTTTTCCTTGAAAAATCAAGGCGGTGTGGAAAAAACACCGTACGTTTTATTATACATAAAACGAATTATTCTTACAAGCCTGAAATTGGGAGAAGTCGCAGTCCGCCTGTCCGCCTCTGTCGGTCTCCTTGGCTGGTATGGGTGGCTGGCATGGGCAGTTGGTCTCCCCACTATAATATGGCATCAGCGAGAATTTCGTCGTGAGATGCACATTGCCAGTAAATACGGGTGCTTGTTTGAGCCGAAGGCGAGTTAGCACAGGAGTATTTACAAATCAGGCATGTGCAACGAACAGAAATCGCAGCAAGCCATTTATAGTGGGGAGACCAACTGCCCATGCCAGCCACCCATACCAGCCAAGGAGACCGACAGAGGCGGACAGGCGGTTGGTTTATATGTTTTGTAATGCTGTGTTAGTTTTATAAAGTTTTGTTTATGATCTTCATAAATACATCAGAAAATAAACACAGTTTAGACACACTTCCCTTATATACTGTGTATTGTAAGAGTTTTTCATTTATTTGAATCCTCTCTCCCCTCATTTTTTGCAAGTGGTAATAAATCTTTCCCCGGTTTGTTACCACTTGTTTTTTGTTATATAATATTGTTTGGGTGCAAAAGAGTCGCGAGCGGCTCTTTATTCTTGATAAATTATCATTTTTCGGCTAAAATAAGATTGAATCTTATTTTAGCCGAAAAAAGAGGTGCAGATATATGGAATATATTCATAGAGATTTAGAAAAAAAGATAAAAGAATTAGCAGAAGACTATTCCTGTATATTAATTACAGGACCGAGGCAGGTTGGAAAAACAACTTTATTTAAAAAATTAATGGATGAGAATAGGACAGTGGTGAGTCTGGATGATCTGGAAGAAAGAAAACTGGCACAGACAGATCCTGCTATGTTTTTGCAGATGCATGATCTTCCGATTTTAATAGATGAGGTACAATATGCTCCGCAATTATTTCCATATATTAAGATGGCGATAGATAATGGAGCACCGGCATCCTCATTTTGGTTGACCGGATCGCAGGCATTTCGGATGATGGAGCTTGCACAGGAATCTTTGGCGGGAAGAACTGCTATTATTCACATGTCATCTTTGTCACAGCATGAGTTGTATGGAGCAGGCGAGAATATTAAGTTTAGTGTTGATCTGGAAACATTAAAGCAGCGAAGTAAAAATGGAACAAAGGCGGAGTTATCGGAGTTATATGAGAGAATCTGGATGGGATCTATGCCGGGATATAGAAGCGGACGGTATAAAGACAGAAATGTTTTTTATTCCAGTTATATTCAAACATATATTGACAGAGATGTATCAGAGCTGATTACAAATGTTGATAAACTTGTATTTATGGACTTTGTAAGAGCTGCAGCATGCAGGTGTGCGCAAATGTTAAATATACATGATATAGCAAATGACGTTGGTGTTTCAGATGAGACAATTAAGCGATGGCTGCAGGTGCTTGAGAAGTCGGATATTATTTTTTATTTACGTCCTTATTCTAATAATTTGTTAAAGAGAACAGTTAAAACTCCTAAATTATATTTCTTTGATACAGGCTTGGTTTCGTATCTCACAAAATATACAACTCCGGAAATACTTGAAAACGGGGCGATTAATGGGGCAATACTGGAAAATTATGTTGTTTCCGAAATTCGGAAGACATATCAAAATGAAGCGGATGAATGCCTTATGTGGTATTACAGAGATAAAGACAGTAATGAAATTGATATGGTGATTGAAAGTGATGGTATGGTGCATCCGTTAGAGATAAAACGCTCAGTAAATCCCGGAAGTGAACTGACCAGGGCATTCAGAATTCTGGATAAAGGAGCAGTTCCAAGAGGGAAAGGAGCAATCATCTGTATGCGTCCGGAACTTTCAGCTGTTGATTCAGAAAATTACATTGTTCCGATCTGGACAATATAATAAAGAATTTGTAAATAGAATGCAGAATCTGTTTATAAACACATCAGAAAATAAACACAATTTAGACACACATCCCTTATATACTATGTATTGTAAGAGTTTTTCATTTATTTGAATCCTCTCTCCCCTCATTTTTTGCAAGTGGTAATAAGTCTTTTCCTCGATTTATTACCACTTGTTTTTTTGCCTTTTCGGCGGTATACTTCCATTATTAAATTCACAACAGACGGAGGATAACAGGTATGATTTCGGAAAAATATGCAGATATGACAACCAAAGGTTCTATTATAAGAGAGTTTGCGCAGTATGCATCAAAACGTGCTGCAGAGATCGGAAAGGAAAATGTATATAACTTTACGATCGGCAATCCTTCTGTTCCGGTATGCCCGGAGTTTACAGAGACATTGGAACGGATGTTAAAAGAAGAAAATCCTTTGACGCTTCACGGATACAGTCCGACACTTGGTATTATGTCCGTCAGAGAAGCGGTTGCAGATTCTTTAAATAGAAGATTTGGAATGGAATATACAGCAGATGATATTTTCATGACCTCCGGTGCAGCAGGTGCGATCGCACATGCGATTCGTTGTGTAACAAAGCCGGGAGATGAGGTGATCACATTTGCTCCATATTTCCCTGAGTATGTTCCATATGTTGACGGAACAGGTGCGGTGCTTAAGATTGTGCCGGCGGATATTACATCCTTCCAGATCAATTTTGATGCATTTCTGGAGCTTTTAAATCCAAATGTACAGGCAGTTCTTATAAACTCTCCGAATAACCCGTCCGGTATTGTATATTCAACAGAGACGATCAAGAAGCTGGCTGCAATTCTGGAAGAAAAGCAGAAGGAATATGGACATGATATCTATATTATCTCCGATGAACCTTATCGTGAGATCGTATTTGAAGGAACGGATTCACCATTTATTTCATCCTTCTATGACAACAGTATCTGCTGTTATTCATTCAGTAAGTCACTTTCCCTTCCGGGCGAGCGTATCGGATATGTAGCGGTAAATCCGAAATGTAAGGATGCGAAGCTGATCGTTCTGATGTGTGGTCAGATCTCCAGATTTACAGGACATAACTGTCCGCCATCCATGATCCAGCTTGGTGTGGCAGAAGTGATCGATAAGACAGCTGATCTGTCAATCTATGAGAAGAACAAGAACATTTTATATAAAGAACTTACAAATATGGGATATGAGTGCGTAGAGCCGGGCGGAACCTTCTACATGTTCCCAAAGACTCCGATCGCAGATGCAAATGCATTCTGCCGTATGACAGCCAGCAAGCTGGATCTGATCCTGGTTCCGGGAGACAGCTTTATGTGTCCGGGACATATGAGACTTGCGTACTGTACCACAACGGAGATGGTAGAACGTGCACTTCCATTATTTGAAAAAGCAATAAAGCTTGCAAAAGAGATGGAGTAATCAAAGGAGAACATCATGGTTACACAGATTCCGATCATACTTGCATCGAATTCGCCGAGAAGAAAAGAGCTGCTTGAAAGAGCCGGTTATACATTTACTGTTATGCCAAGTGACTGCGATGAAGCTACCGATATTCGTTTTCCAAAGGATATGGTGATGGAGCTTGCCGGAAGAAAGGCAGAAAATGTATATAAAAAAGCATGTGCAGATCGTGCCGGTACGGAAGCAGAGACACAACCGTTTATCGTGATCGGTTCCGATACGGTCGTCGCATTAAATGGCAGGATCCTTGGAAAACCGGTTGATTATGACGATGCATATAATACGTTGAATAGTTTGTCAGGACAGACACATAATGTATATACAGGCGTTTCTATTATGTACTACGACGGAGAGAAATGCCGGACAAAGACATTTTACGAGAATACAGAGGTTGCATTTTATCCGATGACGCATGAGGAGATCACCGGATATCTTGCGACGGGAGATCCGTTTGACAAAGCAGGAAGCTATGGGATACAGACACAGGGTGGTCTGTTTGTGAAAGGGATCAAGGGCAGTTATGACAATGTTGTCGGACTTCCGCTTTCCCGGTTGTACCATGAGTTAAATGAGATGTTATGTGGGCAGTAATGTGTGAGAAAACGATGTGTCGATCATGTATGACAGAATAGTAGAGATTATAAACTGCTGAAAAAGAAAGGCAGGAGGACAGAGATATGGAAGAAAAGAGAAATTTTACCTTATTAACAGACTTCTATGAATTGACGATGATGCAGGGATATTTCCGTGAGAAAGCAGATGATATCGTTGTATTTGATGCATTCTACAGAAAAAATCCATCCGGAAGCGGCTATGCGATCGCCTGTGGTCTGGAACAGGTGATCGACTATATCAAGAATCTGTCCTTTTCCTATGAAGACGTTGATTACTTAAGAAGTCTGAATATGTTTGATGAAGAATTTCTGAATTACCTTGCAGGATTTCATTTCACAGGTGATATCTATGCGATTCCGGAAGGCTCTGTAGTATTTCCATATGAGCCACTGGTGAAGGTGGTTGCACCGATCATGGAAGCGCAGCTGGTTGAGACCGCATTGTTAAATATCGTGAACCATCAGAGTCTGATCGCTACAAAGGCATCCAGGGTCTGCTATGCAGCAAAAGGGGATGGTATCATGGAATTCGGACTTCGCCGTGCGCAGGGACCAGATGCCGGAACCTTCGGTGCGAGGGCGGCAGTTATCGGTGGCTGTGTCGGAACCTCAAATGTAATCTGCGGTAAGCAGTTCGGCGTGCCTGTACTTGGGACACATGCACATAGCTGGATCATGAGTTTCCCGGATGAATATACAGCATTTAAGAGATATGCAGAATTATATCCGGATGCATGTACATTGTTGGTTGACACATATGACACATTGAAATCCGGTGTGCCAAATGCAATCCGGGTATTTGATGAGATGAAGGCAGATGGAAAGATGCCGACCAGATATGGAATCCGTCTGGATTCCGGTGACCTTGCATATCTGTCGAAGAAAGCCAGAAAAATGTTGGATGCAGCGGGATATCCGGATGCAGTCATTGCAGCGTCCTCTGATCTGGACGAATATCTGATCAACAGTTTGAAAAATCAGGGTGCAGCGATCACGTCATGGGGCGTTGGAACCAATCTGATCACGTCAGCAGATAATCCATCTTTTGGCGGTGTTTATAAGCTTGCGGCGATCAAGAAGCCGGAGGATGAAGAATTCACAGCGAAGATCAAGATATCAGAGAATCCGGCAAAGATCACAAATCCCGGAAATAAGACGGTGTTCCGTCTGTATAATAAAGAAACCGGAAAGATCAAGGCGGATCTGATCGCACTTTCCGATGAGACATATAATGAAGCGGAAGATCTGGAGATATTTGACCAGATGGCTACATGGAAGCGTTCGACACTTCCGGGTGGTTCTTATGAGATCCGAGAGATGCTTGTTCCGGTATTCTTAAAGGGACAGTGCGTATATCAGAATCCATCCACGATGGAGATCCGCGAGTATTGCCAGAAAGAACTGAATACACTCTGGGATGAGACCAGACGACTGGTAAATCCACAGGAGGTATTTGTCGATCTGTCAAAACCGTTATATGATCTGAAACAGAAGCTGTTAAACAGCAGACATTGATGCAGAAATGGTCAGATCAGAAAATATATATTATTTTATCGTCCGACCGGCGTTATAATGGAAATCTTTAATATCAAAATTCATAGCAGAGATCTCGCTCATAGCAGCGTTGATCTCTGTTGTTGTTTTCGGAGCTGCTTTTTTGATATGAGCCAGTGTTGTTTCATATGCTAACATCTGTCGGAGAACATTTCTGCAATAGGCTTCTTCCTCCACCATGGTATGGATATTATACTTTTGCAGGTAATCTGTCATAAAATCGGGAAGCATATTGATCTGGTAAAGGATATAGGCACGAATGGTGTGACCGATCATGTATATAGTAGCAAGAATTAAAACACCCAAAGCGATCAAACCTGTGATCGTCCGCAGGATCATTCCTCCACCCATAACAATGACTGTAAGATGAAAATAATCATATCCAAGCAGAAGAATTAAGAAAATCACATTATAGATAAAATGTGTTTTCAGACTGTGCCTCCTCTTAGGAAGTCCGTCGATCTCGGCGGTATATACCATTTTATAATATTCAATCTGTTTATCGGTATTGTCGATCATATCCATCAGATCAAAATATTCCTGTGAATATGGAGGATCAGATTTCTCTGCTGCTTCAGAGAGACCTGCTTCGATTGTCGGTTTATTCTTAGATGGTTTCTGATCGTTTGCTTTTAAATTTAACATATGTAATCCCCTTATGTAACCTGTCTGCATGTGCGAATCACATGCAATGCTGCTTTTCAAGTTTGTTTATGGATTTCATTGTAACATAATTTATTGCGGGATAGGGAACTCTGTATGAAAAAGTAAAAAAATATCTAGTCTTTTAAACCATGTTACAAAGCCCCGAAAACCATGGCTTTTCTATATAGAAACTACGATTGACATTTGCTGTTTGAATCATCTATATTATAAAAAGTTAAGGAATACAGGCATTTTTGAAACTTGAAATTAGTAGAGTGTATAAGAGTTTTGAAGTGCCGGTTTACAAATAGAAAGATGAGGTTTTACCTATGAGCAAGATCAGGATCATAACAGATTCAGCCAGTGATATTTCGACTGCTGAGGAACAGAAATATAATATATTAATCCTTCCATTCCCGATAACGATCGGTGACAAATCTTATATGAGCAGAGTCGATTTTGACAATGACGGTTTTTATAAGTTAATGGAGGAAAATCCAAACGAGCTGCCAAAGACGGCGCAGATCACAGCATTCCAGTTCGACGAGCTGTATAAGGAGCAGTTTGATGCAGGATATACAGATATTATATTTGTCAGCATCAATAAAAAGGGTTCTGCTACCCATGATAATGCAGTCATGGCAAAGAATGAATTCTTTGAGGAGCATCCGGAGTATGCAGGAAAAGGAACGATTCAGATCTTTGATGGTGTTGGATATAGCGGTCAGTATGGATATCCGGTTGTGCAGGCAGCAAAGATGGCAGAAGAGGGAAAAACAGTGGATGAGATCACTGCTTATCTGTCAGACATTCTTCCGAAGCGACGGATCTACTTCGGTATCTATGGATTGAAATATGCAGCAAAATCGGGACGTATTCCGAGTGCAGCAGCACTGGTTGGTGATGCACTTGGCGTAAAACCGATCATGAAGATATGGGCAAATGAAATCGTTACAGCATTCAAATGCCGCGGCGAGAAGAAATTACTGGCAAAAATGGCAGATGTCTCAGCAGCAGAGATGCTTCCGGGTTCGCCATATCAGATCGTATATGGATGCGATGATGTATGCAGGGATGAACTGGCTGCCAAGATGACAGAAAAGGTTGGTTATGCGCCGGACGATTTCTTCCAGATTGGAGCAGCGGTTGCTTCGAATGCAGGACCAAAGGTAGCCGGAGTTGTTTTTACGGTAAAAGACGAAGCATAAACAGAATATAGATTTTCATAGAAAAGACCTTTGTTCACAGAAGCGGAAGCAGATATACAAGAACCGATGTGGATAAGGGTCTTTTTGCATGGGGATTGACTGGCAAGAAAAGATGAATTGTGCGGCATAAAGGAAGCTGATTGGCGTAAAGAATGATAACAGTGTAGGTTTGTCAAACATATGTTACACAGATGACAGATAATCCTTTAGTACCTGA
>ERZ1026776.20-NODE-20-length-116185-cov-6.629381_pt1 | contig 116185 bp, 108 predicted proteins | sample MGYA00380125_ERZ1026776 | MGnify/ENA primary metagenome ERZ1026776 (study PRJEB33269, sample SAMEA4719761) | human gut metagenome | biome: human-associated habitat; feature: organic feature; material: feces | place: Cameroon | collected 2013-10 ...
ATATAATATCAACTATAAAAATGGGGGAGGCATTAATGAAAAAACAAAAATACAAAAAACAAAAGCAGATAAATAATTTATATGTCTTAAGTAACAACTTAACTAAAGAAGAAATCATTGAAATACAAAGTAAATCATATTATCTTGCCCTTAAACAAATTGAAGAAGATAGGAAAATTGAAGACCGAAAAAATACTAGTCAAAATCCAAATGATAATAAAATACAATACAGTAAAAAAATTATAGGACAGTATTTAATAACTACATTTTTTTTGCCAAGACATGCATTCAAAAAATATGCTTTAGATGAAAAAATGTGCGCTCATTCAGTAAGTGGTTTTACATCATTTATTCTTCTTTTTTTAGGATATATCTTACGAGTATGTGCAGTTCTTTTATTTTTTAAATATTTTGATCTATCAGCGTTCACAATCTTTATAAACCTAGCATGTGTTATTTCAACATTTTTTTTAAGTAGTTTTTTAATTTTTTTAGGATGTCGTATCATATATGAAGAAAATTCTACTGAAATATATAATTTTTCAGCCTATATTCTCACACTGCTTGCCCTAATATTAAGCATAATACATAAATAATAAACAGGAAAGGAGTAACCTATGCACACCTTTACCATCGGTGCCATCGTGCGCCACTTCAAAAGAGAATATATTACCGATCCGCAATCAGCCGAATATCTCTACAAGATATTGGCATTTGCTTCCCACACGGAGACAGGAGAGAAGCTTGTGATCTATCAGGCCCTTTATCCTCCATACAAAACGTGTGCGCGTCCATATGACATGTTTACAAGCGAAGTAGATCATGCTAAATATCCTGATATCAAACAGAAATACCGTTTTGAAGTAATCGAAACCGACTTGTTTCCTCAAGCGTAATAGGGTATTAATAGCACAATCTCGAAAGGAAAACACACCATGAAACTCTTCCACAAACACACCAAAAAAACCTACAACCCAGCCGAGAAAACACCTGTCATCAAATGCAGTATCTGCACAGGAGAGCAGGTTGCCGGATTTCAGGATAACGCAACAAAAGCCTTTGAAGATATTATGTTGATACAGAATGCTTCCGATCTTGAACATTTCCGAGAGATGTATGGTATAATCGAAGATATTAAGAAGATTTACTAAGGAACCACAAGAATCGAAAGGATATATTATGTCATATATAACCACTTACACCGGAAAACATTTTGACCCGGTTGATCCGGATGCATCCCTTCTTTGCATCGAGGATATCGCACATGCATTGTCACTCCTGTGCCGCGGAAACGGGCATGTACAGACCTTTTTCTCGGTCGGGCAGCATTGTATTGCCTGTGCAAAGGAAGCTCAGGCACGAGGACTATCAGCACGTCTTGTTCTGGCATGCCTGCTACATGATGCAAGTGAATGTTATATGTCAGACGTTCCTCGGCCGTTTAAACAGACGCTGCCAGAATATAACCGGCTGGAAGATCAATTACTCGGCGTGATTTACACACAGTTTCTTGGAAGTACATTAGATAATGCTGAACAGGAAATCCTGAAAGAAATCGATAATGCTATGCTATGGTACGACCTTACATATCTGTTGCATGAGAAGCAGCCTTTACCGAAACCGAAAATTCATAATGAACCAGATTATACAGTACGACCATTTACGGACGTAGAAGAGGAGTATTTGCAGATCTATCGGACTTTGATTCAGAAACTCCATTGATATGTTTTATTTACAAAAATGTCTGTAAATAATAAGAGCCGCCTATCATAATTTGATAAGCGGCTCTTGGCTATTTAATCTTTACCATTTTTTCTTTCTGTTGATATCATAGACACCCCAGTTGCATTCGGAAGCTGCAGGAGAGGATGGATCCTTCCACAACTCATCAAAGGCTTCGAAGATAAAACCAACAATTTGTTCCTTTTCCAGATATTCAGCAAACTCGGTCAGATAACGTTTCTGATTTGCAGCAGAAGCATATCCGGCATGATCATCATGCGATGTGCTTGTTGTCCAGCCTGCTTCTGTAAAACAAATCTGTTTATCAGGATAAATAGCACAGGCATTTTCAAAGCTTTCCTTTGTCATCTGCATTGCACTCTCGATTGGCACATCCATATGATATGGATATGTATGAATTCCAATCACATCGATTTCATCTGCGATAGACTTCAGATTTTCCCAGTCCACATCAACTTCACAGAATGCAACCGGCTGTTTCACCGCTGTGTGCAATTTCTTCGCATGAAATACCAGACGTTCTTCGGATACCAGATGTCCTACAAAAGGAAAACGATTCTCATTTCCTACAGAAACAGCAATGATCTCATCTGTATATTCGTTTGCAAGTGAAATTAATTTATCTAACTGTGCATCGTTACTTGCAGCATGCGCAGCCAATTCTTCCTCACTATAGTTCTGTGGGCCACCGTAAAACTCCGGAGAATTGATCTCTGGCATAGAATCAATACCAATCATACACTGCAATGGAAGCTTTTCTTCTCGGATAACCTGCAGAGCAGTAATGGCATGTGCATTCGGCTCATACATACGAATATATCCATATCCATCTGCAACTAATAAATGTAAGTCTTCAGATATTTGTTCTCTCGATGGTATTTCACCAGAAGGGCTTTGTCCTTCACGATAACCGGAATAACAAATTGCTTTCTTGTACGGTATTTTTTTCTCAAACGTGTTTCCCATAATTTTTGATTCTCCTTTGCCAAATTATTTATATTCGGTTTATATCTGAGATGTGTAATTATATATTAACACAAATTTTCTTAAAAAGACTATCATAGTTTTGTCGTTATTTTCAAATAAATGATTCTGATTCCATACAGTCATTATCAAATTGAAAACCAACCGGAATCAACATAATTTAAACGTTGTAAGATAGCAGAAGTGCATCCCGTCTCACGCATAAATTTCTTCGCAAAACTCAGGTTTTACGAATTTTTCTATTGATTTTATTACAGAGTAGTGGTATCCTGTAAACATAGGAAACTCAACACTTCACATGTATTTTGGGAGGTTTAAAATATGGCTGATATTACATATCATGAAAAGGAAGAACAACATAATTTAGATTTAATTCGTAACGTATGTAATGATCTTCCTGATTATATCAAACGGTTTGTTCGTGGTATGCAACAGGAAACTTCACCGCGAACCCGACTTGGCTATGTTCGGGACATAAAAATATTCTTTGAGTATATATGCGAGGTATATACGGAACATCCATGTAATACCCCAAAAGATGTTTCCTTGGATGTTTTGGCGTCCTTAGATACATTTTTCGTTGAAGACTATCTCGATTACCTTCAAAAATACGAAAAGAACGGTCACATTTACACGAATGGGAAATCTTCCTTAAAAAGGAAACTCTGTGCATTAAGCGTGCTTTTCAATTACTTGTACAAACACGATATGCTGCATGAAAATATATTTGATAAGGTAGATCGTCCTAAAATTCCGGAAAAACCTATTACACGTATGGATCCGGCGGAAACAGCTAATTTTCTGGATACCGTGGAATATGGAACCAATTTGACTGACCGTCAGCTTAAATTTCACGAGAAAACCAAAGTTCGTGACCTGGCAATTATGACTCTTATGTTATCCACAGGTATCCGTATCTCCGAATGCGTTGGTTTAGATCTTCGTGATATTGATTTTGAGAATACAAGTATCCGTGTAGTTCGAAAAGGTGGCAAAGAAGCTATTGTTTATTTCAGTGATGAAGCAGCTGAACCTTTGCAGGAATATCTGGAACAACGCAAGAAAATAGAACCTGCCAAAGGCTCTGAAAATGCGCTGTTTCTCTCCTCTCACAACTCACGGATTAATGTTCGGACTATCCAGAACATGGTAAAAAAATATTCTCAGGTTGCAGTACCGTTAAAGCATATTACACCACATAAGCTTCGTAGTACATTTGGCACAGCTTTGTATCAGGAAACCGATGATATCTACCTTGTTGCAGATGTACTCGGTCACTCTGATGTAAATACAACCAAGAAGCACTATGCCGATATGGATGATTACAGAAAACGGCGTGCCAGAAATACTGTACAACTCCGAGAACATGCATTGCCTTCGAATCCTGATTCAAAAAAATAATGACATATACAGCGTAATAACTGTATACAAAAATACCATCAACTCATAATTTGTTGATGGTATTTTATATGTTTGCTTTTATAAGTTATCCATGAATTATCAGACTTCTTTTCTACTTTATCTTATCTATGTAGTCAATGATGAAATCGACAGTATCATCTTCGCTCATCAGACTACTATTGATAAATATATCATAGCTTTCAAGCGCACCCCATTTTTTGGAAGTGTAATAGTTATAATACGATGCACGTGCCTTATCTTCCTTTACAATCTGCGCCTTTGCTTTATCCGGAGTAAGATTAAAACGCTCGGAAACGTTCTTAATACGTTCCTCCAATGGCGAATGTATAAAGATACGAACCAGATTCGTATTGTGACGCAATGCGTAGTCTGCACAACGACCTACGAACACTGACGGTCCTTTATCTGCAAGTTTTTTTATCGTATCATATGTTGCCTGAAATGCCTGTTGATTCAGATTTGTCTGATAGCCTGCACTTGTAAATCCATAGCTGTATGGATCTGAAACAAGCGAATACAGAAAACTTCTTGTTGGTTTCTCATCCAGCGATTTTAAGAATTCCTCGCTCAATCCGCTTTCTTTTGCCGTCTCATTGATCAATTCCTTATCATAGAAGTTCGCGGAAATTTTTTCAGCAAGCTTTCTACCAATGTTACGACCATTACTACCAAACTGTCTACCAATCGTGATAATTGTCTTTGCCATAGATAAGCCCCCTTTACACGCCTTGTATAAGTCATTTTTGACTTATTACAATTATACATTTTTTTGTGCAAATTGTCAAAATATTTTATAAATTTTCGTACTTTTTAGCTATATTGTTGAACTTTTCAATATTGGAATTCACACGATTTTCCATCGTTTTGTATGTATGGTTTACACGCATCTGCATCACGATATCGTTATAATCATTCTGTGCCAGCACCGGTTCCATCCGGATATACAGATCATCCGGTTGAAATTTTGTTTTTAATGACCGAAGTGCATCCTTCTCTCCAAGCATCTGCCGAAATTCCTTTGCCCGTCCCGTAAAATTCAGCGTTCCATCAATCAAATCCCCCAGATCATGACTTGGATAGATTGTGATAAATTGTGCATCCGGCCATTTATCTGTGTTTAAAACCTTTCCCGCACGCATACCAATCACGATAAACTGACGGATTCCAAGATCATAGAGTGGCTGGATCGGTTCATTGTCCAACAATCCTCCATCCCGGTATTTCTTCCCATCAATCTCAACCGCCTCATACATGACGGGAAGTGCTGTGGATGCAAGCAAAATCTTCCGAATTGTATCTGCATCATAATCCTCCAGCCTGCGATATTCGACCTGCTCCGGCTGCTGCGTCTCATTTAAACGGCTGATTGATACATAGATGTCGCGGGAATCCGCTTTGATCATCTCCATATCAATATATTTTTCAAACATCGCAAGCATTTCATTCCTTGAGAAATACATACGGTTTTCGGTAAGCATATTTAAATCAATATCAAATACCGTATCCATATCAATTTCATCCCACGCCTGATACATCCGATCCATATTATTCATTGAATATAACATGGCATTCACTGCACCGATTGACGCGCCTGAAATCACAGATACATCCTGCAATAAACCTTGTTCCTGTAGAACCTTTAATACCCCAACCTGATATGCACCCTTGCCGCCACCACCGGCAAGAACCAGGCCGATTCCCTTTTTTTCACCCATATACATAACCTCCATCGTTCCCTTTTCCATTTTTGCCCAATGTTTCTATGTTTTTGCACCTATGGTTTACATAATATTTTTATCGTTCAGTATTGTATAGTATCAGTTCCGGTTTAATATCCGTTTCCTCTGTCCTGATAGAATCAACAATCTGGACTGCATAACCGACAGCTACCGTATGACAATCCGGATGTACTGCCAGATACCGGTCATAATACCCACCACCGTAACCGATCCGGTCACAGTTTTTCGTAAATACTGCCCCCGGCATCACAATCAGACATATATCATCTGTATTTTCCGGCTCGAGCTGTACACGACTGTCCGGTTCCAATATATGATATGCGCCCTCGACAAGCACAGTCTGTTCATTATATGCATAAAAATCCATGGTATTCCCGTTGACACGCGGCAGATAAATCTTCTTTCCGTCCGCACGGAATTCCGGAATATATTGAAATAAATCGACTTCCTTCTGAATCGGTACATAAAGACACAGTACCGTTGCTTCTTTATACACAGCAAGCGCACGAAGCTTCTCATGGATCTCCTGTGCTGCCTGCTTTTGGTATACTTCGGATAGATTCCTGCGTCTGGCAAGAATCTCCTTCCGAAGTGCTTTCTTTGATTCTGAAATTGTCATCTAAACCATTCCTTTATCTATTTTAAACGGATCTGGATATACTCTCCCCGCTTATTCTTCGGTATATCCTTCACATGCGTGATACTTCCATCTGCTTCCTTGATATCGATATTATCAAGCTGTGCTTTCAGGTTCCGCTTCACATTTGCAATATATGCCTTACGCAGAGCTGCCTGTTCCGCAAGCTCTGCTTCCGTCAGACCTTCTACGGTCTTGCTTTTTCTTGCTAATTCATTAATTCTCTGGATATCTGCTTCGTTCATGCGATATTCTCCATTTCTATTCTTATTTCTGATATCCTTTATTCACGATAAAATCTACCGTATCAAAATCATCAGTTTCATGTGCCAGAAACAAAGTACCAACTGATTTTCCTTCCATCAGATCATAGATCTGCGTCAGTTTCTTAGCGTCCATAATTGCCATATCTGCACCGGAATCCGTTGCGATCCGTGCAGCAGCAATCTTCGTGGACATACCACCTGTACCATAAGTTGTCACAGCACCCTTGGCCATATTCTTCATTGAATCATCAATAGTCTCTACTAACGTCAGTTTTGTTGCATCCGGATTTTTGTGTGGATCATCCGTATAGAATCCATCAATATCCGTAAGCAGGATCAAAAGATCTGCCTTGATCAGATGTGCCACAATTGCCGACATCGTATCATTGTCACCAAACTCGATTTCTTCGGTTGCAACGGTATCGTTCTCATTTACAACCGGAATAACTCCCTGCTGTAACAGCTCATTCAATGTATTCTCAGCATTTCTGCGGCGTTCCGGATCGGTAATCGCATCAAATGTCAGAAGTACCTGTGCAGCCATATGATTATATTCCATAAAAAGCTTCTGATAGATCATCATAAGCTGTCCCTGGCCAATTGCCGCACATGCCTGCTTCAGGGACACTGTCTTCGGCTTGTTGCGCAGTCCTAACATCTCAAATCCGACACCGATTGCACCGGATGATACTAATACCACATCCTTTCCCTGATTCTTCAGGTCACAGATAATGCGCACCAATGTCTCCAGTTTCCGGTAATCCGTACCGCCGGTTTCTTCATGTATGATAGATGACGAACCGATCTTAAATACGATTCGCTGTTTATCCTTCAATGTCTCTCTGATTCGTTTCTCGTCCACGTCTTTTCCCTCTTTATTCTATGTTGTTAATATATTCCGCAACCGCTTCTGCTACCTTAATTCCATCCACCGCTGCAGAAGTAATCCCTCCTGCATATCCAGCACCTTCACCACAGGGAAATAATCCTGTGTAAGCACTTTGATATGCTTCATCACGTACGATCCGCACCGGCGATGATGTGCGTGATTCAATACCTGACAATACAGCATCCCCGGTCGAAAAGCCCTTTAATTTTCGGTCATAATCCAAAATCCCTTCAATTATAGCATCATTTATATAGGCTGGCAAACAGTTATTCAGGTTCGCAAATTGATAACTGCCACGGATATTTGGCTTCACACTTCCGAAAGCTGTCGATACCCGATTCGCCCGATAATCCTCAAACCTCTGTACCGGAATTTTACCATTTCCTTCTTCGTAAGCGAGCCGTTCATATTTTTTCTGAAATTCTATACCGGCAAGCACGCCATATTCTGCAAATCCATCTGCTATGAAATCCTCTGGTGTTACATTCACAACAATGGCAGAATTTGCATTTTCCTCGTCTCTTCCATGGTTGCTCATACCATTTACCACACTCTGCCCTTCACCAGATGACGCATTTACAACAAATCCACCCGGGCACATACAGAAACTATATACACTACGTCCTTTGCTGGAACGGTATGTCATCTTATAATCCGCCGCAGGAAGCAGTTTTGCCTGTTCACTCGTACCATACTGACTTGCATTCACCATTGCCTGCGCATGTTCGATACGAAGTCCCATTGCAAATGATTTTGCCTCCATTGTAACACCTGTATCATGTAACATCGCAAATGTATCTCTCGCACTATGTCCGATCGCAAGTATACATGCATTTGTAATCACACTTTTTAGCTTCTGTGTCTCCAGATCTTTTATCTCCAGTTCCAGATTTCCTGATTTTGTATGGGATATTTTGACAAACTGGTGAGAAAAAAAGATTTCTCCACCACAGGCACGGATTTCGCTTCGCATATTCTGCATAATATGCTTTAAAACATCGGTTCCTATGTGAGGTTTGTTCAGATATGCAATCTCCTCCGGAGCACCAAACCGAATAAATTCGCGGATAACTGCCTGTATTCTTCCAGATTTATCTTTAATTCCCGTATTCAGTTTTCCATCTGAAAATGTACCGGCTCCACCTTCACCAAAAGAAACATTTGAATTGGCACAGATCAATTGCATGCCATTCCAGAACGCTTCTACATCTATCGTTCGCTCTTCGACACTTTTTCCACGTTCAAATACAACCGGACAATAACCGGCACGAGCTAACTGCAAAGCTGCAAAATATCCTGCCGGACCAGCTCCAATAATAACCGGACGTAAAGGATTTTTCTTTGTTGTCAGATACGGAAAAATATATTTTGTTTCTTTAGTTAACATAATATTCTTATTGTCAATTATTTTGTTAGAAATGGAGTGCATATCATCTAATTCTATATCAACCGTATAAATATGCATCAAATTCATCTTATCCCGCGCATCTAAAGATTTGCGGATTATATGAAACCGATAAGGCTGCCTGCACCGAAGCATCTTATCAATCTTTTTCTTTAATGCCGGCAGTTCATCTTCCTGTACCGGTATTTTTATCTGATTAATTCTTAACATGGCATGCTCTCCCTGCACGTAATCCGGTCAATATTGCAAACGTCAAATTGTATCCTCCGCAGTCACCATCAATATCTAACATTTCTCCGGTCGCATAAAGCCCCGGATATTTCCTGCATTCCATAGTTTCCGGATGCACTTCTTCCAGGCAAATCCCGCCTGCCGTCACCTGCGCTTGTTCAAAATCCTTTAGTGCCTGTATATGAAAAGGAAATCTTCTACATCTTCTGTATATCTCCTGCACTTGAGATTTCTGTATATCTAACAGCTTTTGCTTTGGATTTTGTCCACATGCTTTTAGAATATATAAAGCAAGTTTATCCGGGATATACGCATTCAGATATCCACAGACACTTCGATTCAGTTCTATACCTGCCAGAAAGTCAGACTCTTCTACCGCAGATAAGAAATCCAGATACACAACTACGGATTCTCCTTTATCAAGTGCATCTCCGATTTCAGAAGACAAATTAAACATCATAATCCCTGACAATCCATAATCTGTAATCTGAAGTTCTCCCAGCTGACGATATTTTTCCTGTTCTTTTTCATACTCTACGGAACAGGCAATTCGAACGCCTTTGATTTCCTCTGTATCTTCTTCTGTCAGCACTGCACAAAGCGCCGGACGCTGCTGTTCTTGTTTGATGCCTAGTATATCTGCAATCCGGTATCCACAGTCACATCCACCTAACGATGCATAGGAACGGCCGCCACAGGCAAGTATAACCTGTGATGCTATAATTGTATCATTACCAAGAAAGATCTTATAACCAGTTTCCTGTTTTTGAATCCGAGTAACAGTCTGTCCAAGGCAAATCTCGACCGGTAATGTCCGTAGCTTGTCTGTAAAAGCCCACACCACCGCCGATGCCTGCATTGACCTTGGATAATAATATCCATCTACACAATGTTCATAAATACCAATCGTATGTAAAAAGGAAAACAACTGACGATTCGGCTCATCGCCCATGCATTTTTCTAAAAAAACACCTGCCTTCTTGGACGACGAATGAAAATGGTTGTAAACCATATCTATATTTGCAAGATTACATCTCCCGTTTCCGGTTGCATACAGTTTTTTTCCAAGCTTTTTATTTTTATCAATGATGCAGACACTGCAGCCTTTTTCCGCAGCGGCAATTGCGGCTGTCATTCCAGCCGCTCCGCCTCCAACTACACACACATCGTACTTTCCTATCATAGGCATCCTCACCGTATTCTTAACTTGATAATGACTCCAAATATCGATACATTTCTTTCTTTGAATCGAACGGCACTGTCTTTAATAAATCCTGATACAATGCCGGATGCAGACGTTCTATCAGATCTGCATCAATTTCTGTATATTCATATACATGATCCGTATCTGATTCATATACAACAACCCTTCCATTGCGGATTCCAACATAATACTCTGTTTGTTCATCATTCGCTTCAATCGATATCGAATCTTTGGCGATATCCATCTTTTCTCCCTGTTTTTCTATCATTTTCTGATTGAAATATGCATTGGCAAGTATAAAGCACAATACAAATATTCCGACAAACAAAACAAAATATAAAAATAATTTCTTCATGGCATCAACTCCTTGAAGAAATTATTTCCATATATTTATTTAATTATTCAAAAGTAATCTGATCTGTTTTTGTCTCATCAAATACTGTGATGAATGTCTTACCCGGATTCATCTTTAACTGATTTCCATCCGCTGTATAATACTTAATTACACCATCATCCAGCCTCCAGGATATCGTTTCATACTCACCATCTGTGACATAATATCCTGTACCTGACTTCTCCCATGCAATATTCTGAAGTCCTCCACCAATATCGGAATACTCTACAAACATAACAATCAGATTTTTGTAACGAAGCTGCTCATTTGTCTGATCATCAATCTGCTTTTCACCATACTGAAAACGATAATAAAGTTTTTCATCTGCATTGTACTCATACCATCTGGTACTGCTACTATCATAGGCTGTTGTTACCTTTGTTGCCGTCTGTCCATTGCCTAATCCTGTATCCTCTGTATTAAAAGCAAATGCCTTTCTACGAGCGTTCGTGTATTCTGTATTATATCCAGCTTCTGCAATTCCTTGTTTTAATTTTTCGCTGTCTGTATAACAGTTATGTGGGGCCACTCTGGAGTTATCTCTATAAAAAGTTGTAGAATCATACAATCCATTCAGGTTATTTGTACCACTTGCCTTAATCTGATCCTCGGCAAAGGTCGACCATCCAACATGTGCATAAATACCATCCAACATATTTGCCATCTGAACATAATAATGTCTTGCACTACGAACCGGTCCCAGCTTACTCAGATTTGAATAATCCTTAAACACACACATATATCTTGTAATTCCACCTTCTACAAGCATCTCATACGTGATATCTGCCTGCGAAATACCGGACTGCGGCATAGCATCCACGATGTTATTAATCATAATACAAAGTGGTCTTTGGTTCTCCAAGCTTTCATCAATCCATTCACCGGAAAATTCGTTGATTACATATCCTTCTCTTGTCGGTGCCAGTTCAATATTCGCATCCGACATAGTAGCGGCCGCCTCTGTAGTGATTACTGCCTGCTCTTTATCATCTTTCTTTCCGCATCCTGCCAAGCATGATACTGTAAGTGCTGTTGTCAATGCAAATACAGACAACTTTTTTAATTTATTCTTCTTCATTGTCCCTAGTATATCCTTTCTTTGTTAGAATCTCTTCCTGAAGTTTTTCCATATGCAGACGTTCTGAATCATCAATATGATCATATCCTGCCAGATGCAACATACTGTGTGCAGTCAAAAATGCAACTTCGCGTCGTCTGGTATGTCCATATTCCTTCGCCTGTTCGGCAATTCGGTCTACATTCAAAATGATATCACCGAGCATCAGTTCTCCACTATCCTGATTGAAATAATCGAGAGGACTTTGTTCACAGAAGTCAAACTCCCCCGGCACTTCATATTCAATCATCGGAAAAGAAAGAACATCCGTTGGTGCATCGATATCTCGATATTCTTTATTGATTGCCTGGATTCCTGCATGATCTGTAAAAATCACATTCACCTCACATTCATACGGACATTTCAAAAAATCGAGAGAAGCCTCAACGATATCTTCAACAATATCCTGATAATGTGCAGGAATTTCAGTATCTAATTCATTCTCAAAAAATACGCTCAATGTATCGCTCCTTTATTGCCTGTTACATTTTATCCCAAATGTATCAGATAATCAAGTTTTATCTTAATTTTAATGTTTGTTTTGTGCTGTTTTCCTATCCTTATTATATCTGTTTTCGTATACCTCATAAGCATTCACAATCTTCTGTACAAGGGGATGACGTACCACATCCTCGCTTGTAAAGCGTATCACCGAAATCTCATCGATTTCATGTAATACCCGAAGTGCAACCTCCAATCCCGACTGCGTATCCTTCGGCAGATCCTTCTGCGACAGATCCCCGGTTATAATTGCTTTTGAACCAAACCCTATACGCGTCAGAAACATCTTCATCTGTGCCGGTGTCGTATTCTGTGCCTCGTCCAATACAATATATGCATTATCTAAAGTTCGACCGCGCATATAAGCAAGCGGAGCCACCTCTATTAATCCCTTCTCCATGTTCTTCATAAATGCCTCTGCACCCATAATCTCATACAATGCATCATAAAGCGGACGCAGATAGGGGTCTACTTTACTTTGTAAATCTCCGGGAAGAAATCCAAGTTTCTCTCCGGCTTCAATTGCCGGTCGTGTAAGGATAATGCGATTTACCTCATTGTTTTTAAATGCTGTGATTGCCTTTGCCATCGCCAGGTATGTCTTTCCTGTACCTGCCGGTCCAACGCCAAACACAATCATGTCCTTATCGATTGCCTCCACATAGTTCTTCTGTCCAAGCGTCTTTGCCTTCACTGGTTTTCCGTTTGTCGTATGACAGATGATATTCGAATCAGCCGCAAGTGTGGAAACCGCCGCTTCCTCTCCAGTCTTTGACAAAGATATTGCATAATTCACATTCTGATCGGTAATTTCTTCCCCTTTGTCTGCTAACGTCACGAGCTGCTCAATCACAGAAACTGCCCGTTTTACACTTCCTTCCGATCCGGTTATACGCAGTTTATCATCCCTTAATACAACTGCCACATGATATGCTTTTTCCAGATTTTTAATGTTCCGGTCAAACTGACCAAACACTGTCTGTATCTGACTCGCCGGTACTGTAATTGTCTCAAAATATGCACTCATAAATGATCTTATTCCTCATTTTTCTGTATCGTTGATTCTGGAATTGTAAATACTTCCGGAGCTCCGATAATTTCTCTTACAACTAAAGTTCCTGACGCTGTACAGATTCCATCCTTGATTTCTATTGTAACATTATTTTCCAGTATTTCCACCCCTTTTTTCTTCAGATCCCCGATATACTTCTGAAGCATACGGTTCTGCTTTTCTTTAGCTTCCTGTTCTGTATATGTGTTTGTTTTATATTCAGGCATATAATATTTTGTGATTATAAACGAAAGCGGAAGATAATATGCATTTCCAATATGAAATGTATGAGTCGAAGCTACCTGTTCGTACCCTTCTGTATCATATGGTTCATACAACGTCTTTACTTTTGTTCCAAGCTGTATGCCATATCCCGTCTTTTTCTTTTTTCCTTGTTTTTTCTCAATAAAATCCATTGAAAATGACTGCAAATATTCATATTCCGTCTGTCCATACACCAATCCATCCGCAGCAACATAATTTGTCTCTATCAATTCCTCATATTCATTATAGACATTTACAACACCTGTAATCAAAATGTCTCCTTTTTTCACTTCATCTCCGGGTGCAGCAACTTTTTTCCCGCTTTTTGCAAGCAGATCCAGAACAACACCATCTTTGATCGCCACAATATTACATGGCGTATCAAAACTTTTGATTTCTTCTTTATCAATTGTTTCTACAATCCGTACAATCAGTCTTGTTCCATCTGTCTCACAGGTAATCCAAGCCATCTGATCGTATTGCATACGCAGATCTTTTTCCAGTTGAGCAATCGAAACATCGCTTCTTTTTGTTCCTATCGGAACAAGATTATGACTGATATACTCCACGATTTCCTCCTCGGTATATATCGCTGTCCCCTCTACATCGATATGCCAGATGAATAAAGAAGAATAAAAGACAATTCCAAAACACAGGCAAAGACTAATGAGAAATGCAATTCTTTTTTTATATTTGAGCAGAAACGGAATCATGCCCATCTCAGTCACAATGTTACATTGTACCTGACATTTTTCTTTTAATTCGCATACCCGTTTCCATTGCTTGTATGTTATAGTAGCAAAAATTCCAGTCTTATCGGTTATAATATCAGAAAAAGAAACTTCATTGTGTTTACAGATATTTAAAAATCTTTCCACTTCCCAGCCACTTATATGAATCACACAGCGATGTGCACAGATTTCCCATATTTTACGCACGGACTTCAACCTCCTCTGTCTTCCAGCGCACACCTGTTATATTCCCACGGACTGTCATTTCCGTTCCATCAAAAGAAGCAATACGAAGCGATTTTCCTTCAATAAGCAACAGATTTTTTTTACATTGAAGCAGAATCTGTTCCGTATCAAAACGGAGAATCTGCCTGTATCCATCCACATGTACACATACCTGATCATAAAAATGCACCTGCGTCATATTCCATCTCCGGATCGGTTTCATTTCAATATATGCAGAGGAATGCTTCTTTATGTGTTAATCCAATACCGGTATCTGAATACAAATAAAAAAGGTGCTACTAAATAGTAACACCTTAATGTCTGTATTATTTGAACTTGCGCTTTCTAGCTGCCTCAGACTTCTTCTTACGCTTTACGCTTGGCTTCTCGTAATGCTCTCTCTTACGAATCTCCTGCTGAATACCGGCTTTCGCACAGTTTCTCTTGAATCTGCGAAGAGCGCTATCTAAAGTCTCATTCTCTTTTACGATTACGTTTGACATACTTCTCTCACCCTCCCTCCAGTTGTAAAATATCTCGTGTTTGTGCGTTTCATAAACAACTGTTTGGGTATTTACCAAATTGCACAAGTTAGATTATAACACATAAATCAAATTCGTCAACCAAAAATTGAAATTTATTGTCACGAATTTACATTTTTTCTTATTTCACTTCATCTCTACTTGAAAAAATGTGATCAATCAGACCATATTCAAGTGCCTGATCGGCTGTCATCCAATTGTTACGATCGGTATCCCGCTCGATTTCCTCCATGGACTTACCAGTATTCGCACTTAAAATACGATTTAAACGGTCCTTTGTACGAAGAATGTTATCGGTTGCAATCTTCATATCTGTTGCCTGATTGTGTCCCGGAAGACCACCCAGTGGCTGATGGATCATGATTTCTGAGTTTGGAAGTGCAATTCGCTTTCCCTTTGTTCCGCCTGCCAGAAGGAATGCTCCCATGCTGGCTGCCATACCAACGCAGATTGTTGATACATCACATTTGATATAATTCATCGTATCATAGATACCAAATCCGGCTGACACAGATCCACCCGGACTGTTGATATAGAGGCTGATATCCTTAGAAGGATCCTCTGATTCCAAAAACAGAAGCTGTGCGATAACCAGACTTGCGGTTGTATCGTTTACTTCGTCTGCAAGAAAGATAATTCTCTCCTTTAACAATCTTGAATAAATATCGTAAGCGCGCTCGCCTCGGCTCGTCTGCTCTACGACGGTAGGTACTAATGCCATATTATATTCCTCACTTTCTAATGATGTCAAAATCTATGAAAGCTGTGCTTCAGCTTCCTTAATTCCCTCTATAAGAGCACCCTTGATACCAGCAGGATTCTTACCACCTGCCTGTGCCATGTTTGGACGACCACCACCGCCGCCACCAACCATCGGTGCAATCTTCTTAATGATATTTCCAGCATGTGCGCCAGACTTAACTGCATCATCTGTTGCCATAACAATCAGGTTAACCTTATCTCCCATATCGGAAGCTAAGATGACTACGCCGGATGCAATCTTTGTCTTCATCTCATCGCCTAGATTGCGAAGAGCGTTCATATCAACGCCATTTACAGATACCGGAAGCAGCTTATAATCGCCAACTGCAACTGCGTCGGACAATACATCTCCAACTGCAGCCTTTGCCATCTTATCTTTGAGCTTCTGGTTCTCAGACTGTAACTGCTTGATTTCAGCAAGCATTGATTCAATCTTCTCTACAAGGTTGACCGGTTCTGCCTTTGCTGCAACACATGCCTGTTTCAATGTATTCTCCAGATTATGATAATATGCAAATGCACCACGGGAAGTAAGTGCCTCAATACGACGAACACCCGCTGCAACACCTGTCTCTGACACTATCTTAAATGTTGCAATCACACCTGTTTTTTCTACATGTGTACCGCCACAAAGCTCAATCGAGAAATCTCCCATATTGACAACACGTACCGTCTCACCATACTTCTCGCCAAAAAGTGCCATAGCACCTGTTTTCTTTGCCTCCTCCAGACTCATAACCTTCGTTACAACCGAAAGATCCTCAGCAATCTTCTCATTGACAATTGCCTCTACCTTCTCAATTTCTTCTTTGCTAAGTGCCTGATTGTGTGTAAAGTCAAACCGGAGACGATCCTGGTCTACATAAGACCCCGCCTGTTCGACATGTCCTCCGAGAACTGTCTTCAATGCCTTCTGAAGCAAATGTGTTGCAGAATGATTCATACAGGTATGCAGACGCTTATCTGCATCGACAAAAAGATCTGCTGTATCAGAAAGTTTAATCTCGCCATTTTCTACATAACCGATATGTGCAATCTTGCCACCGACAACCTTAATCGTATCTTTAACAATAAATTTACCAGTTGCTGTCTCAATTACACCAGAATCACCACACTGACCACCCATCGTTGCATAAAATGGTGTCTCTTTGACAAGAATCGAACCATTTTCGCCCTCGGAAAGGCTGTCTACAACCGCATCTTCCCCTGCGATTGCCACAATCTCAGATTTATGTGACAGTCTGTCATAACCAACAAATTCCGTTGTGATTGCAACATCAATCTGCTCATAGACTGTCGCATCAGCACCCATATAGTTGGTTGTTTTTCTTGCTTTTCTTGCACGCTCACGCTGTTCCTGCATACAAGCCTTAAACCCTTCCTCATCTGCGGCAAATCCGGACTCTTCCAAAATCTCAACTGTAAGATCAAGTGGGAAACCATAAGTATCATACAACTTAAATGCATGTTCGCCAGAGAGAGTTTTCTCTCCCTTTGCTTTCATATCTTCCACATATCCGTTCAGAATGGAAAGTCCCTGATCAATCGTCTTATTGAAGTTTTCTTCCTCAGTATTTAAGGTTGCGAAAATATGCTCCTGCTTCTCCGCAAGCTCTGGGTAAGCATCCTTGGATACTTCGATTACTGTCTTGGAAAGTTCTGCTAAAAAAGCGCCCTTGATGCCAAGCAGTCTGCCATGTCTTGCTGCACGACGAAGAAGACGACGTAGTACATAACCACGGCCTTCGTTGGATGGCAGGATACCATCGGATGTCATAAATGTAACTGAGCGGATATGGTCAGTGATAACACGGATGCTGACATCTGTATTCGCATCTTCTTCATATGTAACACCTGCCATACCACATACCTTATCACGCAGTGCTTTGATCGTGTCTACATCGAAGATAGAGTCCACATCCTGTACAACAACTGCCAGACGCTCCAGACCCATACCGGTATCAATATTCTTCTGCTCAAGTTCTGTATAATTGTTATGTCCATCGTTATCAAACTGCGTGAATACGTTGTTCCATACTTCCATATAACGGTCACAATCACAGCCAACTGTACAGCCCGGCTTGCCACATCCGTATTTTTCTCCACGGTCATAATAAACCTCGGAACATGGGCCACAAGGACCTGCGCCATGCTCCCAGAAATTATCTTCTTTACCAAAACGGAAGATACGATCTTTGTCTACCCCGATTTCCTTATTCCAGATATCGAATGCCTCATCATCTTCAAGATAAACAGAAGGATACAAACGATTCTTATCAAGTCCAACAACCTCTGTCAAAAACTCCCATGTCCAGTGAATCGCATCATGTTTAAAATAATCACCAAACGAGAAGTTTCCAAGCATCTCAAAGAATGTGCCATGTCTGGCTGTCTTACCTACATTCTCGATATCTCCGGTACGGATACATTTCTGACAAGTTGTCACACGTCTGCGTGGCGGGATCTCCTGTCCGGTAAAATAAGGCTTCAGCGGTGCCATGCCGGAGTTGATCAAAAGCAGGCTGTTATCGTTATGCGGAATCAGCGAAAAGCTGTTCATCTTCAAATGGCCCTTGCTCTCAAAAAACTCCAAAAACATCTTACGTAATTCATTCACGCCATAATTTTTCACGTCAAATTTCCTCCTGGTTTTTTGCATCTTTATTCTTGCGGATTTTCTTTCCGACCATAATTCCAAGGCCAGCACAAACAAGCATAGCCAGGAACTTTATCACATAAATAAGTAACTCGCTCCATACATGTATCATAGTTTACCCTCCAATTACGCATCTTTCAACATATTTTTAAAAAAACAGCTCCTGCTTCCGGTATGGCAGGCTGCACCAACCTGTTTTACCCGTGCGAGAATTGTATCATTATCGCAATCCAGATACAGGCTCTGTACATATTGATAATGTCCGCTTGTCTCACCTTTTAACCACAGACTTTGACGACTCCGGCTGAAATACGTCATAAGTCCGGTTTCCATAGTTTTCTGATAAGACTGCTCGTTCATATATGCAAGCATCAATACATCGCCGGTCTCATCATCCTGCACAATTGCAGGAATCAACCCCGCATCATTTAATTTGAACTCCGAAAAAGGAATTGCAGCCGTAAGCGTTTTATAGCCAATCTTCTTTTCTTCCATTCCATCCTCCTGCATATATTTTACAAACTTCCCTTGGTTGAAAGCACCTGTCCGGAAAGCCTGCTGTCATACTGTGTTGCCTCATCCAATGCTTTTGCAAACGCTTTAAACGCTGCCTCAATAATATGATGATCGTTGGAACCGGCAAGCTGTTTGATATGCAGATTCATCATCGCGGAATACGAAACTGCATAGAAGAACTCCTTCACCATCTGTGTGTCAAAATAACCTACCTGCGGTGTAGAAAGCTGCAGATCATATACCAGATACGGACGCCCGGATAAATCCAACGCCGAAAGCACCAATGTCTCATCCATCGGAAGCATAAAAGAGCCAAAGCGCTTAATCCCCTGCTTGTCACCGACTGCCTTCGCAATTGCCTGTCCAAGCACAATTCCGGTATCCTCAATTGTATGATGGCTATCGACAAACAGGTCTCCTGTCACCTTGCAATTCAGATCAAAAAATCCATGCTTTGCAAAACTTACAAGCATATGATCCAGAAATCCGATCCCGGTATCTATCTTTGCATATCCGCTTCCATCCAAATTCAGCTCCATCTGGATATCCGTCTCATTTGTCTTTCTTGATACAACACCTATGCGATTTGCCATATGCCATACCCCCTGTTATTTTTCAAATCTTACTTTAATTGAATTTGCATGTGCAGTCAGGTACTCAGCCTCCGCAAAATCAATAATGTCCTGATGGACTTCCTCTAACGCTTCTCTCGAGTAGTAAATAATACTGGACTTCTTAATAAAATCATCCACAGAAAGAGGCGAAAAGAACTTCGCGGTTCCGTTTGTCGGGAGCACATGGTTTGGTCCAGCAAAGTAATCACCGAGCGGCTCGGAAGAATAACTTCCAAGGAAGATTGCACCGGCATTCTGAATCCGTGTCATCGTATCAAACGGATTTGCTGTAACAACCTCCAAGTGCTCACTTGCGATCTCATTGACGGTATCAATTGCGTCCTGCATCGTATCCGCAACAAGAATATATCCATAGTTATCCAGAGATTTCTGAATAATATCTTTTCTGGATAATTCCTTTACAAAACCATCCACTTCCTCACTTACTTTCTTTGCAAGTTCCCCGGAAGTCGTGACAAGAATTGCAGATGCCATCTCATCATGCTCTGCCTGTGAAAGAAGATCTGCAGCAACATATCTTGCGTTGGCGGTCTCATCAGCAAGCACCATAATCTCACTCGGTCCTGCAACCGAATCAATGCTGACATGTCCGAATACACACCGTTTTGCGAGTGCTACAAAGATATTTCCGGGTCCTACGATCTTATCAACCTTTGGAATGGATTCTGTTCCATAAGCAAGCGCGGCAATCGCCTGTGCACCACCGGCCTTATAAACCTCATCCACACCAGCTTCCTTTGCGGCAACCAGTGTTGTCGGATACACCTTTCCCTCAGCATTACAAGGCGTTGTCATTATAATCTTGCCAACGCCTGCAACTTTGGCAGGAATGACATTCATAAGTACAGAAGAAGGATACGCAGCCTTGCCACCCGGTACATATACGCCAACCTTCGCAAGTGGTGTTACCTTCTGACCTAGCAGAGTACCGTTATTCTCAGAATCAAACCAGCTATACTGCTTCTGTTTTTCATGATAGGTGCGGATATTCACGATTGCCTTGCGGATCGTGTCCAAAAGCTTTGCATCTATCTGATTATACGCTTCTTCAATCTCTGCCTCTGTCACACGCACATTGTCCGCATTAATCTTCGCATGATCGAACTTCTCTGTATATTCAAATAATGCTGCATCTCTTCTGTCATGAATATCAGAAACGATATTCTTTACGGTCTCCTCATAGCTTCCATAATTATCCGGGCTACGCTTCAAGAGATTGGTCAAAATGTCTTTCTTGGTATCTTCTGTCAACTTTACAATACGCATCTTAAATGCCTCCTTATGTACTACATATACTTACTGCACCATATCTAGTGAATAATCTCATTCAAATCATTTAACAGCTTCCGAATTCTCTCATGTTCCATCTTGAGACTGACCTGATTGACAACCACACGTGCAGAAAGCGGACAGATTTCTTCTAAAACTTCCAATCCATTTTCCCGTAAAGTTGAACCAGTCTCCACAATATCCACGATCACCTCCGACAGATCCACAAGCGGTGCCAGCTCCACTGAACCGTTCAGCTTGATAATCTCCACTGTCTGGTTTTTCTTCTCACTAAAATAATTCTTTGCAATATTCGGATATTTACTCGCCACACGGATAATTTCATTTTTAGAAAGCAATTCCCGTGCAGATGCCGGTCCGCACACACACATCCGGCACTTTCCAAAGCCAAGATCCATAACCTCGTACAGATTACGGCCTTCTTCCATGATTGTATCCTTTCCAACAACACCGATATCCGCTGCACCATACTCCACATACGTTGGTACATCGGACGCTTTTGCTAAGAAAAATCGGATTTTGTACTCCTCATTTGTAAAAATCAATTTTCTTGTATCGGGATCTTTTGCCTCTGCACAGGTGATACCCATCTGTTCAAACATCGCAAGTGTCTTTTTGGCAAGACGTCCCTTTGCCAATGCAAATGTTAAATAACGCATAGTCTCTCCTTAATATTCTGTAATCTTATCCGCAGCCTCAAAGTAACATAATTTTGCAAAATGCATCTTATGTGCATAATCAATATACTCCTGCAAATCATGTCGTCTGGACATCCGAACAAGTTCCACCTTCTGATCTTCGCCACGCAGCTTACATGCATATGCAATTGCGTCCTTCTGATTTTCCTCTTTGTACAGAACAAGTACATTAGAATAATCAAGTCCTACATTAATCTTATTTCTGGTGATTGCACTCATCAGATCATCGACATAAATCGCGAATCCAACAGATGGAGCTTTCTTACCAAACTTCTCCATTAAGTTGTTGTAACGGCCACCCTTAACGATTGCATCTCCTGTTCCGTATGTATAACCGCGGAACACAATTCCGGTATAATAATTAAATCGGTTAATCATAGAAAGATCAAAGCTGATGTATTTTTCATACCCATAACTTGTAAGCGCATTATACACCTTCCGCATACGGGCAATCGCTTCCAACGATGCATCATTTGCCACAAGCTTTTCTGCATGGTCAAGCATATCCAGACCACCAAACAGGCCCTCAAAACTTTTCAGTGCATCCTTGCGTGATTCCGGAATGTTCAATGTATTCACAAATTCTGTCAAGCCAAAGAAATTCTTTGAATGAATATACTCCTTGATTCGCTGTTCTGTCTCATCGTCCAGCCCAGCTTCTTCAATCATCCCCTTGAAAAATTCAACTTCGCCAATTTCAATCTGGAACTCCTTTAAGCCCGCTGCAAGCAGGCAATGAATCACACAGGCAATAATCTCTGCGTCGGCAGCGGAACTGTCATCATTGATAAGTTCCCCACCAATCTGAGTAAACTCTGAAAGCTTTCCCTGATGCTGATGTGTATTCAAAAACGTATTTCCTGAATAGCAAAGACGAATCGGAAGCTGTTCCTCGGGATAATATTTTGCTACACTTCGGGCGATACTCGGTGTGATGTCCGGACGCAAAACCAAAGTATTGTTATTGCGGTCAAAAAACTTATACATTTCATTGGAAGCTGCAGACCCCTTATCCATATTAAAAATATCAAAATATTCAAAACTCGGTGTATCGATGTCCTGATAACTGTACAGCTCTAACACATGATGAATCCGTGAAATCACTTTCTTTTTCTTCTTACACTCGGCATCATAGATGTCCCGGACGCCCTCGGGTGTATGTAATAACTTTTCGTTCAAAACCTGCTCTCCTTTTATATCTCATTTCTAACGACATACAAAGTCTAGGATATTATACTGCATTTCTTACGAAAATTCAAAGTTTTTCCGATGTTTTTTGTTTTGAAGCGGGAAACAGAACATTTGTTTGCATTTTTTTGTATTCTATGCTATCATAGTTTTAGTTTATAAATCGAAAGAAAGGGGATATGATATGGCGAATCGAAACCTGACTGATAAACAGCGGGAAATATTGGAATATCTAAAAGAATGCATCTTACAAAAGGGCTATCCACCTGCTGTACGGGAGATTTGTGAGGCAGTTCATTTAAAATCCACCTCTTCTGTTCATGCACATCTGGAATCATTGGAGGAAAAAGGATATATCCGCAAAGATCCAACTAAACCACGCGCAATTGAAATCTTAGATGATGAATTTAATCTTTCCAGAAGAGAAGTTATCAATGTACCGATTGTCGGTACTGTCACTTGTGGGGAACCAATTCTTGCAGAGCAGAACATTCAAGGGTATTTTCCAATTCCACCGGAATATCTGCACGCGAACGGGAAAAATACATTCATGTTAAAGGTCAAAGGCGACAGTATGATCAATGCCGGTATCTTCGATGGGGATTTGGTTATGTGTGAAGAAGCTCAGACTGCAAGAAATACAGAGATGGTTGTTGCTCTGATTGATGATTCCGCAACCGTAAAAACCTACTATAAAGAATCCGGTTATTATCGGTTACAGCCGGAAAATGATACGATGGATCCTATCATCGTACAAGATGGAGAACTTCAGATTCTCGGAAAGGTCATTGGTCTTTTCCGAACATTCTAATTATAGAATTTAACTTCATTAATACAAAAGACAGATCTCATATCTAATGAAATCTGTCTTTTTACTTACTATACTATCTAACTGAATATAAAATCACAGTAAATCCCCTGCTTATCTTCCCTACATGTAATAAACCGGTATCGTACACATCTTCCCTCGTTAAACCGGACATAAAATGCCGAATAAGGACTCGCAATCTTCCCTTGCAATTCATGAAAAACTGCCGCTGCTTTTTCCACAGAAAACGACTGCAGTTTCATATTAATCGCAAATTGTTTAAAGTGTTCTGTGACCGAAAAACTCTTGATCTCTTTTATACTATTTACAATGTCACAAAGTCTTTGCTGCAGTTCCGGTCCCGATTGTAGCTGAACCTTGCTCATGTATGCATTCATAATTTTATACATAGCAGGTACTCCATTTCTCTTTAGTATTTTTGCTTGTCCGGTATACGGTTATGTATCTCTTTGAATTCATCAAAATGCTGAATGAATAATTTGACAACCTTCGGATCAAAGCTCTTGCCCGATAACCGAATAATCTCATCAAACGTATCTTCCAACGACCAGCCCTTCTTATAATATCTGTCAGAGGTCAATGCATCAAACACATCACAAACTGCCATCAGGCGGCTGATATAGGCAATTTCCTCGCCCTTCATACCTAGATAGCCGGTTCCATCCCAGCGTTCATGATGTTCTTTTGCCAGAACGCACGCCAGATGCATCAATTCACCCGGACATTTCTCCAGAAGTGCCTCTCCATATAAGACATGATTCTTCATAATCTGATATTCTTCGTCCGTCAGCTTATCCGGTTTATCAAGAATTTCTTCGCTGATCATCAGTTTACCGATATCGTGCATCATCGATGCCGTTGATACCATCTCCACATATTCATCATCAAAACCGGATGCCTTTGCCAATACACGCATATAGGCTGCAACACGCTTGATATGTTCCCCGGTGAACTTCGATTTACTCTCGCTGATCTCCGCAAACGAGAAGATAAGCCCCGTCTGGTTATCCTGCATAGTAACCGCCATATTGATTGCCGAATTAATCATCATGGAATTTCGCTGTACAATAAAATATGCAGCAACAGAAAGTCCGAATACAACCACAATCTGCGGAACCACATAAGACAACATCGCCTCTTCGAACGTCTCGCACGGAAATCCAATAAATACATTTGAAAAACGGTATGAAAAAAAATTAGATCCAACAATACCGCATGACATCAGCAGTGATGCAAACAGAACAAGTGTCTGGTTATAATAAAGTGATGCCAAAAGAATTGGGAACAACATGATTGGATATGCATACGTTGACAAAAGTGTCAGCATCAGTGTTGCAATCAGACAGACACAGATAATGACAATATGTTTTGTCACAGGTGCATGATCGAATTTTAATATGTTGATAATCAGAGTAGGAATCAACGCAATAAAAATTGCCGACGCAAAGAAAACAATCAATACGGAATCATCCATATCCGTACCGAAATAACAATACAAAAACGCAAGTGCCAGAATTGCTACAATCACACGCATACATCTGGCAGATATCTGATTTACTTTCTTATAGTTATCCTGAATCAGTTTTTCTTTACTATTCAAATTAATATTCCCCCGGTTGTAAAAGCTCTCCATCCCTCCAAATATGATCTAAATCATAGAAGGATCTCTCTTTTTCTGAAAATACATGAATAATTATATCATAATAATCCAGTAAAATCCATCCTCCATTTGCATAACCTTCCCGATTTTTCATTTCTGCACCGGCTTCCCGCATCGCATGCTCCACATTATTGCACATTGCCTGTACCTGATTACGGTTGGAACCATCTGCAATCACCAGATAATCGCACATGGAAGAAATTTCAGATATCCGAATTACACGGATATTATTCCCTTTTTTATCATCAAGCGCTTTTACAATTGTTTGAAGAAATTTACTCTCACCCATATCCTGTCTCCCTTACAGTTCCATATTATGAACTACATAAAAATCATATGTTTTCTGCGTCATATAGTCCATCTCTGGCGTCGTCTTGCCCAGATAATCAAGCGTGTTTTTCAATATACGGATCACACAAGCATCCAGATTCGTAAAAGCTTCCTTCCGAATTTCTTCCATCTCCGGGAGCATCTTCCGGTTTGGTTCAATATAATCCGCAACGAAGATAATTTTATCCAATATTGTCATGTTCGGACGACCGGTTGTATGATACGTAATTGCATCTAAAATCACCTGATCGACCACATCATATTTATATCTTGCATAATACGCTCCAAGTTTCGCGTGCAGCATATCCGGGTTCTTCTCCTCATACTTGCTGACCGGAAGTCCATGTTTTCTCGCTTTTTCCAGTTTTGTCTTCGTCGGAAGCCCCTTTGCACAATCATGCAGCAGCCCTGCCACGCGGGTCTTCTCCACATCTTCTCCATACACCATTGCCAGACAGGCCGCAGTATACTCAACTCCAAGAGAATGTGTCAGTCTGGTCGCACTGATTTTTCCCTTTAAACGTGTTAACATTTTTTCTCGTGTCATCATATCTGTCTTCTCCCAGCCTCCTGCTTATAAAGCGCATGTGTTTCTATATACTCTAATACATCATCCGGTACAAGTCCCTGTATGGATTCTCCCTTAGCGATTCTGGCTCGTATCTCACTCGATGAAACCATAACTTGCGGCATCTTCACATAGGAAATCCGGAACGCCGGATACCTTGTACAAAACTCACGGATATACGTTTCAATCATATCCTGCTGTTTGCCCCTCGCGACAACCAGTATCTCACAGAGATCAGCCAGTTGCTCAAACGCATACCACTTGTGTAACTGAAACAACGAATCATCGCCAATCACAAATTCAATCTGAAGCTTCGGATACAACTGCTTCAACCGCGTAAATGTATCCACCGTATATGTGTATCCATCCCGTTTCAATTCAAAGTCACTGACCGACACCTTCGGGATGTGTGCCATCGCCAACCGAAGCATATCCAGCCGTATACTTCCGTCCACAATCGCAGCTTTCTCTTTGTACGCCGGTATATGATTCGGCATACAGATAAGCTGTTCTATTCCCGGCCGTGTTTTTAAGACCGCCTGTACAATTGCCACATGTCCTGCATGCACCGGGTTAAACGTTCCCCCAAGAATTGCAATCCTATGAAATTGATTAAAATTAACCTCTGCCATCTTATTCCGGTAGAACAATCTTCGGATCTTTCTTTCTCTTCTTATACAACACGATCTTCTTGCCAATGACCTGTACGACCTGACTATGTGTACGCTCTGCCATCACAGCCGCGATTTCCTTCGGATCATCAAGACAGTTTTTCAACACGCCGATTTTCACCAGTTCACGCTTTTCTAATGCCTCACTGACCGCTGTACAGACCTCCGGTGTCAGGCTGGACTTTCCAATATTCATAATCGTATCGGCATTCATTGCCAGACTCTTTAGATAAGCTCTCTGCTTACTTGTCATATTCTTTCCTCTTTCCTTTTCATTAACGATAATAATCAAACTCCAAACCGTACAATCTTACAGTATCTCCCTCTTCAATGCCAAGATCTTCAAGCATCTGCAAGATTCCATTGTCCTTTAAGAAACGCTGGAAGAAAGCAAATCCCTTCTCGGACTCCAGATTCGTATAACCAAGCATCTTCTCGATTCTTGGGCCTTCGACAAGGAATACATGTTCTTCTTCCTCTGACTTTGTTACTTCGAATGGAAGTTCCGGATCATCCATGAACTCAACATCCATCTCCGGAGCAAATTCAATCACCTCATCCGGTGCTTCCTTCACTAATTTATTTACATACCACAGCAATTCCTCAACGCCCTTACCGGATACTGCTGATATTGGAAATACTTTGATTCCCTTTGGTTCATATTCATCTTTCAATAACTGGATGACTGTCTCGTAATCCTCACCATACAATGCATCACACTTATTCGCTGCGATCACCATCGGACGGCTTGCCAATTCTTCATTGTACTGACGCAATTCCTTATTGATTGCCTCGATATCCACAATTGGATCTCTGCCTTCCGTTGATGCAGCATCAACGATGTGAATCAGCACTTTTGTTCGCTCGATGTGACGTAAGAATTCGATTCCAAGTCCTACACCTTCTGATGCCCCTTCGATAATACCCGGAATATCTGCGATTACAAATCCCTGTTTCTCTCCAAGATCTACCACACCGAGATTCGGATTAAGTGTAGTGAAATGGTAGTTTGCAATCTTCGGTTTTGCATTCGTCACACGGGACAGGAATGTGGATTTACCGACATTCGGAAATCCAACCAGTCCGACATCCGCGATCATCTTAAGCTCCAAAGTTACCCAAAGCTCTTTCGCCGGTTTTCCCGGCTGTGCATACTTCGGTGCCTGCATGACCGATGTCACATACTGACGGTTTCCTTTGCCACCTCTGCCGCCTTTGAGCAGCGTCACCGGTTCTGTCTTATTCGACATATCCAGGATTATTTTTCCGGTCTCCGCATCCTTTACAACCGTACCTGCCGGAACCTTCAGTATAATATCTTTTCCGTTGGCACCATGGCAGTTCCTTTTTCCACCTTCCTCTCCATCCTGTGCCACATATTTACGCACATGACGGAAATCCGTAAGCGTATTTAATCCGGGATCTACCACGAAGATAACATCGCCGCCATCACCGCCGTCGCCGCCGTCCGGACCACCATCCGGCACATATAATTCCCGACGAAATGACACATGTCCATCGCCGCCTTTTCCTGATCTTATAAATATTTTCGCTCTATCTGCAAACATGGGACACCCTCCCTCATAAATACGATTACCAAATTAACTCATAAATCCAGAAAAAGCCGGGATATAACTCCCGGCTCTTCTAGTGCTTTCTTACTCAGCTGACTCAACAGGGTATACAGAAGCCTGCTTCTTATCTCTACCCTTTCTCTCGAAACGTAAAACACCATCTACAAGTGCAAATAATGTGTCGTCTCCGCCGATACCAACGTTTACACCAGGATGAATCTTAGTTCCACGCTGTCTGAATAAAATATTACCAGCCTTTACAAACTGTCCGTCTGCTCTCTTAGCGCCAAGTCTCTTAGACTCTGAATCTCTACCGTTCTTAGTAGAACCAACACCCTTCTTATGAGCAAAGAACTGTAAATTCATTCTTAACATAGTCGTTACACCTCCTTGTAGTGTACTTGCAAATACTTCTTTCCGTATTCCTTCTCAATATTGGAAAGTCCCATATCTAAGGCACGGATCAATAATTGTCCTTGTTCATCGCCACTCGATGAAAACTTGAATTTTATGCTTCCGGAAGAATCCTGCTCGCATACACACACATTTTCTGTGAGTGCATCTACCGCATTCACTGTATTAATAACAAGCGCTGATACGGAAGCACAGATAATATCTCTGCCTGCGTTCTCATAGCCTGCATGCCCGCTTACCGAAAAACCCCGATAAGTCTTGTCCGGATACATATAAAACATTGCCTGTATCATAGTTTCAATTAAGCGTTAATTGCTTCAATCTTAACCTGAGTAAACGGCTGTCTGTGACCCTGCTTCTTGTGATAGCCGGTCTTTCTCTTGTACTTGTAAACAACAACCTTCTTACCCTTACCTTCGCTAAGAACAGTTGCCTTTACAGAAGCGCTCTTGCAAGCATCTCCACAAAGTACATCTTTGTCAGTATTCACTGCAACTACGTCGAATGATACCTCTGAGCCTTCCTCAGCATTAAGCTTCTCTACCTTAATGATATCTCCTTCAGCTACCTTGTACTGCTTTCCGCCTGTTGCTATAATTGCGTACATATGGTTTCCTCCTATTATCATTACTCGCCAGTTTCGGTGCTGCATGATTGCAGACTTGTACCCCACTGTGCGGCACACTCGTATATATTAGCATCTGAATAGATGCTTGTCAACACAAAAAATATAATATTTTGTATTTTTTTATGTCAACCTATTATTTTCAGAAAATACTTCGTGCAATGCACGTTTTCCTTTTTGTCTTGTTAACTCGACAAGACCAAGTTTTGTCATATCTACCACAGTTGTCCGAACCGGATCGGTACGTACAAATTCTGCCAGCCGTTTCACAAGCTCCTGATTGTGTGTGTCTTCCTTCATGTTGATGAAATCAATCATCACAATTCCGGAGATATTCCGCAGGCGAAGCTGTCTTGCAATCTCTTTTGCCGCTTCAATATTGATCTTTAGGAACTGTTCCTCCGCATTTTTCCCTTTGATCGACTTTCCGCTATTGACATCGATTACCGTCATTGCTTCCGTCGGTTCAATCACCAGATACGCCCCGGATTTTAAGTATGCACGCTTTGAAAGTGTCTTCTCAAGCAAACTTGCAAGCGAATATCGAAGCGCAAGTGTATATGCATCCGTATAGAGCGGAATCTCCGGGATTGCTTCCGTTACCTCTGAAATATCAGTCACAATCTCCACATCCTGTAACGCATGCATCCGGCGGATATCCTTGATGTATTCGACCTCTGTGTGATACAGGCAGCTATATTGTGTTGCATATTCCGCTTTTTTCATAATTGAATAAAGCAGTCTCGCCTGTGTTTCAATCTCCCGTTCGATCACAGCATCTTCCGCATACTCTGCCTGTGTCCGGATAATACCTCCGATGTCAATCTCTTTTATTCGTTCAGTCTCTGACGCATTCCCCTCTGCCAGATAGAGTTGTGCTTCTTGCTCTGCCAAAAGGATTTTCTGCATCAAAGTCTTTAAATTTTTCTTCCTTGCACTGTCTGTAATCTTAGAGGATACTCCAGCCGGTGCAAAAAGGGTTGTCACCGCATAATCTCCCTGCAACGAAATATCCGTCGTCACCGCATAGCGTTTTGTCTTAATCTTGTCCCGCACAACCTGCACTGTCACCAGATCCCCGACCTTTAATTTCTCTCCGTGATAATCATCCATTGACAGATAACAGCTCTCGCCCTTTTGTATGTCCACGAACGCTGCATTGATGTTCGGTGACAGATTCGAGACTCTCGCCCTATAAACATTTCCAAGAATACTGCCATCCTCATAACACCGGATTTCCATTGCTTTTCCATCCTCAAACAGGATACCAAGCTTCTTCTTATTCCATTCTGTAAATACAAACTGCTTCATAATCACTCTTATCTGCATATTACATCATATGTCACCACGCGTCAGCGTGATGACCTGCGCGTGCATCAGCACGCTTCATTATATCATGCAGCACTTCAATCAAAATCTTGTTCCACTTGCAGAAAGCGGCTGTAAATTCTTTTTCTCTCCCATATAGGTCTCCAGCCGATGAATCCGGTAATCATACCGGTTAAACGGTACATCTGCTTCGTTACATATTGCCTCTACGACAAGCTCCGGCTTTAAGTTATCCTTACTTCCGGATGCAAGCAGCATATAGACGCCATCCTTATATTCTTTGATTTCATAGATGAGGGGGCGGATATCCGTCAGTTCCTCTTTGGACTTTGTCTTTTTAACAATCTCAACCTTCTCTTTTCCGGCAAATACAGGCAATGCCTGCATAAGCTGCGGCATCGTATCATTCTCACATTCCTCGTTTTTGTAGATATAATAATCAGACGCAGTCACGATTGCCATCGACGGCTTCGCATTTTCCGGAAGCTCGATGATATCTAACGCCTGAATTTCCGGCGGCATCGTTGCATTCAGACGTGCCATCATATCTTCGGTCGTTGTCACACTCTCAAACTCTCCATCAAAATACTCGCCCTCCGATGTCATACCGAGCGGCATCGGTGCCGCAAAAGAAATCATCTGGTGCGGAGAAAATCCTTTGGAATATGAGACATCCAGTTTCGCACGCCGGATTGCCTTCTGAAAAAAACGCATAATATCGAGATGTCCGATAAACCGGAGACTTCCAAGCTTCGTGTATTTAATTCTTAGCTTCAAAGCAGACACCTCCTCCATATGTGGCGGAACCACAGCCAGAACACTGCATACGGCAGTTGCCGGTTGTCTTTCCTTCCTGCGCCTTATGCCACTCCTGTAACAGGAAGCGGCGGCTTACCCCGACATCCAAATGTTCCCACGGAAACACTTCGTCATCCGGTCTTTTTCTTGCTGTATAAAATTCAATATCGACATGATGGTTTGCAAATGCATTCTCATACCGCTGCATATCAAAATACTCTGTCCATGCATCGAAGATGCCACCTTGTTCATACACATCTAAGATTGCCGCGCCCAGCCTGCGGTCACCTCTGGCAAGTACACCCTCTAATATCGAGATTCCTGCATCGTGATATGAAAACTTCAGACTCTTCTGGTTGCGCTGTGCCCGGAAGGAATCCTTCACATATCTTGCCCGGCGTGTAAATTCGTCCGGCAGGATCATCGGTGCCCATTGGAACGGTGTGAATGGCTTCGGCACAAAATACGATGCCGATGCATTAATCATGACCCGTCCGTTTCTCTTTTCCTTCGGTACATTGTCAAAATATACCTCAGAGATGCGCTCTGCCAGATCTGCAATTCCATACAGATCCTCGTCCGTCTCGGTTGGAAGTCCGAGCATGAAATAAAGCTTCACCTTATCCCAGCCGCCAAGAAACGCCTGTCTGCTTCCCTCGAGCAGATTCTCGTCTGTGATTCCTTTATTGATGACATCACGCAGCCTCTGAGTTCCGGCTTCAGATGCAAATGTCAGGGAAGACTTCTTAATATCCTGCACCTTGCTCATAACATCAAGGGAAAAAGCATCAATACGAAGTGATGGCAGCGACACATTTACATGATCCGTATCACGCAGTGTAATCAGGTAATTCAGCAGCACATCGAGATCCTCGTAATCACTGGAACTGAGCGAGCTTAACGAAATCTCCTCGTAACCGGTATTATCGAGCATCGTACGGGCATATGCTTTAAGCATCTCCACATTCTTCTGCCGCGTCGGACGATAGATCATTCCCGCCTGGCAGAACCTGCAGCCACGGATACAGCCACGCATGATTTCTAAGCAGACACGATCCTGGGTTGCGCGGATATACGGCACAACCGGTTTCATCGGATATGATACGTTTTCAAAATCAACAACAACCTGACGCTTTACCTTCGCCGGTACATCCTCATATTTCGGTACAACCTTCTCGATCGTTCCATCTTCCTGATACGAAACCTCGTACATGGACGGCACATAAATACCAGGAATCGAAGATGCTTTCCTTAAGAAATCTTCCCGGCTCATATCCGAGTGCTTGTATTGTTTGTACAAATCAAGCAATGCATCATAGCTTGTCTCACCCTCTCCGATATAGAAGATATCAAAGAAATCTGCCATTGGCTCCGGATTCACCGTACATGGTCCACCACCGATCACGATCGGATGCTCCTTCGTACGCTCCTTCGCAAGCAGCGGGATACCGGATAAGTCAATCACCTGTAATATATTCGTATAACACATCTCATACTGGATTGTGATTGCAAGCCAGTCAAACTCTGAGATTGTCGTCTGGGTCTCCAAAGAAAAAAGCGGAATCTGTTCTTTCCGCATAATCGCATCCAAGTCCGGCCACGGGCTGTACACACGCTCGCAATACACGTCCTTTCTGCGGTTAAACATGTCATATAAGATCTGAATCCCAAGATACGACATGCCAATCTCATAGACATCCGGAAAGCACATGGCAATCCGGACATCTACATCACCTAAGTTCTTACGAACCATATTTACTTCATTTCCGATATAACGGGCCGGCTTTTCAATCTGCATCAAAACCCGTTCCGGAAGTGCTAATCTTTGTTCCATTCAATCTGACCTTTATTATTAATATTAGTTCTTAAAGCTGTGGATTGGTGCCGGGATTCTTCCGCCACGATTGATAAATGCATCGCAGGAATACTGGTTTACCGGCATGATTGGGGCATAGCCGAGCAATCCACCAAACTCTGCCTTATCACCAACCGTCTTTCCGATTACCGGGATAATACGGACAGCCGTTGTCTTCTGATTTACCATGCCAAGTGCCATCTCATCTGCGATAATACCGGAAATTGTCGTCGCCTTTGTATCACCGGGGATTGCAAGCATATCCAGGCCTACAGAGCAGACACAGGTCATTGCCTCAAGCTTCTCGATTGTAAGTGCTCCTGCCTCTACCGCATCAATCATACGCTGATCCTCGCTGACCGGAATAAACGCACCGGAAAGTCCACCGACATAGGAAGATGCCATAACGCCGCCCTTCTTTACCTGATCGTTCAGCATGGCAAGTGCCGCTGTCGTACCGGGTGCACCGGAAAATTCCAAGCCGATTTCCTCTAAGATCTCACCAACACTATCACCGACTGCAGGTGTTGGGGCAAGAGAAAGATCGATAATGCCAAACGGCACTCCAAGCCTTGCAGACGCTTCCTTCGCTACAAGCTGTCCAACTCTTGTGATCTTAAATGCAGTCTTCTTGATTGTCTCACAGAGCACCTCGAAATTCTCACCGCGCACTGCCTCAAGTGCTGCCTTTACAACACCCGGGCCGCTAACGCCAACGTTAATGATGCAATCCGCCTCTGTCACACCATGGAATGCACCTGCCATAAATGGGTTGTCATCCGGTGCATTACAAAATACAACAAACTTTGCACAACCGATGGAATCCTGATCCTTCGTAAGCTCTGCTGTCTCCAATACAATTTCACCGATCAGCTTTACTGCATCCATATTGATACCGGTCTTTGTGGAACCGGTATTGACGGAAGAACAAACCTTCCCGGTCTTGGCAAGTGCCTTTGGAATGGAACGGATCAAAAGCTCATCTGCCTTTGTCATACTCTTTGAAACAAGGGCTGAATATCCACCGATAAAGTTAACACCTACCGTATCTGCTGCACGATCAAGCGTCTTTGCAATCTCAACGAAATCATCACTTGTCTTGCAGACACTGCCACCTACCAGTGCGATTGGTGTAACAGATATACGCTTATTTACGATAGGTATACCATATTTCTTGGAAATCTCTTCTCCTGTATAAACCAGATCCTTTGCCTTTGTTGTAATCTTATTATAGATATTATCACAAGTTTCCTTAAGCGTACCCCCCACGCAGTCAAGCAGGCTGATACCCATTGTGATCGTACGGACATCAAGATTCATCCTGGAGATCATTGCATTGGTTTCAATTACTTCATTTATGCTAATCATTTACTTTCCTCCATCCAATTACAGTCTGTGCATCATGTCAAATATTTCTTCCTGCTGTGCCTTAATCTGCACACCAAGTTCTTCTCCGATACCAGCAAGATCCTCCGCAATCCGGTCATGGTCTTTGGATGCAGCCTCTGCGTTTACAACCATCATCATGTTGAAATAGCCATCTACGATTGTCTGGGCAATATCCAGGATATTGATATTGTTCTCGGCAAGGTATACACACACTTTTGCAATAATACCGACTCTGTCTTTTCCTACTACCGTGATAATTGTTTTCTTCATCTTACTCTTCCTCCGTGTATTTAAAATATACTTAAATATCAAGCAGCGCACTGTGTGTATCTCTGTTTGCCACCTGCAAATGAAAATCCCTCACATCATCTGTGAACGGGTTTCCTTCTAACTCCGCCGCAACTGCCGCGTAGGCAAGCTCCGGCAAGTTATTTTCCTTTGACAAATGTCCAAGAAAAATAGTTTTTATATGATCATTGAGCACTGCGCGGATCAGTTTTCCTCCCGCTTCGTTACACAAATGTCCATAACTGCTTAAAATTCGCTGCTTAGTCGAATATGGATACGGTCCTACCTGCAGCATGCGGATATCATGATTCGCCTCCACCAAAAGTGCATCCGCGTCTTTGAGTGCCTGTACCATATAGCCATCATAACCACCCATATCAGTTGCGACAACAATTTTCTTTTCCCCACACAACAGACTATAGCAGACCGGATCGGCTGCATCGTGCCATGTGCTGTGTGCCCGGACTTCAATATTTCCAACCATAAATGGTTCGTCCGGTTTAATACTGTGAAACAATTCATAATCAAGTGTTCCAAGACTTGTCGTGTATTTGATTTCCTCTATTGTCGCTTCTGTCGCATAGATCGGAATACCATATGCTCTTGATATTACACCGAGGCCGCGTATATGGTCAATATGTTCATGTGTAATCACGATGCCTTTAATGTCTGTAAACGTCCGGTCTACATCCTGTAGCGCATCTGATATTTTCTTCTTGCTGACACCGACATCAACTAATATCCCTGTATTTTCACTGCCAACATATGTGCAGTTTCCACTGCTCCCACTGGCAATTGTCATCATCTTCATAGTTTATCTCGCGATTCCCTCACTCTCCGGGAATAACACTTTCTTCATTTTTTCTTTTAGAAATGCAGAATCCTTCCAGCGTCCCAGCTTCTTTGTGCGCTGCATCATCACTTCCCCAAACAATTTCTCCATAAACTTCACAAGGTTCGGCGTACCGACTGCCCGGATTTTTACCTTATCTCCTTCAAACCGCAGATCGATTACCTTGTTTGCAACCTCCTCGAGATAAATGATGCGGATCTTCAATCCAAATCCTTTCTCCGTTTGATCAATCAGCTCACAACCGGCAGCAACCGGAAGCTTCTTTCCGCCAATATCTAAGATCTGATAGATATATGGCTGTGCCAAAAGATATCCAAGGCGAATATGATACACCTTTTTTCCATCCCGCACATGCAGTACAAGATAATCCTTTTTATACGAGATTCCAAGCTGTTCGATACCGGTCATATAAAGAGAATAAAATATCTGATTTGCATTTGGCAGGATACTCGAAGCATAATCAGCCACGTCATAGGTTCTTCCTGCATACGGCTTCATGATACGCTCCATATACGATGCATATGCCGGATCAATCTGCTTTACACTCTTTTGATATCGTTTCTCAGCAACGTAGTTCTGAACTGTATCTCCAATTGCAGCAAATGGTTTACGGATAAAGGTCTCCTCCTCTGCTACAAATTTACAGATTCTCGAAACCAGATATCCTTCCGGAAAAACCTCATATCCACCTGCAGTACAGGCAATCACCAAATTCCTTCTTTGATTAATGTAGACATTCTGCCCAAATACACCATTGAACAGCCATGCACCATCTTTTAAGCACCAGATCTGGTATCCATACCCCTTCGTGAGCGTTGTATCCTCGAATTCCACATGCGTCTGTGTCGATTCTCGGATCCATGCCCTGCTTAAAAGCTGGATGCGCTTTCCATCCCGGATGATGGCTCCATTATTTAAATATAATTCACCAAGCTTTACCATATCCTGCAGGGAAAGTTTCATGCCCCAGCCACCACGTTCGATGCCCTTTGGGCAGCAGTCCCATGTGATATTATGGATACCAAGCGGGCGGAACAAGCGGGATTTCAAATAGGCAAGCATAGAACAGCCTGCCCGCCTCGTCACAATTGCTGCAAGCATATAAGTATTTAAGCTATTATACGTGAAATCCGTCCCCGGTGCAAAGCTTACATCACTGCCGATAAATGACTTGCGCCAGTCCTCCGTGAAATACGAGCTTACCTCGTCGAATTTCACGCCTGCAGTCATTGTAAGCAGATGCTTCACCGTGACTTCCTTCATTGCCTTCTTCGTGAAAAGTCCGGTGTATTCCGGGAAGATATCCACCAGCTTCTCATCCAGCGACAAAAGTCCTTCTTCCATCGCAAGTCCGACTGCCATGGATGTCACCGATTTGCACATAGAAAATGATACATGCCGGTATCCTGCACCATAAGGCGGTACATAATGCTCCGCCACAAGCTTTCCATCCTTTAAAATTGCGATTCCGGCAAGTCCTACCTTTTTGTCCTCTGCAAGAGAACAAATAAAAGCATGTACTTTCGGCAGATTGATATTTGCAGCAAGTGGATTGCAGACTTTTTTGTTTTCTGCCGTATAAGCAGGCACAAAATGCTTGTTATCATTTCCATGATAGATTGGCAGATTCGACTTTTTTGTCGTTACCATATCATAAAACATATCAACCATTTTAATTTTTAATCCACGTTGTTCCATCGGCAATCTCCCATTTCATTTATGTAAGACGAACGAAGCTGCAGGCATCAATCAAATTATCCTGAAATCCTTCCACTTGTGTCAGGTCAATCACCTGAATTTTTTCCCGATATTCTTCAAAATCATGGCTTAATGGTCCATGCACCAGAAGATCCACAGCGCCTGCCAGTGATGTATTTCCAACCACTTCCATTTTATCCATAAAATCTTGTGGCATCATACCAAGATCAATAGCATCCCGTGCATTTAGGTAAAATCCGAACCCTCCGGCAATATATACCGTATCAATATCCTTTGCATGAAGCCCTGCTGTCCTTAACAGGCACTTGATTCCGGCATATACTGCCGCTTTTGCAAGCATGATAGACTGCAATATTTCCGAATTAATGCTGATTCCATGAATCACAATACCACTATCCAGAAACTCTTCTGCCAGTGTTCCGTTTGCATGAATCTTCTCCAACCGTCTGCCAAGCGCGATTGCTTCAAGCAGACTGTTTCCATAAGCATGCTGCTTTCTTGCACATCCCTCGAATGCCGGACCACACGCAGTACTTGTTGCCAGATACCGTTCACCGTCCTTTAAGACCATCTCACCATTTGTACCAAGATCTAAAAGCAGATATCGTTGTGGCACATCTTTATTCCGGTTCTTCTCGATATGCATCAAACCGGCAATCACATCTCCGCCTAAGAAAGCACTACTGCAGCCGGCCAGAAATACATTACAATCTTCCTCTAAGAACTCCGGATATTCTTCCTCTATCTCCGCCATCCGAGCATCCTTAAACAATTCCTGCCCCGGCATGATTACACTGCCATGTAAGATTGTCGGAAACGGGGCTTCACCCATATCTGAAATATCATAACCAAGCAAAATACTGATCATAGTTGTATTTCCGGTAATTGCTGCTGCATCAAGTTTCACAAGCTCATGTTCCTGCTCTGTATGCTCTACCTTTTTCTTTAAATCGGCAAGCATTTCCTGTAACAGTTCCACAATTGCGGATACTGCCTGGTCGCGCATCTTCATCAAAAAATTAATATCTCTTTTTACTGTCAGTATTCGATTTATCACATCACTGCCATATAAACGCTGTGGATTTTTTATGCTTCGCTGCGCAAGCACACCTTTGTCCTCAGCATCGATCAGGCAGCTGTCAACCATGGTAGAACCTAGGTCTACCGCCATATATATGTGCCTCATCTTAGAATATCGCCTTCGGTTTCTTCTCAATTGGACGATATCCCTGATCCGAAAGTACACGCAGAATCTGTTCCTTGTGTTCCGGTCCAAATGCTTCAATCGTAATTACAAGTTCCACAGCGGAATTACGATTGATTGTTACAAACTGATTGTGTTCCAATTTGATGATATTTCCATTTTCTCCGGCAATCACACCTGCGACACGCTGCAGTTCACCCGGCTTATCCGGAAGTAATACAGATACGGTAAAGATACGGCTTCTCGCGATCAGACCATGCTGTACAACAGAAGAGAATGTAATCACATCCATATTACCACCACTTAAGATGCTGACAACCTTCTGTCCCTTCGGTTCAAGGTGTTTCAGTGCTGCAACCGTAAGCAGACCACTGTTTTCTACAAGCATCTTATGATTCTCTAACATATCCAGGAATGATACAATCAATTCACTGTCCTCTACCGTAATAATATCATCGAGATTTTCCTTCAGATATGGGAATATTTTTGTTCCCGGTGTCTTTACGGCTGTACCGTCTGCAATCGTATCAACCTTTGGCAATGTTGTTACTTTATCATTTGCAAGGGATGCTTTAAGACAAGCTGCTCCTGCAGGCTCCACACCGATTACCTTGATGTTTGGATTGAGCATCTTAGCAAGTGTTGATACACCTGTTGCAAGTCCGCCACCGCCAACCGGCACTAATATAATGTCTACAAACGGAAGATCCTTTAAGATTTCCATTGCTACGGTACTCTGTCCGGTTGCAACATCCAAATCATCAAACGGATGAATAAATGTATATCCTTTTTCTTCTGCAAGCTTCAATGCATATTGACAGGCATCATCATAGACATCTCCATACAACACTACCTCAGCGCCATACGACTTCGTACGGTTTACCTTGATAAGTGGTGTGGACGTAGGCATAACAATCGTTGCTTTCACGCCATATGCCTTTGCAGCATATGCAACCCCCTGTGCATGGTTTCCTGCGGATGCAGTGATAAGGCCTTTCTTACGGTCTGCATCGGACAACGTACTAATCTTATAATATGCACCACGAATCTTATAAGCTCCTGTCACCTGCATATTCTCCGGCTTCAAATATACTTTATTACCGCAGGATTGTGAGAAAAATTCACTTTCAATCAGCCCGGTCGGCTTCGTCACTTTCTTCACAATCTCATATGCCTGCTCAAATTTCTCGAGTGTCAGTTTCTGTTCTGCCTGAGTTTTTTCTGCCATTTTTTTATCCTTCTTTCCTGTGTGTTTCTTCTTAAAATATCCAACCAAACTTATTTCACATCAAATAAATCATCGTCCTTCGGAATACTCTCTATATTCTCATCCACGAGAATCTCTACATCCGAACGCATATCAAAATCTGCAAACAACGCATTCACATAGCTGTTCGGGTCAAACTTCTGAAGATCATCAATCCGTTCACCGATACCAATGTATTTAACCGGAACATTAAGTTCAGACTGAATTGCAATTGCAATACCACCCTTTGCGGTTCCGTCCAGTTTCGTAATAATAATACCATTAATCTCGGTCACTGAACTAAATTGTCTTGCCTGTTCCAATGCATTCTGTCCGGTTGTACCATCTAATACGATTAAAGATTCTACATTTGCTTCCGGATATTCCCTCGTGATGATACGACGCATCTTCGCAAGTTCATCCATCAAATTCTTCTTGTTGTGCAGACGTCCGGCTGTATCAATCAGCAAAATATCTGTATTTCTGCTCTTAGCTGCTGCTACTGCATCATAGACCACTGCCGATGGATCTGCACCTTCATTTTGTGCAATAATATCTACACCGGCACGATTTGCCCACGTCTTTAATTGATCAATTGCCGCTGCTCGGAATGTATCTGCCGCCGCCATCAGCACCTTCTTGCCACGTGCCTTATACTGAGCCGCCAACTTTCCAATGGATGTCGTCTTTCCAACACCATTAACACCAATCACAAGTACAACCGTTTTCTTGTTTTCAAAATCATATGCCGTCTCATCGACCTGCATCTGATCTCTTATAATATTGATTACCAGGTCGCGGCATGCCTGTGCTTCCTTGATGTGTTCTTCCTTGACACGTGTCTTCAGATCCTCGACGATCCGCTCTGTTGTCTCATAGCCCATATCGGACATCACCAGTGTCTCTTCGAGTTCATCGTAGAAATCATCATCAAGCTCACTCGCCTTAAACAGGTTATTGAAGCTGTCAGAGATACTGTTACGAGTCTTCGTAAGTCCTTCTTTCAAACGTGTAAAGAAACCTTTCTTTTGTGGAATCGCAGCCTCTTCCGGTATCGTTGTCCGGCTTTCCGAGCTTATCGCCTCCACAGATATTTCAGTTTCTTCCGTTGCCTGCATTTCTTCTGTCTCTGTGCGTTCCTCTGCAACATCTTCCTGTGTCTGTACTACCTGTTCCTCTTCTGTAGTTTCCCCTTTTTTCTTCTTGGTAAACCAACCCATATCTTACACCTCCTTAATCATCCAATTCATTTTCTATCATATTTACCGATACGAGTGTCGAAACGCCCTTTTCCTGCATTGTAATACCGTACAGAATATCCGCCGCTTCCATCGTACCTTTACGGTGTGTAATAACAATAAACTGTGTATCCTTCGTCAGTTTGGACAGATATTTGGCAAATCGCTTGACATTTGAATCATCAAGTGCCGCCTCAATCTCATCCAGAAGACAGAACGGTGATGGTTTTAAGCTCTGGATTGCAAAGAGCAGCGAAATCGCTGTCAAACTCTTCTCCCCACCGGAAAGCTGCATCATATTCTGTAGTTTTTTCCCCGGCGGCTGTGCGATGATTTTGATTCCTGTCTCCAGAAGATCTTCCTCATCTACAAGTTCGAGATCAGCCTTACCACCTCCGAACAGCTCCTTGAATACCTTCGAGAACATCACGCGGATCTCCTTGAATTTCTCTGCAAACTGTTCCCGCATTGCACGGTCAAGCTCCGCAATGATATTTACCAGATTTGCCTCCGCCTTACAGATGTCGTCATGCTGTCCTTTTAAGAACTCATATCGCTCGGACACCTGCTTATAATCTTCTATGGCATTGACATTGACATCGCCGAGCTGTTTGATTTTATTCTTCACCGCCAAAATCTCCCGCTTGAGTGATGATATATCATCGAATCCGGCATCCTTATAGTCAAGCGCCAGATTATAGGTCAGCTCATATTCTTCCCACATATAATTATTCAGGTTTTCTGCCTGTTCGGACAGCTTCTCAATCGACGCATTGATTTTGAATGCCGATTTGTCCAATCCGTTAATCTGCTCCGACAATTCCTCACGTTTATGGAAGAATTCTTTGTGACTCTCGTTCAAAGCATCTTTACCGGAAATGAGTTCTTCCAGCTTCTTCTCCTTGATTGCAATCATACGAATGTTTTCATCAAACTGCTGTTTTAAGATGTCTGTCCGATTCGTGAGCGTCGTAACCTCTTCATTACCATTGTTCCGCTTCAGATTGAGCGTCTGCAGATTTTCCTTTGCAGCCTGCTCCTCTGTTTTGATACGGTGGATATTCTGCATCAGGAACTCATATTGCTGCTGTACAGTATTGAACTCCAGATTCAACTTGTTAATCAAATCTGAAGCGCCCTGCAGTTTGCCTTTTTTCTCGATCAGTGCCTGCTCAAGCTTTGCAATCTCTGCTTCCAGTTCGTGAATGGCTTCCTCCTGTTTCTGATTGTTATCCTTTAACTCCTGCTTATTTGCATTGATCTCATCAATTTGTGCTGCAAGCTCACTATTCTCCCGGTTAATACTTCCAAATCCACGTTCTACCTCGGCAAGCTTTTCCTGTACCTGTTCAAGATTCAGCGTATATGTATTCATACGAATATTCATATTCTGAATTTCAGTATTTAACGCATCTCGAATTTCCTTTTGTTTTTCCCGGTCTTCCGTCAAAAATGTGATCTGCTTTTTATGTTCCTCTAACTGCACTGAAAGATTCTCGATCTGTTCATCGATTTCTTCAAGTTCCCTCTTTCGTCCAAGCAGATTCGATGAATTTTTAAATGCTCCACCAGTCAGTGCACCGCCCGGATTGATCAGTTCTCCCTCCAGTGTTACAATACGCAGACTCTGTTTATATTTTTTTGCAAGTGTCATTGCATGGTCAATATTGTCAACAACCACAATTCTTCCAAGCAAATGCCCAATAATAGACTGGAATTTCTTATCATATCCAACCAGTTCCGACGCGGTACCTATGACCCCTGATTCACGCTTTATATCTCCGCTGACACCGGAACGATCCACAATCGACTGAATCGGAAGAAACGTCGCACGTCCATATCGGTTCTGCTTCAGATACGCGATCATATTCTTGGCAGTTACATCATCTTCTGTAACAATATTCTGAATACTTCCACCAAGCGCTGTCTCAATTGCCGTCTCATACCGCTTATCTACCTGTATAATATCTGCCACAACACCGACAATCTTTGGATTCTTTGCCTTCTGTTCCATAACACGTCGGATACTGTTTCCATAGCCCTCATAACGCTCTGTCAGATTACGCAAGGCTTCCTTCTTAGATTTCAGGCTGACAATCCGGTTGCTCGTCTCCGTAACGCCCCTGCGATTTTCTTCCAGCTTCTGACTGTGATCGCCAATCAGATTCTGGACAGCTGCAAATTGTCCGTTTTTCTCGTGCAATTCACTCTCTAATTCTTTGATGCCGGACGAAAGCTGTATCTCCTCCGACTTTGCTTTTTCCTGTTCACTTGTAAATTCCAGCAGCCGTTTCTTAAGTTCCGTCTTGCGAAGGTTGATATTTTCGAGCATCGTGTCGTATCTGCCAACCTTAGCCTTTAATGTACCACCTTCATTTAAATATTCTATAATATCACTTTTTGCAGTTTCAATTGCCTGTTCCTTGTCTGCAATTCCTTGTTCCAGATTGTGATACTGTTTTTTTGCATCATCAAGCACATCATCTGCATGGTCAAGTTTCTCGTCCAACTGGGATTTTTCTTCGTATAACCCGGCTAGATCTGCTTTGTGCTTTTCTAAATTCTTTGTCTCTTTCTCAATCTGTTCCAGAAGTCCCGCATCGCTTTGCTGATATGAGAGAATCTGTTGATTGATGACATTCATCTCGCCTTCTAACCGCTGATTGCTAAGCTTCTTCTCATGAATTTCGTTTTTTGATACATCAATCTTCTCATTGTAGGATTCCAGTTGCTGCTCAATGCGTTCATATTCATCCTTCGCCGCTTCAAACTCATCTTTCAATCTGGATGCATCGGTTTCCACGACAGAAAGCTTCTCCTCGTAAGATTCCAGCTTTACCTGTGTGTCATCAACATCTAAAAGAAACGCATTGATATCCAGTTTTTTTAATTCATCCTTAAAAATCAGGTATTTTCTCGCCGTTTCCGACTGCTCCTTCAATGGACCGACCTGTTTTTCCAATTCCCCGAGAATGTCCTTTACACGGGAGAGATTTGCCCGTTCATTTTCCAGCGACTTCTCAGTGGCCGCCTTATTTTTCTTATACTTTACAATTCCGGCTGCCTCATCAAACAACTCCCGACGTTCCTCAGGTTTACCGGACAAAATTCGTTCAATCTGTCCCTGTCCGATAATCGAATATCCCTCTTTACCGATACCGGTATCGAAGAACAGCGAATTGACATCCTTCAAACGGCTGACCACTCCATTGATTAGGTACTCACTCTCTCCGGAACGATACACGCGTCTTGCAACTGTTACCTCATTATAATCTATCGGCAGGCTGTGGTCGCTGTTATCGAGCGTAATTGCCACATATGCAGATCCCTGCGGTTTCCGAAGCTCCGTACCGGAGAAAATAACATCCTCCATCTTAGAACCACGCAGCTGCTTTGCACTCTGTTCACCAAGCACCCAGCGCACAGCATCGCCGACATTACTCTTACCCGAGCCATTTGGTCCGACAATGCCCGTAATCCCATTATTAAACTTAAATATTATCTTATTTGCAAAAGACTTAAAACCATATATTTCTATACTTTTTAAATACATACATTACCTTACCTTTTTTTCGTCGACTGGTGCAGCATTTCCAGTGTTTCAAATGCAGCATATTGCTCTGCTGTTTTTTTGGAATGCGCCACCTTACGAGACATTTCTTTTCCGTTCAGGACAACACGCACCGTAAATTGCTTATTGTGATCCGGTCCTTCTTCTGCCAGCAGTTCATATGTAAGATCCAGCTTATGTTTCTGCACATATTCCTGCAGCTTCGATTTTGCATCATGGAATCGCTGTTTATGTTCAATATCCTGTAACAAAAAGTTTTTAACATAAGTTGCTGCCTGTTTTAATCCTCCATCCAGATAGATTGCACCCAAAACAGACTCAAACAAGTCACATAAGATAGAATCCCTGTTTGCACCACCTGTCTGCTGTTCGCCCTTACTAAAACGCGCATGTTCTCCGAGTTTCAAATCCCGGGCAATCTTAGACAATGTAAACTCACATACCAGACTGGAACGAAGCTTCGAAAGATCTCCCTCCGGCATGTCAGGATAATGTTCAAACAAATATTTACTAACGATAAACTCCAAAATCGCATCGCCTAAAAACTCATATCTCTCATAGGACATATATCGTCCAATCATCTTTTCATTCACAAAAGATTTATGTGTAATTGCTGTTTCTAAATATTTTTTATCCTGAAAAGAATATCCAATCAGCGTTTCTAATTCACTGAGTGATTCTTCCATCTCCATAATATTAATTCTCCCCTTTGTTTTCTTCCGCTACAAATGTCTCAATAATCTGATTCGTAACATCCTTCTTTACAAAATTACGACACTGCTCAATCGCGGAACGTACTTCTGTATTTTTGCTATTTCCATGAATCTTAACAACCAAACCTTTCAATCCAAGCAATGGAGCTCCTCCTTTATCATCTGCCATGTATCGTTTGAAGGTTTGCTTAATCGGTTTATAGATCATTGCTCCGCCAATCTTTGTTTTTAGGCTGCTTTTTAACGTATCTTTGATTTCTGCCATAAACATCTTGCCAAGTCCCTCAAAGAACTTCAGCAGAACATTTCCGACAAATGCCTCGCAGACCAAAACATCTGCGGGACCATTCGGAATATCACGTGATTCCACACTACCGATAAAGTTAATATCTTTGCATTCACGCAGCAACGGAATCGTCGATTTTACAAGTTCATTTCCCTTCTCATCCTCAGCACCAATATTGATGATACCGACACGTGGGTTCTCGATTCCCTCAATATTCTTCATATAAATCGAACCCATTTTTGCAAACTGTACCAGATTTTCCGGTTTTGCATCTACATTTGCACCACAATCAATCAGGAGTGATGACCCGTATCGATGCGGAATTAATGGTGCTAACGGTGTCCGCTTTACCCCTTTTGCACGTCCAACTAAAAACTGTCCTCCTGCAAGCAATGCTCCGGAATTACCACCGGAAATACACGCTGCCGCCCTTCCTTCTTTTACCGCATTTAATGCCAGTACCATAGAAGAATTTTTCTTTTTTCGAATTGCATCCACAGGAGCATCATGACAAGTAATCTCCTCCGTTGCATTTAAAATCTCAATTCGTGTTTTATCGCATCCATATTCCTCGATATGTTGTTTTAATTCCTGTTCATTACCAGTCACAATAAATGAAATATCATCATACTGATCCATTGCCTCTGCAATTCCCTGAATAAAATATGCGCTTCCATTATCTGTTCCCATTGTATCTATTGCTATAACAATTTTTTCCATTCTTATCCGAACCTTTCCTTACTGCAAAACATTATAGACCACATAATCTTCTATATTATAGTTGTATCGCTTTCTTTCGTCAAGAAACCCAGTATAAAAAAAAGACTTTTCAACGAGAAGCTCTCGATGAAAAGTCTTTTTTCATTTCAGTGAATTACTCAGCAGAGATGATTTCTTTCTTATTATAGGAACCGCAAGCCTTGCATACTCTGTGTGGCATCATAAGCGCTCCACACTTGCTGCACTTTACCAAGCCAGGAACTGTCATCTTCCAGTTTGCTCTACGCTTGTCACGTCTTGCTTTTGAACTTTTATTCTTAGGACAAATGGACATCCTTACACCTCCTTCAAGAATACACTTAAAATCACACTTTGCTTATTATACAAACAATTCTATATGATGTCAACGGTATTTTTCATTTTTTGATAAAATATTTATTTTGCAAGAGCAACAGTTTCTCTTGCGATTGCAAGTTCTTCATTTGTTGGTACAACATATACCGGAACCTTGGAACCTTCCGTTGATATCTTTACTTCTTCTCCACGAAGCTTATTTGCCTCATCATCAATCTCAACGCCCAGATATCCAAGATGGCTGCATGTATCTTTTCTTACCTTTGGATCGTTCTCACCGACACCGGCTGTAAATACGATTGCATCCACTCCGTTCATCGCTGCCACATAACCACCGATAAACTTCGCTGCCTGATAAGTAAATACATTCATGGCAATCTCGCAACGCTTGTCACCTTCCGCAATTCCCTTATTCAAATCACGGAAATCGCTGGACTTTCCCGAGATACCATAGACACCGGACTCCTTATTCAGCATGTTAATGATTTCTGTGAGTGTCTTACCTTCTTTATTCGCGATATATTCAATGATTGCAGGATCAATATTACCACTTCTTGTTCCCATTGTGATACCTTCCAGCGGTGTAAGTCCCATGGTTGTATCAATTGACTTTCCGCCTTCTACCGCACAGATGCTGGCACCACCACCTAAATGGCATACAATAATCTTTGTGTCCTTAATATCCTTGCCGAGCAGTTCTGCTGTTCGCTTGGATACAAAGCTGTGGCTCGTTCCGTGGAAACCATAACGGCGAACCTTATATTTTTCATAATATTCATATGGAATACCATATGTATATGCATAATCAGGCATAGTCTGATGGAATGCCGTATCAAAAACCGCAACCTGTGGAACACCCGGCATCAGTTCCTGACATGCACGAATACCGATCAGATTAGCCGGGTTGTGAAGTGGAGCCAGATCACAACACTCCTCTATCGCTGCAAGCACTTCATCATCAATCAAAACTGCAGAAGAAAACTTTTCTCCACCATGTACAACACGATGTCCAACAGCCGCAATCTCATCCAAACTTGCAATCGCACCAAGCTTCTCATCCAGAAGATACTGCAACACAAGTTTTACCGCTGCGCTATGATCCGGCATTGGTGCCGCAATCTGTATCTTTTCCTTTCCGGTTGCCTGATGAGTCAGAGATCCATCCAGCTTGATTCTCTCACAAATACCTTTTGCCAATACCTGCTCAGACTCAGAATCAATCAACTGATACTTGAGTGATGAGCTTCCACAATTAATGACTAATACCTTCATATTCTTCACCCTTTTACCTTTTACTGATTATCAAGTGCCTGCGCCTGAACTGCCGTAATCGCTACAACACCGACGATATCATCTGCCGAACATCCTCGTGACAAATCATTAACCGGCTTTGCAATACCTTGAGTGATCGGACCATACGCATCCGCTTTTGCAAGGCGCTGCACAAGCTTGTATCCGATATTTCCGGCATCAAGATCCGGGAAGATTAATACATTCGCTTTTCCGGCCACATCGCTGCCCGGTGCTTTTGAAGCAGCTACTTCCGGCACGATAGCGGCATCACTCTGCAGTTCACCGTCACACTTCAAATTCGGACATTCTTCATTAACGATTCTGCATGCCTCAATCACCTTATCAATCTCCGGATGATGTGCACTGCCCTTTGTGGAATGTGATAACATAGCCACTACCGGTTCTGCCTCTACCAAAAGTTCAAATGACTTTGCAGAACTCTCTGCAATTGCTGCAAGTTCTCTTGCATCCGGGAACTGATTCAATCCTGCATCCGAGAAAATAAATGTTCCATGCTCACCCATCTCACAGTTCGGTACTACTACTAAGAAAAATGCAGATACGAGTTTTGTATCTGGTGCAGTCTTTAAGATCTGCAATGCTGCACGCAACACATTTGCAGACGAATTCACAGCTCCTGCAACCATGCCGTCTGCATCCCCAGCCTTAACCATGATGCAGCCAAAGTACAACACGTTTGTCAAAAGCAGTTCTTTTGCCTCTTCCGGTGTCATGCCCTTCTTCTTACGAAGCTCCACCAGAATTGATACATAGTCATTTAACTTATCACAGTCATATGGATCTACAAATTTGGCTCCTGTCAAATCCAAACCGGCAGCCTTCTTTATAATCGTCTGTTTATCACCAACTAAGATAATATCGGCAATCTCTTCATGCAAAATCTTATGCGCTGCCTCTAATGTACGCATATCCGCAGTTTCCGGTAATACTATTGTTTTTTTGTTCTGTTTTGCTCTTTTTTTAATTGAATCAATAAATGCCACTGTTCTTCTCCTCTGCTTTTATAGTTTCAACTCACATCTTTTTACATTATAAACAAATCAGGTTTTGTATACAACCAAAATTCTGTAAATAAATGTCTTTTTTCACGTACAATCTATGTTCTTTCCCACCATCAAAAATTACATTTCATCCACATCCGGATTATCTACAACCAGTCTGCCCCGTCCATGTTTTTTCCCATAATACATCGACTTATCTGCACGGTTGACAAGGATGTTTGTATCCTTACAAATAGATGGATAAGACGATAAACCAATACATACATTTACCGGAATCTCTTTATCATCATAATGCACAATCGTAGACTGAATTTCTTTATGCATTTGCTCCAGAACCGGTAACGCCTGTTTTTCATCATATCCCGGAAGAACAAGCAAAAACTCTTCTCCGCCATACCTGCAGGCAATTCCCCCGTTTTCTTTTGCATATTTATCGTCCAGAGATGCAACCATCTTGATTACTTTATCACCTGCTAAATGTCCATACGTATCATTGATATTTTTAAACTTATCTATATCAAACAATGCCACAGAGAGTGGCTGCTGTTTCTTCGTTGCTTCCTCTGCCGCCTTTGTAAATAATTCTCCAAAATAGACGCGATTGTAAATCTGTGTTAAACCATCCTTGCGTGCCATATCCTGTGTCTGCAGATAAAGCTTCGTCGTTTTTAAAGAAACATTGTATTCCACCAGACAGGTCTCGTAGTAAGAAATACCCTTCTCAAAGAAATTCTCCACATCCGATGCGACAATCATCATGCCATACTGCTTATTATCATCGATAAGTGCAAGCTTCACCAGACTTTTAATATTCGTTTCACCTATAAACCGAAGTTCTTTTAATTCTTCGCCTGTGAGCAGCTCCGTTGTCTTTCTGCTTTTTTCAAAATCAATATATATCTTTTGAATATCCTTCCGAAGACGACGCTCCATAGATGCATAATCTGTCTTAATAATAGAAAGCCCATGTTTCTCATTGCACACAGACTCATCCAGATACACCGCACAAAGCTTTGGATTTTTCACATCCATGATTGCATCCACAATCACATTGATATTTTTATTGATATCGAACGACGATGCCATATATCGCATAATTTCTGTCTGTGACTCAATCTCACGATTTGCCTGTTCCAGATCGCTGACAACCCGTGCAAGCTCAATTTTCTGATAATTCACACGTTCATTGACTGTCTTCACTTTCTCTTGATATTCTTCCAGTTTTTCATTCTTATCCTGCACATCATTTCGTTCCAGCATAAGTTTTGTACAGTATGACTCGTACGCATCGTAGGAATACTCCAGAAGCTCTGTCACAAAAAATACTGTAATCGCAATAACTGCCAGTACCAGTACATAACAAAACCAGAACTTCTCGGTCCGGAACCGTAATGACAGGCACAGATTCACAAATATCGGAAGAATTAAAAACATTTTTCTTAAAACGATTGTGGATTTATCATAATCAGATCCAAAAATAATAAACTCAATCATCAACATAAACAGGAATATAAACATTCCAACAAGCAAAACTCCCTGATATGGAATAAACGCCATAAAAACACTGTATGTAATAATTTCTATCATACGGAACACAGTATTTACATGAATATTCTTGAATACTCCCGTATGATAAAATACACTGTCAAGCACACCAAACAAAAAAATCACAGATGCGAAGGTTACACATACCGGTGTATCATCCGAGAAATTCATCACGCGCGTCAATACTGTAAGCAATACCATAAAAATATAGATTATTTTATGATAGATTGTATAATTTTTTATCAGCTTTTCAGTAATATCCTGCATGTCTAATTCTCCCAATAAATATCAATTACAGCCCCTTCATCTATCGGCTGTATAAATTCTGCATGTGTTCCGTTAACATTTGTAACTAATCGTTTCCCGCGCATAGTTGTAAGATCAAACGGATAAAAATCGAGAATATCCACAAATGTATAGCTTTCTTTTCCTCGAAGCGTCACAGGTGTTTTATTGACAACAACTGTAATTTCCCGTTTTGTACCTGGCATCATATGTGGTTGTGATATCATTTTCTGCTCCGGCACTGTCTTTTCGGCTTTATCCTCGGCAGCTGCTTCTTCCTCTACCGTTTCCACAATCTCATCGTCCGGTATAATCGGAGTCTCTTCTTTCCGCGTTACAAACTCGACTTCAAAATTCTCATAGATTTTCTCATCTTCCTCTGCAATCTGATGATTGACGTATGCATAAAAATCCGTTGTCAGATCCATAAATGTCCGAAGCTGTCCCACTGTATAATAATTACGCATACATACTTCATCCCCATCCTGAATCTGGTACATGGATGACACAAATTTTCCATTTACAGTTGCAAATTTCGGACAGGATACATCGTTTCCGTTTACCCTAAAGGTCAACATGCCCGCATATTCCGGCAATGTTGACAACTCAATCTCTGCGGATTTTCCTTTCGTGGATGGTTGAATCCGAATATTGTCATTTGCCTCAATCACAGCATTCATACCGACATTCTTACCATTCTGGCTGATAACCGCAGCTTCCCCGCTATATCCACGCACAATCCGTGTTTTTTCGTTTATCTTAAACGTGATATCTTCGCCCCGCTTCGGAAAGATATCTTCATTTGGTATTCCATATTGTACCGCCGCATCAAAAATCGTCAGTTTATCATTGTTATACAACTTCACGCGTTCCCCATTCACATTGACAAAAATGAAGTTGTTCTTCTGGTCAAAGAAGTTCAGGCAGATACCAATCGGTGTCACATAGAGCGGGTCTTTTTTGATTCCCTCTACCTGAAAATCAATTGTATTCATCACTTCTTCTCCACGCAATGCCACTCGTTCCGCAGGAAGATTTAAATCCACTGCCAATGTATCCGTAAATCCAGGCAGCTTGCCTCCGCCACCGACTACAAACACTGCGCTGACACTCGTACCGCCGTTTAACTCTATGATTTTATCTGCAATCTTCTTTGAGATTGTCTCTTTCACTTCCTCCGTAGTTTGATAGATTTCCGCAGGAGTGATCTTATGGGATATCCCCATAATATCTTTGTATGTAACTGATTTCCGACGTGCACTGACCGTCTTTAACTTCTCTGCGGTTTGGAAATCAATCAGATATTTCTTTACAAGTGCTTCGGTCAACTCATCTCCGGCTGCCGGAATCATACCATACGCAATCACACTTCCGTCCTTTGTGATACAGATATCAGATGTTCCGGCTCCAATATCAATCAAAGCAATATTCAAAAGACGGTACTGCTCCGGAATCGCCACTGTCATAGCCGCAATAGGCTCCAGTGTAAGGTTCGTCACATACAACCCAGCCTGTTCCACTGCCGCATACAGACTGTCCACAACCTCCTCCGGAAGAAATGTTGCAAGCACATCTGCCGCAATCTTCGTTCCCTTGTGTCCTTCCAGATTCGTAATCTCGTAATTATTCAGAAAATATTTCACAACCGTATATCCAACGCAAAAATATTTTGTTGTCTCATGGCTCTCATTTAATTCCTGAAGAATCTCATTGTGTGCCTGCTCCACACCGATCAGATCGATGGAATGAATATATTCCTGTGTAATAACCGTATTCTCGGAAAATTCGTATTCCCCGTGTCCGATTGCGGTTTTCAAGACACGACCAGCCGCCGCAATACAGACATCATGCAGCTTACGTCCACCTAACTGTTTCTCTAACTGCTGTTTTACCTCGATAATATCCTGACTGACCTTCGCAATATCATGAATCTGTCCATCAATCATCGAACGGGTATCATGATATCTGACAGCCATCGCAACCACATGAAACCTCTCCTGTTCTCTGTAACCAACTGTGCCGACGATACTTCGAGTACCGATGTCCAGTCCAAATATTAAAGGTTCCGGATATTTCACTGTTGCCACGCCTGTTTCCTCCTGAAATTAGTCTGTTTTCCCATGAATAGATAAAATTATAGCATCTCCAAGTAAGATATTCAACCTATCTTTTAGTTGTTTTGATGAATTTTCATAGTCTAATTGATTATTTATAGTGAAATCTGCATATTTTTTATAATATGATTCCGGCTCCTGACTGCGAAACATGGCACGACAGCGTTCCACAGTATAACCACGCTGTTTCATCAAACGTTTAATCCGTGTATCTTCATCAGCATAAATATACCAAATCTCATCACAGATTTCCTTATATCCATCCTGAATCAAAAGCGCCGCCTCAATCACATAGATTTTCATGCCCTGTTTCTTTTTTTCCTCGATATCATTCCGAATCCACACTTTGACGGCAGGATGAGTAAGCGCATTCAATTGTTCTAGTTTTTCCCGATCCGAAAATACAATCTGTGCGAACTTTTTCCGATCAATCGCATACGGTGCCTCCGGCTGCAAAATCTCCGTGCCAAACGCATCCACAACCGCCTGATATACCGTCTGTCCCGGCTCCATCAGTGTATGCGCAAGCTTGTCGGTTTCTACAATATATGCACCATATATACTTGACAAGTCATATAGTATCTTACTTTTTCCGGAACCAACACCTCCGGTAATTCCTAATATCAGCATCTGTTTCTCCTGCTATTTTTCTGTTATTCGTATTTTTTCCCACATCCACAGACACGTCATCACTTCGCATCATACCAGCTGTCACCGACATTTGCATCCACAAGAAGTGGTACAGAAAGATCTGCCGCATGCATCATTTCTTCTACAAGAAGATTCTGTACAGTTTCCAGTTCTTCCTTTTTTGTCTCAATAATCAGCTCATCATGGATTTGAAGCACAAGTTTTGACTGCAAATGTTCTTCTTTGAGACGGCGATTGACACGTACCATCGCAATCTTAATGATATCTGCTGCAGTTCCCTGTACCGGAGCATTCATAGCCGCACGTTCACCAAAGCTCCGTGTCATAAAGTTTGAAGAAGCAAGTTCGGGAATTGGCCGTCTCCTTCCAAACATCGTGACGGTGTAGCCGTTTTTCTTCGCATCTTCCACAGTACGATCCAGAAATTCCTTAACCTTTCCATATGTTGCAAAATACTTCTCGATATAACTTTCTGCTTCTTTACGTGAGATATCAAGATCCTGCCCCAGCCCAAAAGAGCTGATACCATATACAATTCCAAAGTTCACCGCCTTTGCCTTCCGGCGCAGACTGCTGTCCACCTGATCAAGAGGAACATCGAACACCTGTGATGCTGTAATCGCATGAATATCCTCATCTGCCCGATATGCAGCAATCAATGCTTCATCCCCCGACATATGGGCAAGTACCCGAAGTTCGATCTGCGAATAATCAGCATCGACAAACACCGCCCCCTCTGCCGGGATAAATACCTTACGTATCTCCCTGCCAAGTGGCATACGTGTCGGAATATTCTGAAGATTCGGATCTGTCGAACTGATACGTCCCGTTACAGTCACGGTCTGATGGAATTTACCATGAATTCTTCCATCTGCCTGAATATAACCTGACAGTCCTTCCGCATAAGTTGAATTTAACTTCGTAAGCTGTCGGTATTCTAAAATCTTCGGAATGATCGGATGTGCATTTGCAAGCTTCTCTAACACTTCTGCACTTGTTGAATATCCGGTCTTTGTCTTCTTTCCATTCTTCAGTCCCAGCTTCTCAAATAAAATCTCGCCAAGCTTCTTTGTTGAATTGATGTTGAATTCTTCACCCGCTATTGCATGAATCTCTGCAGTAAGTTCCGCAATTCTGGAACGAAGCTTTTCCCCATACCGATACAATGCCTCACCATCGACACGGATACCATTTTTCTCCATCTCATATAATGCATACAGGCACGGAAGTTCCATCTCATCATAGAGCGTTTCCATTCCTGTCTGTTTTAATTTCTCTCGCAAAATCGCCTTTACCTTATATGGCACGATCGCCTGATACGCCATCCATTTTTGCAATCTTTCATCTTCAAAGGAAAAATATCCAAGCTTCTCTTTACCAATCACATCCTTCTCAGATGGCAATGCCAGATCCAGATACACCTTTGCAAGCGTGTCATATTCATATTCTGACTGGTTCGGCTGTAAGAGATATGCTGCCAGTCCTATATCAAATACAGCATCCTCCTCGCGAAAATCCAGAAACGGAAGCAGTTTTTTCACATGCATGCAGGATAACCGCACACCATACTCCCGGCTTAATGCAAGAAGATTATCCGCAACCATCACTTCTGTGATGAACATCATAAACCGAATCAGATATACATGTTCCAAATCCATGCAGACAGCAATGCCAAGTGATTCACCATCTTGTGCAATCCACGCAAAGGAAACCTCCTTTGCCCTTTGCAGCTTCGCAAGCAGCGCATTGTAGCCGTCGATTTCATCAATCAACACCGTCTCAAAGGTCAGTTCTTCCTTCTTCTCCACGGAAAACCGCTTATAAAAACTCTTTAATTCCAAATCCTCAAACAAAGCATACGCATCTGCATTAAAAGGATCATGATAGACTGCTTCAGAAAATTCAAACGGAATCGGGCAGTCCAGCTTAATCGTCGCAAGCGTCTTGGACAAATATGCCAGATCTTTATTCTCGATCAGATTCTGTTTCATCTTGCTCGCCTTCATGCCGTCTACTGCCGCGTAGACACCATCTAAGTCACCATATTCCGCAAGCAGCTTTGCCGCTGTCTTTTCACCGATACCCGGCACACCTGGAATATTATCCGATGTATCACCCATCAAGCCCTTCATATCAATAAATATCAGAGGTGTTACACCATAGGTTTCTTCCACATTCTTCGCATAATAATCTTCCACCTCTGTTTTTCCATGCTTTGTCTTCGGGATACGTACCAGCACCGTATCTGTCGCAAGCTGCAACAAGTCACGATCACCTGACAGGATTGTAACTGCAAAACCTTCGCGCTCGCCCTTCTTCGACAACGTTCCAATCAGATCATCAGCCTCAAAGCCTTCCTGTTCTACGATGCGAATATGCATCGCCCGTAAAATTTCTTTGATCCGCGGCATCTGTTCATGTAATTCTTCGGGCATGCCCTTTCTTGTTCCTTTGTATGCTTCATACATTTCATGCCGAAATGTTTTCTTCTTTAAATCAAAAGCAACACATATATGTGTTGCCTGTTCTTCCTCAATCACCTTTAAAATTATATTTAAAAAACCATAAACTGCATTTGTATGTCTTCCATCATTTGTTGTCATATCTGGAATTCCATAAAATGCACGATTCATGATGCTGTTTCCGTCAATCAATAACAATTTATTCATTACTCTCAGTTTCCTCACTTTCCGGGTGGGTTAATTGATATTCTCTTAATTTTTCATAAAATGTAGACTCTTTCGGTTTGTTTGTCATCTGCGCCTCCTGAACAATATCATTCATGCAGACAGACATCTCCGGTCCAAATGTATCATAAAAATAAGTTTCCCCCTGTGCTTCCAGTTTCATCCGCTGCTCAATATTATATACCTTATCCAGACACTGATTATACACAAAAAACAACGATACAACAGCCGCACCAAATACAATTCCAAATGTAGAAAGCTTAAAACGCTTTGCCTGTTTTACACGATGTTCCAGCCGATTCAGCTCATTCTCCAGATCCTTAGCAAAATTCTGTGACAGCTCCTGGTTGTTATCGACCTGATGCGTACCGATAATCAATGTATAATAGATCTCCAGTTCCTCCCTGCAGTTTTTACAATACCGCATATGTTTTACAAACCCCGGTATTACATCGTCAGGAAGTTTCTTCTCTATAAAAGCCATAATATTTGATTGTGCTTCCAAACATGTCATAACTTACACCACCTGTCATATGTCACCACGCAGCAGCGTGATAGCCTGCACACGCATCCGCGTGCCCCATATCAAAAAACAAAGAACCTAGATCGAAACGGATCTAGGTTCTTCATAATGTAAATCTTAGTTATCAATAAGCTTTCCTTCACCATTCCAGCTATATAACTTACGGATTTCTTCTCCAACCTTCTCTGATGGATGCTCAGAAGCAAGCTTTCTAAGTGCTTTGAAATGAGCCTGTCCACCTGCAGAAGACATATCAAGCAGGAAGTCTTTTGCGAATGTACCATCCTGGATATCTTTCAGGATCTTCTTCATTGTCTTCTTTGTCTCTTCTGTTACAAGCTTAGGACCTGTGATGTAATCACCGTACTCAGCTGTATTAGAGATAGAATATCTCATACCTGCGAAACCTGACTGGTAAATTAAATCTACAATCAGCTTCATCTCATGGATACACTCAAAGTAAGCATTTCTTGGGTCATAACCAGCTTCGCAAAGAGTCTCAAAACCAGCCTGCATAAGTGCACATACACCACCACAAAGAACTGCCTGCTCACCAAAGAGGTCTGTCTCTGTCTCTGTTCTGAATGTTGTCTCAAGAATACCGGCTCTTGCTCCACCGATACCAAGACCATAAGCAAGCGCAAGATCCTGAGCCTTACCTGTTGCATCCTGATATACAGCGATCAAACAAGGTGTACCCTTGCCAGCCTGATACTCACTACGTACTGTATGACCCGGTGCCTTCGGTGCGATCATTGTTACATCCACATCCTTAGGTGGGATGATCTGGTTGAAATGAATGTTGAAACCATGTGCAAACATAAGCATGTTGCCTGGCTCAAGGTTTGGCTCAATATCGTTCTTATAAAGACCTGCCTGCAACTCATCATTGATCAGAATCATGATGATATCTGCACGCTTAGCTGCTTCTGCAGATGTATATACTTCAAATCCCTGTGCCTCAGCCTTAGCCCATGACTTACTTCCCTCATAAAGACCGATGATGACGTGGCATCCGCTGTCCTTTAAGTTCAAAGCATGTGCATGTCCCTGGCTACCATAGCCGATGATTGCAATTGTCTTGCCATCTAAGAGTGACAGATTACAATCTTCCTGATAAAAAATCTTTGCTGACATTATCATATCCTCCTGATTTTGTAAAAAAAATTTATCGTTACTACTTAATCGTAAGTAATGACCTTAGTTACCGCTTACAGCGCCTCTGGTAAGACCTGTCAAGCCTGTGCGCACCATCTCAGAAATCTCAAATCCATCAAGAAGTGAGATAAATGCTTCAATCTTGTTAACATTTCCTGTAATCTCAATCATAACGGAATCTGTTGATACGTCAACGACCTTTGCACGGAATACATCTGTAAGGGAAATAATCTGCTGTCTCTCTTCTAAGCTTGCTTTGATTTTGACAAGCAGAAGCTCGCGGCATACAGACTCTCCATCCTTTAATTCTGTAATCTCACAAACATCCTCCAACTTCAAAAGCTGTTTTTTGATCTGGCTCAAAATACGATCGTCGCCGCTCACGGCTACCGTCATACGGGAATATCTTGGATTTTCTGTCACGCCAACTGACAAACTGTCAATATTATATCCTCTACGGCTAAACATTCCGGACACACGGCTCAGTACACCGGATGTATTATCTACCAAAAGGGATAAGACCATTTTTTTCATAAAATGTTCCACCTTTCTTCTATTATCGTCAAAAATCATTATCTGCTATTTTAACCCTTTGTTACTTGTCTGTCAATAGTTTGTCAACAAGCTTTACGGCTTCATTTGCATCCTTGGAATACCCATCTGCACCAATCTCATCTGCAAAATTCTGCGATACAACCGCTCCGCCGATGATGACCTTATATGGAAGATTATTTGCACGCACATAATCAACCGCATCCTTCATACGCATCATCGTTGTTGTCATAAGCGCGGATAAACCAATGATATCTGCCTGTTCTGCCTGTGCTACCGCAATGATTTTGTCAAGTGGCACATCTTTTCCCAAATCCACAACCTTATAACCATAATTTTTCAACATTAATACGACAAGATTTTTACCGATATCATGAATATCTCCTTCAACGGTTGCCATGATGACAGTGCCCTTCGGCTTGGCATTCTCTTCGATATGAAGCAATGGCGTAATATATTCAATCGCAAGGTCCATGGCTGTCGCACCCGCAATCAACTGTGGCAGGAAATATTTTTTCTGTTCGAACAGTTCGCCGACCTTGTTGACTGCCGGGATCAAATCCTCGTCAATGATTGCCTGCGGATCTTTTCCGGTCTCCAATTCGTGTTTCACATTCTCCACGATACTTCCTTTATTACCCTTTACTACATCATGATAGACCCGGCTTCCTTCTTCGGATTCGCCCGCCACATTCTTGGCTGCTGTCTGTTCGGTCTGGGATAACGCCACTACGTTTTCCACATAGATGTTATCAGAATCTTTCTTGGCAAGCAGCAGATCCGTAGCAAGGCTTGCATTCACAAGCATTGCCTGTCCCGGATTACAGATTGCCATCGTCAGGCCGTTTGCAATTGCCATCGTAAGAAATGCTGTGTTCACATTGATCCGCTCCGGCAGGCCGAACGAAATATTCGACAAACCACAGATCGTTGGGATCTGCAGCTCATTCTTGCAATAGGCAATCGTATCGAGTGTTTCAAGTGCCGCCATCCGGTTTGCACCGACGGTTGCAACCAGACCATCAATAATCAGAGAGTCACGTGACAACCCTTCCTCGTCTGCAATCTCTAACAGACGACGGATAATCTCTTTTTTCTCATCAAGACTCTCCGGCAGTCCCTTGTCCGAAAGCGGAAGCAAAATAGCCATCGCACCATATTTCTTTGCAATCCGCATAAGCGGACGGCATTTTTTTTCTTCTAACGAGATTGAATTGATAAGTGCACGCCCCGGATAAATACGAAGTGCAGCTTCTATAATTTCTACATGACTCGAATCAATACATAACGGCAGATTCGTCACAGAAATCACTTCATAAATAGCACGTTTCATCATTTCCAGCTCATCAATGCCATTCATACCCATATTGATATCCAGAATCTTCGCGCCACGCTCAGTCTGTTCCTCCGCCATCTGCACAACCAGGTCCATATTGCCTGCACGAAGCATCTCCTGTAATTTTTTCTTTCCGGTCGGGTTGATACGCTCACCAACCACAAGAAAATTCCCATCAAGATGAATCTCCTGCACCGCACTCTCACTCGCTAAGACACGGGTGCAGACCGGTTTCGTTGTCTCCGGCTCCACGGAACGAACAACTTTCTTTAACATCTCAATATGCTTCGGAGTAGAACCACAACATCCGCCAACAGCCCTTGCTCCGGCTTCAACCAAGGCACGACCATACTCTGCAAAGGTCTCCGGTGTCATTGTATATTTCGTCTCACCATCGATCAGTTCCGGCATACCGTTGTTCGGTTTTGCAAATACCGGAATCGTCGCATAACGCACCATACGCTTAATCAGTGTTTCCATTTCCTTCGGTCCAGTAGAACAGTTGATGCCAACTGCATCCACACCAAGTGACTGTAATACGATTACAGATGCCTCCGGCGTGGAACCAAACAACGTCTTTCCATCGCTGTTAAAGGTCATGCTGACCATGATCGGCAGATCACAGACCTCCTTGATTGCAATCACACACGCACGTGCTTCTGCAAGGCTCATCATCGTCTCTACAAAGAACAGATCCACACCCGCTTCCACAAGAATTTCTGCCTGTTCTTTATATACATCCACTAATTCCTCAAACGCCAGATCTCCAACCGGCTGAAGCTGTCTGCCGGTCATCGTCATATCTCCGGCAATAAATCCCCGGTGATTCTCCTGTTCAATTGCCGTCCGTGTCAGATTGACAAGCTGCATATTCATCTCATGAATGCTGTCTTCGAGATGATACTCCGCAAGCTTAATCCGGTTCGCCGTAAATGTCGGCGCAAGCAGAATATTCGTACCCGCCTGAATATATGCACGTTGCAGCTTGATTAGGTGCTGTGGGTGCTCTAAAATCCATTTCTCCGGGCATACACCAACCGGCATACCTGCCTGCATCAGATTGCTGCCAGTTGCACCATCTAACATAACAATTCTCTCTTCAAATAATCTGTGAAAAATTTTTCTATCCATCTTTTGTCTTACCCTATTTCTGCTATAAATTTATATATTAATGTTTGAAAATCCTGTGCCACTCTGTCCGCTGTTTCCTGCACTTCTTTATGATTTAATTCCGTTTTGCTCATACCGGCAGCCATATTGGTCACACACGACACACCGACAACCCGCATTCCGGCATGTCTGGCTGCCATCGCCTCACAGGCAGTACTCATTCCAACCAGATCTGCGCCAAGCGTCCGATACATACGGATCTCCGCAGGAGTCTCATAATTCGGTCCTGTCGTCTGTAAATACACGCCCTCTTCAAGAGCAATCCTCTGTTTTTTTGCAACCGCTTCCATCTGTTCTCCAAGCTCTGTGTCATAAACATGGCTCATATCCGGAAACCTTGTACCAATTGAATCCAGGTTTGCGCCAATCAATGGAGATGGCACAAATGATGTGATCTGATCTGTAATACGAACCAGAATCCCCGGTTTATATGACGCATTTATCCCGCCTGCCGCATTCGTTAAAATCAGGATTTTTGCTCCAAGCATCTGCATTACCCGCACCGGCATCACAACCTCCTGCATGGAATACCCTTCGTAATAATGCACACGTCCTTTCATAATCAGCACCGGGCAGCCTTCCACCCTGCCAAGCATGAAACATCCATCATGCCCTGCCACAGTGGAAACCGGAAAATGTGGTATATCCGCGTACGGAATTTTCGCATCAATCGTCAATTGATCCGCAAATTCGCCCAGGCCGGAGCCTAAGACCAATGCAACTTCTGGTTGATACGGCAGCTGTGTCTGCACATATATACAAGCCTCCTGTAACTCCTTATAAGTAATTTTCTTTTTCATGTTGTATCCTCCTGCAAATCCAATCATTTATTTACAAAAGTCACTTCATCCCTCCAATAACAGACTACCGGTAATCCGGCCTCCAAGTAATCATACAATTCACCAGCCTTCGATGGTGGCAGATTCACACAGCCATGTGATCCATTGTATGTATAGATTTCTCCGCCAAAGCTGCCTCTCCAGTTTGCATCATGCAATCCGATTCCTCCGTTGAATGGCATCCAGTATGCGACCGGTGTCTCATAATCTGCCCCGACTAAAGTGGCATTTCTTTCCTTATAGGTTACACCATACAAACCCCCCGGTGTCTTATGTTCCGGTGTCTGACCTGAAACGCAGTCACTATCCCACTTTAATTTTCCATCCTGATAAAAATATACGTGCTGGTTTGTAAGATCGATTTCTACATAAGTAGAACCAATATCATTCTGTTTCGTATAAGCATATCCGTGCCTGCTGCAATTTAAATCTTTTTCAAAGCTCTTTTTCTCACTCAAAGCAGCATACAGTTCCTCCGTCTCTGCCTCTACATCGACTCTCCAGCCATAATTTCTGCCATGTACCAGTATCGTCTTTTTATCATGTGTCACAAACTCACGATCCGTATCCACTGTGGAGAACTGTTCTTTTAATTTTTCTACATACGCCTCCACATTACTCTTGCTGATCCGGACTGATCCATCATCACTCACATATGCCATCTTCGTAAGCTCTTCCTTCGGAATTTCATATGTATAATCATCAATATGATACACTGCATCCATGCTTATAAAGGCATCCGCATTTTCCTTTGCACGCAGAATACTTTCTGAATCCGTAAGTATATGTGCCGGAACATAGCAATCCTCCTGCACAACATCAAAAGATTCTTCATAATTTTTTAATGCATTGATCAATTTATCATATAATTTTTCTGTATCGATTCTGGTTCCGGTCTCGTCCGGAATGATCTTTGCCTCTCCATCCTGTAATACAACTTTTGCATTTCTTGATTCCACCATAGACGTCTCATCCAGTGCCGGGCATTCTGCCAAACAATCTTTCAGTTTCTGTTCATCACAGACAACTGTATAACCAATTTTATAATCATATTTGCGGAAGCAGTCTGCAAACCACATAAACGGTGTATTTTTTTTCAACAACGACTGCACAGTATCCGTCAATTCCACCGTTGAATCTCCATCTCCAGCCGCAAAATGAAATTCTGCATTTTTGAATTTGATATCAAGATTATATTTTTCTGCATCTGCCAGTAACAATTCCTGTGTCTTTTTTACAGATCTTCCGGATACATCAATTCCATTGATGTATGTCATCGTACCAAAATGATTCATATGGAAGATCACACCACCGAAGTAAACAACAAATAACGAAAGAACGGCAATGACTGTAATTTTCTTTGTCAGCTTTTTTCTCCGTTTCTGTCGATATATCGAAGGATCTATAAATGGGTCCGTCTCATACAGGCTGACAGATTCTTCCTTTTTTTCTGCTCCATCTTCTTTTTCGTTTTCCAGTTTCATCTCTGCAGAATCTGTTTTTTCCTCTGTCCCTGTATGTGTCTCAGATTCCGTATTCTCTTCAGCTGCTGTTATAGCCTCTGTTTTATCCGTATCCTTTTTTGTTTCAATTTCCGATTCCTGTTTTTTATTTTTGTCGTCTCTTCCCCTGCTCATATTTACATCCTTTTTATTTATTATACAGAACACCCCTTCTGTACTATTTATCTGTTGGTATCATATCCCATAGTCATCATGATTGCAACTAAATGCCGAAAAAATGCTGTTTTGATACAACTAATTTACATATTATTTACATGTATCACAACCATCTCCGGCGGATTGTTGATTCGAACATGAATCGAATGCATGCCACAACCACTGGTGACTATCATCCTGGTTGTATGCATTTTATTCTCGTAAATTCCATAATCGTATTTCGGAAACGGATGCAGCCGTGGCGAAACTACCCCGCCAAGTCCCGGTAAACGTATCATCCCGCCATGGTTATGCCCCGACAGAATAATATCCGGATTCTGTCTGCAATACGCACGGAAATAATCCGGATTATGTGCCAGCAGAATATTACAGTATTCCGACTGTAATGGTTTAATCATAGATGTCAGTATATCAGCGCGGAGAGGTTTTTTTACAATTCTCTTATAATATCCTCTCGGAAGATCCAACCCGGTAATACATAAATTCCACGCTTCTAATACAATGCTGTCATTCACAAGCATATGAAGATCTTTCATATTCCGCAGGTTCTGTACATACATATCCCACAGACCTTCCGTTTCACGCACATCTTCCGCAAGTCCACGTTCATGGTTGCCATATGCATAATAAACAGGTGCTATCTCCGTCATCTTCTGAATCGTTTCCGCAGTTGAAAGATTATTTTCTGCTTCGCTCTTCCGACAGACAATCATATCTCCGGGAAGCAGGATTATATCCGGCTGCTCTTTCTTTATTGCCGCAAGAAGCTCCGTGTTTCCGATTCCATACACCTGATTATGCAGATCCGCAATCATGACTATCTGAAGCGGCCTGCTTATTTTTTTATTGATAAAATTGTATCTCGTAATTTGAAACTTTTTACTCATAGTCTGATTATACTCTATCTTTATCTATTTCGCCATAAATATTCTTCCGGCAATTTCCGCAAGGCTGTATTTCATATCCAATTTAGGAACTGTCTGCTCTGCATACAAAACTACCTCACTGATACAATTGCCATTATACAAATACTGAACTACCCCAACGGCATCTCCCTCCCGGATTGGAGCTTTCAAATTCTCGTATGCAATGACCTGTTTTTCTATCTGATCCGGATTGATAGCTGCAAGCGTAATCGTATGTTGCTCTACCGGTTTGACTGACACAGATTTACTGGTACCCTTCTGTACCGGTATATACAATGTTTCCGGAAGCACATCCATATCCACATAAGACCTGCACTGGGCAAACCCATAATCCAATAACTTCATCGCCTCACTGTTTCGTATTTCCTTCGTCTCTGCTCCCATAACAACGGCAATCAGGGTGACCCCGTCTCTTGTAGCTGTAGCTGACATACAATATTTTGCCTGCGATGTATAACCTGTCTTTAATCCATTGGCTCCGGTATACAGATTCAGGAATTTGTTTGTATTTGCAAGATCAAATCGTGATTCCCCACGCCTTGTTTTATGAGTTATGGAATCCATCCAGATAGTTGAATATGTAAGAATGTCCGGATGATACAAAAGCAGTTGTCTTGACATAATTGCGATATCACGCGCCGAAGTCAGATGAGTCTCTACTTCCAGGCCACAGGCATTGTCAAAATGTGTATGCTCCATGCCTAATTCCTTTGCCCGATCATTCATCTTTTGAACAAACGCCGTTTCGGATCCAGCCAGATGTTCCGCCATCGCAACCGCAGCATCATTGCCAGATGCAACCTCAATACATTTTATCATATCCTGCACAGTCTGCTCTTCACCTGCCTCAAAAAAGCATTGAGATCCTCCCATAGATGCAGCGTGTTCTGTAACAACAACGGTATCTTCCAACGTGATATCTCCCCGCTCCAACGCCTCAAAAATCAGCAGCAATGTCATAATTTTTGTCACAGATGCCGGGCGCAGCATCTCATCTGCATTTTTCTCATAGAGTACGGTCCCACTTTCCAATTCCATCAAAAGAACTGATTTTGACCGGATGGAAAGCGGATCATCCGCTGTTTCCCCCGCGATTGTCTCTACCGTTTCCCCCTTTTCATTTTCCGTATCTGTCTCTGTAGACGTCTCCACCAGTTCATCTGCCCGTACCGTCACGAAACTTCCAACCACAAACACTAAAGTCATAATTATCAATATAACTTTCTTCATTTCCACTCCTTTTATAATTTTTGTCTTCTTCCAATTTGTACATTATACGAAACAACCTTACAGAAAATGAATATAATAAGAAAAAGTGTGAAGGAGCATCTGTATGTGTGGTATTGCGGGATACTTTAACCCAAAACAAAACTATGCGGAAAATCCGAAACAAAACTTCCATACACTTTCCAACATGATCAATACAATGAATCATCGCGGTCCCGACACGTATGGTCATAAAATTATAAATTCCTGTTGCCTTGCACACACGCGTCTGTCTATTATTGATCTCGAAAACGGAAGACAGCCTATGGCTTATAAAAGAGATGAAAACACTTACTATATTGTATACAATGGTGAAATCTACAATTATAAAGAAGTAAAAAAACAACTGCTCGAAAAAAACTATACGTTCCACACGAATTCCGATACAGAAGTCATTGTTGCTGCCTTCTGCCACTACGGTCCTGAATTTGTCAAAGAGTTAAATGGTATTTTTGCAATTGCCATCTATGACAGCATGCGAAATACGCTCTATCTCTACCGGGACCGTTTTGGTGTCAAACCACTATATTATACCAAAACCGGTGATACGCTCGTATTTGCCTCCCGGATTGATACCCTGTTTGAATATCCACGTGTGCGTCCATGTATTGACATGAACAGTTTAAACGAAATCTTCTCTCTAGGTCCTGCCAAGACATACGGAAAGGGTGTATTTTCAGGAATCAAAGAAATCAAACCCGGTGAATATCTGACCTATACTCCACAATACATGTCAGCCAGATTATATTACCGTATTGAGAGTCATCCCCATAACGACAGCTATGAAGAAACAATCGAAAAAACATCTTATCTTCTGGAAGACAGTGTACGGATGCAGATGGTATCCGATGTTCCGATCTCTACACTGCTTTCCGGCGGGGTTGATTCCTCTTATGTATCTGCCGTATGCAGGCATTTCCTGCTAAAAGATACCCCACTTACCACCTACTCCTTTGATTATACGGATAACGCTGTTTATTTTCAGTCAAACAGCTTCCAGCCAAGCGAAGACCGCCCTTATGTCGACATCATGAAAGATTACCTGAAATCCGACCATATCTATCTGACCTGCTCCTACACCAAGCTTGCAGATCTGCTTGAGGCATCTGTCGACAGCCGATGTCTTCCAACTATGGCAGATGTAGACTCTTCTCTGCTTTACTTCTGTGGGGAAGTTTCCAAACATCATAAAGTCACCCTGACCGGAGAATGTGCCGATGAAATCTTCGGCGGTTATCCATGGTTTCACCGGGATGCCATGCTGCAATCAAACACCTTCCCCTGGACGATGGATATCTCATTCCGCAAATCCCTGCTCCATCCGGAATTTGCAGCCAGTATGCAGATGGAAAAATATATTGACCGCGCATATCGCACAACTTTATCCGAAGTAGATATCCTGCCGGAAGAATCACCGCTTGATACAAAAAAACGACAGATTGCATATCTGAACATCCGCTGGTTTATGCAGACGCTCCTTGATCGTATGGATCGGACCTCTATGCAGCATGGACTTGAAGCGAGAGTTCCTTTTGCTGATTATCGTGTCGTTGACTATGTATTTAATGTTCCGTGGAGCATCAAATCCAAAGATGGAATCCCGAAGAGTCTGCTTCGCACCTGTGCAGCAAAATATCTTCCGGATACAATTATGAACCGTCCAAAGAGTCCGTATCCGAAAACATATCATCCGGAATATGAACACGTCCTCGCCAGCCGTCTGCGGGAAGTAATCACAGATACCGCTTCTCCACTCCGCAGCTACCTGAACATTCCTGCTGTCCTGAAATTCCTGGATGAGCCAAAGGAATACGGAAAACCATGGTTCGGACAGCTCATGGCCGGTCCACAGATGATCGCGTACCTGCTTCAAGTCGACTACTGGATGCGGAAATACATGCTATAACGTCCGTCTTCCTATATTAATCAATATAAAAAGCAAGCAGTATCGGAAATATACGTGCTTGCTTTTTTCATATTCTCTATAATAATACCGGCTGAATCTGTTCATTCGCCAGTGCATATTCTACTGTCTCTGCAATCTTTGTCATATCCGCCACGCAGGAATTTGGTTTTTTCACTGCATCATCCTGACCAAATGGGACAAAATAGATATGTTTCATCACCATCAGTCGTCCAATGTTCTGTAAATTTATTCCAAGTGCATCATTTGTAGAAATTGCAATGATTACCGGACGTCCGTTTCGAAGATGTGACTTCGCAGCCATCAAAACAGGAGTATCCGTAATTCCATTTGCGAGTTTTGCTGCTGTATTTCCTGTACAGGGTGCAATCACTAACGCGTCAAATAATTTCTTCGGTCCAACCGGTTCCGCTCCCTGTATCGTATGAATTGCTTTTTTTCCTGTGATAGCTTCGATTTCCCGAACAAAGCCTTCCGCCTCTGCAAAACGCGTATCCAGTTCATAGGCATGCTGTGAAAAAATCGGCGTTATACCAGATACTTCATCCCGTAGAAGCTCTATCTGTTTTTTTATCTTGTCGAAGGTACAAAATGATCCGGTGATTGCAAATCCCAGATTACAGTCTGCTCGCATACCCTGGGCTCCTTTTTTTATTCTGAAGGAGTCTCCATGGCAAATTCATGCTCATAAATACCGGAAGCAATTACACGTCCTGCTTCCTTCGGATATAATTTCCCCGGAATTCCCAGATACAGCTCCGCCCGTATTCCGTGTGCCCTACAGTATTCAAAGTCTGTACCACCCGGACTTGATGCAATATCATAGATGAGAATCGTCTCTGAAAATTTCTGCAGATGTGCTGCATCCAACACCAGGGCAGGTATTGTATTAAATACATAGCTATACTTGTCATACGCATATCGTTCCCACTGCATAAGATTCAAGTATCCATACCCATGCTGTTCAAGTTCCGGTTTCAGTTCTTTTCGTCTCACTGCAACATCCACATTTGCTCCTGCGTATACAAGTGCATCCGCGATTGCCTTACCGCAATGTCCATATCCAAGAACCAGGCAATGACTCTCGAATAATACAGCATCTCTTCCTGCAATCGATAAAATCCCCTGTGCTGTCAATACCGCATTCTCTGTAACGAGCTTTTCCAATTTTAGATAGGCTTTACAGGTGATATTCTTTTCAGCCATCTTCTCCAGACATTTCTTTGACAAAATCCCATAATACAGGATATGACTGTCCGTTACATAACTGCAAAGTGCATCCTCCTCTGACTCAGACAGCTTCGGAGAGGTTATGATACATGCATCCGCAATCATTTCTTCCGGGTTCTCATACACATCATATCCAAGATTATAAAAATATCCGGCAACACTTTCCATCCGCGGATCGTGCCCAAAAATAATGATATCCTGCATAATCTGCCACATCCTCCTTACGATACTCTATTATATGCATATCAGTAAAAAAATGTATCAAACACAGTTTCAATATAATAAGAAAAATCCTTTTTGTCTACCGTTTCCGCTGTATATACCGGATATCCGGCAAGCAGTTCATCCCCCACATACACCTGTAACACACCAATCCTGTCACCTTTTTCAACCGGAGCTTTTACTTTATGCTCCAATTCAAAACGGGTTTGTACCTGCTCGTCATCGGCAAGCAGGATCGTCAGGCGTTCGAAACAGGTACATGAAACTGTTTGCTGTAATCCATTTTGTACAGAAACTTCATGAAGCGGATAATCCGCAAGCTTAATTTCTCTGAATTGAAACTTTGCATCCCCATAGGCAAGCAATGCTTTCGTATCTGCCCATTTATAATGTTTATTATGCGGCCACCCGCATGCAAGTAACGCCACAATAAAATGCTTTCCATTTACCGTCACTGCACAGACATAACAATATCCTGCATCACCGGTAAATCCTGTTTTCCCGGCTAACACACCATCCATCTTATCTAACAGGGCATTCTTATTGTATACCGTAAACTGCCGGGTGCCCGAGCAATCCGTAAATGTATAATTTCTGGTCTGGCAGATCTCTTGAAATTTTTCTTTTTGATTTGAAACAAACACGCAATACCTCATCAGTTTTGCCAGATCCCACGCAGTCGTACTGTGAATCCCCTGCGCATCTTCTGCATCCAGCCCATTCGGCGTAATAAAATATGTCGATGTAAGACCGATTTCTGCCGCCTTTGTATTCATCATATCTGCAAATTCTGAAACGCTCCCTCCCACCTGCTCTGCAACGGCACAGGCACTGTCATTGTGGCTTTCCAGCATCATCGAATACATAAGATCAGAAAGCCGGTATTGGTCTCCCGCACGTAATCCAAGTTTGACATCCGGCATTTTAGATGCATAACTGCTCACTGTCACAATATCGTCCGGATTTCCATATTCCAATGCCAGAATAAGTGTCATAATCTTCGTTGTGCTTGCCATCGGCAGAACTTCTGTCTGCGCCTTTCCATACAGCACACGCCCGGTATCCCCATCCATCAGCACCGCAGCTTTCGCATATAACAGTGGCTCATCTGCTGCATGCACCACGTCATGGCACCCAATGATTACAATAATCGCAACAAGCACATACACAATATATTTTTTCACACTTTTGTCTCCCAACAATAAAGTAGCTGCAACACATCCATACGCTGTTTCACTGTACAAGCGATGTAATATGCAGACATCTAATCCATTATATGGATATTTGTTTCCAGTTAGACTTTCTAATTGAAATCAGATACAAAATCCTGTAAAATAAAATAAGAATTTACGACAAAGGATGACGGATATGGCAACATTATTTACATCGGAATTAGAGGAAGGCATGGTCACTCTGACCGACACCTATTCCAATAGCGGGAAACTGATTGTTCCAAAAGATACAGTTCTCACCAGAAACATCATTCAGATGCTCGCTGGCAATGATGTTGTATTTGTCGACATCTCTGACACGATTGCTCCCGCCATAAAAGAACCGGAAAACGATCTTTCTTTTGCCTTAAATGAAGAGAAAATCAAAGAAAAACCACAATACAAAAAATTTGTTCACCGTTACGAAAAAAGCATTACGGAAATGGGAGACCATTTAAATGATATTGTATACAAAAATGCACCGATTGACGTTGACATGATGATCCAGAATACCATGACAACGATGAAAGCTTTAAATGATTCTCCATTAAGTATCTTCACCATGCTGTCCACGATGAAAAATTATGATGATTCCACCTTTAACCATTCTTTAAACGTGGCACTTATCTGCAATATTTTTTCGGACTGGCTCGGTCTGTCCGAAGAAGATAAAAAACTACTCACCGCCTGTGGCCTCTTCCACGATATCGGGAAATTGCTGATTCCGGATGCCATATTAAAAAAGCCGGGAAAATTAACCAAAGATGAGTTTGATATTATAAAAACACACCCGGTAAAGGGTTATCAGTTGTTAAAGAAAAATAACATGGATCCACATATTCAATATGCAGCCTTGATGCACCATGAAAAATGCGATGGTTCCGGATATCCGATTGGCTTAAGAGCGGAACAGATCGACTGGTGTGCACAGATTGTCACGATTGCGGATATTTATGAAGCCATGACCGCCAAACGTGTCTATCGCGGCCCGATCAGTCCTTTTAAAGTAATCAATATGTTTGAAGATGATGGGTTAAAAAAATACAACCCAAAATACCTGCTTACATTTCTTGAACACGTGGTAAACAGCTACATGAATTGTAAAGTACGTCTAAGCAACGGAGAAGAAGGTGACATTGTCTTTATCAACAAAGTACGCCTCTCCAAGCCAATGGTTAAAACAAAAAATAATTTTATTGATCTGTCCAAGCAGACAGATATCAATATTGACAGTATATTATAAAAGGGTATCTGTTTACAGATACCCTTTTTTCTAACTTTCTTTATACTTCTACTTTAATATTCACTTCGTCCATTGCTTCCTGCCGGAACTTCTCGATCTTGTCAGGAGTAATCGACGGAAGCTCGTCCATAGATGAAACGCCGAAGCATCTTAAGAAATCTTCCGTTGTACCAAATAAGATAGGGCGTCCAACGGCATCTAACCTTCCAACCTCAGTAATCAGATTGTACTCAACCAGACGATTGATTGCATGTACACACGACACGCCACGGATTGCCTCGATCTCCTGCCTTGTCACCGGCTGCTTATATGCGACGATAGAAAGCGTCTCCATCAACGAATCCGTCAGACTGTGTTTCTTCGGAATATTCACCAGAGTGGATAAAATATCATAATATTCATTTTTGGTACAAAGCTGATAAGCATTTTCCAGTTTCACAATCTTGATGCCACGATCTTCCTCTTCATACCTTACCATCATATCATCCAAGATCTTCTGCAAGGCCTTTCCATCCATCTGCAGCACATCCGCAAGATCTTTGAGTTCCACTGCAGCTCCCATGGAAAAAAGAATCGCCTCCATCGCTGCTTCTGTCTTTTTTACGCTTTCTTCCATCTGTGTATCTTCCTCTCACTTTCCATCACTCTATTCTACGCTTCCAGAGAATCAATAATGATATCACCAAACAGCTCATCCTGCCGGATTGTTATATCTCCCACCTTCATCAACTCTAAAATTGCCATAAATGTCACAATAATATTGATTTTCGTTGCCTGTATCTCTAACAAAGTCTTAAAATTAATTCCCTTCAACCCACGAATACTGGCCCGGATATCTTCCATCTTATCTTCAATCCGGACTTCATCCTTCTCGATTGTTCCAAATTTACTTCTCACAGGATCTACACGATCAACCGTACGCTTCATCACCTGTGAGAAAATCTCATTGAGTTTTGCCAGTGTAACATCACCGATTACATCTGCAGGATCAATCTCCTCTTTGTACTCCAATACTTCCTTTGGAATCGTTGCCGGTTTGTAGTAATTTTTTCCGGCATCCAGATTCATATCCTTTAACTCCAACGAGGCATATTTGTACATCTTGTATTCCAACAGACGGCGCACAAGCTCAGCACGCGGATCCTCCTCTTCTTCCTCTTCCTTTTCCTCGCGTGGCAGCAGCATCTTCGCTTTAATCGAAATCAATGTCGCTGCCATCACGAGAAACTCACTCATCACGTCCAGATTTTCCTCCTGCATCCGATTCACATAGTCCAGATACTGCTCGGTAATCTCAACGATTGGAATATCAAATATATTAAATTTATTCTTATCAATCAAATGCAGAAGAAGGTCTAACGGTCCCTCGAACTGATTGATCTTAAATTCTAATTTTTCGTCCATACTCGGTTATTTTATCATCTTTTAGATAATAATGCAAACCATTCCACCGTTGGAATCATTGACGATTTTCTCCATTGTATCCTGTAATTTCTGCTGACTTTCCTGCGTGATTTTATTTACTTTTGCTGACAATCCATCTTCCACAAGCTGCCGTACTGTCTTTCCAAATATATTGACATCCCAGATACCATCCCGTTTGTCTCCATCCTGATGAATGTAAGCAATCAGATCCTTTGCCTGTTCTTCCGAACCCACAATCGGTGCAATCTCTGTCGTGATATTCGCCTTAATCAGATGAATGGATGGTGCCTGTGCCGTAAGCTTCACGCCAAATTTATTACCAGACTTGATAATCTCCGGTTCACCCAAACGAATATCCGCTGCATCCGGTGTTACAGAACCATACCCGGTCTTAAAAGACTGCATCAGGGCGGTACTCACCTTTGCACATTGGGATTTTGTCGCTGACAGCGTCTTAATCGCTTTCATGAAATCATATTCATTCCGTATCGGTTCTCCCATGATTTCTGAAAGCATCGCATAATAATATTCCGGCTTTAAGACAAGGCGGATCCCGACAGAACCATCTGCCAGATTGAGCGTCTGCATCTCAATAGATTGCAGATACTCATCATTATCAAACACATAATTTGTCGCATCCTTCATCAGATACATCTGACTGAATATCTGATTTGTCTTTTCAACTACCTTCTGTTTGATCTCATCCTTCATATCAAGTGCTTCCACCCATTTTGGAATGTCAAATTTCACACATGTAACCGGGAAATCCAACAAAAGTGCTTCAAAAATATGTACCACATCTGTCTTCCTGAGCTGGTCACAATTGATCGGAAGCACAGTAACACCATATTCCTCTTCCATCTGTCTGGCAAGCTCCACCGTTTCCATACTTGCCGGTTTTCGACTGTTTAAGACAACGATAAATGGTTTTCCCAGCGACTTGAGTTCATTCATAGTCTGTGTTTCCGGTTGTATGTACGCACTTCGATTCAGTTCTGAAATCGTATCATCACAGGTAACCACGATTCCAACTGTTGAATGATCGTAAATAACCTTCTTTGTACCGATTTCCGCCGCCTTTGTAAATGGAATATCATAGTCAAACCATGGTGTTTTCACCAGACGTTCCTTTCCATCCTCCTCATGGCCTTCCGCCCCCTGTACCATATATCCGACACAATCAATCATGCGGCATTTAAAGTGAACACCATCCTCAAAAAACACCTCTACCGCTTCCTTGGGGATAAATTTTGGTTCTGTTGTCATAACAGTTTTTCCGGCTGCCGACTGAGGCAGCTCATCCATAGCACGCTTCCGGTTGTTCTCATCCGTAATCGCCGGAAGTACCATCAATTCCATAAACCGCTTAATAAAGGTTGATTTTCCTGTCCGCACCGGTCCAACCACCCCGATATAGATCTCGCCATTGGTTCGTGTTTCTATATCCTTATAAATATTCATCTAAGCACTGGCCTCCTATATTTTCCTGCCTATGTTCAATAACTCAATATAATATATGTATAGAAATGATTTTTATGACAACCAATACCATCGATCATGCCAGATAAACACATTATAAAAAAACTGCCGGGATTTCCCGACAGTTTGTTTTTTGCTTTTTATTTATTCCACGCAAGCCGTGTGGATTCAGATGTACGATTTCTCGTAAGCAGCATCTTCATTCCCTCTGCCGCGCTCAGATCTTCAAACAACACCCGATTCACAACAGACACAATCGGCATTTCCACGCCGTATTTCTGACTGAGCTTATAAGCAGCTTTTGCAGAATACACACCTTCCACAACCATCTGCACTTCGTCCATTGCTTCCTTATAGGTCTTTCCCTGTCCCATCAGATATCCTGCCTTCCGGTTCCGGCTATGTTTGGACTCACAGGTCACGATCAGATCTCCGATTCCGGAAAGTCCCGCAAATGTCTCAAGTTGTCCTCCCATCGCTGTACCAAGACGGATAATCTCCGCGATACCACGTGTGATGATCGCCGCCTTTGCGTTATCACCACAACCAAGTCCATCACCAACACCTGCCGCGAGTGCAATGACATTTTTCAGGGAACCACCAAGCTCGATTCCAATCACATCCGGGCTTGCATACACACGGAAATAATCGTTCATGAATGCATCCTGAATCATCAGTGCTGTTTCTTCCTTCTCTGCACCGGCAACCACAGTCGTCGGCATACGTTTTCCGACCTCCTCTGCGTGGCTTGGTCCGGATAAAACACCAACCTTGCAGTTTGGAATCTCATCATGGATTACTTCCGTCAATGTCATAAGTGTCTCTTCCTCGATACCTTTTGACACATTGACAATCGTCTGTGCATCTGTTATGTATGGTGCAATCCGCTTCGCCGTGCTTCTGACAAACGGCGATGGAACTACCATAACAAGAAGTTCTGCATCCTTACATACTTCTTTTTCATCTGTTGTAAAATGAACAGAATCCGGGAGTTTGACGCCCGGAAGTTTTGTCAGATGCTCCCGCTTCGAATCTAACATCTCAATTTCCTTTGCATCCACAGACCAGACCGTAACATCATGTCCATTGTCTGATAATAATACCGTCAACGCTGTACCCCAGCTTCCGGCACCTAATATACCAATCTTCATTTTGTTTACCCCCTGTCTGATAGGCATTCATGTCTATCTCTTATCTACGCTGTTTTCTTTGCGCCTAATTTATTTTCCTCATGATGCAGTAACCGTACAATATTTGCATGGTGCCGCACGATTGCCATTCCGCATATCACGGCTACCACAATCACACTCTCCACCATCGCATGATACGATGCTGCATTTGCCAGATCAAAGCTGTATTTCCCATGAAATGCAAAAATCGCATACTCGATACAGAACATTGTCACAATCGTAATTGAACCAAGGGAAACATATCTGGTGATTGCCACAATCACAATAAACGCAATCAGACAACTGATAATGATTACAGGATCTAAAAAACCAACGATAATACCCGCCGTCGTTGCAATACCCTTTCCTCCCTTGAAATGCAGATAACAAGGGAAATTATGTCCAAGCACGGTACCAAGTCCGGCATATGCAAGATACAGATACACCTCGTTTGGATACAGATGTCCAATCACAATATGGACAATCGCACTGATAATGATCGCCTTGAACAGATCACCGATAAATACAATCAGTCCGGCTTTCTTTCCGAGTACCCGGAGGGCATTTGTTGTTCCGGCGTTACCACTTCCATGCTCTCTGATATCAATGCCTTTCATTCTTCCATAGATATAGGATGTCTGAAGCAGTCCAAATGCATAGCCTGCCGCCAGACAGATCACTCTCGCTAGTATCATGATTATTTTTCTTTCCTCTCCCGTATAATAAATTTTAACGGCGTTCCCTTAAAGCCAAATGCGTCGCGTATTTTATTCTCAATATATCTCGTATAAGAAAAATGCATCAATTCTTTATCGTTCACAAAGATAACAAACGTCGGCGGCTTCACAGAAACCTGTGTAATATAGTAAAGCCTCAGCCGTTTTCCCTTATCGGAAGGTGGCTGATTCAAAGCAACTGCCTCTGCCATGATTTCATTTAATACACCCGTTGCCACACGAAGTGAATGATTCTCAATAACCATATCAATCGTCTCAAAAAGCTTCGGCAGACGCTGTCCGGTCTCTGCAGAAATAAACAGTAACTCTGCATACGGCATATAGGAAAGCTTCTCACGAACATCCTCCGTGAACTTCTTCATCGTCTTGTCGTTCTTCTCGATTGCATCCCATTTATTCACGGCAATAATCATACCCTTACCGCGCTCATGAGCAATACCTGCAATCTTTGTATCCTGATCCGTAATTCCCTCTGTCGCATCAATGACGAGCACCGCTACATTGCATCGCTCCACCGCTGACACCGTACGGATGATGCTGTACCGCTCAATCTCTTCCTTGATCTTATTCTTTCTGCGAAGTCCTGCCGTATCAATAAAGACATACTCCGTGCCGTTTCGCTTGATTGTTGTGTCGATTGCATCACGCGTTGTACCTGCAATATTTGATACAATTACACGATCCTCGCCAAGCAGCTTGTTGATAATGGATGATTTACCGACGTTCGGTTTTCCGATGATTGCGATACGCGGCCGCTCATCCTCCTCTTCCTTCAACGCATTCTCGCCGAAATGCTTGACTACTTCGTCCAGCATATCACCAAGTCCAAGCTGAGATGCCGCAGAGATTGGCTGTGGATCACCCAGTCCCAGATTATAAAACTCATATACATCCGGCATAAACTTCTCGAAGCTGTCCACCTTATTTACGACAAGCACAATCGGTTTTTTCGAACGGCGGAGCATATCTGCAACCTTTCCGTCCGCATCAACAAGACCCTGACGGACATCTGTCACAAACATAATCACATCTGCGGTCTCAATCGCAATCTCCGCCTGTTCCCGCATACTCTTCAATATAATATCGCTGGATTCCGGCTCGATACCTCCCGTATCCACGATTGTAAAATTATAGTTTAACCATGTCACATCGGCATAGATTCGATCCCTTGTAACACCTGGTGTATCCTGTACGATTGAAATACGATCACCCGCCAGCGTATTAAACAATGTTGATTTACCGACATTAGGTCTGCCGACAATGGCAACAACCGGTCTACTCATGTTCGTTCTCCATTTCTATCATTCTGTTAAATAATCCCACACCGCTTGATTGTACAATAATCACCGGTACTTGTAAAGCACTTTGCAATTCCTCGACTGTCATATCATCGAGAAAGATTGGCTCATCCGCCTTTACGACCTGACTCGGAAGAAATAATGCCTCTCCAAGTTCTCTGCCCTGTAACTGTTTCACAATATCCTGTCCGGTCAAAAGCCCGGTTACAGTAATCTTCTCGCCAAAAAATTCATTCCGGATTGGAAATACCTGCAGATCAAGTCCCGGCGCTGCCTGCTTGTATATCTGTGCCGCCTGACAGACATAATCATAGGCAATCAATCCGGTTACCGTTGAAACCTTCCGTTTACCATCCCACGGCTTTCCGCCATGGTCTTCAAGATAGATGTCAACCGCATCCTGCGCCTCTGTCAGGAAAAGCCGCGTCATGCCAACGCCATTTTCCAACTGAATATAGCCATCGTAGCGGTCTTCTCCCGGCATATCGTAACCTGCAGTAATATACCACTCATCACTTGCATGCACAAAATGCTCGCCGAACTTTTCCATTGCCTGCTGTTGGAAGCCCTCGATGATGGAGATTACCTCTCTGGCGTCCTCTTTCGTGAAGCTCTCCAGCTTACAGAGTCCATCCCGGTACTTGGACAGTCCAACCGGAACAATCGACAGACTCTCGATTGTCGGCGCATAAGCAAGCAGATCCCCGATCGTCCGGCGCAGTTCATCGCCATCATTTAAGCCCTTGCAGAGCACAACCTGCGCATTCATCGGAATATCTGCATCATAGAGCATCTGAATATAGTCCATAACCTTTCCGGCAAACCGATTGTGCAGCATCTGACACCTTAGTTCCGGATTCGTTGTATGCACAGAAATGTTGATAGGTGCCAGTTTATAATCAATAATCCGTTGTATATCCTTCTCCTTCATGTTCGTGAGTGTCACGTAATTACCCTGCAGGAAGGACAGTCTCGTATCGTCATCCTTGAAATAAATTGTCTCCCGCATACCCGGCGGATTCTGGTCGATAAAACAGAATACACACTTATTAAAGCAGCTTCTATATTCGTCCATCAGTGACTCGCCGAACTCCATGCCAAGATCCTCGTCGTAATCCTTCTCAACCTCTAACAGCCACTCCTCGCCGTCTGCCTTCTCAATCAGCACTTCAAGGTATTCGTCATTCACGATAAAGTCATAGTCAAATATATCTTCAATTTCTTTGTCATTGATAGCAAGCAGAAAATCGCCTTCCTCGATTCCGAGTTCCTCTGCAATTCCTCCCTCATCAATCTTCGTTATTTTATGTCGTTTCATGTCTATATCCTAAATTTATGAATTGCTTTCTTCCTTATATTATATATATTACCTGTCACCACACATCAGCGTGCTGCATTATCTTCTATCACACAGCATAATCACGCCTCCCAGATTACCGCGCTTACCACCGGATGCCCGATGGGAGAATAACAATTCCGGATTGCAGCAGGTACAGATATCCGGCATCGCTATATGCTCCGGCAGTACACCAGCATCCGTAAAATTATAATAGCACGCCTGATGTAAATCAAGCTGGTATTTGCCATTTCCTTTGTCTTCTAACAGTATCTTCCGTTGTTCCTCTGTATATACCCCGCATGCATCTGCCACATCTTTGCTTACCTCGTAGCATGCCTTACAGATCGATGGGCCGATCGCACAGACGATATCCTCCGGCTTCGAACCATAGCGTTCCTGCATCTTACGGACAACAACCATACCGATACGTCCAACCGTACCGCGCCAGCCGGAATGCGCTGTTGCGATCACACGCTGCACCGGATCGTATAAGAATAACGGAACACAGTCCGCATAGAACGTCATAAGCGGAATTCCTGCCTCCTGCGTGATGAGTCCGTCAATCTCCGCGAAATCACGTTCCCGCATGATACCCTTTCCACAGTCTTCCTTCGTCACAATCCGAAGATTCGTTTTATGCACCTGATCTGAAAACACGAGCTTCGTATAATCATAACCACATGCCTGTGCAAACCGTCTGTGATTCTCCATCACCGATGATTCTTCATCGCCTCGGGTGAAGCTTAGATTCATGCTTCCGAGATACCCCTTACTCACACCTCCAAGCCGTGTAGAAAACCCGACAACAATCTCCGGATATGCATCAAATATTTTATACCGAAGTACCGGAACCGGCACCGGCACTCCTTCTATCTCCGCATTCTCAAAGTACGTTGTGCGTTTCCGTAAGAAATTCAGATTCTCTTCTGTCCGCTCCACAAATGCTTCCGGATTTAATTTCAGATTAAACTGTACTGGTTTCATTTCCCTGTTCCTGTCTCTTCCTGATTATTCTTATTGATTCCTGTTTCACTCTGTCTTTTTTTATCTTTCCTACGCTTACCTTGTCATCACAAAGTCAAACGCATTCTCAATATGTGTGATCGTATCCCCGTTGATTCCGATTACATCAAAACGGATTGGTGTGTTGTCGATACTGATTTTTTTCTGGTTCAGATAATAAAGTGCTGTCCTTGATATCTGCCGTATCTTCGTTCCTGTGACTGCCTCTAATGCATCACCGCTTCTGCCATCTACCCGGTATTTTACCTCAACGAACACGATACACGCGCCATCCCGCGCAACCAGATCAATTTCTCCCTGCCATACCCGGTAGTTTTTCTCAATAATAAAATACCCTTTCTTTTTCAGATATTCCGCAGCAAGTGTCTCCTTTTCCGTGCCAACCTGCCTTTTATTATACGATTGTTTCTCCATAGTTATCCCCCTGCTTGAACTATTTTCCAAGCTTTGCGCGCAGTTTATCCATCCGGTCAACATACACTAAGATCTCCGCAACAACACCGTAAAGTTCCGGCGGAATACATTCCCCGATGTCAAGATTCAACAACGTATTCGTAAGATCCGTATCCTTATAAAGCGGCACGTCACTCTTCTTCGCCGTGTCAATGATACGCTCCGCGATCACGCCTTTTCCGGATGCAACAACCTGCGGCGCCTCATTTCCCGGCTCATAGACTAAGGCAACTGCCTTTTTCTTCTCTTCTTTTTTCTTTGTATCCACATTGAAATTCTGTGCCATACGTCTATCCCTCTGCTTTATCCAAACTACTTATATCACGCACCTCCGTGTGTCGCTATCAGCAATCTGCACATACATACATTATACCTAACCATTACGTCCGCACATCGAACGAGTACCGCTTCACACGCTTCTCTATATCGTCACCAAACATTTCTTTTACCACGGCATTTTTCTCTGTCTCCGGATGCAACGTTGGCTCCCGCATGATTACTTCATTCGTAAGAGAATATCCATTCTCCGCGATTGCCTGTTCGAGCTGTGTCATATGCGCATCGATAATCTTCGCACTTTCTTCGTCTTCCACATAAAACTTCGTGTGCACCATCGTCCCGCGCAAAGACACATGCACATCCGTCGGTCCCAAATATTCCATATCCAGATGCAGCAGGGCACTAACATCTTCCTTTTTCTCCTGCATCCTTTTTTTGTTCATATAGACGAACAGATCTGCATTTCCATCTCTGCCCTCCATCCGCACCGGAATCTGCGCATACGGGAACAGATTACTTAAGTTCTGCAGGAAATCAATCCGCTCCTGCATGCCCTTCGCAGTTTCGGACAAGTGTTCTCCGGATGAACCTGTATGCCCGCTCATCTGCTGCATCAGACGCTCCATCTTCTCATAGATTCCCTTATACAGATCAGAAACCTCCTGTGGGTACTGCATCTTTTCCGGGTTCAGCGTGAACTTCTCCTTCACGGCTGCTTCTAACAACTCCTTCATGCCATCCGACATGAAAAACGCTTTCATTGTCTCGGCATCAATCATCGATTTATCGGCGGCACCTGCGACAAGTGCCTGCAGATGGTTTACAAGCTGCATCGTTGTATCTGACTGCGTATACAGTGTCTGTATCGTCTGTGCATCGAAATGCATATCCTGTAACTGCTTCGTAAGATCCGTAAGCTGTTCCCCTGTCATCCCGAACTTCTCCGCAAATGCAGATACCTGCTCCGCAGACAACGCCAGTGGATTATCTGTCATATCCGTAACTTGCAGTTCCATACCCGCATTTATCTGTCCCTGCGCAAACATGGCATCACCTGTCGTCTGCTCTAATTCCTGTAACATCGCATCTGCATTTAACACCGGAAGATCCTGTGCATCTGATAACACCTGCAGCATCTCCCGCATACCGTCCGGCTCGGACATATACGCGGTGATTTCTTCTGTCATCCCGGACAACGCCTGCATCATCGCATGCTGGTTTGTCTGATACTGTTCAAATCCTGCTATTGTCTGCTCTGTCACCGGAAGCTGCATCTTGTTCATGGATACCAACGTCTGTATCGATGCATCCGGATATTTATACGCCTGTTGTAATACCTTCTGCATACTGGCACGATCAACCGGCATATTTTCATTTAAGAGTGTCTCGGCAATCTGATAATTCTTATCGGATGGAGATAGCTGGTTTTTTTCTAATAAATCAAAGATTGTCTGATTCTTCATTGCCTGCAGATCCGATACGAGAGGTTGGATCATAACGGTGTTCCCTGAATTTTCCTTCACAAGAAAAGCAATCGTATCACCCATGTTCAGATTTACCGTCTCCGACATCCGAGCCTGCAACATCAGATTTCCTTCCATCTGGATCGTCACCTGCGAGCCATTCACATCAACGATCTGCCCGGTAAAGGTCTGTCCCTGTTCTGCCTGTGCCAATGCCACGTTACCGGATGCCACCTGCGTGTCATTATTCACCACAGTTTCCGGTCTGGTACCTGTTACATTTCCGGTCTGGTAACGATTAAATTGAAGATTTCCACTATCTATATTCATACATAACCCTTAATATACGTTCTTCTGTGAATCTCACATGGACCAAGCTTGTCAAGTCCTGCATAATGCTTCGCACTTCCATAGCCCACATTACTTGCAAAATCATAACCCGGATAGACCTTATCATATTCAACCATCATACGGTCTCTTGTTACCTTTGCTACAATACTTGCCGCTGCAATACTTGCAGATAACGTGTCCCCCTTAATGATTGGCACCTGTTTTATATCAACCATCGGAATCTTCACGGCATCATTTAACAACAAATCCGGTTTTACCTGCAGATTCGCGATTGCCATGCGCATCGCCTCATAGGTTGCCTGTAGGATATTAATCTCATCAATTCGTTTCTCAGAGACAACTCCAATTCCATAAGCAACTGCTTTTTCCCGTATAATATCGTACAGAATTTCCCGTTTTTTTCTTGGCACTTGTTTGGAATCATTCAGATGCAATATCATTTCATCCTCCGGCAGAATCACAGCACATGCCACAACCGGACCTGCAAGCGGTCCTCTGCCGACTTCGTCTATCCCACATATATATCGGCTTCCCATAGCATGATACTTATGCTCAAACACAAGCATTTTCTCAGAGCGTTCATATTCTGCCTCAAGCTGAGACAACTTCTTCCTTGTCTGCTCCACAAGTGCCTGCACACCACTTCTCTCATCGACAGCATAAGTATGTATAAACTGTTGTAACATCGGCTCATCATCCGGATTTAATGCCTGATATGCTGCTTTTATCTCCTGTATCTTCACTTTTTCTCCCATCATTTTTTCTCTTTCCTTTTCGTTCTGTGTTTTTGTTTTCTCAGCCATCTGATTCTGTTATGATTACACAAAATGCAAAATAAGGACTGTGTAGAAAACACAGTCCTATATTATTATTTTATGAATCCAAAGCTCTTGAACGGATAAATCCTCAATACAGCCTTTCCGATAATATCGTCCCTCTTGACATTACCCACGTCTGCCCATCGACTGTCACGACTATTATTCCGGTTATCTCCCAGCACAAAATATTCGTCAGAGCCAAGATACACCTCAGATCCGGCACGTCCATTATTCAGCATTGCTTCTTTACCATAATTTTCATTGAGTAACTTTTCATTCACGAAAATATTTCCATTCTCATCAATCCGAACAGTCTCTCCCGGAAGACCAATCACACGTTTTACATAAGTGGTATTCTCATCATATTTGAAGATTACAATATCAAAGCGCCTTGGATCTCCGAATGTATAGGATAATTTATCCACCCACAAATTATCACCATCCTCCAACGTTGGATTCATAGATGAACCATCTACCTTGGAACGGCAGCCTACAAAATTCAGGATAAAATAACAAATCAAAACTACAATTCCAATATAAATAATCAGACTCAGCAGTTCTTTGACTATGTTAACTTCTTCCGGTTTCTGTGACTTTTTCTTCTTGCTTTTTCTCTTCTTTTTCTTTTTCAGGATTGGATTTCCCTCTTCATCGTATGCTTCAATCTCCGTAGCTTCCTCTTCTGCCTTTTTCTCGATATCCTCCGGTGTCTCTGCAAGCGCCTTTTCATTCTCAGACGTTTTCGTCTCCTCCACGACAGAATCCGTAAGCTCCGTCTCTACAGCATCCGCATTCTTTTTCTTCTTCATCATCTATAAACTCCCTATTCCGGTATCTCCTCCAGCGTCATACGCCCCAGTCTGCCACTTCGAAAATCATCAAATAGAATCGCTGCAGCCTTATCAAGATCCGGTTCATTTCCTTTTAATAAGCACAATCTTGCAATTGCAATCTGCTTTAGTATCTCAAAATTCTCAGAATTTTGTACATCAATATCTATATTATACCTGTCTGTGAGTGCATTACAATAATTTATTTTTAAAAATTCTATGAATTTTAAAGCAAGTTCACTTTTTGTCAGGATCTCGTCATTGATTGACCCAATGTATGCAAGGCGGAGACCAACCTCCTGATCATCAAATTTGGGCCATAAAATTCCCGGTGTATCAAGAAGTTCCACATCTTTTCCGATTCGAATCCACTGTTTTCCCTTCGTAACACCCGGCTTATTCCCAACCTTCGTACAAGATTTCTTCGCATAAGAATTGATAAATGTAGATTTGCCGACATTTGGGATACCAACAATCATCGCCCGAATCGGACGGTTAATAATGCCACGTTTTCGATCACGTGCAATTTTCTCCTTACACGCTTCCCGAATCGTATCCGATACCGGTTTCATGCCGGAATTTTTTCTGGAATCCATACTCAGCACGAAAAATCCTTTTGATTTAAAATACGCTTCCCATTTTGCCGTTTTTCGTGCATCCGCCATATCCGCCTTATTCAGGATAACCATACGTGACTTGTTCGCAGCCAGATTATCAATATCCGGATTTTTGCTGGATAACGGTGTCCTTGCATCCAGTAATTCTATCACGATATCTATCAACTTTATATCTTCCTGCATCATCCGCTTTGCTTTCGTCATATGTCCCGGATACCATTGAATATTCATCGCTTATTTTACCTTTCCTTTATCGCTGCTCGGAAGAAGGATCCGTACAACCTTCCCCGTTATCTCTGTCTTTGCTATATTTCCAACATTCGTATATCGACTGTCCTCGCTGTTATTTACATTGTCTCCCATTACGAAATACTCATTGTCTCCTAATGTAACCGGCTCTTCCGCCACACCACTGATCTGAATTGTCATTCCAAAAGGAGCATCACTCTGACGTTCACCATTAATGTAGATTTCTCCATTCAAAATCTGAACCGTCTCTCCCGGTAGGCCAATCACCCGTTTGATATCAAAATACCCATCCTCATTTACGCGAGAATATGCGATTACATCATATCGTTTCACATCCGAGAAATTGTATATCATCTTATTTATAAGAACGACCTGCGAATCCGAAAAAGTTGGATTCATAGACGGCCCAACAACGGTTACAGTCTGAAAGCAAAATGTAACAAAAGCATATCCAAATATGATAGCAACAAAAATCAACAAAATCCAACGGCTAAAGCCCCGAAAAAAATGCTTTACCTTAGAATTTCTCTTTGATGCATGTCTGGATAAATTATGTTTATCATAATAACTTTTTTGTCCTCTATGTTTCAATACAATCCTCCATAATGATGCTTTTTCTCATAATAGGAAACCCCCAGATTAAAATGAATCTGGGGGCAAGTTTCCATTGTCTCTGCAAGTATTACTTTACAAGTTCCTTAACCTTAGCCTTCTTACCAACACGATCACGTAAGTAGTTAAGTTTTGCACGTCTTACTTTACCTCTACGAATAACCTCGATCTTCTCGATCGTTGGGCTATGCAGCGGCCATGTCTTCTCAACGCCAACGCCATTTGAATTCTTACGAACTGTGAATGTCTCACGGTTGCTTCCACCCTGTCTCTTCAGTACAGTACCTTCAAATGCCTGAACTCTTTCTCTGTTACCCTCTTTAATCTTAGCGTATACCTTAATAGTATCACCAACGTTAAAGTCTGTAACCTCCTGCTTCAACTGTGCTGTCTCAATGTTCTTAATGATTTCGTTTGCACTTAATGCCATTTGTGTGACCTCCTAAATAATTTAGACGTTCTTAATGCTCATTGCACCAGAGGACCATCCCTTTTTCACAACCACATAACTATATCATAGGATAATTGTTCGCGCAAGCTATATTTTCATTTTTTTATAAAAAAATGTGCGCAACGACTCAAATCCCAGTTCTTTTGCATGTAAAATCTGTTCTGTACTACCGATAAACAAGATCCCATCATCCGCAAGCGAACTATAGAAATTCTCATACACCTGATCTTTCGCTTCATCTGTAAAATAAATCACTACATTCCGGCAGACGATCATATGAATATGCTGGAAATACCGGTCTTTGAGCAGATTATGTTTCTTAAATTCCACACATTTCTTAATCTCCGGACTGATTGCATAATGCGTATCATCTACTTTCTTGAAATGCTTATCCAGATACTTCTTCGGCAGATCAGACAGGCTCTTCGCCGGATAGACGCCTTCTTTTGCAAAGGCAAGCACATCTTCATCCAGATCTGTTGCGATAATCCGAATCTTCGACAACGGCACATACTCTGACAAAATCATTGCTATCGTATATGGTTCATCACCTGTCGAACATGCAGCACTCCAGATTGTGAGCATATCTCCATATTTTTTTCGCAAATACGGAATAATATCCTGTTCAAAATTCATCCATTGCTGTGGATTCCGATAAAACTGAGACACATTAATCGTCAGATAACTAACAAAGGTACGAAGTAGACCTTCGTCCTGCTTCATACCTTTGTAAAAGTTCTCAAATCCGTCAAACCCTTTACGGGCAATTAGAGATTCTATTCTTCTTTTCATCTGGCGTTCTTTATAAAGGTCTAAGTCAATATCGATCAATGCATATACATCCCGCTTAAACTCTTCATATTGATATGCCATGCTTACTCCTCTTCAGAAGCCTCCTGTGCATCATCTAAGGCACGAATGCTCAGGCTGATCTTCTTCTCAGCAGCCTTGAAATCTACAACCTTAGCTGTAATCTCCTGACCTACCTTCAAAACATCTTCCGGCTTCTCTACACGTTCCTTAGAAATCTGAGAAACATGAAGGAGTCCATCTACACCCGGCTCAAGCTCTACAAATGCACCAAAGCTTGCAAAACGTACAACCTTACCTGTTACAACATTACCGATTGCATATTTTTCAGCAGCCTTTGCCCAAGGATTCTCATCCTCGAACTTCATGCTGAGGGCAATCTTCTCACCGTTGATATCCTTGATGAACGTCTTAACAACATCACCAACCTTAACAACGCTGCTTGGATCATTGACTCTGCCCCATGACATCTCAGAGATGTGAAGGAGTCCGTCTGCTCCGCCAAGATCGATAAATGCACCAAAAGAAGTTACGTTCTTAACTGTTCCTTCTACTACATCGCCAACCTTGATATTCTCAAATAACTTCTTAGCAAGCTCTGCCTTCTTTGCAACAAGGAGCTGCTTTCTGTTACCGATTACTCTACGCTTCTTAGGATTGAACTCTGTCAATACGAATTCAACATCCTGATCCTGATACTTTGTAAGATCCTTCTCAAATGTATCAGATACAAGGCTTGCAGGAATGAATACCTTACACTCATTTACAACGACATTCAAACCACCGTCAACAACCTGTGTTACCTTACCTGTAAGAACTTCACCGTTGTTGTATGCTTCCTCTAACTTGTCATAAGACTCATCTGCAGCAACTCTCTTGTATGAGAGGAGAACCTGTCCCTCGCCATCGTTTGTCTTAATAACCTTTACCTTGATTGGATCACCAACATTAACAACTGTTGTGAGATCTAAGTTTGGAGTACTAGAGTACTCATTTCTGGTAACGATACCGTCAGCCTTGTACTGGATATCTACGATGATTTCCTCCGGCTTAACAGCAATAACCTTTCCTTCAACTACGCTTCCAACCCGAATCTTGTTACCATTCTCTTCGGACTGCTTTAACAATTCTTCAAAACTTAATTCTGACATACTGTCATGAACCTCCTTAATAATATAATTTGGGGTAGATGCCCCAGCTGTAATACCTACCCTCTTAGCGGATTCAATAACAGTTAAATCCAAGTCAACGAGTGTCTGAATATAGTAAGTATTTTCGCATTCTCTGCGACAGATCTCATACAGTTTCTGTGTATTCGAACTGCTCTTACCACCAATCACTATCATGGTATCAACATCAGCTGCAAGTGTTCTTGCTTCTCTCTGTCGTTCCTCGGTAGCATTACATATGGTATTATAAACAATGACATTATATCCTTTATTTCTAAAAAATTCAACTATATCTTTAAATTTTACGTCATTAAATGTCGTTTGTGCGACAATATACAAGTTTTTATCAAGAAAAACCAGTTTTTCCTGTGCCTGTTCCACAGAATTTACAATAATTGGTTCCCTTACACACCAGCCACGGATTCCCTGTACTTCCGGATGATTTTCATCTCCGACAATCACCACAGTATGCCCCTGTTCTGTTTCCTCTCGTACAATCCGATGAATTTTTTTGACAAACGGACATGTAGCATCCACAATCTCAAATCCCAGTTTTTCCAAAGTCTGATAGACTGCTTCACCAACTCCATGGGAACGAATTATGATTTCTTTTGTCGTATTGTCAAAATCTGTATTATCCTGCATAGCCAGAATATCCGACTCTGATAAGACATGTACCCCTTTTTGTTCCAGATCACGCACAACCTCTTCGTTGTGTATAATCGGTCCATAGGTGTACACTTTTTTTGTTTCGGCATCCTGGTCATAGACGAGATTTACCGCCCGCTTTACACCAAAACAAAATCCTGCCGATTTTGCGACTCTGATTTCTCTCATCTCTGCAAATCTCCTACGATTCCGGTATTTTCGAACAGATCACATCAACTACCTCATCAATCGTGAGATCCGATGAATCCAGATAATATGCATCCTCCGCCTGGGAAAGCGGTGCAATCTCCCGGTGCATATCCTGATAATCTCTGGCTTCAATATCCTTTTTGATTTCTTCAAGATCTGCCGGCATATTTTTTTCTACCAACTCTTTATATCGTCTGCCAGCTCTGGTATCTACAGATGCCGTCAGATAAATCTTCAGTTCTGCATTCGGAAGTACAAATGTTCCAATATCTCTTCCATCCATGACAACATCCTGCGTTGCAGCAAGATTTCTTTGCAGGGAAAGCAATTTATCTCTTACTTCTTGCTTGGTTGCAACTTTTGAAGCCATATTTCCTACCGCTTCCTGCCGGATTTCCTTTGATACATTCTTCCCGTTCAAATATACCTGCTGTTCTGCATTTTCATATTTGATTTCTACCTGAATCGCAGCAAGTGCCGTCAGAACCGCAGATGCATTTTCTGCATCTACGCCTTCATTCATAAAATAAAGTCCAATTGCCCGGTACATCGCTCCGGTATCAACGTAGATATAACCTTTTTCCTTTGCAACACGACGTGCAATCGTGCTTTTTCCGGCGCCTGCCGGTCCATCAATTGCAATATTCATATTCTTTTATTCCTCCAGTCAGTATTTATATTTTAAATTCCTGCTTATATATAATGAAGTACGCTGATACGCACGTAGCTCATCACGCTGTCGCGTGGTGACACATAATATATCACTGCGTAAGCAGGACTGTGGCTGCTGTCGACCACGCAATCTGCAGGTTAAAACCTCCGGTCAAGGCATCCACATCGAGTACTTCTCCGATAAAGTAAAGTCCCGGAATCCTCTTTGCCTCCATTGTCTTCGGGTTGATTTCCTTCACGCTTACGCCACCCTTGGTGATGATAGCTTCCTCGTAACCTCGTGTGCCAACCACATGCAGCGTAAGCTTCTTCAGGCAGGCAGTGAGCCGCTCACGTTCTTCCTTCGTCACAGCATTCACCTGCTTAAACGGATCAATCTGTGCAAGTTCTATCATGACCGGAATCAACTTTTTCGGCAGCAGATCATCCAGTGCATTCCGCACCTGCTTGTTCTTCGCCGCATCAAAATCCCGCAGAATGCGAGCATCAAGCTGTTCCATGGTAAGTGCCGGTTTCAAGTCAATCTCGACCCAGATCGGTTCACCCTTTGCCTTTGCTGTATATGCCGATGCTGAAAGCACAAGCGGACCGCTGATACCAAAATGTGTAAACAGCATTTCGCCCTGCTCCTGATATAACAGCCTATCTTTGTTTTTCTTCTTCGTATAGCAAGACAATGTAACATTCCTAAGTGAAAGTCCCATCAACTCCCGGCAGAAGTCCTCCTCGATTTCAAATGGCACAAGCGACGGCAGACATTCTGTTACCTGAAGTCCAAGATCTCTGGCAAACTTCAGACCGTCTCCGGTCGAACCGGTTCGCTCATAGGAAAGCCCACCGGTTGCCACGATCACCGCATCAAAATATTCCTGCTTTTGCAGTCCCTTCTCGTCCTTCACGCAAATACCTGCCACACGCATCTGATCCTGCATCTGACCGTCTGCCGATTCCGTCAGGATCTTCGTTACCGTATGGTGAAGACATACTGTTACCTTACGCTTGTTTAACGCCTGCTCGAGTGTTTTTATCACATCCGAAGAATGATCCGATGCAGGGAAAACTCGGTTTCCGCGTTCCGTCTTTAATTCCAGTCCGTTTTGTTCAAAAAAATGCATCACATCCTGTGCGTTGCACTGATAAAAAGCACTGTACAAAAACTTTGGATTTGTCACCACATGTTTCATCAGATCTTCCACTTCACAATTGTTCGTCAGATTGCATCTGCCTTTTCCTGTGATGAAAAGTTTTTTGCCAAGTTTTTCATTTTTTTCATATATTGTCACGGAGTGCCCTGCCTGTGCAAGCATAACTGCTGCATACATACCGGCAGCTCCTCCACCTATGATAGCTGCTCGCATTATCTCTCAAACCTCTTCAAATCCGACTTTTTCATGATAATCAGCAACGGCTCGTCCGCCTTTAATGGCGTATCCGGATCCATAGCGATATTGAATTCATCATTCTGGATCACAGCGACAACATTGATTTTATATTCTTTTCTAAGATTCAGTTCCCGCAGATTCTTACCAACCCACTCCGCACGTGGAAGAATCTCCACAAGGCTCGTGCTGTCCGACAGGTCAAAATAATCGACAAGATGTTCTGAGATCAGTTTGTGCGACAGACGGATTCCGGATTCTTTCTCCGGAAAAACAACCTGGTCTGCGCCAACCCGCTTCAGGATTTTCTCCATCATCTCATCCTTTGCCTTTGCAATTACCTTTGGCACGCCAAGTTCCTTTGCAGACATCACGCACATGATGCTGGAATCTAAGCTGTCAGCCATCGCCACAACTACCGCATCCATGTTCGAGATACCTGCCTCTCTTAGTGCATCCATATCACAGACATCCAGACTCATGGCACAAGTCACACTGTCCGCAATCTCATTTACAATCTCTGGATTTCCATCAATTACAAGCACATCCGCGCCGTTTTTATACAATTCTGTTGCAATGCTTTTCCCATACCGTCCAAGACCGATAACCGCGATCGATTTACTCATATATTTTATTCCTCCTACCCTACAATAATTTCCGCATCCGCATATTTTACAGAGTTGTGGTTTGTCGCACGCTGTCCGAAGAACATGAACATCGTGATTGGTCCCACTCTGCCAAGATACATACATAATATGATAATCACTTTTCCAATCACATTCAGCCCCGGAGTCACGTCCCGTGACAACCCGACTGTTGCGATTGCACTTGTCACTTCGAAGACACCATCCGACAGGGAAAGTGGATTTGTCGCCAGAAGCAGAACAGAAAACAAAATCAATGTGCCAAAACCGATAACTGTCACAGCCAGCGACCGACGGACGATAGATATCGGGATTGTTTTTTTAAATGCGACCGTCTCTTTGCGTCCCTGTACTACAGCCAAAACTGCAAACACAAGTGTCGCAGCCGTCATCGTCTTGATGCCACCGGCAGTTCCGACCGGCGAACCACCAACAAACATGATTACACAACTCACAAGTACCGTCGGCTCTGTCAATCCTTTCTGGTTGATTGATGCAAATCCAGCTGTTCGGAGTGTCACAGACTGAAAAAATGCATTGAGCATTTTCTTTCCAAGTGACATATTTCCGAGCGTGAGCGGATTGTTACATTCAAATAGAAATGTGACAACCATGCCGGATAAAATCAATGCAAATGTCATCATCAATATGATTTTTGTATGTGTATTGAATCGACGCCAGATATCACGGGCCGGTATCTTTTTTGCACGCACGTTTGAAAGCACATCTACCACATCCCACCAGACAACGAATCCAAGTCCACCACAGATGATCAGAAACGACGACGTGAGCAGTACAAGCGGGGAATCCGCATACGTCATCAGACTGTCCGGTCCAATGATATCGATTCCTGCATTGCAAAACGCTGAAATCGCATTGAATACAGAATACCAGATTCCATGCGCCACACCAAACTGTGGGATAAACGCAAACATATATAAGACCGCGCCTAACATCTCCACAATCACAGTTCCTTTGATCACTCGTTTTATAAATACAACCATGCCCTGCATCGTACTTAATCCAAAAGCATCCTGAATCATCATACGATTACGCAAGGAGAATTTTCGATTCATAAGCAGCATAACAAATGACGTCAATGCCACAATTCCAAGTCCCCCGAGCTGTATCAGCGCGAGAATTACAATCTTACCAAATAATGTCCAATACGAAAAGGTCGGAACAACTACAAGCCCCGTCACGCAGACGGAAGTTGTCGCAGTGAATAATGCGGTCAGGAAATCCGATTCTCCGGTTATCGTTGCAGCCGGCAGTGTAAGCAGGATCGCTCCGATCAAAATCGCAATCAGAAATCCAAGCAATATCTTTGATGTCGTCCGCATCTGCCGCCTTAATTTCTTTTCATTTTTCTCCGCTACATCCATATTTTTTCTCCACACTTATATCTTTTATTGCAGGTAATTGCGAAACACGTAATTGTATATCGCAATTACCTGCTCTATATTATGAAAGAATAAGGCGGAGAAAAAGCTCTCCGCCTTTTGATATTATCTATCCTTGTTTATTATACCGGATATGTCTTATTCTCTGTATTTGCTGCTGTTACATCCACACCTGTCTGCTGAGCTTCTCTGTACTTGAAGAACTCGGTTGCAACCTGTGGGAACAATGCATAAGAAAGAACATCCTCGTCCTGCTGCTTGTACTGTGCCATTTCCTTCTCGAACTTGTCAAGAGATGGCTCTAAGTCATCTGCCGGACGATATGTGATAGGCTCCTTCATTCCAAGGCTGTCAAGTGCCTTCTTCTGGATCTCCTTGTTTACAGGTACAGTTGTTCTACCATACTTACCAACGAGCATATCCTTTGCCTCTTTTGTAAGAGTCTTGTAACGCTCACCCATAACTACGTTCAATACAGCCTGTGTACCAACGATCTGTGAAGATGGTGTAACAAGTGGAATCTCACCAAAGTCCTTACGAACACGTGGAATCTCTTCGAGTACTTCGTCGTACTTATCCTCTGCCTTCATTTCCTTCAACTGGGATACCATGTTAGAAAGCATACCGCCCGGTACCTGGTAAAGCAGAGTCTTGATATTTACGCCCATTACCTTTGGACTGAGCAGTCCGGACTCCAGCCACTGCTCACGAAGTGGACGGAAGTAATCAGCGATCTCCGCAAGAAGGTTCTGGTCAAATCCAGGATCGAACTCTGTACCCTCGAATGCCTTAGCCATAACTTCTGTTGCTGGCTGTGATGTACCCATAGCAAGTGGTGACATTGCTGTATCGATGATGTCACATCCGGCTTCTACTGCCTTCATATATGTCATAGAAGCAACACCTGATGTGTAATGTGTATGAAGCTGAATCGGAAGCTTTGTACCTTCCTTCAAAGCCTTTACAAGCTTTGTAGCCTCGTTTGGTACAAGAAGTCCGGCCATATCCTTGATACAGATAGAATCAGCACCCATCTCTTCAATCTGTCTTGCCATGTTCTTCCAATAATCCATTGTATAAGCATCACCAAGTGTATAAGAAAGTGCAACCTGTGCATGTCCTTTCTCCTTGTTTGCTGCCTTAACGGCTGTCTCAAGGTTACGGATATCATTCAGACAGTCAAAGATACGAATGATATCAATACCATTTGCGATACTCTTCTGTACGAAGTACTCTACAACATCATCAGAATATGGGCTATATCCAAGGATATTCTGTCCACGGAACAACATCTGAAGCTTTGTATTCTTAAATCCGTCACGGAGCTTACGAAGTCTGTCCCATGGATCCTCTTTCAGGAAACGGAGACAAGCGTCGAATGTAGCACCACCCCAGCACTCTACGGAATGGTAACCAACTTTATCCATTTTATCAATAATTGGCAACATCTGCTCTGTTGTCATACGAGTTGCAATCAAAGACTGGTGTGCATCTCTCAGCACAGTTTCGGTAATCTTTACCGGTTTCTTTTCTTCTGCCATTAGTCTGACCTCCTAAATTCTCTATACTATACACCAAAGATTGCGAGGAATGTTCCGGCTGCAACTGCAGTACCGATAACACCTGCAACGTTTGGTCCCATGGCGTTCATCAAAAGGAAGTTTGTAGGATCTGCCTCTGCACCAACCTTCTGTGATACACGCGCTGCCATAGGAACGGCAGATACACCCGCAGAACCGATCAGCGGATTTACCTTGCCGTGCGTTACCTTGCACATGATCTTACCGAACAACACACCTGCTGCTGTACCAAACGCAAACGCGATCAGACCGAGTGCAACGATCTTCAAAGTACTTGTCTTCAAGAATGCCTCTGCACTTGTTGATGCACCTACGGATGTACCAAGCAGGATAACAACGATATACATCATTGCGTTACTTGCTGTCTCTGTCAGCTGCTTAACAACGCCACTCTCACGGAACAGGTTACCAAGCATCAGCATACCAACCAGTGGAGCTGTTGTCGGAAGAATCAATACAACAACCAGTGTAACGATAATTGGAAACAGGATCTTCTCCATCTTGGATACCGGACGGAGCTGTGCCATCTTAATTTTTCTCTCCTTCTCTGTTGTAAGGAGCTTCATGATAGGCGGCTGGATAACCGGTACCAGTGACATATACGAATATGCGGCAACGGCAATCGGTCCCATCAGAGTTCCACCCATTCCGAGCTTACCGGCAAGGAAGATAGAAGTAGGGCCATCAGCACCACCGATGATAGAGATTGCGGCTGCTTCCTTTCCATTGAATCCCATCAGGAATGCAAGGAAGTATGCAGCATAAATACCAAACTGTGCGGCTGCACCAAGCAGGAAGCTCTTCGGGTTCGCGATCAGCGGACCGAAGTCTGTCATGGCACCAACACCCATGAAGATAAGGGACGGTAAAATACTCCACTCATCTAACAAATAGAAATAATGTAACAATCCGCCGTCAGCAATAATATCCGGGAACATGTTAACCAGGAACATACCGAAGGAGATTGGAACCAAAAGTAACGGCTCAAAGCCTTTCACGATTGCAAGATACATGAACACACATGCAATGAGGATCATTACATAATGCTTCCATGTCAAGGTTGCAAATCCTGTCTGGAGAGCCAGATTTTTAAATACATCTGCAAAACTACTCACTTATGTTTACCTCCTGTTATTGTAGGAACCAGTTACTAAGAACTCTGATTAGTTCAAAGTAGCCAATACATCACCAGCCTCAACTGCATCACCTGCAGAAACATTGATGCTTGCAACTGTTCCGTCTTCTGGAGCTACCACATCATTTTCCATCTTCATAGCCTCAAGAATCAGGATAACATCACCCTTCTTTACGGCTGTACCAACGCTTGCCTTTACGTTCAGGATCTTACCCGGCATTGGAGCTGTAACCTCGATAGAACCTGCGGCTGCGGCCGGTGCTGCCGGAGCTGCAGGAGCTGGTGCTGCTGCAACCGGTGCCGGAGCTGCTGTTGCGGCCGGTGCTGCACCTGCGCCTAATTCTTCTACTGCTACATCATAAGCTGTACCATTTACGGTAATTCTATAATTTTTCATGTTTATTTCCTCCTAATATATCGATTATTTTCTTGCACGACGAATTGAACGTACAACGAGTTTATCCTTACTTACTGCACTGTTGCCTGCCTGTCCTTCTGCTGCATAGATGGCTGCTGTAATGACTGCAACAAGCTCTGCATCATTCATAAGATTGCCTGCAACTGGTGCCGGTGCAGCAGCCTTTGCCGGAGCTGCCGGTTTACTCTCTTCCTTCTTCAGATCTTCGATCTTTGGCTTCTTTGCAAAAAGTGCCGGAAGGAACTTAAACAGAGAGATAATGAATGAGATGAAAATCAGTACAATAAATACAGTACCCATACCAAGCAATGTATTCATACCTGCCTGCTTCATCAGCTCTGTCTTGGAATATACAGCCGATACAACCATCTCTTCCGGGAGATAAGAGGCAATTGCCTTGTTATACATCTCATTGCTAACCAGTATCTGTCTTGCTTCTTCTACACTTGAAATTCCAGTCTCATCATAGAACTGAGCTAAGGAGTCATACTCCTGCAGAATAATTTTCTCTGTCTCAGCCAGTGTATACTTCTGCATAACCTGATCCAACTCCATAAAATATTCTGGATTTTCAACATATTTTACTGTAATTTCCACATTTCTGTTTTTGGCTTTATTTATAACAGTAACTGATACAGAATCAGAAGCATTTTCAATCTTATAATCGTCTTTGCTTACCGCTTTATTTCCTTCGATATAAGGTGTAAAATCTTCAAACGCTCCAACTTTATCTGTATCCTGTGCCTGTTTGATGCCCTTTACTGCGGACTGCTCAAATTCGGTTCCGTCATTGATATAATAATCAGCAAATTCATCATTCACGTTACGATACTCTTCAAATGCATACATCGTATCGCGTACAATCGCACTGTCATCATAATCAAACGGCTTTTCAACCTCATTGCTGCAGGCAGTCAAGGAAAACATCATAGCTAACATGGAAATCAGAATTAATAATTTTTTCTTCATTTCATTGTCACCTTTCCTTATACTGCTCCGTGCTTCTTATATGGTCTTTCCTCGTTCTTTGTGCTAAGCATATCAAACGCTGCGATCACACGCTTTCTTGTAGCATCCGGCTCGATGATATCATCAATATAACCACGCTTTGCTGCTGCAAGTGCGCTTGACTGAAGCTCTGTATAAGCCTTCTTCTTCTCTGCAATAAATGTAACCTTGTCAGCCGCCTCTGCGATTTCCTTCTCGTACATGATCTTGACAGCCATCTCTGGGTCCATTGTACCGATCTTTGCACATGGCCATGCATATACCATGTCTGCGCCGATTGCCTTGGAGTTCATGATCGTGTAAGCAGTTCCAAATGCATCACCCATCACAACGGTTACCTTAGGTACGGTTGCATCTGCAAATGCGTATGTGAGCTTTGCTGCAGCATCTGCGATTGTTCTCTCGTTTGATACAGTTGCTACAAATCCCTTTGCATTTACAAGTGTCAATACAGGGATATTGAATGCATCACAGAACTTCACGAAGTCTGCTGCAATATAAGCGCCGCTTGTAGAGAGAAGTTCTCCACCATCGACTGCCTGGTTTGCTACACAGCCAACTGTCGCACCGTTCAGCTTGATCAGGCCAAGTACCATGTCTTTTGCATAATCTTTCTTTACTTCTACAAATACGTTGTTATCTGCGATGTTTTGAAGGACGGCTCTTGCATCCTTTGCAAATCCATCGAGGTTCGGAATGATACGGTTCAGATCGTCAGTGCAATCGGACTCGGCATCTTCCATGTTGTTGTCAGGAAGCATATCTACAAGGCTTCTGATGTTTGCAAGTGTCGTTGCATCATCCTCGAATACACCATCCACAAGAGAAGAATTCTCGCTAAGATAAGCGGCAGATGCTGTATCAAGCTTTGCCTGATAATTTCCATCGAGTGCATTTGGGCTGTTGACAAATAACTTACCACCCTCTGCTGTCATAAATGTAAAGTCTGTAAGTGTTGGAATAAGCGCTGCTCCACCACCGCATGTTCCAAAAATTGCAGTAATCTGTGGGATTACTCCAGATGCAAGTGTCTGCTTCAGGTATACTTCACCGAATGCATTTAACGCATCTGTAGCCTCCTGTAAACGAAGTCCTGCACAATCAATTAAACCGACTACCGGCGCACCTACCTTCATCGCCATGTCATAAATCTTCGCAATCTTCTTTGCGTGCATCTCACCGATTGCACCACCAAGAACTGTTGCGTCCTGGCTATACACATAAACCAGTTTTCCATTGATGACACCATATCCAGTAATAACACCGTCTTTTGGAGTATCATTTTCCTGCATGTTGAAGTCCGTATTTCTAGCTGTTACATATGCACCAACTTCAACAAAGCTCGCTTCGTCAAGCAAAGAAGAAATTCTATCACTTGCTGACAATGTAAGTTTGTTACTCATTTTAAGCCCTCCACTTTTATTTATTATGGGTTTTCTGATTAGAAACCCAATTTCTTCCGATTGTAATTGTAAATCTTTTTTCACCTGAAATCAAGTAAAAATCACATTCTTTGTCACAGTTTTGCAATAAAAAAGAAAAATCTGCAAAAAGCCTTAAACATTTATGTTTGATCCGCTTTTTACAGATTTTTAAAGCCACTCTTATTTTGTTTCAGAAAGCACATTTTTATTCTTCACAAGATAGTCAATCAGAGAAATAATCGTCAGTGCCAGTGCCAGATAAATCAGTACATTTTCAATGATATGAATCGTACTTCCGCCAAAGTCACAGATCAGTAAGATCACCATGAACATCTGACAGACTGTCTTAATCTTACCCCACCATCCGGCAGCAATCACTACACCGTTATCCGATGCAACAAGACGGAAACCACTGATGATAAACTCTCTTGCGATAATCACGATTACAACCCACGCCGGAATCCGGTCAAGGTCGATTAAAGCGATCATCGCTGAGCAGACAAGCAGTTTATCTGCAAGCGGATCCATAAACTTACCAAAATCCGTGATCAGGTTATATTTTCTTGCAATCTTTCCATCGAGCATATCCGTAAGGCTTGCCAGACAGAATAGCGCAAGTGCGATCCATTTTCCTCCCGGAATCCCAGACACCATCAGGGCAACTAAGAAAAATGGTATCATGATCATTCTGAGTATCGTTAATTTATTCGGCAGATTCATTTAAAATCCCTCCTATCATATCATATGGTCCTACCTCATCGATCCGGACATCGACGATCTGTCCGGACATCAGTTCATAATCACAGTTCACAAACACCAGTCCGTCCACCCCCGGTGCATCCCGGTATGTCCGTCCGACATAGACATCGTCGTCGGAAGAATATCCCTCAATGATGACCTGCATGGTCTTCCCGACAAATGTCTCGTTTTTATCTAAGGAGATTTCCTGCTGCAGTTCCATTATCTCATTGCGCCACTGCTCCGCTGTCTCCTCTTCAATCTGGTTTTCAAATGCTGCCGCCGGTGTTCCATCTTCTCTGGAATAAGTAAATACGCCAACCCGGTCAAGCTCCTGTTCGTCTAAGAACGCCATCAGCGCCTCGTGTTCTTCCTGCGTCTCACCGGGGAATCCGGCAATCAGGGAAGTACGAATTGCGATATCCGGTGCTGCCTCCCGCAGTTTCTTTATCACGGCCTCGATACTTGCACGGTCTGTGCGTCTGCCCATCCGTTTTAAGATTGCATCCTCGCTGTGCTGTATCGGCATATCAATATAATGCAGCAGCTTCGGTTCTTCTTTGAAGCAGTCGATCAGTTCATCGTAGATTTCCTCCGGATAGCAGTACATCAGGCGGATCCATTTGATTCCATCGATCTTCGCAAGTTCACGGACTAACACATGCAGCCTTTTCTCACCGTACAGATCTTTTCCATAGCAGGTCGTCTCCTGTGCAACAAGCACCAGCTCCTCAATCCCCTGCGATGCCATATATTGCGCTTCTTTTAAGAGCTGCTCCATCGGCACACTCCGATAATGTCCTCGGATATGCGGGATGACGCAGTAGGTACAGAATTTATCACAGCCCTCCGCGATCTTTAAGTATCCCATAAAGGTTCCAGATGTGATAACCTTGTTCGATTCTGTAATCGTTGCCAGGCGGTCGATATCGTCATAAACACTGATTTCTTCTGCATCCTCGATACCGTCGCGCGTCTTCAGCTCCTCAATCACATCTAAGATCTTGTCGAAGCTGCTTGTTCCAAGACATGCATCAATCTCGGGAATCTCTGCAAATATCTCATCTTTAAACCGCTGTGCCATACATCCGGTCACAATCAGGTATTTTAAGTTCTGCTGTTTGAGCTTCGCCATCTCCAATACCGTATTCACACTTTCCTCCATCGCATCTTTGATGAAGCTGCATGTATTTACGATGATTGCATCGGCTTCCTGCTCATCGTTCGTAATATTGTAATTGTGCTTTGCGAGTAGTCCAAGCATTGCCTCGCTGTCGCAAAGGTTCTTGTCACAGCCGAGTGACACCATCAGTATATTCATACGTTTCTTATTCCACACGCTCTGCAGCTTCCACGCAGTTATTCATCAGCATTGCGATCGTCATCGGACCAACACCGCCCGGAACCGGTGTGATAGCTCCAGCCACCGGCTCCACCGATGCAAAATCAACATCGCCGCATAATTTGTTGTTGGCATCTCTGTGGATACCGACATCGATCACTGTTGCGCCATCCTTCACATACGATGCATCGATCATCTTCGGTTTTCCGATTGCAACGATCAGGATATCTGCCTCTTTACAGATTTCCTTCAGATTCTTTGTTCTCGAATGGCAGATTGTTACGGTCGCATTCTCACGCAGCATTAAAAGTGCCATTGGCTTGCCAACGATATTGCTTCTGCCGATCACAACACAGTGTTTTCCTTCGATATTAATATCCGAACGCTTCAGAAGCTGGATGATTCCCGCCGGTGTACACGATACGAATCCCGGTCTGCCAATACACAGACTTCCGACGCTCTCCGGGTGGAACCCGTCCACATCCTTCTTTGGAGAGATTGCACCTATAATCTTCTCCTCATTGATATGCTTTGGAACCGGAAGCTGGACTAAGATTCCATGTACACTATCATCCTCATTCAGATCCTTAATAATAGAGAGAAGTTCTTCCTCTGTTGTCTCCTCCGGAAGCTCAAATGCGCGTGACTCGATTCCGATATACGCACATGCTTTCTTCTTATTCCCAACATATACAGACGATGCCGGATCATTTCCGACCTGGATCACTGCCAGACAGATATTCCTGCCCTGTGCCTTCAACACAGAAACCTTCTCTTTTAATTCATCCTTGATCTGCCGGGAGATTTCTTTTCCGTTAATCAATTTTGCCATTGTTCTATCCCTCTTTCTTTACAACATTGTACACGATTCCAGATGCATGGTACATATACATATAGAATTGTATACAAATTGGTACTTCTTAGAATAAACCGTGTGTTACACCTTCATCATCCACGAAGATACGCTCTGCGGCCGGAACCTTAGGAAGTCCCGGCATCGTCATGATGGCTCCTGTGATTGCAACAACGAATCCGGCACCGGCACTTACATATACCTCACGGATATTCACTGTAAATCCGGTCGGTCTGCCAAGCTTCTTTGCATCATCGGACAGGGAATACTGGTTTTTCGCCATGCAGACCGGCATATCTGCAAATCCCATCTCTTCGATCTTTGCAATCGCACGATCTGCTTCTGCAGAATATGTTACACCGTCTGCACCATAGATTTTCTTCGCGATTGTCTCAATCTTCTCCTTGATTGACAGGCTGTCTTCATACAATACCTTAAAATGGCTTTCCTTTGTCTCAAGTGTGTTAAGCACAGCCTTTGCCAGCTCAACACCACCTTCGCCGCCTTTCTCCCATACATTTGCGAGGGCGAAATCACAGCCTCGCTTCTCGCAGAACTCCCGTACATAGGCAAGCTCCGCATCCGTATCCGATACGAAACGGTTCAACGTTACAACAACCGGTACACCATAGAGCTGCAAGTTCTCGATGTGCTTTTCTAAGTTCACAATACCCTTTTCAAGTGCCGCAAGATTCTCTGTGCCAAGGTCTGCCTTTGCCACACCACCGTTATATTTGAGTGCACGTACGGTTGCTACAAGTACGACTGCATCCGGCTTTAAGCCAGTCATACGACACTTGATATCGAAGAATTTCTCAGCACCGAGATCGGCACCGAAGCCTGCCTCTGTGATTACATAATCTGCAATCTTAAGCGCGGTCTGTGTTGCACGGACAGAGTTACATCCATGTGCAATATTCGCAAATGGACCACCATGTACAAGTGCCGGTGTATGCTCTAAGGTCTGGATCAGGTTTGGCTTGATCGCATCCTTCAAAAGAGCTGTCATCGCTCCGACACATTTCAACTCTCCTGCTGTGACAGGCTCATTATCTACGTTATAAGCAACAATAATTCTTGCGAGACGCTCCTGCAGATCCTTAATGTCTGTTGCCAGACAGAGGATTGCCATAATCTCTGAAGCAACTGTGATAACGAATCCATCCTGACGCATCACGCCATCACCCTTCTTGCCCATACCGACGATGATATTACGAAGCACACGGTCATTCATATCCAGGCAGCGCTTAAATACGATACGCTTCGGGTCGATTCGGAGTGTATTTCCCTGATGCATATGGTTATCCATAACGGCTGCAAGTAGGTTGTTTGCAGATGTGATCGCATGGAAATCACCTGTAAAATGCAGATTCAAGTCTTCCATCGGTACGACCTGTGCATATCCGCCACCGGCTGCTCCGCCCTTTACACCGAAGCATGGTCCAAGGGAAGGCTCACGCAGTGCGATGACTGCTTTCTTGCCAAGCTTGCACATTGCCTGGCCAAGTCCTACGGTTACTGTTGTCTTTCCTTCTCCGGCCGGAGTCGGATTGATGGCTGTTACCAGAACCAGTTTACCATTCTCATTATCCTTTACAGACTGCATATACTCATCGGAGAGCTTCGCCTTGTACTTCCCGTACATCTCGATATCATCCTCCGACATACCAAGCTTTGCTGCCACATTCTTGATTGGTTCCATCTCTGCCTGCTGTGCGATTTCAATATCTGTTAACATACTCTTTTGTCCTCCTGACTCCCTTATAAATATTCCTCTACATAATTTTCAAATTCTTCCATGCTCATGAGCACCTTCCGTGGTTTTGTCCCCTCTTCCGGTCCGACCACACCAGCTTCAGAAAGCTGATCCATAATGCGTGCCGCACGGTTAAATCCGATTTTATATACTCTCTGCAGCATACCAATAGAAGCTTTATCTTTTCCGATAATAAACTTTCCGGCATCTACAAAGTAGTCATCATATTCCGGTTCCGCAGACGATGCTCCGCCGCCAGAACCGCCAACCTTTGTGTTTGCAATCTCATTTGAGATTGACTCATCATAAATTGCTTCGCCGCTTTCCGCCTTCAGAAAGTCCACGACATCTGCTATTTCATCATCCGACAGAAATGCACCCTGCACACGTACCGGTTTCGGATAACCTGTTGGATAAAATAACATATCTCCTTTACCAAGCAATTTTTCTGCGCCATTCATATCGAGAATTGTTCTTGAATCCACACCTGATGACACCGTCATTGCGATTCGGGATGGTACATTTGCCTTAATCAACCCGGTAATAACATCGACAGATGGACGCTGTGTTGCAATTACCAGATGGATACCCGCTGCACGTGCAAGCTGGGACAGACGCACAATCGCATCCTCTACTTCACCGTGTGCTACCATCATCAAGTCTGCAAGCTCGTCGACAATAATCACAATCTGCGGCAACTTCTTCAAATCCTCGCTGCCTTCTTCCGAGCCTGTCACCGCCTTTACCTTTTCATTATATCCCTGCAGGTTTCGCACATTATACTGTGCAAACAACTGGTATCGATTTGTCATCTCAAGCACTGCCCAATTCAAGGCACCTGCCGCTTTCTTCGGATCAGTCACAACCGGAATCAGCATATGTGGAATTCCATTATAGATACTGAGTTCTACCTGTTTCGGATCAACCATGATGAGCTTCACGTCATCCGGTTTTGCCTTATATAAGATACTCATGATCAATGTATTAATGCATACAGATTTACCGGAACCGGTCGCACCTGCGATCAGCAAGTGAGGCATCTTCGCGATATCTGCCACAACAACCTGTCCACTGATATCTTTACCGACTGCAAATGCAATGTTAGACGGAAACTTCTGGAAATTGTCCGATTCAAGCAGATCCCTGAAAAATACCGGCTGACTCTCCTTGTTCGGTACCTCGATACCTACAGCCGGCTTACCAGGAATCGGTGCTTCGATACGGATATCTGCCGCCGCCAGATTCAGCTTGATGTCATCCGCTAAGTTCGTGATTTTCGATACCTTCACGCCCTGTTCCGGCTGTAATTCATACCGGGTAACAGATGGACCGCAGCTATAGTCGGTTACAGTGACATTGACGCCGAAATTCTCGAGCGTACTCTTTAACTTCATCGCTGTTTCCCGGACGGATGCTTCGTTTGACTTCGTGCCCTTTCCCCTGCCACTCTTTAAGAGCTTAAGTGGTGGAAATTTATATTCTTTCACAGGTTTTTGCTCACTGTTTTCCTGAATCGTCTCTGCAATCTGGTCACGTTCCGAAAGCATTTCCTGCTCCGATTCTTTCGTCTTCTTACGTTTTCTGGTAACAGTCTCTGTGACTGCCGTATTCTCTTCATTCTGAATGGATGTTTCATCTGCAGAAGCGGAAATTTCATTCTTTGTCATTCCTGTTTTTATATCCATAGCTTCTGCATTCTGCGATATTTCATACGTTTCCGTCGCTGCCGCATCATATACCGTATTTTCCCCTTCAAGCTTTGATGATACTTCTTTCTCCCACGCCTGATCTTCTTCAATACTGCCGGCGTAATCCGGTCGGTCAAAGAAATCAACCGTTTCTTCCTTCACAGATTCCGGCACCGGTGGAATATCCGCTTTCGCACTGCGAAGCTCTGTCACGCCACCTTTTTTCTTCTTCAATAAGGACAAATCCACATATCCCTCCGAGACATCTTTTGCATCCTGCAGTGTCAGATTCGGATTGAACAGGTCTTCATGCGGAAGCGGTTTTAGCTCATGTACTTCTTCTCCTTCGACCTTTTTATTTTTCACTTTCTTCTTTTTCTTCTTTACAGGTGCTGCCGGCTTCTCCTGCTCCACCTTGATATTATCTAACTTCGTTCTGCGCTTTGCCTCTAAAGCCGCCTCCGGATCGATATCTTCCTCGTCATCATCCTCATACAACGCATTGTAACGGTTCTTGAACTGCACAGAACGTTCTTTTGCAAAATCAATCAGTGATACATTCATTACCACAATAATTCCGATGATGATCAAAAGTGCAATCACGATGATTGCGCCCGGCTTTCCGATCAGATTATGCAACACAACGAGCAATCCGCCTAAGATAAACCCGCCGCCTTTCTTTTCCTGGGCCCCCTGCTCATACAGAAGCTTCGCCGTCATATGATCGGCTCCGGCCGTAAGCTGGAAAATAAATGCTGCTGCAATGATAAACAATCCCACGCATAACACACGGTTTACAACTGCCTTTTTCGCACCATTCGAAAGCAAAAATGCCTCTGTCAAAAAAATGTATAACGGAAGCACGTATTCTACAACGCCGAACAACCCAAACATAAACTTTGCAAAGAAATTGCCTACAACGCCACACCAGCCAAAGTTGCTGATGAAGAAAAATGTACAAACTGCCATGCAAATAAATAAATGAATCTCATTTTTTCTTGCCTGTTCCTGTGCAAGCTGCGCCTTTGTCTTCCTCCCCCCCGTACGGGAAGCAGATGTTGATCTGGACGATTGTGCAGATCTGTTTTTCTGCGACGGACTTGCCGCCGATGTTGAACGGCTGGCTGTCGTTTTACTTCTCGTATTCGATTGTGAACCCTTATTATATGTACTGTTGTTTCCCGTTGCCACGGTATGCACTCCTTCTCTTTTCCCTCATTTGTTCAAACATTCATTTCCTGCATGGCAATTTATATCCGTTACAATATAAACTGCCACACAGGCATATTTATGTCAGTTTAAATGCTCATATTGCTCTATTTTACTATTTTTCTTAGTATTTATCAAGTCATATAAACAATTCATTGCAGTATGAATGCCTCCCATCCGGTCAATGATTCCAACCTCTACCGCCTGTCTGCCGACTAACACTGACCCAATGTCCTTTGTCAGTTCCTTCGTATTAAACATAATTTCCCGCAATTCCTCTTCCTTGATAGAACAATGATTCGATGTGAATTCAATGATACGATCCTGCATACGTTCTATATATTCGTAGTTCTGTGTCACTCCAAGTACCGTTCCATTCATTCGGATTGGATGCACAACCATGGTTGCCGATGGCACAATAAACGTCACATCCCCCGATACCGCCAGTGGTACACCAATCGAATGTCCACCTCCAAGCACAAGACACACCTTCGGTTTACTCAGAGATGCAATCATTTCCGCAATCGCAAGTCCGGCCTCTACATCGCCGCCAACCGTATTCAAAAGCACCATCAGTCCATCAATATCCTCATCATCCTCCACCGCCGCAAGCTGTGGCAGGATATGTTCATACTTACTTGTCTTCGAGGACGAGCCGAGATTTTCATGCCCCTCGATTTCCCCTATGATGTTTAAGAGATGAATCCGGTGATGATACCTGTTTTTGGATAAGGTAATCTGTCCATAATCAGTAATCAGGCTTCCCTGTTTTTGCTGGTTGTCTGCCCCACTTCCATCCTGTTTCTGCCGGCTATCCATATCAAACGCCTGATTCATCGCTGTTTCTTCCTGTCTCTCCAATGTTTCCTACCTCCGTTCACATAATTTTCTCACAAATATTATGTACATTTTGTTTGACTTTTATAAATGTGGAAACTATAATAGCAACGCAAAGCAGCTTATTTATACTTTTTCTATAGATTATGGAGGTTTGATGAATGGAAACACAAGGCAAAGACAAAGTATATGTCATCGGACATAAAAATCCGGATACTGACTCTATCTGTTCTTCCATCTGCTATGCCTATTTAAAACGGCAGATTACCGGAAATGATTACGTGCCGATGCGTGCCGGAGAAATCAACGCCGAAACCAAATATGTGCTGAATGCATTTTCAGCAGCTGTACCGGAATATATGGAGAATGTCTCCACACAGGTAAAAGATGTGGAATACCGTCATATCGACGGTGTTGATGGCGAGATTTCCATCAAAAACGCATGGGAGATTTTAAGCGAATCCGGTGCCACAACCCTTCCATCGGTAGATGAGAACGAGAATCTGGTCGGACTGATTACCGTGCGTGACATTGCCATGACTTACATGGAAGTCTACGACAACCGAGTCATTGCATCCGCACACACGCCATATAAAAACATTATCAACACACTCTCCGCCGATCTGATTGTCGGGGATGAGAAAGATTATGTACATACCGGGAAAGTGCTGATTTCAGCAGCCAATCCGGATATGATGGAAAACTATATAGACCAAGGAGATATCGTCATCCTTGGTAACCGTTACGAGTCTCAGCTTTGTGCGATTGAGATGGATGCACAGTGTATCATCATCTGTGATGGTGCCGTTGTATCAAAGACTATCACAAAACTAGCTGAAGATCACAGATGTTCTATCATCCGCACGCCATATGACACCTACACAGCGGCACGTCTGATCAACCAGAGTATCCCAATTCGTTATTTCATGAAAAAGGATAATCTGATTACCTTCTCGACCGAGGATTATATCCGAGATATCCGCCCGGTGATGGCAGGTAAACGTCATCAGTATTATCCGGTTTTAAACGAATTCGGAAAGTATGTGGGGCTGATCTCCCAGCGAAATTATCTGAATGCAAATCCAAAGAAGGTCATCTTGGTTGACCACAATGAGCATGCACAGGCAGTTGACGGTATCGAAGAAGTTCAGCTTCTTGAAATCATCGATCACCATAGACTCGGTGGTCTGCAGACGATGAATCCGGTTTATTTCCGCAATCAGCCACTTGGCTGTACCGCAACCATCATTTATCAGATGTTTGAAGAAAACCATATTGAAATCCCGAAGCAGATTGCCGGATTGTTATGTTCCGCAATCATCTCCGATACTTTGATGTTCCGCTCTCCAACCTGTACGCAGATGGATGAGCACACATGCCGGACACTTGCCAAAATCGCAAACATTGATATCGAAGCGTACGCAATCGCCATGTTCAATGCCGGAAGCAAGCTGATGAACGAGACAGACGAAGAAATCTTCTATCAGGACTACAAGGTATTCTCTTCAGAAAACTTAAAGTTCGGCATCGGGCAGATTACTGCGTTCAACTCTACGATGCTAGATGCGGTCAAGCCTCGTATCCTGAAATACATGGAAAGCATCTACAACCAAAGTGAAGCCGATATGCTGTTCTTCATGCTGACAAACATTTTCAAAGAAAGTACAGAGCTTCTATACTTCGGCAAAAACTCCGAAGAACTGCTTGAAAAGGCATTCAAGCTTGAAGACATATCCGGCGGCAGCATCAACCTGCCGGGCGTTGTCTCCAGAAAGAAACAAATCTTACCGATGATCGTAAGTGCTGCAAATAATATGTAATTGACAAATGACTATAACGCAAAAAGAGGCAATCCCAAACAACTCAGATAGGAATGCCTCTTTTTTATTTTTTATATATTATATTTTATTACTCGCAGACTGTAATTATACCATCTGCACCAGCCAGACATTGCTCTTCACCATAAAGAATCCAATCGTCGCTTTAATCAATTCCGTTGCCTGCACGAAAAAATACACACTTACAATTCCAAGTCCCGTAAAATGTGCCAGCACATACGCACACGGAACAACAATCACCCATGTGAACACAGAGTCAAACAGGAATGTAACCAATGTCTTACCGCCCGAACGTAAGGTAAAATAAAAGGTGTGGCTCATGGAACAAACCGGCATCAAAAGCGCTGATATACTCATGAATGATGTAGCAAGCTTCTTGATTTCATCGGTTGTATTATAGATATGCGGAAAAAACCTGCCAACTACAAACATTACCGCCGCTACAAGCATACAACAAAATACGCTGAACACAATCATCTTATTATCCGCATCTTTCGCCTGTTCCAGCTCGCCGGCTCCCAGATACTGTCCTACAATGATGCTTATGCAGGCACCAAGCTGAATATATACAATATTGAACAAATTTGTTATTGTTGTTGCGATGTTTAGACCGGCAACCACTTCGAGTCCTCGCACCGAATAGCACTGCGTCACCGCTGTCATTCCCGCCGCCCAAAGAAGTTCATTCAACATAAGCGGAAATCCTTTGATCAAAATTGCTTTAAATTCCTCAATCGGCATACCAAAGCCACAATATGCACCATTCAGATACTTATTTTTTTCTTTATGGGTATGTGCCCAGATCACGATAATTGCAGCTTCTATATAACGAGCCAGTATCGTTGCGAGCGCCGCCCCCACAACACCAAGCTTCGGGAATGGTCCAATCCCAAATATCAACAGATAATCTAACACAGCATTGCTTCCAACTGCCACGAAACTTGCAGCCATCGGTACAAATGTCTGCCCGGTTTCCTTGATATTTGTCGCATACGACTGTGTAATTGCAAACGGAACCAGGCCTATCAGCATAATGGACAAATATTGTTTTCCGTACTGTAACGCAACTTCTGTTGCACCGGTTCCAGCCGTGTCCGTAAGATATAACGATATCAGATTCTCACCGTTCGTGATAAATAACGCAATTGCAAGTATTGTTACAAACACAGTTGCATACAGTTTAAACCGGAATGAATACATATGACCTTCATGGTTTCCTTTTCCGAAATACTGTGCACCAAAAATACTTGCTGCCGATGCCGCACCAAAAATTGCTAAGTTATATACAAAAATCAACTGGTTTACAATCGCTACACCGGACATTTGCTCGGTGCCAAGCTGTCCAACCATAATATTATCCAAAAAGCTAACCAGATTTGTGATTGCATTCTGCAAAATCATCGGCAAAGCAAGCATCAGATATCGCTTATAAAAGGCACGATCGCCAATAAATTTTTTGATTTGAAAAGACCGTTTCGTATTCATGTGTCATTCACCTCACTTTTCACACACTCCCTGCATGTTTCACAATCAAATCCAAAAATCTCCCGCATGATAGTTCCGCACGCATATATCAATTCTATTATGCCTATAGAAAAATATGGTGGGTACAAAATCTACCCACCATATCACATAGTTTCTTCTATATTTTGCGTACGTTTGTCTAAACACTTACATTGTAAGAACAATCTCATTTACATCTGCAAGCTCGCTTGCCGCAATGTAGTTATCCTTCATTTCGTTGCCATTTACGACAAGACTTGTGTAACCGCTCTCTGCGCCATTTGGATTCTTCACAACGATATGAAGCTTCTTTCCACGGAAGTCTTTGTTAATCTCGAATTCCTTCCAGTCAGATGGTACGGATGGTGCGATACGAAGTCCATCGAAGTCCGGACGCATACCAAGGATACCTTCGACACAACCAACCATAACCGTCGACGCGGTACCTGTCAGCCAATGTACATGTGCTCTGCCCTCAAATGGACTTTCTGAACTCTCTGTGAACTGTCCATGGCAATATGGCTCCAGCTTTCTGATCTCTGCCTTGTCATTCATGGATGCCGGTGAGCTCTCCGTGAAATACTCAAATGCACGGTTTCCGTGTCCCATCAGGGATTCTGCCAGAATAATCCAACCCTGTGGCTGTGAGAAGATACCACCGTTTTCCTTGGTCGATGGGTTGAACAGAAGCATCAATGCCCCTTCAAACGCATGATCCACATAGGATGGTGCCATCAGACGTACGCCATATGGTGTATTCAATTCTCTATGTACAGACTCGAGTGCCTTCTCCGCCTGATCCTTTGTGGCAAGTCCACTGATGACCGCCCATGACTGCGGATTCAGCCACATATTTGCTTCCGGATCATGCTTGGAACCGATGATCATGCCGTCTTCCTTGTATCCACGGATATAGCGGTCATCCTCCCAGCACTTTGTCTGGATAATATCGCCAAGTTCCTTCTGGATCTTATCCAGATATGCGATATATTCTGTATCATTTTTCTGCTCTGCGAAGATACGGAGCACACTCATTGCATAGTAAAGCTGCATTGCAACAAATGTTGACTCGCCCTGCTTGCCAAGACGTAAGCAGTCATTCCAGTCTGCATGCAGACCTGCCGGCATACGATTATTTCCAAGGTGATTCATAGAGAAATCAATCGCGCGCTTCAAATGCTCATATACCGTACCCTCTCCGCCATTTGCGAACAGGATTACCTCATCGATAAAGTCTGTATTTCCAGACTCTGCAATATACTTATAAACTGTTGGGAACAGCCACAATGCGTCATCTGCACGGTATGCCGGATGTCCGGTTGCACTTACATAAGACTCATCATCCGGTGTATCCTCATGTCCTGCATTGTGATCAAACTTTACGAGCGGAAGTCCGCCGCCATTGTCTACCTGTGCAGACAACATGAAACGGATCTTATCTAACGCCATTTCCGGTGCTAAGTGAATCACACCCTGAATATCCTGAACGGTATCACGGTATCCGTATCCATTTCGAAGACCACAATATGAGAATGATGCGGCTCTCGACCAGATAAATGTCATGAAACACTGATATGCATTCCATGTATTGATCATCGCATTGAATGATTCACTTGGTGTCTTTACCTGGAAATGATTCAGCTTACCATGCCAGTATTCCTTCAACTCTGCAAGCTCTGCTTCACTCTGTGCATGCACATCTGCATAGCTGTTCATCACTGCTTCTGTCTCTGCATCATTCTTCATGCCGAGTACAAATGCAAGCTCCTTGCTCTCGCCCGGTGCCAGTGTAATCTTTGTCTCCAAAGCACCGCAGGCGTTACTGTTATAATTGAGACTATTTCCGCAATCACCGTTTTCTACACCGACTGGATTGCCATAGCCATGATATCTGCCAAGAAATGCTTCCTTATCTCCGGCATAGCTTGCAACCTCTGCGCCAGCTAAACCAAAGAATCTTGTAAATGCAACACTGCCGTTGATAGCTGCACCCTTATTCACGTTCTCATTGATTACCTGCTTGATGCGGTTTCCCATGAAATACGTTCTTGTAATAAAGAGTGTATACTGCAGATTGACCTGATCCTGCTCATAATTGTTATCATTCGTAAATTCACAGTAACCGAAGACAGACAGGTTACGTGGCTTGTCAGAATCATTTGTAACCTTCAGTTTCCATACCTCATGTGTCTTATCCAGTGGTACATAGTAAAGCACAGAACTCTTGATGCCTGCATATTCTGCATTCATATACGTATAGCCTGTACCGTGATGACACTCACTCTTATAGCTGTCTAAATCTTTTCCTACCGGCTGCCAGGAAGCTGACCAGTAATCTTTGCTGTCATTGTCACGCAGATAGATATATCTGCCAGGCTGGTCAAAGCTGTTGAAGATATATCGAAGAATTCTTCCGTTTGCACCAGACTTTACAAAGCTGTATCCACCGGCATTGTTGGAGATGATTGCGCCGTATTCCGGAGAACCGAGGTAGTTCGCCCAAGGTGCCGGTGTGTCCGGTCTGTCAATCACATATTCCTTATTTGCCTCATCAAAGTATCCGTATCTCATGAGGTACCCTCCTAATTTATAGTTTTTTTAGATAAGTAGTGCATAATCACCATCTTATACAAACGCATCGCCTGTTTTAAGAAATGGCAATTATGCACAACTCTATTTGAAACCTATTTAATTCGTTTTTTACTGCTCTGCGTCCTTCAGGCTCAGGCTGATCTTACCCATACGATCAACCTCAAGAACCTTAACCTTGACTACATCGCCGATATTTACAACATCCTCTACCTTCTCTACGCGGCGATCTGCCAGCTTAGAGATATGAATCAAACCGTCCTTATTTGGTGACAGTTCTACGAACGCGCCGAAGTTCATGATACGAACAACCTTACCTTCGTAAGTCTTACCAACCTCGATTGGATCTACGATAGAACGGATGATCTTCAACGCCTTGTCCATACCTGCCTGCTCAACACCGCAGATAAATACATTTCCATCATCATCGATATCAATCTTAACGCCTGTCTCTTCGATAATTGCGTTGATTGTCTTTCCTCTCTGTCCGATAATCTCACCGATCTTCTCCGGATCAACCTTTGTCTGGATAATCTTCGGAGCAAGTTCGCCAACGTGATCTCTTGGAGCTGCGATAGCCGGCTTCATACATGTATCCATGATGAAGAGTCTTGCCTCACGACATCTTGCGATCGCGCCCTCTACGATTGGACGTGTCAGACCATGAATCTTGATATCCATCTGGATTGCTGTGATACCTTCGGTTGTACCTGTTACCTTGAAGTCCATGTCGCCGAAGAAATCTTCGAGTCCCTGAATATCTGTCAACAGTACATAATCATCATCTGTCTCACCGGTTACAAGACCACAGGAAATACCTGCTACCATCTTCTTGATTGGAACACCGGCAGCCATCAGTGACATACAAGATGCACATGTGGAAGCCATAGATGTAGAACCGTTTGACTCGAATGTCTCAGATACGGAACGGATTGCATATGGGAACTCGTCCTCACTTGGAAGTACAGGAACAAGTGCACGCTCAGCAAGTGCGCCATGTCCGATCTCACGACGTCCCGGTCCTCTGGACGGCTTTGTCTCACCAACAGAGTATGATGGGAAGTTATAGTGATGCATATATCTCTTAGATGTAACGTTTGTGTCAAGGCCATCTAACTTCTGTGCTTCAGAAAGCGGAGCCAGTGTTACAACGTTACAAATCTGTGTCTGTCCTCTTGTGAACATAGCAGAACCATGCACTCTAGGAATGATATCAACCTCAGCAGCCAGTGGACGAATCTGTGTGATCTGTCTGCCATCCGGACGCTTGTGATCCTTCAGAATCATCTTACGGACTGTCTTCTTCTGATACTGGTAAACAGCCTCATCAAGAACTGCCAGCCAATCTTCCTTATCTGCAAATGCCTCTTCAAGCTTCTCCTTGATCTGGCGGATATTCTCCTCACGCACCTGCTTCTCATCTGTGAATACTGCTTCTTCCATTGCTGCTGGTGGAACAAGTCCCTTAATTGCCTCAAACAGCTCTTCCGGAACTGCACAGCTTGTATAAGAATGCTTTGGCTTACCACACTCAGCTACGATCTTATCGATAAATGCGATTACTTTCTGGTTTAACTCATGAGCTGCATAAATAGCCTCGATCATCTTCGCCTCCGGCACTTCGTTCGCACCAGCTTCAATCATGATAACCTTATCTCTTGTAGATGCAACCGTAAGCTTCAGATCTGACTCCAGATTCTGTGTAGAATTCGGATTGAATATAAGCTCGCCATTGATCATACCAACCTGTGTTGTTGCACATGGACCATCAAACGGGATATCAGAAATTGCTGTTGCAATGGCTGAACCAAGCATAGCGGTAAGCTCTGGAGAACACTCCGGATCTACTGACATAACCATGTTGTTCAATGTAACATCATTTCTGTAATCCTTTGGGAACAATGGTCTCATCGGACGGTCGATAACACGGGATGTAAGGATTGCATTCTCGCTTGCCTTACCCTCACGCTTGTTGAATCCTCCAGGGATCTTTCCAACAGAGTACATCTTCTCCTCATACTCAACTGAAAGTGGGAAGAAATCGATACCATCTCTTGGTTTTTCTGATGCAGTTGCTGTTGAAAGCACAACTGTATCTCCGTAGTGCATCAAAGCTGCACCGTTTGCCTGCTTTGCAACTCTGCCTACATCGACACGCAAGGTTCTTCCGGCAAGTTCCATCTCAAACTTCTTGTACATAATAAATTCTCCTTGAAATATTTTTTCCTGCATTCAGACTCCGAAACGACTGAAAACGCCACTTTCTGTCAGAAAATGATTTTTTCAGTTGTCTCGGTTTTGTCTTCATGCAATCTTTTAGATTATACCATCTATTTCCTTTGGCTTCAAGATAGGAATGGATGAAATATGGGATTTTTTGCTTGTGATTTTTGTTTGGAGGCTGTTATGTTTGGTGGTTTCTGCTTGCTGTGGTTTTTTCTGCTTGCTTTTCATGCCCTACGCCCACGCTATGGGTTTCCCCGCCTACTTTTCTACTCCCACGCCCAGTTTCCGCTCCGCGACATATCGATTAGCTTCC
>ERZ1026776.23-NODE-23-length-112374-cov-16.997133_pt1 | contig 112374 bp, 97 predicted proteins | sample MGYA00380125_ERZ1026776 | MGnify/ENA primary metagenome ERZ1026776 (study PRJEB33269, sample SAMEA4719761) | human gut metagenome | biome: human-associated habitat; feature: organic feature; material: feces | place: Cameroon | collected 2013-10 ...
AAGGTAGTCTCTATGTCTATCTTTTTGAATTGAATTTGCGCAACTTATTATACGTTATCAGGTATTTTGCTAGGTAACTTCTTTAGCATAATTATATTTTGCAAAATGAAAAAATAGCTTGTGAAAATAATCTAAGCATATGCAAAAAGACCTCCTGTAATCAGATATAAAAATCTGCTTGCGGGAGGTTTTTTTATGCGTAAAAAAACACAGCAGACACTGAATCTGCTGCGTATTAAAGATTGAATTTGATGTTGTTACAGATGCTTATTCCTGCCAGCCCTTGCATAAATCTACCCACCCCTGACAGTTGGCGCTGTACTGCTCCAGCTCGTCCGGAGTAAGCTCAATAGCGCTGTTGTGGCTGCCGCAGGCAGGGAAGAAGGTTACAAAGCGTTTGAGGGAAACGTCAAGATAAACCTTAACGCCGTCATTGATGCCGAAGGGGCAGACGCCGCCGATAGCGTGGCCGATATCCGGCTCCACTTCGTCAGCAGTCAGCATTTTGGCCTTGCAGCCGAAGAAATGCTTGTACTTGGCGTTATCTACCTTGGCATCGCCTGCTGTGACAATGAGGATAACGCTGTCATCATGCAGCTTAAAGGAAAGGGTTTTGGCAATGCGCGCAGGCTCACAACCTGCTGCCTGTGCTGCCAGCTCTACGGTAGCGCTGGAGGTTGCAAACTCTATGATACGATTATCTGCATTAAATTGTTTCAAATATGTACGAACCTTTTCTATAGACATGACAAAAGCCTCCCTTTAAAAATGCTTACTGAAAATTATCAGCTAAAAAATCACAGCAATCGTCCAGCTCTGCTACATGGCAGTCCGCCAGCTTGCCTGCATCGCAGGCTGCGGCCAAGGACGGGTTAATCGGCAGGCGGGCGAGCACCTTCAGACCATAGGCATCGGCAGTTTCTGCCAGATGGCTGGGGCCGAAGATTTCGTAATCCTTGCCGTTATCGGGGCAATGGAAGTAAGCGTAGTTTTCAATCAGACCGAGAATCGGAATGTTCATCATACGCGCCATTTTTACTGCCTTGGCAACAATCATAGAAACAAGCTCCTGCGGAGAGGTTACGATGATGATGCCGTCGACAGGCAGGGATTGGAAGACGGTCAGCGGTACGTCACCGGTTCCCGGCGGCATATCAACAAACATAAAGTCTATATCTGTCCAGATGGCATCGCTCCAAAATTGCTTTACCATGCCGGCTAGCAGAGGCCCGCGCCAAACAACAGGGTCAGAATCATTCTTCAAAAACATATTGGCAGAAAGCACCTCCAGACCGCAGGGAGCAGTCAGAGGCAGAATACCGATTTCGTTGGCTTTGGCCTTGCCGTTTACGCCAAGGTTATGTCCCATGGACGGACCGGTGATATCAGCATCCAAAACAGCACAGCGCTTACCGCGGCGCTGCATACTGCTTGCTAAAAGACCGGTGATGAGGGACTTGCCTACACCGCCCTTGCCGCTGACTACGGCGATAACCTTTTTGACGCTGCTCATCGGATTGAGCTGCGCACGGAAATCAGTTGCCTGTGTTTTTTCAGCTGCTGCGGAAGGACAGCCTTCACAGCTGCTGCGTTCGCAGGAAGATGCATTGCTGCATTGTTGTTCGTTAGACATAAATTACACCTTACTCTCTAATTGATTATGAATAAATTTATTAGTTAGCTTTTCTTACAGCCTTCAGCAGCAGGCCTACAGCGATACCGCCGAAGCAGGGAACAACCCAGCCGAAGCCGATGTCAAACAGCGGCAGGTTCTGCGCCAGAAAGTTATCCAATGCCATGAAGCGGATGTTGGCAACGCGCAGACCGTCGAAAACAGCGAAAATAGTTGTCAGTATCAGACAGATGCGGAAGGTCAGCTGATCATCATGGATAATTGCACGACCGATGTTGAGAATTACCAGAGCGATAATAATCGGATAGAGCATGCAGATGACAGGAATGGAGAACTTGATGATGTTTTCCAGACCGAAGTTTGCTACTACCAGGCTGAAAGCAGAGATGAAGAATACCAGTCGCTCGTATTGTATACGATTATTGCTAAGCTCGGAGAAATACCCGGAGATAGCGGTTGTCAGGCCGATGCTGGTGGTGAGGCAGGCAAAGAAAATAATCAAGGCCAATACAACCTGACCGCCGAAGCCCATGTAATAGGTGCAGATTTTGCTGAGCAGAGTAGCGCCGTTAGGAATAACACCGAAAACATTGATGCTCAGTGCGCCGGTGTAAGCCAGTGCTGCATAGATGATAGCAAGGAAGAAGGCTGCAATCAGACCGGCATAAGAGCAGAGCTTGGTCAGAACCTTTTTATCGGTAATGCCTTGAGCTTCAATAGCCTTGATAGTAATAGAACCGAACAGAATTGCTGCCAGAAGGTCCATGGTGTTGTAACCTTCCTGGAAGCCGCGGAAGAACGGAGATGCAGCGAAGTCCGGATTAGGCATTTTCAGGCTGCCGGTAGGATTTACGAAAACGCAGACCACGAGAACTGCCAGACAAATCAAAAGCATGGGGGACAAAAATTTACCGATATGACCGATAATTTTTGACGGATTAATAGAAAAGAAATAGGTCAGAACGAAAAAGAACACGGTGTATACCGGCAGGCCGATAGCTTCGCAGGAAGCAGGCAGCAGGCTGTGAATACCGGTGTCAAAGGAAACGGCAGCAGTACGCGGAATAGCGAACAGCGGGCCGATAGCCAACGCGCAGAGAATGGTAACAGCGCGGGCATACAGGGGATGCATAGGCATAGCAATGGAGTCCGGGTTATCGCTTTGCTTCATAGCCATAGCAAGTACGCCCAAAAGCGGGAAGCCGACGCCGCTCAGGCAGAAGCCGAGCATGCCCCAGCCAATGTTTTCGCCTGCCATTTGTCCCAGAACGGGCGGGAAGATTAAGTTACCGGCACCGAAGAAAAAGGAAAATAACATCAGGCCGATAGGGATGATTAATGAAAAGTTGATTTTATCGTTTTGCATTAAGAGCTCCTTATTACTACCTTAATTAAAAGAGTAGTCTGTATTTTGAAATCATAGAAAAAGCCACCTAGTCCGTCAGGAGCATAGATGGCTTTAAAAGGCTTATTTTACCAGCAGACGGAAATATTTCTTTTTACCCTTACGGATTAACAGGCTCTTATCTGCATCAAACATGTCTGCGCTCAGGCATGCTTCTGCATCCTGCAGGACAGTGTCTGCTACAGTCAGGCCGCCTTGGGCGATTAACTGACGAGCTTCGCGTTTGCTGCTGAAAACTTTAGCGGCAGTCAGTACATCGATAATCTTGGCAGTCATATCTTCCGGGGTAATTTCGATTGCCGGTACGTTGCTCATGTCTTTGGCATTGCCGCCGAAGAGTGCTTCGGTAGCTTCCTGCGCCTGACGCGCTGCTTCTTCGCCATGAACAAGCTTGGTAACCTCATAGGCCAGTACTTTTTTAGCTTCGTTAATAGCTGCATCCTTCAGTGCGCTCAGACGACGAACCTCATCCATCGGCAGGAATGTCAGCAGGGACAGGCAGTTTTCTACGTCGCTGTCTGCAACATTGCGCCAGTATTGATAGAAATCATACGGAGAAGTTTTTTCCGGGTCAAGCCACAGAGCACCCTTTTCGGTTTTGCCCATCTTGCGGCCATCGCTGGTGGTCAAAAGCTTGCAGGTCATGCAGTAAGCAGGTTTTTGATCCTTGCGGCGGATTAATTCTACGCCAGCAAGCATGTTGGACCATTGGTCATCGCCACCCAGCTCCATAATGCAGTTATGGTCATGGTGCAGCTTCCAGAAGTCGTAGCCCTGCATAATCATATAGTTGAATTCAAAGAAGGTCAGACCTTTTTCCCAACGTTTCTTGAAGCATTCGGCAGCCAGCATACGGTTAACGGTAAAGTGTACGCCAACCTCGCGCAGCAGCTGAACATAATTCAAGTCTAACAGCCAGTCAGCATTGTTGACAATAATAGCCTTGTCTTCACCGAAATCAATGAAACGGCTCATCTGCTTTTTGAAGCAGGCGATATTGTGAGCAATGAATTCCGGAGTGAGCATTTTGCGCATCTCGTCCTTGCCGCTCGGGTCGCCGACCATGCCGGTGCCGCCGCCCAAAAGTACGATAGGACGATGGCCTGCGCGTTGCATATGGCTCATCATCATCAGGGCGATGAAATGGCCTACATGCAGGCTGTCCGCGGTGGGGTCAAAACCGATATAAAAGGTGATTTTTTCCTTCTCCAATAATTCTTTAATCTCGTCTTCATGGGACATTTGCTTAATAAAGCCACGTTCCATAAGCACGTCATAAACAGACATCAGATAACCTCCTTAAAATTTAAGCTGTGAAAAACAGCCTAGGCGATATATATAATCTACATTATACAATATAAGCTTGTTTTTAGCAAATAAAAAAGACTTTATAAAAGTGAAAATGGCTGATATGCAGGAAAAAATCCCGAATATCAGCCGAAAGTGTAAACTGTTATTCCAAATGAGATGTGCAGTGCGGGCAACGGGTTGCGTCGTCGGCAATCTCGGATTTGCAGTAAGGGCACAGACGTGGTTCCGGTGCAGGCTCCGGTTCCGGAGTGAGCTTGTTGATCTGGCGAATCATCAGGAAGATGACAAAAGCGAGAATCAGAAAATCCAGTACGGAATTAATGAAGCTGCCGTAAGCGAGCACCGGTGCACCAGCCTTTTTTGCTGCCTCCAGTGTAGCATATTCCTTGCCGTTGAGGCTGATAAACAGATTGGAAAAATCCATCTTGCCAAGCGCCATACCTAAAGGCGGCATAACGACATCGTTTACCAGCGAGCTGACGATTTTGCCGAAAGCACCGCCGATAATAACGCCGACGGCCATATCCATAACATTACCGCGCATAGCAAATTTTTTAAAATCTTCTTTCATAGACATATATGAACACCCCTCGTCAAATGTATTGTTTATAGTATTCTCGTTTAATGCTAAATTTCCTGCTGCTTGACGAAAAAGTGCTTGTGACATATAATAAAAGGGAATAAATTCTGTGTTATGCAGGTTCATTTAGTTAGATATAGAGATGGAGGAAGAATTATGCGTGACGATTTAGTAGTACCTGGCGAAGGCGAGGAGAATTATGTCCTGGCCCGTGATGCCAGAGTTGTGACTGTACCGTTCTCTCCCTTGGAAGAACGTATGCAGAAGGAAAAACCGGAGGTTTTTGCACGTCTGCAAAAGCTGAAGGAAATTATCGGTGAGGAAACCTTCAAGCGCCTTGTAAGCAAGGTGCATAACATCAACTATGCTGATACCCGTATCATGCTTGTTGCTGAAAACGAGCTGCATCGTACCAACATTGAAAGAGAGATTTTACCGGCTATTGCTGAGGCTTTTGAGGTTACCAGCATCCGCGTTGTTACCCAAGGATAAAATTTTTCAAAAAAGTGTTGACAAAAGCTTAAAGATGCTTTATAATTACATTCGTTGCTGATGAACAGCAACAACAAATGTCGGGGCGTGGCGCAGTTTGGTAGCGCGCTTGTTTCGGGTACAAGAGGCCGTGAGTTCGAATCTCGCCGCCCCGACCAAATTTAAAACTTAGGAACCGCATGAAAATGCGGTTCTTTTCGTATTTCGTTGGCATTACGAATACGTTATATCTTACCAATGCAGGAAATTTATAATAACCTGAATCATAATTTCTTTTTCTTCTGGGCGTGATTCTGCAATCATAAGGGTGATGGCGACAAGAGCACTGTCGCTGATAATTTTATTACCATCGTTATATAGTGCGTTATTCTGGTTTAGAAAATATAAGAACAGAGCTGCTGCGATACGTTTGCAGCCATCATTAAATGGATGATCCTTTACTAAGAAGTAGAGCAGATTGGCTGCTTTTTCTTCTAGTGATGGATATGCATCTTGACCAAATGCACTTTGATAGATAGCAGATAAAATACCTTCTAATTTGCCAGGTTCTTTTTCCACGCCAAACACATCAGATGTCTGGCTAAATTCCATACTTTTTATAAGCTTCATGCATTCGCCATACTTAAGTAGATAAGAGGATTTAGAACCTTCAGGTATAGCAACGCATTGATGATCATAGGCATCAAGCAGTTCTAAAGAACGTGAATACTCATGAACTACTTTCAAAACATCTTCTGCATCAATACCAACAAGTCCACCTATAATATTAGACTGTATTTGCACTGTTTTATTCAACACAGCTAATCGTTTTTCATTAATTGCAAATCCTGCTGTTAAATATTGCTTAAGGATATTGGTTGCCCACTTGCGGAAAAGAACGCCGTGAGGAGATTTTACACGGTAGCCAACGGAGATAATGACATCTAAAGAATACATTGTTACAGGTTTGTCTGAATTTGCAATATGCAAAAAATGCATATTGCTTTTTTCGTCTAATTCTCTTTCTTTAAAAATATTTCTAATATGTCTTGCGATAACAGATTGGTCACGAGAAAATAAATCAACCATCTGCGCTTGTGTTAACCATACGGTATCTTCTTCAGGTGAAATATTAACTTCCAGTTCTAATTTGTCATCTTTAAAAGTAACTATATTAGTCATTAGTAAAACTCCTTTCCTAATTTCAACTTGTGACAATTTATCATGGTTTCACCGCCGTCAGCCTTGCGCTGGCGGTATTTTTCTTCAGCAATTCCATACACATCGTCAGACTTCCTTTAAAAAATATATCAATCTACATGTTTTGAATTGCGAAAAAATGTTTATATATTATAGTACCATTATAACTCTGTGTATTGCGTCGTGTCAATGTTAGCATGAAAATATATTTGAGTTTTAAAATTTGTAATAATATAAGATTAGGAACTACGTACTTCACAGATGATACGCTTAATATGCAAGTTCCAGATATCTCATCCCACTAATTTCCACCATAAAAAGGATTTTCCCTTCGTTTTGTAGAATTATAAAATATAACTGAAAATACTATTTGCAGAATGGAGGCTTTGCGATGAAAATAACTTTTTTAGGTGCAACGCGCACCGTTACCGGTTCCTGCTATCTGCTGGAGGTCAGCGGACATAAGTTTTTAGTAGACTGCGGCATGTTCCAAGGCTCCAAGCTGATAAAAGCGCTGAACGAAAAGGAATTTTTGTTTCATCCGGGAGAGATTGAGGCTGTTGTATTGACGCACGCCCATGTTGACCACAGCGGTCTGTTGCCGAAGCTGGTCAAGGAAGGCTTCCGCGGCCCCATCTATTGCACTAAATCGACAGAGGAGCTGTGCTCGATTTTGCTGCCGGACAGCGCGCACATTCAGGAGGGTGAGGCAGAATACGCCAACCGCAAAGGTATGCGTGCCGGCAAAAAAATTGTTGAGCCGCTGTTTACGGTTGATGATGCTGCCAGAGCCTTGCATTTGTTCAAGCTGCGCAGCTTTGGCGAAGCGTTTAATGTTGTTCCCGGCGTTACCGTAACCTTCCGCGTTGCGGGACACATTCTTGGTTCTGCTTTCGTAGAGATGTCTGTTAACGAAGGCGATAAAAAGACGCGCTTGATTTTTACCGGCGATATCGGTCAGCCGAATCAGCCGATTATTGAGGACCCGGCGGCAGCAGGCGGTGCGGATTTTATTATTACGGAATCCACCTACGGCAACCGCATCCATGAAGCCTACGATAAAGAGGGCGAGCTGGCGAATATTATCAACGATACTGTCGAGCGTGGCGGTAACGTTATCATTCCTGCGTTTGCTGTAGGGCGTACGCAGGTACTGCTGTACTATTTCCAAAAGCTGCAGGCGGAAGGCAAAATTCCGGAGATTCCTATTTACGTAGATAGTCCTATGGCCAACAGAGCTACGCAGATTACTATGACGAATCCCGAGGAATATGATGAGGAAGCGCGGGCACTTTACGCAATGCAGGGACGCAGGCTGGTGTCTATGCATAATTTGCGCTTTACTGCCACGGTGCAGGAATCCATGGCGATTAACGAAATTCCGGGCAGCAAGATTGTTATTTCGGCCAGTGGCATGGCAGACGCCGGTCGTATTCTGCATCACCTTAAGCATAATCTGTGGCGTGAGGACAGCAGCATAGTATTTGCCGGCTATCAGGCGGAGGGCACTATCGGACGCAGGCTGATAGAAGGTATTAAACGCATTAAGATTATGGGCGAGGATATCAGAGTCAACGCCAAAATTTACAATATGAAGGGCTTTTCTGCCCATGCGGACAAGCAGCAGCTTTTAGCCTGGTATAGCAGCATGAAGGAGGTTCCTAAGGCCTTTTTCGTTACGCACGGCGAGCTTGATGCAGCTATGGAGCTGGCAGATTCTTTGGGACGCAATCTGGGAACGGCAACCTACATCCCGCACTTTGGTGACTGTGCCGAAATCCATGGTACCGAGTGGCAGATGCATGAATCCGAAATGGTTCAGGTTGAGCCTGCTGCTATCGACCTGCGTGCTTACATGCGTGGTATGGAACACGATTATCTGCTGCAGCGCAGCAAAATCGAACAGATTGTGGCGCGTAACCCGGATAAGGCGGTTATGGTACGCAAGAAGCTGGAAAAGCTGCATAAATATATGGACGATATCCTGAAGGATTTGTAAGAAAAAATGATATACGCTTTGCGTAAATAAAAAATGCACCATTCCTTGACAGTAGGGAATGGTGCATTTTAGTTTTTAAATCGTTATAGCTTACAGTCTGTTGCTGCTGTTGAGTACGTCACGCATTTTGTGAGCTACCATGTCCTGGATAGCCTGACGTGCGGGTTTCAGGTATTGGCGAGGATCGAAGTCGCCGGGGTTTTCTACCAGGTGCTTACGGATGGAAGCGGTCATTGCCAGACGCAGGTCGGTATCGATGTTGATTTTGCAAACACCGAATTTGCCTGCTTGCAGCAGCATGTCTTCGGGTACGCCTTGAGCGCCGTCCAGCTTGCCGCCGTATTTGTTGCATTCTTCAACAAAGGACGGGATAACGGTGGAAGCACCGTGCAGAACCAGAGGATAACCAGGCAGCAAGTTGGTGATTTTTTCCAGACGTGCGAAGTCCAGTTCCGGTTTGCCTTTGAATTTGTAAGCGCCATGACTGGTGCCGATAGCGATAGCCAAGCTGTCGCAGCCGGTGCGTTCAACGAATTCTACAGCCTGATCGGGATCGGTGTAGGTAGCGTCCTTGGTGTTAACCTTAACAGCGTCTTCAACGCCTGCCAGGCGGCCAAGCTCTGCCTCAACTACAACGCCTCTTTCGTGTGCATATTCAACAACACGACGAGTCATTTCGATGTTTTCTTCAAAAGGATGCTTGCTGCCGTCAATCATAACGGAGGTGAAGCCGCCGTCGACGCAGGCTTTGCAGATGTCAAAATCTTCGCCGTGGTCCAGATGCAAGCAGATAGGCAGACCGGTGTCTTCGATTGCTGCTTCAACCAGCTTCATCAGGTAGATGTGGTTAGCGTATTTGCGGGCGCCGGCACTTACCTGCAGAATCAGCGGGGATTTTTCCTGTTGTGCTGCGGCAACGATACCTTGGATGATTTCCATGTTGTTGACGTTGAAGGCACCAACAGCATAGTGACCTTCGTAAGCTTTTTTGAACATTTCAGTAGATGTAACTAAGGGCATTTGTCTATTCCTCCTTATTCAGGGTAGCCTTACAGCTACTCTGTCTTTACATTAGTATACACTAATTATATCATGCTCTGCTTATTTAGTACAGAAGTTTCAGTAAATCATTTGGTAAAGAACGGGTAATTTCTAAAAATACATCGCTTACCGGATGCTTAAAGGCCAGACGATAGGCATGCAGCGCATGGCGCGCCTGGGGGCCGGGAGTGCCGTAAAGATTGTCGTTTACGAGCGGATGGCCGATGGAGGCAAGGTGTACGCGTATCTGGTGCGTGCGTCCGGTGAAAAGACGGACCTTGAGCAGCGTATGATTACTGTAAGACGCTAAAACCTCATAGGCCGTTTTGGCGTATTTGCCGCATTCGTAATCAACGCAGCGTTCGATGATACTGCCTTCCTTGCGGGCGATAGGTGCTTCGATAATACCTTCGCTGTGTTCAAAGCGTCCGCAGGCCAGTGCCAGATATTCCTTTTCAACCTGCTGCTGGCTCAGCCAGTGCTGTACAACAGGCTCCTTGGCGAAAATAACTAGGCCGGAGGTGTTGCGGTCCAGACGCGATACGGGATGTATACCGGCATCAATGCCGTTGGCTTCATAATATGCTTTGACGTAATCGTAAAGCGTAGTACCGCGCTCGCTGACGGTGGGGTGCACCAGCATGCCTGCAGGCTTATCGATAATCAGCAGAAAATCATCCTCGTAGGCAACCATGGATGGCGACAGGATAGCAGCCATCAGTGCAGCTGTTTTTTATCCGGCAGCTCGTCGACTACTTCGATGTTATCGAGCTGTGCCTTCAGCTGGCTGCGGATGTTTGCCAGATATTCCTTGTACAGCTCCTTTTGCTCTGCAAGCTCCTCCGGGGTCAGACCGGAGGTTTTCTTCTTTTTGGCTAATGCATTTATGCGGTTAATCATTGCATTGATTTCCATAATATTTCTACTCCTTTGTTATAACAAGCTTATTATTTTATTATACTATTATGAGCGCTTCTTAGCAACTTTCATTGACTACACTTCTGATTTGTGCTATTATGAGGGCGATATTATTAAGCTTTTTTTATCAGAGAGTTATATATATTGCCAAAGCCTTGGGCTTGGGCAATGTAAGATGAGTATGAGGTGATTAACATGTTCTTGAAAAAAATTGCTTGTGGTCTATTATGTGCGGCTATGCTGCTTGCTGCCGGTTGCGGCGGTGTAGGAACGCAGACTGGCGGTGACAAGGCTTATCTGCAGCTTACCGATGCTGCAGGCAGACAGGTTTCGCTTGCCAAAAAGCCTGAAAGAGTGGTAAGCCTCAGCCCTTCATATTTGAGTATGATTGAGGCTGTCGGCGGCACCGTAGTCGGTCGCGCCAGCTCCAAGGTAGGCAAGATCCCCGAATCTATGAAGTCTGTGCCGGAGGTAGGCATGGTCTACAATATTAATATGGAAGCGCTTGTGGGCCTGAAGCCTGATCTGGTTCTGGCCAGCAAAAATCAGCATGATAAATTTATTCCGATGCTGCAATCCAACAAAATCAACGTAGTGGAGTTTGATACCCAAACCTTTGAGGATGTCAAAGGTGCCATTAAAACCTTGGGCGATATTTATGGTACGCAGGATAAGGCCCAAAAGGAAAATGAGCTGTTGGATAAACAGGTTGCCGCCGTTACCAGTAAGCTTCCTAAGGAAAAGAAACGCATCGTTATTATGCATGCAACAGCCAGCGCCGTTACGGTAGAAGGCTCGCACAGCATTGCCGGCTGTGTAAGCGACATCCTGGGCTTTGAAAACGTTGCTGCTGCAGCGCTCAAGGGAAAATCCAATAAAACTCCTTACAGCATGGAAACACTGGTTGAGCAGAACCCGGAAATTATCTTTATTACCTCTATGGGTAAGCCTGAGGAAATTGAAAACCGTCTGCGCACCGACTTTAAAAATAACCCCGCATGGAACAGTCTGCCGGCTGTAAAAGCAGGCAGAGTATATGTGCTGCCGGAAAAGCTGTTTTTGATTAACCCCGGCCTGCGCTATCCTGAGGCTGTAAAGTTTATGGCACAGCAGGTTTATCCGGAGGTCTTTACTAATGGAAAATAAGCAGTCTGCAGAGCAGACGGAGCATTTTGGTATCGGCCGTACTAAATGGCGTATTACTATTCTTGTGATATTTTTGTTCTTGGCAGTATTGGGCAGCTTTTTGAGCTTAACAAAAGGCTCTAGCATTATCAGCATCAAGGAGATTACCGATATTCTGCTTAATCCCGGTGATGATCCGCGCAGTCAGATTATCTGGAACATCCGTATGCCGCGTACCATCGTCGGTGCCTTGGTCGGCATCAATCTGTCGCTTTCTGGTGCGATTCTGCAGGCGATTATGCGTAATCCGCTGGCAGACCCGCATATTATCGGCATCAGCTCCGGCGCAGGACTGGCAGGTGTTGTGATTATGATTTTGTTCCCGGCGATGGAATATCTGATTACGCCTGTTGCCTTCATCGGTGCGATGCTGGCTGCTGTCTGCATTTATATTCTGGCGTGGAAAAACGGCATCAAGCCGGTGCGTATTATTTTGGCCGGTGTTGCGGTATCTGCCTTTTTGGGTGCAGGTATCAGCGGCCTGATGATTTTTTACAGTGACAGAGTGCATGGCGCTTTAATGTGGATGGTAGGCGGTCTTGCCGCACGCAGCTGGCCGCATGTAAATATTATTCTGCCGTATGCTGTTATCGGCCTGATTTTGGCGCTTGCCAGTGCCGCTTATCTGAACATCCTTCAGCTGGGTGATGAGATGGCGCGCGGTCTTGGTGTCAATGTTGAGGTAACGCGCATTATCCTTACGGCTATTGCAGCCTTGCTCGCAGCCAGCGCTGTCAGCGTTGTCGGCCTGCTGGGCTTTGTAGGCCTTGTGGTGCCGCATGCTGCGCGACTGCTGATAGGCAGCGACTACCGCTTTCTGCTGCCTGCCTCCGCACTTTTGGGCATTGCCATTGTTACGCTCAGTGATACCTTTGCGCGTGTAATTTTTGCGCCGATTGAACTGCCTGTTGGTATTATTATGGCCTTTTTGGGCGCGCCCTTCTTCTTATTCCTGTTAAGGAGGGAAATTTGATGACACAAAATAATGCAGCGCCCTTTAAAGCTGTTTTAGAGGCAACGCATATTGATATAGCAATTAACAAAAAAACAATCATCCATGATTTGTCGCTGGCGATACCCGAGGGTAAGATTACCGCTATCATCGGCCCCAACGGCTGCGGCAAGAGCACAACGCTGAAGGCTATTGCCCGCATTCTGCCTTGTGCCAAGGGCAGCATCAGCTTCTTGGGTAAGGATATTCATAGCCTGTCGCACCGCGAGTTTGCCCGCTGCCTGGCGATTTTGACGCAGTCACCTGTTGCGCCTACGGATTTGACGGTGCAGGATTTGGTTGAAATGGGACGCTTCCCGCATCGTAGCTTCTTAGGGCGCGGTGATAAGGATGATGCACAGCACGTTGCCTGGGCACTGGAGCAGACCAACATGACCTCGATGAGCCATCGCCTTCTGCATACGCTGAGCGGCGGCGAGCGTCAGCGCTCCTGGATAGCGATGGCGCTGGCGCAAAGACCGCAGGTGCTGCTGCTCGATGAGCCTACGACATATCTTGATATCTGTCACCAGCTGGAGGTTATGCAGCTGCTTGATAAGCTCAATAAGGAGCTGGGGCTGACAGTTGTTATGGTTATCCATGATTTGAACCATGCCATTCAGTACGCTGATTATGTTGCCGTTATCAAGGCGGGACGCTTAGTAGTCAGCGGTGAGCCGAAGGAGATTGTTACGTCTAAGCTGCTGGCGGACGTATTCCGCGTGCAGGCGGATGAGTTTGCGTGCAGTAATGGGCTGCCCGCCCTTGTTCCTATTACAGTCTGTCGCTAAAGCTCCGTCTGCGTTATGGCGCATATTCAAATGCAAACTCCCGAAAGCATCGTGCTTGCGGGAGTTTATTATTCTGCAGTATTGATACGTAAAAATTTTCATATCTCTCTTGCCAAAATTTTTGATTGATGATATACTAATTATACTATAAATAGTAGATATTACTATTACACAGCTTTCGTCAGATAAAGAAAGCAAGACAATAAAAACTTAATATGCTTTGAGCAGAAGGAAAACCAGTGTGAATCTGGTACTGTACCGCAACTGTAATGTGAGCTTGGCAGCGCATATCCTCACAAGATGCTGCCCTGGCGATGAGCTTAGTCAGAGTGCCTATGCCCAAAAGTTTTTTCCGCAAGCTTGCGATGTACAGGTGAAAGGAAGGATGGTAAAACCATCTTTAGTATTCGAGTAGTGCTGCTTGCGTGAGCTAAATTATGACTGCAGCGTTACCGCCGCAGTTTTTTTATGAAACAAGGATTCCAAGCTATTTGCCGGTAGCACAGTTGAAGCAAGGTTTACGTTAAAAGTGTGCAGTATGTAGCAAAGAAGGGTGAGAAATGACTAAGCATCTTATTAACTATTGTCCGATTGATTGGTATGAAGATGAGCTGAAGCGTAAGGGGATGACCTTAGCCGGTTTAGTGCAGCAGTTGGGGGTCGATGGTATTGAACAGTTTGTTTACAGAGAGCCGGGAGCTTTCCCTGATTACAAGGAGCTGACGATTGGTGCACATTTGAATTATTGGCCGTACTGGATGGATTTCTGGCTGCGAAAGGCTAAACGCCTGCAGCAGCAGTTCCGCAGTATCCACGAACGCCAGACATATTTTAAGACAGCCATGAGCTGTGATGAATGGCTGGCGGTTATCCGCCGCAATATCTGCGCTGCTATTTCGCAGAAGCCGGAGTATTTGGTATGGCATGTAGCAGAGGCTGATACAGAAACAATCTTTACCTTTGATTTCCATTATGATGACCGTGAGGTATTGGCTGCTTCGGCAGATGTTTTCAATGCAGTGGCGGATGAGATTCCTGCCAATGTAACGGTGCTGTTTGAGAATTTGTGGTGGCCCGGTCTGCGCCTGACGGATGCGCGCAAGGTGAAGTTTTTCTTTGAGCGCATTGAGCGCAAAAACGTCGGCATTATGCTTGATACCGGTCATCTGATGAATACGAATCAGCGTCTGCGCACAGAGGCGGAGGCAGCGGATTTTGTCTGTCGCACGGTGGACAAGCTCGGACCGTATGCTGAGCTGATTAAGGGCGTGCATCTTTCCTGCTCGCTTTCCGGCAAGTATTTGCGCAGCTTTGAACGCAAGGTGCCGGCTGATTCAAGTGCGGAAGTTATTTGGCGTCATATTGCGGCGATTGACCAGCATAAGCCTTTTACTACCACGGCAGCTAAGCAGATTCTGCAGTGCGTTCAGCCGCAGTATGTAAATCATGAGCTGGCATATGAAACTATCGAGGAAATGATTCCGCTGATGCAGCAGCAGCTTTCTGTTGCCAGATAAATAAATGTGAAATTTTCGCAGCGTCCCGATGGCTATCGGGGCGCTGTTTTGCGCTTTTGAGTATGGTTTGAATTTTCTTATGCTTGCGTTTGTGGAGGCTTTGACGTTTTATCTTCTCTTTGATTTATGTTATAATAAGCTACAAGTATGTTTGCAGGAGGTTGGCCATGTTTGCTGTTAATGTTGCGATAAATTTACCGGTAAAAAATCTATTTCGTCAGTTTACATACAGTGTGCCGGAAGCGCTGCAGTTTATAGACAGCGGCTGGCGTGTAGTTGTTCCCTTCAGTGGGCAGAAGGTGGAGGGCTTTGTGGTGGAGCGTGTGCCATTGCCTGCTGACCTGAAGCTACGCGGTAAGCTGAAGCCTGTGGAGGCTGCCTTGGGCGATACTCCCTGGTTTGATAAGGAAATGCTTGCTACTGCCAAATGGATGGCAGATTATTATATTTGCTCGCTGGCAGAGGCTATGCGTCTTTTTGTGCCGGGGAAATCGAGTATTAAGCGGCGTGCCGTGCGTGATGCGCAGGGACGTTTGCTTTATTATGTTTATAATGAGCGCTTGCAGGAAAAAACTGTGTTGGCTTACCGCATCAATGTAGCAGGAAGGCAGGCGTTGGTTGATGGAACATTAGCAAGGCGTGCCAAAGGCCAGCATGCTGCCCTAGGCGTGCTGGCGCAGGCTGCGGGAGCGCTTAGCGTAAGCGAGCTGGCGCAGCAGGGAGTGAGCGCTGCGGTGGCGCGCGCATTAGCGCAGAACGGTTTGGCGGACGCAGTGCAGAAGCGTGTGCTGCGTAACAGCTACAATACGGTGCAGGAGCGTGGTGAAAGCCTGCAGCTGACGACGGAGCAGCAGGATGCTGCGGCAAAGATTAATCAGGCGATAGATGCGCAGCGTGCGCAGTCGTTCTTGTTGCAAGGAATTACCGGCAGCGGCAAGACGGAGGTTTATCTGCGCGCGGCGGCTCATGCTGTGGATGCAGGCTGGCAGGTGCTGATGCTGGTGCCGGAAATTGCGCTCACAGCACAGCTGGTGAAGCGCTTTCAGGCGTGGTTCGGCAGCGAAATTGCTGTAGCGCACAGTAAGCTTTCACAAAACGAAAGAGGCGACGTGTGGTACCGCATGCGCACAGGCAAGGCAAGGGTGCTGATTGGAGTGCGCAGTGCTGTGTTCGCTCCGTTTGAAAAGCTTGGCCTGGTGATTGTCGACGAGGAGCACGAGGGCAGCTATAAGGAGGAGGACCACCGCCCGCATTATAATGCACGTGATGTTGCCCGCACCCGCTGCCGCCTGACCGGCGCAGCTTTGGTGCTTGGCAGTGCTACGCCGGATTTATGCACGTATTATAGGGCACTGCAGGGCGAATGTACACATTTGCATCTTACGTCACGTCCTAATGGTGCTGCTTTGCCAAAGGTTGAGATCGTGGATATGCGCAAGGAGCTGGAGGCGCGCAATTTCAGCGTGCTGTCGCGCGCGCTGCAGCAGGCGCTGGTGATGACGGCGGCGGCGGGCGAGCAGGCGATTGTCCTCTTGAACCGCCGTGGCTATTCTACCTTTGTGATGTGCCGTGACTGCGGCCAGACGATTACCTGTCCGCATTGCGCAGTAGCAATGGTTTACCATAAGAAGAACGAGGATTTGCGCTGCCATTACTGCGGTAACACGATGCCGCTGCCACAGGAATGCCCAAATTGTCACAGCCGCCGCATCAAATATTTCGGCAGCGGTACGCAGAAGGCGGAAGAACAGTTGCAGCAGCTGCCGGAGGTGCGTGTGCTGCGTATGGATCAGGATTCGACTGTGGCGAAGTTTGCGCATGCTGATATCTTGCGGCGCTTTGCCGACGGTGCGGCCAATGTTTTGATAGGTACGCAGATGGTGGCGAAGGGACATGATATTCCCAATGTAACGCTGGTGGGAGTGCTGGCGGCGGACAGCACGCTGCATCTGCCGGATTACAGAGCGTCGGAGCGCGCTTTTTCACTGCTGACGCAGGCAGCGGGGCGTGCGGGACGCGGTGACAGGCCGGGGCATGTAATCTTCCAGACCTATGATCCGGATAACCCGATTCTGCAGCTGGCGGTGACGCAGGATTACGACACCTTTGCCAAGCGCGAGCTGCAGGAACGTCAGAACTATTTTTATCCGCCGTTCGCCCAGATGCTTAAGCTGCAGGTGGTGGATAAGGATGAGGGTGCAGGCCTGGCGCTGGCGCAGCAGGTTGTCTTCTATCTGCAGAGCTTAAAGCTGCAAGGAAAGCTGGAGGATTTGCTGATTGCAGGACCGTTCCCATCATTGGTAGCTAAGGCCTACGATCTGTACCGTTTCAACGTGCTGCTGAAGGCGCAGGACCTGAAGGAAACTAAGGAAGCATTGTTGAACAGTGAATTCAAGGAAAAGCCTAATCTTTACTTTAATATTGATCCTGTAAGTGTAATTTAACGTGGTAAATGATTGTATAAAAACAGAGTTTGTGTTACAATATAGAAGATTTAACACTGCTAATGCCGGTAGAATGTTGCAAAAAATCTGCTGGTGTCGGCAAATTGATTAATGGGAGTAATTGTTTATGAGCATGCAGATGGAATTTATCAAGGTGCTGCCGTCGCCGCAGGCCTTAATGGAGGATTATCCGGTAAGTAAGGCTTCTAAGCTGCTGAAGCTGCAGCGTGACGAGGCTATAAAGAATATTTTTACAGGCAAGGATGACCGCTTTTTGCTGGTTATCGGTCCCTGCTCCAGCGATAACGAGGACGCTGTGTTGGACTATGTTTATCGTCTGGCCAAGCTGCAGGAAAAGGTGCAGGATAAAATTTTTATCGTACCGCGTCTGTATACCAACAAGCCGCGTACTATCGGCGTAGGCTATAAGGGTATGCTGCACCAGCCTTCTCCCGAGGGTGAGGAGAATATGCTGGGCGGTATTATCGCTATCCGCAAAATGAACGTGCGCGTAGTAGAAGAAACAGGTCTGACCGGTGCAGAGGAAATTCTCTATCCTGAGGTTTTCCGCTATCTGTCAGATTTGTTGAGCTATGCCGCAGTTGGCGCGCGTTCCAGCGAGGATCAGCTGCACCGTATGATTGCCAGCGGCGTAGGCATTCCCGTAGGCATGAAGAATCCTACCAGCGGCGATTTGTCCGTTATGCTCAACAGTGTGGCGGCAGCGCAGCATGAGCAGGAATTTTTGTTCCGCGGCTGGGAGGTGCGCACCAAGGGCAACCCGCTGGCGCATTCCATTCTGCGCGGTTATGTTGATCCCATCGGCAACAGTTTCCCCAACTACCATTATGAGGTACTGAAAATCGTTATTGATATGTACGCAGAACGGCAGCTGCAGAATCCGGCAATTATTGTGGATACCAACCACGCTAACTCCGGCAAAAAATATCTGGAGCAAATCCGCATTGCCAAGGATATTGTGCATTCCCGTAAGCTGAACGCGGGCATCAACAGAATCGTCAAGGGCCTGATGATTGAAAGCTATATCGAGGACGGTGCTCAGGGCGTGCATGACGGCGTTTACGGCAAATCTATTACCGACCCCTGCCTGGGCTGGGAAAAAACGGAAAGATTGCTGCTTGACCTGGCGGAAGAATTGTAAACTGATAAGTATGAGCTGCTGCGGCGAAGGCTGCAGCAGCTTTTTTGCATGCAAAAAGACCGCCTGCTTCAGCAGGCGGCCTCTAAACTTTCTCAGCTATTAAAATGTTTCCAGCAGCTTGTAGCCACGACCGATAAGGAAGGTGGCAGTTTCCGGCTCGTTGGTTTTGAAAACTACTACTGGTTTAACATTGTCGCGGTTAAAGGAAATGTAAAGGTAAGAAATGTCGATGTTGGCACCGTGGATAGCGGAAAGAATTCCGTCCAGATAACCCGGAGTATCGTTCATCTCTACGGCAATAACCTTGTCCTGACGGCATTGGTAGCCTTCTGCCTTCAGCACCTCGATAGCAGTTTCTGCCTTGTCCACAATCAGGCGCACAATGCCGAATTCCGCACTGTCATTGGCCAGCATAGTGTAAATATTGATATTGGCTTTAGCGAGAATGGTAGTGATTTTGAACAAACCACCCTCGTTGTTTTCGGTGAATAAAGAAACCTGGTTCAGCATATGTAAAAATCCTCCCTAAATTATCATAAAGCGGGCTGTACTGTTGTCAGTTTTTGCTTGCTTAATAAAAGATTATAGCACAAACTTTGATGAGAAGAAAGAGGCTTTTGTAAAGTTATCTTTACCTGACGCAAGCTATTGTGAAGTGAAAGAGGACAAAAATAATATTTAGCTTTGATTTGAACGCGGAAAAACAGCTTTGATTTGTGATAAATATAATGCTTGCTGAGTCTTTTATTATTTAATGTTTACGTGGTTATTGAGTTTAGGGTAAAACAAACAAAAATTACAAATTGCTTGATTTTTCTTGTAAAAGTGTTACAATATTGTTGATAACATATGAGCAATTTTTGAAATGTTGCTCATATAAATAAGCGGAGGTTGATAGTATGGGTATGAAGAAATTGTTAGCAGTTTTATTCTCGGCTTTACTGCTTGTAGGCGTTGCAGGCTGCGGCGGCAACAATGCGCAACAGGGCGCGGTAACACAAAAGGTTATGAACGCCAAAACTAAGCAGGATTTTGAGCCTGTAACAGAAATTAAGGAAGGACGCAAAAACGTTTATGCCGTACTTAAGGTTATGAAGGGCAACTATTGGGAAGAGGTTATCCGCGGCATTAAAGACGGAGCAGCTAAGGCTGACGTTAACGTTTATGTAGGCGGCGTTATGAAGGACGGCGACTGGGAGCTGCAACGCGATATGGTCAAAGAGCTTCCCGGCAAAAAAGCGGACGCAGTAATTCTTGCTCCGGCGGACAGCTCCAATATGACGGCAAGTGCGAAAACTCTGCGCGAGCAGAAGCTGCCGGTATTTTTGGTTGATACCGCATTGAGCAGCAATGATTACGATGCAGCTTTCCTTACCAACAACCTGGAGGCAGGTGCCGAGGTTTGCCAACAGATGGTAGAGCAGATGAAGGCTAACGGCGTTAAGGAATCCGAGGAGGCAACAGTTTTGGTACATGTCAGCACCTTGGCTAGCACTACGATTGCCGACCGCTTGAACAGCATTATGGCAAACTGGGGTAAATTTGCTCCTGCAAGCTGGAAAATCGAACATGATTATATTATTAACTATGGTGATGATGCAGGCGCTGCCAAGCTGGTTGCCGAAAAAATCAAAAATACTCATAATGTTAAAGGCATTATTGCCTGCAACAACGGCTCCACCAATGCGACCGTTGAGGCTGTAATGGCTGCAGGCCGTAAGGATATTGCCATTACCGGCTTTGACCTTGGCAAAAAGACTTTACTGGGCTTGGAGGACAAGAACTATAGTATTGCCGTTGCCGTACAGAATCAGTACAAAATGGGCTACGAGGCTGTGATGGCTGCCGCTGCTGCAGCAAAAGATGGCAGCAAGCCGGCACAGAAGCTGGTGAATACCGGTATCCGTATGGTAGATAAAAACAATTATAAAAAATAAATAACTAAAAAGCTTCAAAGCCTTCTGACGTTGACGGGAAAAATCCGCCTGACGCAGAAGGCTTTTGCTGTTTGGGCATAAATATATGAGGAAGCCTGCACAGAGAATTTGTTTTTTTCTGTAGTAATGTGTTATAATGAACTATTGGAATAGCTACAAGGAGGAACAAAAATGGCTAAGTTAAAAATAGTGGTTGCTGGCGCACCGGTGCTGCGTGAGGTAGCTCAACCGGTAGAGCGTATAGATAAAAAATTGCAGCGTCTGCTGCGTGATATGGCAGAAACAATGTATGCGGCCGACGGTGTAGGCCTGGCAGCACCGCAGGTGGGTGTAAGCAAGCGCGTAGTAGTTATTGACGTAGGCGAAGGCCTGTACGAGCTGATTAACCCTGAAATCGTTAAACGCGAAGGCAAGGTGCTGGGCAGTGAGGGCTGTCTTTCCGTGCCTGATTACGAGGGCGAGGTAGAGCGCTCCGAATATGTGGAATGCGAATTTACCGACAAAACCGGTCAACGCATGCTGCTTTCCGCAAGTGGTCTGCTGGCTATCTGCATTCAGCATGAGCTGGACCATCTGGACGGTATTCTGTTCATCGACAAGGCTAAAACCATTTCGCCTAAGCAGAAGGAAAATCCCGAGGATGCTGTAAGATAAATCCTGAGTGGGATATGAAAAAAAGATATACGGAGGAAAACAAATGCGTATAGTATTTATGGGAACACCGGATTTCGCAGTCGGCAGCCTGCAGGCGCTGTGCGAAAGCGGTAAGCATGAAATTCTGGCGGTAGTAACTCAACCGGATCGTCCGAAGGGACGCGGCAACAAGCTGCTGCAAACACCGGTTAAAGAATATGCGCTGGCGCAGGGATTGACTGTTTACCAGCCGCAAAAGGTAAAAACCCCTGAATTTGTTGAGCTGCTGCACGAGCTGCAGTCGGAGCTGATTGTAGTAGCTGCCTTCGGCCAGTTCTTGAGCAAGGAAATTCTGGAGCTGCCGAAATACGGCTGCATCAACGTACACGCTTCCCTGCTGCCGAAGTATCGCGGTGCGGCGCCGATTCAGTATGCCATCATCAAGGGCGAAAAGGAATCGGGTGTAACGATTATGCAGATGGATATCGGTATGGATACTGGCGCTATGCTGGACAAGGTAGTAGTGCCTATTGCAGAAAATACCACGATGGGTGAGCTGCATGACGTTCTGCGTGAGCAGGGTGCAGCGCTGCTGCTGCAGGTTATCGACAAGATTGCGGCAGGTACTGCCGTTGCGGAACCGCAGGATAACGAGCAGGCCACCTATGCAACACTTCTCGACCGTAGCATGGAGCATATCGACTGGAGCAAAACGGCGCAGGAGGTGCACAACCTCATCCGTGGCTTCAACCCTGCACCCAGCACCTTTACCAAGCTGCCGAACGGCAAGAGCCTGAAAATCTGGGGCAGCAAAATGACCGGCAAAAGCAGCACTGCTGCTGCCGGTACCGTTATCGAAACTGGCAAGCACAGCTTCTTTGTTGCTTGCGGTGAGGGCGTACTGGAAATCACCGAGGTACAGCCCGAATCCAAAAAACGTATGCCGGCGCAGGTTTTCCTGAACGGCCGCGGTGTACAGGAGGGCGACCTGCTTGCCTGAAGCAGGCTGTAAATTGAAGGAGTAATCTTTTAATGAACGAAGATAGTGTATTTAAGCCCAAAAAACGTATATTTATGGCTCTGACCTCCATCAGCGCCGTATTAGGTGCGTTGATGTTTTATGTTGTCTGGAAGGTAACCTTTCCGGGGCTTTATGAAATCAGCCGGTTTTTGCCGATAGTCGTTGGTTTTTTTGGCGTGCTTATAGTGTTGGCGATGCTCAGCGGCGTGCTAGGAATTGTTATGGCGCTGTTGGGAATACCGGTACTCAAGATTTTGTATTTTTGGGCGTGGAAGGCGATTAATATTCTTTTCCCCTTTGCGGTAGTACTGGGACGCTTGTTCAACATTCCCCGTGACCGCATCGAGCAGTCCTTTATCGAGGTCAGCAATAATCTGGTACTGCAGCATAAGGTGAAGGTGCCTGCCAATCGAATTATGATTTTAACACCGCATTGTATCCAGCTGGATACCTGCGTACATAAGATAACCCGTAACGTAGAGAACTGCCGTCAGTGCGGACGCTGCAGCGTAGGCGCTATGCTTGGACTGGCGCACAAATATGGCTGCCATTTTGCCGTAGCTACCGGCGGTACCCTGGCAAGGCAGATGGTAAAGCAGGCAAGACCAAAGGCTATTGTGGCTGTGGCCTGCGAGCGTGATCTGACCAGCGGCATTCAGGACGTGTTCCCGCTGCCGGTGCTGGGCGTTTTAAACGAGCGTCCCTTCGGTCCCTGCTTTAATACGCGGGTAGATATTGATAAGCTGGAAGCAGCAATTTTAGCATTTATGGAAGATGATGAGGAAGAAACAAAGCATGCGGAAGGAACAAAAAGCAAATTATCCTGAGAGCGCCCGCGGAGCAGCGGCGCTTTTGGTGCGTATGGTGCTGGAGGACGGCGCTTATACGAATATCGCGCTGAACCAGTACCTGCGCGGCAGCAGATTGAGCGACCTTGACAGAAGGCTGGCAACGGAGCTGGTATACGGTACGGTGAAGGCCAGCGGTACGCTTGACTGGTATCTGGCGCAGTGCGTCAGCCGTCCGCTGGACAAGGTGGCCGGTGATATTCTGGCGATACTGCGCATCAGCACCTACCAGCTGCTGTATATGACGCGCATTCCTGCGTCGGCGGCAGTAAATGAGGCGGTGAAGCTGGCACGCTCGGTGAGCCATGAGGGCAGCGCCAAGTTCGTCAACGGCGTTCTGCGCGGTCTGCTGCGTAAGCAGGAGGCGGGCGCGTTTGTCCTGCCTGATGCCGAAAAGCAGGATGCAGATTATCTGTCATTGAAGTATTACCATCCGCGCTGGCTGGTGAAGCGCTGGCTGGGACCGTGGGGCCGCGGCGGCACCGAACGCCTGCTGGAATTTGATAACACAGCTGCGCCGGTGTGCCTGCGTGCCAATACGCTGGTGACTACGCGCGACAAGCTGTTGGCTGATTTGACGGAAATGGGTGCGCAGGTGCGTGCTTCCGAATGGAGTCCCTATGGCATTGTGGCAGAGCATCTGCCGTCGCTGCATACACTTCTGGCGGCACTGCCGCAGCATTTTTACATTCAGGACGAAAGCTCTATGCTGGTAGCGCCGGTGCTGGCGCCGCAGCCCGGAATGCGCGTGCTGGATATGTGCAGTGCTCCCGGCGGCAAGGCAACACACGTGGCACAGCTTATGCAGGATAAGGGCGAGGTTATCGCCTGCGACATCCACGAGCATAAGCTGGAGCTGATTGCCGAAAATGCTGCCCGTCTGGGCATGAAGAGCGTCAAAGCACTGCAGAACGATGCTCTGCAGCTGCGCAGCGAATGGTTGGGCGCGTTTGACAGAGTTTTGGTTGATGCACCCTGCTCCGGTCTGGGTGTGCTGCGCCGCCGTGCGGAAGCACGTTGGCGCAAGCAGCGCAAGGATTTGAAGCTGTTCCCGCCGCTGCAGCTGGCAATTTTAAAGAATGCCGCACAGTACGTGAAGGATGGCGGTACCATGGTTTACAGCACCTGCACGATTGAGCAGAGTGAAAACCATTATCTGGTGGAAGAGTTTTTAACGCAGCATCCCGAATGGCAGCGTGTGGAGTTTACGCATCCACTGACGGGTGAGCAGGTACAGGAGCTGCAGCTTCTGCCGCAGAATGACGGCATTGACGGCTTTTATATCTGTAAGCTGATGAAAAAGCAGTAATATAGAGGTAAGAAAATGCAAGATATCTTTGCTTTACCAATAGAAGAATTACAGGATTTATTTGTGGCGGCAGGCCTGAAAAAGTTCCGTGCCAAGCAGGTATTTCAATGGCTGTACCAAAAGTCGATCTTTGATTTTGCCGCTATGCACAACCTGAGCAAGGCCGATATTGCCGTACTGCAGGAAAAATTTACCGTGCTGCCGCGCAGTCTGAAAATTTTGCGTGAGCAGAATTCCTCCGACGGCATGACGAGCAAGCTGCTTTTGGCCTTGCCTGACGGCAATTCGGTAGAAACGGTTCTGATGCACCATGATTACGGCTACAGCGTGTGTGTTTCCAGTCAGGTCGGCTGCGATATGCACTGTGCCTTCTGCGCCAGCGGCCTGAAGGGCGCTGTACGCAATCTGACGGCGGCAGAAATCGTGGCTCAGGTTTACCTGTTCAACGAGCGCCTGCGTGAGCAGGGCGCGATGGTGAGCAGAGTGGTGGTTATGGGCAGCGGTGAGCCGATGCTGAACTTTGACAGCGTTTTGCAGGCGCTGGACTTTTTGCACCGCAAGGACACCTGCAACATGAGCTACCGCAATATGACGCTTTCTACCTGCGGCATCATTCCGGGCATCAAGCGTCTGGAGGAGCAGGGCAAGCCGATAAATCTGGCAATTTCACTGCACGCGGTAAAAAACGAGCTGCGTACGGTGCTGATGCCTGTCAACAAGGGCTATCCTTTCGTGGATGTGCTGACAGCTGCCGAAAGCTACAGCAAGGCCAGCGGCAGGCAGATAACATATGAATATATTCTTTTGAAGGGAAAAAATGACAGTCCGCAGGACGCGGAGCTTTTGAGCAATTACCTGCGCTATAAGCAGGCATCCGTTAATCTGATACCGGCTAACCCGGTACCGGAGCAGGGCTTTGAGCGTCCGTCCAAGGCGGCAGTAGAACGCTTTTTGCGCATCCTGCAGAAAAACAGGATTAACGCTACCGTTCGTAAGGAGATGGGCAAGGATATTGATGCAGCCTGCGGTCAGCTGCGGGCTAAATTTGCCAAGGAACAGGAGCAAAAATAATGCAGGTAATCAGCAGAACCCATGTGGGCCTGGTCAGAGAAAATAATGAAGATGCGCTGCTGGTGCGCGAGCCGTATCTTTTTGCTGTAGCAGATGGTATGGGTGGCTATGCGGCAGGCGAAATCGCCAGCAGGTCTACTATCAAAGCCTTTGAGGCTGCAACACACAGCCTGCGCCATGAGCAGGAGGAACAGAATATCCGTAAGGTTATGCTGGAGGCCTTTGACAAGGCCAATACGCATGTTTTCAAAATGGCGGTGAGCAATGAAAGCTATTCCGGCATGGGAACGACGATGACGGCGCTTTATCTGCCGGGGGACGGGCACGGCTACTGCTGCCATGTAGGCGACAGCAGACTGTATCTGTTCCGCAACGACAAGCTGGAGCAGCTGACGCATGACCATACACTGGTAGCAGATTTAAAGGAACAGGGAAAAATCACGGACGAGGAAGCCTTTGTACATCCGCAGCGCAATATTTTGCTGCAAGCCCTGGGGGTAGAGGAAACAGTGCAGGCTGACTTCTTCAGCTTCAGCCTGCAGGATGGTGACAGACTGCTGCTTTGCAGTGATGGACTGTCGGATATGCTGCGTGCTGCTGAAATCAGTCAGCTTATAGGCTGCAGTGATTTGGAGCAGGCGGCGGATAAGCTGCTGGAGCAAAGCCTGGACAACGGCGGACGCGATAATGTGTCCCTGATTCTGATTGATTTAACTACGCAGGGGGAGGAAAGCTGTAATGGATAAAAATGGCAAGACCATCTTGAACGGACGCTATGAGATTATTCGTCCGATTGGCTATGGCGGTATGGCCGAAGTCTTTTTGGCCCACGACCAGCTTTTAGACCGTAATGTGGCTGTAAAGATGCTGCGCGACCAGTTCTTGGAGGATAACGAGCTGCTGGAGCAGTTCCGTAGAGAAGCAAAATCCGCGGCGCGTCTGGTGCATCCGTATATCATCAATATTTATGATGTTGTGTCGGAGGGCAGCAACCAGTATATAGTTATGGAATATGTTGACGGTGTGACGCTGAAGGAATACATGCAGGAGCACAAGCTGAGCCTGAACACGGTATTGGAAATTGCTGTGCGACTTGCCGATGCACTGCAGCATGCTCATAGCCATAATATTATTCACTGTGACATCAAGCCGCAGAATATTTTGATTGACAAAAATATGAATCCGAAAATCGCCGATTTCGGCATTGCCAAAATGGTCACCAACCAGACAATGGTTTATTCCAAATCGGTGATGGGTTCAGTGCATTATATTTCACCGGAGCAGGCCTGTGGCGGTAAGATTACTGCCAGCAGCGATGTCTATTCCTTGGGCATAGTGCTCTTCGAAATGCTTACGGGTGAGGTTCCTTACGTTGGTACAACGGCTGTTTCTGTTGCTATGATGCATGTAGAAAAGCCTGTGCCGCAGCTGAAGGACTACATGGATAATGTTCCCGAGGGCATGCAGGAGATTATGAACAAGGCGCTGGCGAAGCGCTGTGAGGACAGATACGCTAACGCCGGACAGATGCGACGCGATTTGCTGAACCTGAAGATGAAGCTCTTCCCGTTCAGCAGCGAGGACTATCATCAGGAGCTGGGCGCGGTGAAGTCCAACGGCAATGTTGTCGATAGCCCTGATGACGGTGCTACGGTGATTATGAAGCCGGTGCGCAGTGAGCTGCCGCCGAAGCAGGTAACTCCGGTTGTAACACAAGAGCCGGAAAAAATTCAGGAAAAGCAGGAAGCAATGCCTTCCGAAAAAACAGGGGATGAAAAACCGGTGGTTAAGAAAAAGCTGAATTATACCAAACTGATAGTAATGATTACTGCTGCGGTAGTAGCAATTTCGCTGGTAGCGCACTTTATCTTCAACCGCAATTTGGCGGAGATCGAGGTGCCTAACGTTACCAATATGACGGTAGTTGAAGCACAGAAGCTGCTGGAGGAAAAACAGTTTAAGGTAGGGCTGGAGGAAAAATACGGCGATCCTGATAAGTTTAAGCCCGGTACTGTTATGGAGCAGTCTCCAAAGGCCGGCGAAAAACGTAAGCAGGGCAGCCTTATTATCCTGACCATCTGCAAGGGTGCAGAGCTGAAGGCTGTGCCTGATGTTACAGGCATGTCGCTCTCAAAGGCGGAGCAGCAGCTGGCGGATGCAGGCTTTAAGGTCGGCAAGGTGACGCGCAAGCATGTGGACGGCGGCAAAATCGGCGCTGTTCTCAGCCAGTCGCCGAAGGGCTTGGACAAGGCTCCTAAGGGAACTGGCATCGACTTGGTAATTAACGAAGGCGATAAGCCGGTACCGGATATTATCGGCAAATCTGTTGACGAAGCTAAGGGTATGCTGGAGCAGGCAGGCCTGAAGCTGGGCGAAATCAAAAAGGTTCAGGATGCCAGTGCCAAGAAGAATGTTGTTTTGGCCTGCAACCCGGGTGTAGGCAGTAATCTTAACGATGGCGCGGCCGTAGCGATTACGGTGGCTGCCGGCGGCGAGAAGAAGAGCGCCTACGTTGACTTTGTCGTACCGAGCGGCAAGCCTGCCAACGTGCGTATTGTGCTGACGGATGACAATGGCACGGCAACACTGTACAGCGGTACACAAAACGGCAGCGTGCGTCTGCGTCAGAAGGTGGAATATGCAGGCAATGCCAAGGTTCAGTTCTTCTGTGACGGCAAGCTCATTTCTGAAAGGAATCTGTAAGCATGGCAGAGCTACAGGGCAGAGTCCTGAAAAATTATAATGGCTATTATTACCTTAAGGTAGAAGGCGAAAGCGAGCCCTATACCTGCAAGGTAAAGGGGAAAATGAAGAAAAACCGTTTTTCGCTGGCAACAGGCGATATTGCCGGCTTTGAGGTAAGCAGCAGCGAAAAGCGCGAGGGGATGATTACCGGTGTGCTGCCGCGTAGAAATTTTCTGCCGCGTCCTACGCTGGCTAATCTGGATTTATTTGTAGCAGCCTTTGCCTGTGCTGCGCCGGATTTCAGCTTTCTGCTGGCAGATAAGCTGCTGGCGTTGGCAGAGCTGGCGAAAATTCCTGCAATTTTGGTGCTCAACAAGGAGGATAACGCTCCTGCGGGCCTGATTGAGCAGGTGAAGGCAGTTTATGAGCCTATCGGCTACGAGGTTTATACTCTGTCGGCGCAGAACGGTACCGGTGTGGAGGCTTTGCGAGAGCGGCTGCGTGGTAAAATCTGCGCTTTTGGCGGACCTTCGGGCGTAGGCAAATCTTCTACAATTAATGCTATCGACAGCAGTGTAGACCTGCGCACTGGCGAGGTAAGCGAAAAAATCGGCCGCGGCAAGCATACTACACGCTATGCGCAGCTGCTGCCGTTTGATGAAGGCTACATTGCGGATACGCCGGGCTTCGGCAACCTGCTGCTGGAGGGCCTGAACGCCGAGATGGTGCTGGCCTCCTTCCGCGAGTTTGCCGATTATGAGGCAGGATGCAGGTTCTGTCCTTGTACGCATACACACGAACCTGTCTGCGGTGTAAAGGATGCTGTGGCTGCAGGAAAGATTTCTGCCAGCCGTTATGAATCATATTTGACAATGTTAGCAGAGGTGAAACTGCTGCAAGAGAAAGAGGGAAGAAAATGATGATTAAAGTTGCTCCATCAATTTTATCTGCCGATTTTGCTTATCTGGCGGATGAAATCAAAAAAATTGAAGCTGCCGGTGCCGACTGGGTACACATCGATGTTATGGACGGCCAGTTTGTACCTAACCTGACCTTCGGTGCTCCTGTAGTGAAAAAAATCCGTAAGGTAACCGATCTGTTTTTCGACTGCCATCTGATGGTAGAAAATCCGGAAAAATACGTTGCTGATTTCAAGGCTGCCGGTGCCGACCAAATTGTTGTGCATGTAGAAACCACCAAGCACCTGCACCGCTGCATTCAGCAGATCAAGGCTGAGGGCATGAAGGCCGGCGTTGCACTGAACCCTGCTACCAGCCTGAGTACGGTAGAAGAAATTCTGCCTTACGTTGACATGGTACTGCTGATGACAGTTAACCCCGGCTTCGGTGGCCAAAGCTTTATTGAAGGCGTAGTGCCGAAGATTGAGCACCTGCATGCGATGATTACCGAGCGTGGCCTGAACGTAGATATTCAGGTTGACGGCGGCGTTAATGCCGAAACCTCCAAGCTGGTGAAGGCTGCCGGTGCCAACGTATTGGTAGCAGGCTCCTATGTTTATGGCGCTGAGGATACTGCTGCTGCTATTGCCAGCCTGAAATAGTATTCAGTGATTAGTGAACAGTAAATAGTGTTCGGAGAATAAGAAAAACCGTCCTTTCCCGTTATCTGCATGATCGCAGACTGGGAAGGACGGTTTTGTTTTTAGCGTTATTTTTTTTCGGAATCGTTGGCTTTTTGCCAAATGTACCACACTGCGAGCGAGCGCCAGGGACGCCAGCTTTCTGTTAGTGTATTGATTTTGCCGCGTTTAGGAATTTCGCTCAGATTGAGCATTTTTTGCAGCTCCTTTTTGAAGATGAAGTCAGCGCTGGGAACAACGTCCGTGCGGCACAGAGCCAGCAGCAGAAACATTTCAATGGTCCATTGACCGAGACCGCGGATTTGCATCAGCTGTTTGGTAATCTGGCTGTCGGTCATATCATCGAACTTATCCATGGTTACGCTGCCATTGATGACTGCTTCAGCAAAGCTGCGCACGTAATCTATTTTTTGCTTTACAAGACCGATTTCGAGCAGAGCATCAATCGGGGTTGCCAGTACTGCCTGCGGTGTAATGGGATTGCCGGTGAGTGCTTCCAGCTTTTTCATCAGCTCCTGACTGACATTTGGCGGCAGCTGTTGGGCAATTATACCGGTTAATAATGTAGTAAAATAAACCTCTTTAGATTTTGGGGTTAACGGACATGGCGAATAACGTGTAACTAACGGGGCGAGCTCTGGAACGTTTTCACGCAGATAGCGGTCACCAATAGACCAATCTGGGGCTTGGCACATAAGCATCCTCCTTTATGTTTACTTTATTACAATATTATAATACGAAATTGACGGTTAGACAAACGAAAAAAATGCGAAATAATAGCAATAAAAGACGTTTTCTATGAACGAAGCCGTTCAGAAATGTTTTTTCTTTGAATCATGAAGAAAAATAAAAGCAGACGACAAGACAGATTAATATTTGCACTTTTTTCAGTAAAGCTGTATAATTAATCTGGTTGACAATCTATATTTGTAATTAAAATGTAAGGAGACGATGAAATGTCTGAAGTCAGAGTAAGATTTGCTCCCAGTCCTACTGGGTATTTACATATTGGTGGTGCGCGTACTGCGCTGTTTAACTGGCTGTTTGCCCGCAAAATGGGCGGCAAGCTGATTCTGCGTATCGAGGATACCGATATTGAACGTCTGAAAGAGGATTCCGTGAGCCAAATCCTTACCAGCCTGAAATGGTTGGGCATCAACTGGGATGAAGGCCCGGAGGCCGGCGGCGAATACGGTCCTTACTATCAGTCCGAGCGCTTTGATATTTACAAAAAATATGCTCAGCAGCTGCTGGACGAAGGCAAAGCATACTACTGCTTCTGCACTACCGAGGATCTGGCTGCACAACGTGAAAAACAACGCGCTGCTAAGCAACCGTTCCGCTATGCACGTACCTGCCGCGATATTCCGGCAGAAGAGGCTAAAGCACGTATCGCTGCAGGCGAACCGTATTCTATCCGTATCAAGATTCCTGCTGAAGGCACCATTACCGTACATGACCTGATTCATGGCGAGGTTACCTTTAACATGGATCAGTTCGATGATTTCGTAATTGTAAAATCTAACGGTATTCCTACCTATAACTTTGCTGTTTGTGTCGATGACCATCTGATGGGCATGACTCACGTACTGCGCGCCGAGGAACATCTTTCCAACACTCCGAAGCAGCTGCTGGTTTACGAAGCACTGGGCTGGGAGCCGCCTAAGTTCGGTCATATGCCGATGATTCTGGCTATGGACCGTTCCAAGCTTAGCAAACGCCACGGTGCAACCTCCGTTGAAGAATTCCGCAGCCAAGGCTACCTGCCGGAAGCTATCATCAACTATCTGACTCTTCTGGGCTGGGGCCCCGGCGATGAGCGCGAAATCTTCACTCTGGAGGAAACCGTTAAGCTGTTTGAGCTGGAGCAGATGAGCAAAAAGGCTGCTATTTACGACACCAAAAAGCTCACCTGGATGAACGGCCAATATCTGTCCGAGCTGCCGCTGGCAAAAATTCTGCCGGATGCTAAGCCTTTCTTCGTGAAAGATGGCCTGGTAACCGAAGAATGGTTCAACGATGCTGCCAACGAAGCATACTTTGAAAAGCTCGTAGACGTTGTACGTGTACGTGTTAAAACTCTGCAGGAGGTTGCTGATGCCTCCACCTACTTCTTCAAGGATGTTGAAGAGTATGATGAAAAGGGTGTGGCTAAGCACTTCAAGGCAGAAAATATTCCTGTACTGGAGCAATGTATTGCAGCAATTAAGGCTGATGATGTTTATGATCTTGCTTCTACCGAAGCAGCTTATAATAAGATTGCTGCCGATAACGGTCTGGCTCTGGGCAAGGTTATCCATCCGACTCGTCTGGCTCTTACCGGACGTACCGTAAGCCCCGGTATGTTTGACGTTATGGTACTGCTGGGCAAGGAGAGAACTCTGGCACGTCTGGAAAAGGCTGTGGAGTACATTAAAAGTTTATGATTGTAAAATAGCGATTAGCGGCTAAATTTAACGCGATGGCTTTAATTAAGCAGGAGGGATTTCTTCCTGCTTAATTTTTACAGGGCATATTGAAGCTTAATATGTCCCGGGAAATGTTTTTTGAAAAGGAGCTGCAGGCTATGAAAATCCTGTTGACAACATTATTATGCTTATGTTTATCGCTGCCGGTATTGGCAGACCAGCAGACAACGGTGCTTACCGAACAGACCTCTGTCGGCAAGGCAGCGGCAACGCTGCCCTACATCGATGGCAGTAATTCCGCAGAGCTGGAAAAACAGGCCAACGCTTTGGTGCGCGACGCTGCAGCTAAGCTGGTAAAAGAGGTAGGCGGTCAGGGCAGTGTAACCTATAAGGTGATGCTGAACCGTCCGAGTATGGTGAGCCTTTTATTGGAGGCAGACAACGGCGGACGCAAGGCATATGCCGGACTGAATCTTGATTTGACCACCGGCAAGGAGTTCGAGGTTACGGATTTCTTTGTCGATAATGATAACGTAAAGGCAGCTTTGGGTAATTATGATAATGTGCTCTTTGGTGAAGAGGGCTTGTTTGTGCGCAGCAAGAAGAACGCAGCGTATAGCAGCTTTGTGCCCTACAGGGATGTAGTTACCTCCCTGCGTATCGGCGAAGCGGGACGCTTGCTGCAGCTGGCGAAAATTACCGATAAGGCTGCAGGCAAAACATTGCGTCTGCCTGCAAGCGGACTGATGGCGCTGAAGCTGGACAGCAATCCTTCCACCGGCTACGGCTGGCAATTTGCCTGCAGCTCGCCGGCAGTAAGCAAGGTAGGCAGCTCGTTCACCATTCCGCGCGGTGACGAGGAAAGAATGGGTGTGCCCGGCGTTGAAATTCTGGTGCTGGCAGTTACCAAGCCTGGTACCTATAATATCCGCATGGATTACAAGCGTTCCTGGGAAAAGCTGAGCCTGCAAAGCTTTAATTTTACCGTTATCGCAGAATAAGCTAGAGGATGTGTTTATGGAGAAAGCATCAGTTTCTGTAAAAATATATAATAGTACCTATGCATTAACGACCTCTGCCTCCGAAGAGCAGGTACTGAAAATAGCAGCAGAGGTAGACAGAAGAATGCAGGAGCTGGCAGAAAGCAAAAAGCTGCTGCAGACGGATAAGCTGGCTATTTGGACTGCGCTTGACCTGGCGGCTGAAAAATTGGAGATGCAGGAAAAATGTGCTGCCTTGAAGCAGGAGCTGCAGGAAAAGTGTACTGCTATGGAGCAGGAAATGCAGCAAAAATGTATAGCGGCAGAGCAGCAGATGCAGGAGAAATATACTGCCATGGAACAGCAAATGCAGCAAAGAAATGCTGCTCTGGTACAAGAGCTGCAAGAGCTGCAGGCCAGATATGAAAGACTGCAGGCAGCAGTGCGTGAAAGGTAGATAATATATGGAAAAGAAAACAATAGAACTGCTTGCTCCCGCAGGCAGCTGGGAAGCATTGGAGGCAGCGGTAAACGCCGGCGCCGATGCTGTATATATGGGCGGTAAAGCCTTTGGCGCACGTGCCTATGCCAGCAATTTTGATGAAGAGGAAATGGCGAAGGCGGTGTATTTTGCGCATATGCACCATGTGCGCCTGTATATTACCGTCAATACTTTGGTTGATGACAGCGAGCTGGAGGCCTTGTCCGCTTACCTGCTGTTTTTGAATAACGTGGGCGTAGACGGACTGATTGTACAGGATTTGGGTGTTATCCGTCTGGCGCAGAAAATTGTGCCGGAGTTGCCGCTGCATGCCAGCACGCAGATGAGCATTACCAACAGCAGCGGTGTAGACTTCGCTATGGGCGCAGGTATGGAGCGCAGCGTATTGGCGCGCGAGCTGAGCTTGAAGGAAATCGGCGCAGCCTGCAGTCGTGGCAGTGAGATTGAAACCTTTATTCATGGCGCTTTGTGCGTCTGCTACAGTGGACAATGCCTGATGAGCAGTCTTATCGGCGGCCGCAGCGGCAACCGCGGACGCTGTGCCCAGCCTTGCCGTTTGCCGTATAAGCTGCTCAACGCGAAGGATGAGGATATGCTGCAGGGCAAGGATGCAGGCCAGTATCTGCTGAGCCCCAAGGATATGAATACCTTGAGCATTTTGCCGCGGCTGATTGACGCAGGCGTTGTGTCCTACAAAATCGAAGGACGCATGAAGCGCCCCGAATATGTTGCGGTAGTAGTAGATGCTTACCGCCGTGCGATTGACAGCTATCTTGCCGGTGACTACAACGTGCCGGAGGAGGATTTGACGAATATCGAGCAAATCTTCAACCGTGACTTTACCACCGCTTATCTGGAGCGCCGTCCCGGACGCACAATGATGAGCGACCGCCGTCCTAACAACCGCGGTGTGCTGATTGGTCGTGTAGCGAAGTTGGACAAAAACCGCAATAAGGCAGTTATCAAGCTGGATAAGGAGCTGCATCTGGGCGACGGACTGGAATTTTGGGTAAGCGTCGGCGGACGTGTGGGCACCACTGTTACTGAAATGCTGTGCGGCGGCAATAGCGTGCAGAGCGCTGCCCACGGACAGCAGGTAACGATTGACGTGCCTAACGGAGTACGCTTGAATGACCGCGTTTTCCGTACGCTCGACAGCAGACTGATGAGCTATGCGCAGCAGTTCTTCGGACCGGACGCCAAAAAGCGTATTCCGGTAGATGCTGTAGTTACTGCGCGTCTGGGCGAGCCGATGACCGTTACATTGACAGATGATGAAGGCAATGTAGGCTACGGCGAAACAGATTTTATCGTCGAGGCAGCACGCAAGCGTGCGCTGGACGAGGCCGGTGTGCGCAAGCAGCTGGACCGCCTCGGTACGACAGAATATTTCCTGAACAGCCTGCTCTTTGAGCATGATGAAAATGTTATGGTGCCGATGAGCGAAATGAACGAAGCACGCCGTATGGCGTGCGAAGCATTGGACGCTGCGCGTCTGAATGCCTTCGCACCGGCGCGCACAGCGGTGCACAGCTTCAGCGAGCAATTAGTGCCACATGCACATAAGGCTAAACAGCATGAATCCGTTCTGGTAGTGCATTGCGACAGCGTTGACAAGGTCAACGCTGCGCTGCAGGCAGGTGCGGAGCGTATTCTCTTCGGCGGTGACTGCTTCAACCATCAGCTGCCGTCTGAGGCGGATTATGCCAAGGCTGCCAAGCTGGTGCGCAAGGCTGGTCGTCAGCTGGCCTTTGCTACACCGCGTATCATCAAGGAAGCACAGCTGGCATATTTCGATAAGCTCTTCAAATTGTGGGAAGAGCTGCAGCCGGATTTTGTTTATATCAACAACAACGGTTTGTGGCCCTTGGCGAAGAAGTACGTCGGTCTCAACCTGGTGGCAGACATGTCTTTGAACATCTTCAACAGCCAGACGCTGCAGTTCTGGCAGGAGCAGGGCGCTGTAGGTGCAGTGCTCAGTCCGGAGCTGACTATGGCGCAGGTTGAGCATCTTGTAAGCGTCAGCCCGCTGCCGTTGGAGTGCATGATTCAGGGACGTTTGGAGATGATGGTTTCCGAATACTGCGTAGGCGGCAGCTTCCTGGGTGCGCTGGATAAGGGGGCCTGCAAGTTTAACTGCGCAGAGCCTTTGTTCCTGGGTGACCGCAAGGATGCACGCTTCCCGATTGTGACGGACCAGTTCTGCCGTATGCATATTCTGAACGCGCATGAGCTTTCGATGACTGCCAATGTACAGCATATGGCGGAAGCAGGCGTGGCAGTGCTTCGAATTGACGGACGTGATTACGATGCAGCACGCTTGGGCGAGCTTGTGGCGCTGTACCGCAAGATTATCGGCGGTGCGGTGGAAGCACCGGAAAATCTGCCCGGTACTACAAGAGGCCACTATTTTAGAGGCGTAATGTAAAAGTAAATATAAGCCGAATAGGCTGAATAAGCCAAGGCCCCTGCCGGCAATTGCCGACAGGGGCTTTTTGGCGCTGTTGCGCCTTGGCTTTGTAAGCTGTGTTATTACAGCCTTAGCCATCACAAGCAGGGATATTTTTCAGGCTGATGCAATTATTTTGGCTGGAAAAACTTTACAGCATCTTTCCGTTCCTGCCTGATTTATGATATAATACTAAAGTTATAAAGAAAAAAGGCCATAAGGTCTGAAGATAAATTTATAAGGAAAAGAGGAATGTGAAATGACAAATGGATTTGCAGCCTTAAAGGTTTGTGCGCACACTGTAGAGCAGCTCCAGAAAATGGGCATCAAAAAGCCGATGCCGGTACAGGAGCAGGCTATCCCGGCGCTGTTTGCCGGACGTGACGTAATCGCCCGTGCGCAGACTGGCACAGGCAAGACACTGGCGTTTTTGGTACCGCTGGCAGAAAAAATCGACATTGCCAAAAGCTACGTGCAGGCACTGGTAATTACGCCGACACGCGAGCTGGCACAGCAGATTGCCACCGAAATGAAAAAAATCCTGGGCGAAAGCGATATTAAGGTGCTGGCTGTTACCGGCGGACGTGATTTTGAAACGCAGAAATATAAGCTAGAGGGACGCAGCCATGTGCTGATTGGTACTCCTGGCCGTCTGCTGGACCATATCCGCAAGGGTAATACTGACCTTGGCGGCGTGCGTTACCTGGTATTGGACGAAGTAGACGAAATGCTGCAGCAGGGCTTTATGGATGAAGCGCTGGAGCTGATTGCTATGACTGCGCCGGAGCATCAGACGATGCTTTGTTCAGCAACACTGTCGGAAGAGGTGCGCAAGCTGGGACGCAAGCTGACGAAAAACTGCGCGTTGATTGATATTAACCCCGACAAGGCTACCGTTGACAAAATCAAGCAGGTTTGCCTGAAAACAACCGATGAATATAAGAATAAGGCTGTGGCAGCGCTCATTGACCGCCTGAACCCGTATCTGATGATTGTCTTCTGCATGAGCAAGGAGCGTACTAAGGAGCTGGGCGACTGGCTGGGCATGCAGGGCTATAATGTTGACGTGCTGCATGGCGAAATGTCTCCTGCCAAACGCAAAACTGTTATGAAGGCCTTCCGTGATGCCAAAATCCAGATTCTTGTTGCCAGCGACCTGGCTGCCCGCGGATTGGACGTTGAAGGTGTAACCCATGTGGTGAACTATGATATTCCGCATGATGTTGACTGGTATGTTCATCGCATCGGCCGTACCGGACGCGCAGGCAATGAGGGCGAAGCAATTACGCTTTATACTGCCGACGAGGTTAAATGGCTGCGTAATATTGAAAATAAGCTGGGCATTCTGATGGAACGCCAAAACCTGGAAGGTGAGGTTGTAGCACGCCGCGTCGCTGTGGCTGCCAAAAAGAAGAAGCCTGCTGCACCTAAGCGCGGACGCAATGCTGTTGCTGATAAGCGCAAGGCTCCCAAAACAGGCAGCAACCGCCGTCAAGGTGTGAAAAAAAAGTAAGTTCGTTCTGTATTACTTGCAAAAGCTAGTCTTTTGTGATATATTGAACATAGAAAGACAACCGCCCACAGAGGTGGGTTGCCTTAAGTAAGTGGTTTAGAAAAATCCGCTCCGCTAACCGGCAAAGTTTTGGGGCGGTTTTTCTATGCACGCATTATTTACAAAACAGAAAAATAAAGGTCAGCAATGCCAAAATGAACATTCCAAAAGCCATTAGGTCCTGAAAAGTGAAATGCTTCATAGACATCACCTCCATTCTATTTAAGAATGGGGCAACGCCACCCTGCAACACGGTTGTCTTCTGTTTGTGAGTATAACACATAAACAAATTTTTAGCAATATCTCTTTTTGTTTTTAGTATTTCTTGCCGGTTGCTCTTGACAAATAGCGCAGCATTTTATATACTAACAGTTAAGCTAAGAAGAAGAGTAGTAGTCTGCAAACTTAGCGAGCCGTGACAGTGCAAGGCGGCAAAGGCAGATGAAGGCACTTTGGAGCTGCAAAAGAAAATTGATTGAGGCGGGCTGCAGATAATTGCAGTCAAGCAGGGTGGAACCGCGGAGTTTGAGCTGTAAGCACTCCGTCCCTGTAACATTTATGTTACGGGGACGCGGGTGCTTTTTGCTTTTCGGACAAAGCTGCTGCCATTGCCGTCTTTGTAACAAATATAGGAGGTAAAACATGGATTTTCAGACAATTATTTTGAAGCTGCAAAAATTCTGGGCAGGCCAAAACTGCATTATGGCACAGCCCTATGACATCGAAAAAGGCGCAGGCACTATGAACCCGTCTACCTTTTTACGCGTACTCGGACCTGAACCCTGGCGTGTGGCTTACGTAGAGCCTTCCCGCCGTCCGGCAGACGGCCGTTATGGTGATAACCCGAACCGCCTGTTCCAGCATCATCAGTTCCAGGTTATCGTAAAGCCCTCTCCGGAAAACATTCAGGAGCTGTATCTGCAGAGCCTGGCTGAGCTCGGCATTCATCAGGAGGAGCATGATATCCGCTTTGTAGAGGATAACTGGGAATCTCCGACTCTGGGCGCTTGGGGCCTGGGCTGGGAGGTTTGGCTGGATGGTATGGAAATCACCCAGTTCACCTACTTCCAACAGGTAGGCAGCATTGACGTTAAGCCTGTAACTGTTGAAATCACGTACGGCCTGGAGCGTCTGGCTATGTATATCCAGGGCGTAGAAAACGTATTCGATATCCAATGGGTTGGCGATGTTACCTACGGTGACGTTTTCCACACCAACGAGGTAGAACAATCCTTCTACAACTTCCAGGTAGCAGACACCGCGCTGCTGTTTGACCTGTTCGACAAATATGAAGCAGAAGCTAAGCGCGTTATCGAGCTTGGTTATATCCGTCCTGCTTATGATTACGTTCTGAAATGCTCCCATGCATTCAACCTGCTGGATTCCCGCGGAGCAATCAGCGTAAGTGAACGTACTGCCTACATCGGCCGTGTACGTGCGATGGCCCGCCTGTGTGCAAAGGCTTATGTAGCACAACGTGAAGAAATGGGCTTCCCGCTGCTCAAGAAAGGGGAGAATAAATAATGGAAAAATTACTTTTTGAAATCGGTACAGAAGAGATTCCTGCGAAATTTATGCCTGCCATTCTGGCACAATTAAAGGATTTGGCAGAAAAGAAAATGACTGAGCTACGCATTCCCTTCGAAGCAGTTAAAACCTATGGCACTCCCCGTCGTATGACCTTCATTGCCAGCGGCGTTGCCGAGGCTCAGGAGGACAGCACTGTTGAGGCTAAAGGTCCTTCCGCAAAAATCGCTTTCGTAAGCGGCGCTCCTTCCAAAGCAGCTATCGGCTTTGCTCGCGGCCAAGGCGTTGACGTAAAAGAGCTCGTTGTCCGTGATGAATATGTATATGCTGTTAAGCATCTGGCAGGCCAACCGGTTAAGGATTTGCTGCCTGGCTTATTAATGGATATCCTGACCAGCCTGAACTTCCCGAAAAACATGCGTTGGGCAGACCATGAATTCAAATTTGTCCGTCCTATCCGCTGGCTGGTTGCACTGTTCGGTGATGAAGTTATCCCTGTTGAAATCACCGGCGTAAAATCTGGCAAATTCAGCCGCGGTCATCGCTTCCTGCGTCCTTCCGCTCTGGATAATGCTAAAGCTCATGAGTCCATCGGCGATGCTGCCAAGGCTCTGTTCGACACTGTAAAGAGTAAGGCTAAGAACGCAGTAGCTTCCGCTGCTATCGGCACAATCGGCGCTGTAGAAATCCCTTATGCTGATTCCTATGAAAAGGTTATGTATGACAACTATGTTATGGTTGACCAGGACGCTCGCCGTGAACTGATTCGTCAACAGGTTACCGACCTGGCAATTGCTGAAGGCGGTCATGCAGAAATCAATGAAGACCTGCTGGAGGAAGTAAACTATCTGGTAGAATGGCCGACTGCTCTGTGCGGCAAATTCGAAGAAAAATTCCTCACCCTGCCGAAGGAATGCATCATCACCCCGATGCGCGAGCATCAGCGTTACTTCCCGGTACTGGCAGAGGATGGCTCCCTGTTGAACAAGTTCATCACCGTCCGCAATGGTGGTAAGGAGCATCTGGAAATTGTAGCTCACGGTAACGAGCGCGTACTGCGTGCACGTCTGAGCGACGCTGAATTCTTCTTCAATGAAGATAGAAAACAATCTTTGGCTGACCGTCTGGAAAAACTCAAAACCGTTTCCTTCCAGGAAGGCTTGGGCAATATGAATGATAAGAGCAACCGTCTGGTACAGGCTGTTGATATGCTGGCTATGGCTATCAATGCCAAGGTTGATAAAGAAAAGCTGGAGCGCACTGCACTGTTGTGCAAATGCGACCTGGTAACCGGCATGGTTATCGAATTCACTGAGCTGCAGGGCGTTATGGGCCGTGAATATGCTAAGCTCGACGGTGAAGCACCTGAGGTTGCACTGGGTATTTACGAGCATTATCTGCCGCGCTTTGCCGGTGACGAGCTGCCGAAGACTGATATCGGCCGTCTGACCGGTATTGCTGATAAGCTGGACAACATCTGCGCTACCTTCAGCCGCGGTCTGGCTCCGACCGGCTCTCAGGATCCGTATGCACTGCGCCGTCAGGCTCTGGGCATCATCAACATTCTGCTGGACGGCAACTATCATCTGTCCCTGTACAAGATTATTGCCGGCGCTCTGTACCTGCTGAACATCCCGGCAGAGGATACCAAAAAGCTCGTACCGCAGATTGCTGAGTTCATGAAACAGCGCCTGCGCAACATGCTGATGGATCAGGGCATCCGTTACGACGTAGTTGATGCAGTTCTGGCTGACCAGATGAACGATGACTTCACCGATCTCGTTGCCCGTGCTAAGGCTCTGAACAGCTTCGTTGCTTCCGCAGAGGCTCCGGCACTGATTCAGGCTGCAACCCGTGTTGCTAACCTGTGCAAGAAGATTGAAGAGGAATCCGCTATCAACCCGCAGCTCTTCGCTGTAGAGGCTGAAGGCGCTCTGCACAATGCTGCTATGGCAGCCAGCAAGGAAGTGCTGGTTGCAGCAACCAAGTATGACTATGCTGCAGTTCTGGCTGAAGCAGTTAAGCTGGTTGACCCGATCAACAAATTCTTCGAAGACGTTATGGTTATGGACGAGGACGTTCGCGTGAAGAACAACCGTCTGGCACTGTTGGCAGCAGTTAAGGATATTACCCATGCTGTAGGTGACCTGAGCGTTATCGTACAATAATAAAAGCTAAGGAGATTTAGTCTAATGGAACAATTTAATGCAGAAGCAAAAGCACTTGTAGAAATGCAAAACGAATACGTTTTACTGACCAGCAAAAACCCCAGCGAAATGTGCCACGATGATTTCATCCGTGCAGAAGAGCTGAACGTACAGATTAAAGACGCAACCAAGGTTATGGCTGCGCTGGCAATCGAATTTGCCGGCTACAAAAAAGACGAAAAGGGCTTGTGGGTAGAAAAATAATTCTTCCACTGTGCTTTTTGGACAAGCCTTGAGGTTTAACGTTATAAACCTCGTGTGATTGTTTTTGTAATTTAACCGGTCTCCGGTATGCTATTGAAGATAGCATTATCGGAGGCTGGTTTTATTTTTGCCAGAAATAAAATAAGTGCCGGAAGTCTTGAGCCAGGTTAAAGCAAATCAAGATTCCGACACTTATCAGAGGCATATTTTGTTAGTGTAAGGCATTAGCTGTTACAGCTTTGCTGCCCACAGTCCGTGCAGGTTGCAATATGCATAAGCAGCAATCGGAGCTGCATCGCCGGCAAGTGCAAAGACCGCCTCCGGCTTGTCACCGGGCTTTAAAATATAGCGCTGACCGCCATGGGTTGTCTGCAGATAAATCCATTGGATGTAGTGCTTTTCAATCATGGGATGCTCCACGCTGCCTACAGCAACACGTACTGTGCTGCCGCTGGTGGTAATAACCGGCACGTGCTTTTCCTGCGCTGCGTCTTCTGTGTTGGCAACAAGCTCCTGCATCGGCTTACCGCAGCAGACAAGCTCGCCGCCACCGTCCTGAATCAGGCCAACGATATTACCGCAAATAGAACATTTCAAAAATTTTACTGCCATTGTGCATCGCTCCTTTCGCAAAATGAAACATTTTTAGACCTGGAAACTCAATGTCCCTAACTTAATTATAGCTTATGTTATATGCAAAGTATATAGTTTTGTGGAAAATGTTGCACACTTATCACAATCACCGGAAAGATGCAAAGCGTTATTTAGGACGTAAGATAAGCGTTTGTATTGATGCATAGCATTATCTTAGTGTGCTGCTGTTTCTTTGCAGACTGTTTTTGTGATATAATTAGATATATATGCAATAAAATCGAAAAGGTCAGGTGGAAATATATGAAGCAGATAATTCCCGTAAAACTGGGTGATAATATTACATTAACGATTAATGGTCTTGGCAGCAGCGGTGAGGGCGTAGGCAAGTACGAGGGCTTTACGGTTTTCGTTAAGGGAGCACTGCCTGAGGAAGAGGTGCGCGTAAAAATTACCTTGGTAAAGAAAAGCTATGCAGTTGGTGCACTGGAGGAGATTGTCAAAGCGTCTGCCGAGCGTGTGGAGCCTGCGTGCCCGGTATACAAGGAATGCGGTGGCTGCCAACTGCAGCATTTGAGCTATAAGGGACAGCTGGCGTGCAAGCGTCAGCAGGTGCAGGATGCGCTTACCCGTATCGGACATCTGGAGTTGGAGGCATTGCCGGTGTTGGGGGCGGCGGAGCCATGGAGCTACCGCAACAAGATGCAGTTCCCGGCGGCAGCGGACGCTGAAGGCGTGCTGCAGATAGGCTGCTATGCAGCGGCAACGCACAGCGTTGTAGATACGGATGCCTGCATGATTTCCAAAGAGGCGAACAATGCGATTATGAAAACGGTGCGCACCTGGATGCAGCATTATAACATCAGCGCCTACGACGAAAAGACAGGCAAGGGACTCGTGCGCCATATTATGGGACGCGTGGGCGTGCACAGCGGCGAGGTGATGGCGGTTATCATTACCTCCGGCTATGATATTCCGCACCGCGGCGTACTCATTGAATGGCTGAAGCGCCATGTTCCGGGCCTTGTGAGCGTAGTGCAGAACATCAACAAAAAGCAGACGAACGTGGTCATGGGCAGCAAGACGCGTGTGCTGTACGGACCGGAATCGATTAAGGACAGCCTGGGCAGCCTGAGCTTCCATATTTCTGCGCAGGCCTTCTTCCAGGTGAACAGCGAGCAGGCAGAAAAGCTATATAATAAGGCGCTGGAGTTTGCGGCGCTGAGCGGTAAGGAAACCGTGGTGGACGTTTATTGCGGTACCGGTACGATTTCTCTGTATCTTGCGCGTCACGCCAAACAGGTTTATGGTATTGAGATTGTGACGCCTGCGATTGAGAATGCGAAGAAGAACGCCGAAGAGAATAAATGCGCTAATGCGGAATTTATCTGCGGTGATGCAGCGGTAGAGCTGCCGAAGCTGTTGGCTGGCGGCGTGCGTCCTGACGTTGTGGTAGTTGATCCTCCGCGTGCGGGCTGCGAGCAGAAGGTGCTGGCGGCGATTGCGGATGTACAGCCTGAGCGTGTTGTTTATGTGTCCTGTAACCCTGCATCCTTGGCGCGTGATTTGGCGTTTATGGAGCAGCATGGGTATAAGGCGATTGTGGCGCAGCCGGTGGATATGTTCCCGATGACGAGCCATGTGGAAACTGTGGTGCTGTTAAACCGCATGAATACGGCATTTTAAGGGTTTCGGAAGGGTGAAATTTGTGCGCATGTGCGCATTTTGTGCGCAATTCGTATATCAATATCTTTTGCAACTTTATAGAAGGAGCCTTGCGTAAGCTGGTGGCTTAAGGAAAGCTTAAGCGTGAGGGTTTATATGAAGACATCCTTTCAATACTTCCCGAATAGCTTCAGAAGGGAGCGTGTTATATAATGACTAAGCAATTAAAGCTGCCTGTAGGCATAGACAGCTTTGAAGAAATCCGCAAAAGTGAATTTTATTATGTTGATAAAACAAGGCTTGTTGAGCAGCTTTTGGAGAACTGGGGCGCAGTAAATCTGTTTACCAGACCGCGTCGCTTTGGCAAGACTCTAAATATGAGCATGCTCAAGTGCTTTTTTGAAATAGGTACGGACAGAACTCTGTTTGATGGACTTTATATAGCTGAAAAGCAGCCGCTTTGCGAGCAGTATCTTGGAAAATTCCCTGTGCTGTTTATTTCGCTCAAGGGAGTTGACGGCGAGAGCTTTGAGCAAGCAAGCTATGCATTTACTAACATAGTTGCTAATGAAGCCAGACGCTTTGCTTTTTTGCTTGCTAGTGACAAGCTTACCGAAAAGGATAAGGATGAATACCGTGCGCTGATTGCTATGCGTGAGGGAATATACACTATGGATGAAAAAATCCTTGCCACCTCTTTGCAAAAGCTTTCAGAACTTTTGTGTAAGCATTATGATAAGCAGGCTATCATTCTTATTGATGAATACGATGTTCCTTTGGATAAGGCCTTTCAAAATGGCTATTACCGAGAAATGGTTACGCTGCTCAGAGGCATATTTGGCAACGCGTTAAAAAGCAATCCTTTTCTGAAGTTTGCTGTTTTGACAGGCTGTCTGCGCGTATCGAAGGAAAGCATTTTTACCGGCATGAATAATTTTAAGGTGCTTTCTATAACTGATCCGCGTTTTGATGAACAGTTTGGTTTTACTGAAGATGAGGTGAGCCAGCTGCTTGCTGCCTATCATTTGGAGGAGCATTTACCGGAAATCAAGGAATGGTATGACGGTTACCGCTTTGGCGATGCCGATGTATATTGTCCTTGGGATGTAATCAATTACGTGGATTTGCTGCGCTATGATGCTCAGGCAAAGCCGCAGGCTTACTGGATTAACACCAGCAGCAATGCTTTAGTGAAGCGTTTTGTGGATAAGGCAGATAAATCCACGAGGGATGAGCTGGAGCGTCTTGTTGCAGGTGAGCAGATAGAAAAGCATTTGCGTCTTGATTTGACCTATGATGAGATTGATAATAGTATCGAGAACCTTTGGAGCGTTTTGTTTACGACTGGTTATCTGACTCAGGCAGGCATGACGGAGGATGGTGCTTATAAGCTTATTATCCCTAACGCGGAGGTTAGAGAGGTTTATAAGCTGCAAATACAGGATTGGTTTAAGCGCATTGTTTTTGCCAATACGGAGCAGCTGGAGCTTTTTTGGCAGGCTTTAGCAAAAGGTGATGCCAAGGCAGCAGAAAGATATTTAAACAAGACTTTGAGTAATAATATCAGCCTTTTTGATATCAAGGGACAAGCAAAGGATAGGGAAAACAGCTATCACTTATTTTTGGCAGGCTTGCTTATCGGTAATGCTGAGTGGCTGGTGCGTTCTAATAGGGAAGCAGGCGATGGCTTTGCTGATATAATAGTGGAAACCGATGATCCTGATGCCGGACTTGTTATTGAGCTGAAGAGCGTTAGCGGGATTACGGAGCTGGACGGCGCGTGCGCGAAAGCTTTGCAGCAGATACATGAGCGTCATTATGACGAATATTTGCGTGATGAGGGACGTGAGGATATTTGGGCGTATGGCATTGCCTTTTATAAGAAAAGGTGCAGGGTTATGGCAGAGAGAATATAAGCTATGGTTCCCATAAAATTAAAGGATTCCGCAGCTTACCTGATGCAGGTAGTCTGGCGGAATCCTTTTTTACAACTTACCCTTTTTATTTTTCAAAAGTACCTTTTACAAGCGCTTCACCTGCTGCCACCATAATCTGACCTTTGGCAATTACAGTGTCAACGTCATATGTATTGCTGTAAATAATCAGGTCGGCATCACTGTCAGGCTGCAGGCAGCCCTTTTGCGGATATAAGCCGTTCGCCTGCGCAGGATTACTGCTGACAACCTTTGCTACAACATCCGTGGGAACGCCTGCAAGCAGAGCCTCCTTAACCTCCTCCTGGAAGGAATCCGGCGATACAGCAAGCTGCTTTCGCCTGCCGTCCGGAAGCGTTACGCTCATGCAGCCGTTGGCATCTGAGCTCATGGTGATTCTGTCCAGCGGCACGCCCTCTTCGTAAAGAATTTTGATAGCGTCACTGGGCTTGACGCAGGCAGGGAAGCCATCCTGTTCCCTGATGCCGGAGGTGATATCCACATAACCGCCTAAGCGGGCAAATTCCTTGGCCTGCTCAAAAAGATGGAAGGCACGGTTAACGTGGGTGGGGATAAAATGACGGGCGGGGATTTCTGTTTCCTTGACAATCGCCAGCAGGACGTCCATGCCACGCTTGCCCACGCCCATGTGGAACTGCACGACGCCGGCCTTGCCGGAAAGCATGCCGCCCAGACGAGCCTGAGTAAGCACCTTTTCCAGCTCCTCGCGTGTAGGCTGCGAGCTTCTGTGGTCGGATAGAGCAACTTCGCCGATGCCAAGGCATTCGTTAATCAGGATGATGTCGCGGCGTACATCGCCGGTCATATTGTGCAGGGGGATTTCGTAGGAGCCGGTGAGCATGTACGCGGTGATGCCTTCATGCGTCAGACCTCTGGCCTTGGCCAGCAGGCTTTCGTTATGCCTTGAGGTGCCGTCGGTGCCTAATACGCCGACTACGGTAGTAATGCCAACCTTTGTCAGCTCGCTGAGGTTGATTTCCGGCGTGCGGCTGTAGGGGCCGGATTCACCGCCGCCACCGATGATGTGCACGTGCTGGTCAACATAACCGGGGACTACCTTGCGCTCTTGGGCGTCAAGGATTTGGCAGTCCAGGCCTTGGGGAGCGGTGAGCTGTTGGCCTATTTTGGCGATTTTGTCGTTGATGATCAGGAGGTCGACGATTCCGAGGGGCTGCGGAGCATAGACATCCGCGTTTTTAATCAGTAAGCAGTTCATGTGAGGATTCTCCGTTTCTGAATTTATTTATGCTTTAATTATACACTGAATTGTTGAAAATAGCACTTGGGAGAAGAAAGTTTTCGGGGGATTATGGTATAATAGAGATAATATATAGCTGAAACGTTTGCAGGAGCTTGATGAGGCATAAGAATTTACCTTTCCTCCCCAAAAATTCCCCCTCGCCCTACCCGAATTCGCGCTTTCGGGTAGGGCGCTTTTCTTCTTTTCACGCTACAATATAATCAGGAAAATAACTGCCAGTAACGCAGATGGCAGGAATAGGAGGGATGGATATGCAAAAGAAAATATTCTTAAGCGCAGCGCTTGGTCTGGCAATATTTGCCAACACTGCCTTTGCTGAAGTTAACACAGCTTATTTGGCCAACGAGCTCAGGTCTTATCCCGGCTGGCCGCTGGAGGTATATTGCAACGCAACTGATGTTAATGTCAGAACACAGCCTAACACCGATTGTGATGTTATCACCATGCTGCAAAGGGGAGATAAATTTTATGTAAGCAGAGTTGTGGATGTAGTAAAAAGTGAATATAAATGGCTTCTTGGTACTACTGAAAAGGGCCATGTTGGTTTTATGGCAAGCAAATATCTTGATACAACCCCGCAAGCTGCCAGCGCAGCAGGACGCTTTAATGCTGCCCTGGAGGCAGATTGGATTATGGATCCCGAGATTTTTGCTTCAGGTGCCTATTACCCGGGGCCTGTGGAGCAGAATACGGATGATACTATCTCCTATGCCGATAAGAAGCTGCAGGTCGGACCGCGCTTGTTCTATATAGATTCGTCAAAAAACAGAGTTAGTGAGGTGAAAATCAATAAGCTTCATGGCATGATGGCAGGCTATGCTGTCGGCCAGCTGCTTAATACTGACAGCCAGATTCGTTTGGACGGTTACCTGAAAATGAACGGCTGGGAGGATGATTATATGGGCGGAGGCCGTTCTGATACGCATTATATGATCGGCTGGTTGAAATATGCCTATAACGCAAGAGGGCAAAAATTCCTGCACAAGAGCTTTTATGTGAAATTGGATTCTAAAGATGTGATTTCGGAAATTATTTACTGCGAGCATGACGTTCATTAAGCAAAGTAAAGGACAAAGCAATTTTTGCTAAAACATCTTTTGACAGGAGGTGGCGTAATGAAGCGGAAGCTGTTTAAGAGCATGTGCCTGGCAATGCTTCTGGCGGCATTTGCCGGTTACGGCACAGAAAAAAATGCCGTATTGCCGCAGATGGATTTGCCTAAGGCGGAGGCCGCTGCCAAAGCAGCGCCGGTCTATGAGCAGGAATATGCGAAGGTTGTAGACAGCGTTTATGAATTTATCTCTGACGGTACGAGTGATAACCTGCCGGAGCAGGGAAGAACAGGCATCTGCGAGGTGCGGGATTTCGCCAGCCGGGAGGCAGCCCTGCAGCAGCTTGGCTACACGCTGCAGGATATCAGCGGCGACGGTGTTCCGGAGTTGCTTATCGGTTGGATTAGCCAAAAACGCGGCGTGGGGCATTACGGTAAGGAGATTTATGCGATTTACACCTTTGCGGACGACAGAGTGAAATACGTTGCGGAGGGCTGGAGCCGCAGCAGTTTGCAGCTTATGGCAAATGACAATCTGGTGACACGAGGCGGCACCGGCATTTCGCATCAGGTGCTTGCTGTGGAGCATTTGCAGCCTGACGGCAACCTCGGATGCTATGAGCTTTATTTTACCTGGCCGAAGGATGACGGCCTTTGCGTTTACCGTAACATGAACTGTAGAAGTGAGGCAGATGCTGCGCAGGAAACAGATATGACTGTGGAAGAGTTCAATGAAATGAGGTCTGAATACGCTAATAACAGTGTTGAAATTGAATATTTGCCGTTGAAGGACTTCAAAAAGCAGGGCTTTAAGGGTCTGATGAGGCAGTATCTTTCTGCAGGAAGGTGAATAAAAGGGCTGATGTGCAGAGCCGGAAATATGATGGCAGTCGGCATTTAACCGGCTGCCGTTTTTTTTGAGGTGAAATAAACAGCGATATATAGTATAATATACATAACTGTAACTGATATACGCTTATAACGGCTTTATATCAAAAATTTTTATGAGGTGAATTAATAATGAGCAATGAATTAACCGGACGTAATGTAGGAAAAACCTGTCGCGTACACTATAAAGGTACCTTTAATGACGGCAAGCAATTTGATTCCTCCTATGACCGTGGCGAGCCGCTGGAATTTGTTTGCGGCGCAGGCCAGATGATCAAAGGCTTTGACGCAGCTGTTGCTGACCTGGAGGTTGGTGCTGAGGTTGATATCCATCTGCTGCCGGCAGAAGCATATGGCGAGGCTGATCCGCAGGCTATCTTCACCATGCCGATTGCCCAGCTGCCGGGTTCCGAAAACCTGACCGTCGGCCAGAGAGTTTATCTGCAGAATCAATTTGGTCAGCCGGTACCTGTACTGGTAACTGAAAAGGACGATACCAACATAACCTTTGATGCTAACCATGAAATGGCTGGTAAGGAATTGAACTTCCATATTGAGCTGGTAGAGGTAAAATAAAGCTTCAGTCTTGTTTGCGATAAAATATTACTTGCTCTTATAGTCTATGGAATTTACTATATGAATATGTTATAATAACATATGTACAATAGCATATTATAGGTGCAACTAATATTTGGGAGTGTATATTTTGGAATATAAAATTGTTATGCCCAGCGGTATTGTTTTTGACTTCAACAATATGGTTGGAGCGGGCAGACTGCAAGCGCAGGAAGTGGAGCAGGCACTGCAGCAGCAGGGAGCCGCAGCCGAAAAGGCTGTGTGCGAGCTGCGAAGTACCGGTTTTTCCAAGAATCATTTATCTAAGGATGGCACGCCGGAGCATGTTTACTTTCCGCGGATGCCATATATTGCTGACGGCAACCCCAATACAGAGCAGTCGATTATTAAGCTGATGCGCTACAGCAAGCATTTGCGCAGCAAGGATGTAGTGATCTTTTTGGGTGTTGGTGGCTCCTACCTGGGCAACAAGGTTTTGTTTGATGCCTTTGGCGGTTATCATTGGAACACCAGTGCGACACTGCGCCAAGGCCAGCCCTGCATTTATTTTTCCGGCAACAATCTTGACCCGGTGGACTGTAATTCGCTGCTGTTCAAGATGCGCCGTATGGCTGGAGTAAGTGCGCAGGAAGGCAAAAAGCTGAAGATTATGCTGGTGCCGATTTCCAAATCCGGTACTACACTGGAAACTATTTCGGCCTTTACGTATTTTTATGCTAATTTGTCTCAAAATGCTGATATCGACCTTGACTGCACGGTAGTTACCGATTTAAAGGCTCCGGTGGAAACTGCGCCGCTGTTGCAGCTGGCGGAAAAATTTGGCTGGGAGCGCTTTGATATCAAGGAGGGCATTGGCGGCCGCTTCTGCATTATGACTGACCCGGGACTCGTGACGATGGCTGCCCTGGGCGGTGATATCGAGGAGTTTTTGCGCGGTGCGCGTGATATGGATATCTATTGCCAGCAGGCGGAGCCTGCGGAGAACCCGGCACTGCTCAATGCTTTACTGAAATTCATGGCCTATGAGCGCGGACGCGATATTGAGGTGTTCATGCCATACAGCATGCGCCTGAAATCGTTGAGCGAATGGTACGTGCAGCTGTTGGCGGAATCGTTGGGCAAGCGCCGCAACCGTGAGGGTGAGGTAGTTTACTACGGTAGAACGCCGATTGTTGCGGTTGGTACGACGGATATGCATGCGCAGACACAGCAGCATCAGGATGGCCGTCTGAATAAGGTGGTGCAGTTCCTGGAGGTTGCCAATCCTGAGGTGGAGGCAGTTTTGCATAATCCCTTTGCCGATGTACCGTTCTTCGATAAATACGAGGGCCTGGATATGGCGAAGGCGCTCAAGGCGGCGCTGAATGCCAATGAAGCGGCGCTGACGGGTGATAACCGTTACAATGCGCGCTTTACACTGCCAAAGCTGAATGAGTATTATCTTGGTCAGCTGATGTACTTTTTGATGCTGACGATTGCCTACGAGGGAGAGCTGGCGGATGTGGATGCATTTGACCAGCCCGGCGTTGAGGTATATAAGAAATTAATGAAGGCTCAACTGTAAATTTTAAAAGAAAAAATTAGACGTTGTGTGCTGAAAAGCACGCAACGTCTTTTTGCTTTGTATTGAATTCACCGTTTACCTGTGAACAGCAGCTTTGCCGTACTGCATTTTTCAAATGCTTTCGTCAGCAGAATGCTGAGCGCCAACGAGCCGAGCACCAGTAATACGTAGGAGAGGGCTACTTTTTTAACGGTCATGATAATGCTGAAATGGTTGTAGGCACTGCTGAGCCAGTCCAAGAGCAGCGGATGCACAAAGTAGATGAGCATGGAGTAGGCGGAGAGAATGCTGATGGCTTTATAGAGAAGGTTGGCGAGGGAACCCCTCTCAGTCACCTTACGGTGACAGCTCCCCGACGCTAAGACCCAGCTTGTCGTGAGCTTGCGCGGCGACAAGCTGTTGGTCGTGCTAATGTCGCTTGCGACGACAAGGGGAGCCTCCTTTGTATGCGATGCTGCTTGAGGGATAGATTGCAGTGCATTGGGAGCCTCTGTATGTGCTTTTGCCTGCGCTCTGCGCTCCAGCCAGTCCAGTGCCAGGCAGAAGAAGAGCAACGAGCCGACGGTGTAGCAGAGCCCCTGCGGGCTGAGCTGGTGATAGGTATTGGCCAGATCAATCAGCGTGTAGCCTTTGACCGTAACTGCTTCGTAGCAGCTTTGCACGTCCCAGGCAACGCTTGCAGCAAAAATTACGCATACCATTGCGCTGTAGCTGCGCAGAAGGGTGATGAATTTTTGCCAATAGCAGGCTGCCAGGCCGCCGCTCATAAAAATAAGCAGATAATGCAAGGGGAGATAGTTGAGGCGATAATCAAAGAAATTTTTAGCCAGAACACTCCAACCAGCTGTATTCAAGCCCGGATGCGTTGTCCACCAGTTGAAAGCAAGCTGAAAAATGAATAAAAGCAATAGCATAAACGGTATGCTTTGATGTATAATTATACGCAGAAGCCGACGCCAGAGCGGATAGCTTGCATAAAACCACAGCAGGATGACCATAAAATACAAATGGTAGCAGCCAAGGCCGAAGAATAATACATAGGCCACATGCAGCGGATTCCAGCTGACGAAGCCCGGTGGCAGAATCAGCCAGAAGTAGAACATGTAAAAAAGCGACCAGCTGAGGTAGGGCAGGCCTGCTCCCCGCAGACGCTTCTTCATAAAGTCGATATAGTTCAGCCGGCTGCCGCTTAATAGGCCTTTATCCGTACAGGCCAGGCCGTAGCCGGAGATAAAGAAAAAGGAGGGGACGCTGTAACGGCTTAAAATCTCCAGTAATAAGTAAAGAGTAAAGTTGTTGGGGGCAAGTGCCAGGCTGCCGATATGAATACCGATGACGCCAAGCATGCAGATGCCACGCAGATTATCTATAATAGTGTTTCGCATAATTACCTCGCAATTTTTTAATCTTCTTTATTATACTATACCTGAAAAATTCCTGCCAAGATTTTACCTCGAAATATTTGACGTATTCTTCATTAAGGTGTAAAATATATACAATCAATTTGCACCTTTAAATTGGTCCTGTGAGACTGCAAGGTATAAGTTATTATGAAACCTAAGGCCTTTTTGCACCATCATGGGACGAGAAGGCCTTTTATTATGCAATTTTATTATAAAAAACAGGAGGTAAAGCTAATGGCTAAATCAAATGTATCTCTGGGTGGCAGAGATATACTGGATCTGGAAAGCCTCAGCGTTGAGGAAATCGAGCTGGTTTTGAAAACAGCTGAGGAAATGAAGAAGATTATGAAGAGAGATATCAAAAAGGTGCCCTCACTGCGCGGTAAATCTATCATCAATCTGTTCTATGAGCCCAGTACACGTACCCGTACATCCTTCGAGCTGGCAGGCAAATATCTGGGAGCCGATGTAGTAAACATCACTACATCCTCCTCCAGTGTTGTCAAAGGTGAATGCCTGCGCGACACCATCCTGACTGTACAATCCATGGCTTGCGATGCGATTGTTATGCGTCACCCCATTGAAGGCGCTGCAGCTTATGCTGCTAAGGTTGCTGATCCTGTAATCATCAACGCAGGCGATGGCGCACACGCACATCCTTCTCAAGGCTTCCTGGATATGTTTACTATCCGTGAGCAGGGTAAAAACCTGAAGGGCTTGAAAATGGCAATTATCGGCGATATTCTCTACAGCCGTGTTGCCCGCACCAATATTGCTGCCTGGACCAAAATGGGCGCTGAGGTACACGTTGCAGGTCCTATGACTCTGCTGCCGCACGACATCGCTTCTCTGGGCGTTACTGTACACAAACGCGTTGAAGAAGCAATCGAAGGCGCTGACGTAATCGATATCCTGCGTATCCAGCTGGAGCGTCAGCAAAAGGGCCTGTTCCCGTCTCCGCGTGAATATGCACGTATCTTCGGTATTAATGAAAACCGCCTGAAGCTGGCTAAGCCTGACGTAACCGTGCTGCATCCCGGCCCGATGAACCGTGGTCTGGAAATCTCCTGGGAGGTTGGTTACTGCGATAACGCCGCAATCCGTACTGAGGTACAAAACGGCGTAGCTGTACGTATGGCACTCTTATTCTTGACTTTGACAGGAGGTAAACACATTGAAAACGTTGATTAAAAACGGCAGGGTAGTAGACCCCAGCCAAAAATTAGATGCTGTAATGGATATCCTCGTTGAGGATGGCAAAATTAAAGCTTTGGGCAAGGATATTGCCGAAGCTGCTGACGAGGTTTTTGATGCAACCGGCCTCGTAGTAACTCCTGGTCTGATTGACGTACACACTCATATGCGTGAGCCCGGCCTGGAAGCTAAAGAAGATATTATCAGCGGTACCAAGGCTGCTGCTGCCGGCGGTGTAACCACCGTTGCTTGCATGCCGAATACCAAGCCTGTTATTGATACCTCCATCGTAGTAAGCGGTATCAAAGAACGCGCTCGCGAGGAAAGCTACGCTAACGTTGAAGTTATCGGCGCAATCAGCAAGGGCGAAAAGGGCGAAGAGCTGGCAGAGATGGGCGACATGGCAGAAAAAGGCGCTATGGGCTTCTCTGATGACGGTCACTATGTAAAGAGCTCCCGCCTGATGGTGCTGGCTGCCAAATATGTAACCGCTTTTGACAAACCTTTGCTGTGCCATGCAATTGATCCTGAACTGGATTCCGAAGGCTACATGCATGAAGGCGTTGTTTCCGCACGTATCGGCGTACCGGGCGTACCGGCAATCAGTGAGGATATCGCTGTTGCACGTGACTGCATCATCGCTGAATACACCGGCGCACATGTACACATCTGCCACGTTGCCTCCAAGGGTGCTATCGATATCATCCGCCAGGCTAAAAAACGCGGCGTAAATGTTACCAGTGAAGTAACCGTACATCATCTGACTCTGACTGATGAGGCTTGCGCAGATTATAATTCCGCAACCCGCGTTAACCCGCCGCTGCGCAGTGCAGACCACGTACAGGCTATGCGCGAGGCTGTTTTAGACGGCACTGTTGACGCAATCGTTACCGACCACTCCCCGCACGCACCGGAAGAAAAGGATGTTGAATTCCGTTATGCTCCGAACGGCTTCTGCGGTCTGGAAACCTCTCTGGCAGTAATGCTGACTGACTTGTATCACACCCATGTATTTGATTTGAATACTATTATCAGCAAAATGAGCTGCGAGCCTGCTAAGCTGTTCAAGCTGGCCGGCGGCACCCTGAAAGAGGGCAGCGTTGCTGATATCACTATTATGGACTTAAATAAAGAATGGACTGTTGACAGCTCCAAATTCTATACCCGCGGCAAATTCACCCCGTACGAAGGCAAGGCTTGCACCGGCAAGGCAGTTGCCACTATGCTGCACGGTAATTTTGTAATGAGGAATGGTGTAGTATGCACGAAAAAGTAAGAAAAGGAAAATTAGTTTTAAAAGACGGCAGCGTTTTTGAAGGTACTCTGTATGGTGGCAAGCGCAATGCTGTAGGTGAGGTTGTATTCACCACCGGCATGAGCGGTTACCAGGAGACCTTGACCGACCCGTCCTTCTGCGGTCAGATTGTTGTAATGACCTATCCTCTGGTAGGCAACTATGGCTGCAACCCGCTGTTTAACCAAGGTAAGCAATGCTTCTTCCAGGGCTTCGTTATCGGCGAGCTGTGCGATTGCCCCAGCAACTGGCGCAATGAACAGAGCCTGGAGGACTTCCTGATTGAACAGGATATCCCGACCTTAGCAGGTGTAGATACACGTGCTATCACCCGTAAAATCCGTAATCACGGCGTACTGCAGGGCGTAATCGTTCCGGCAGAAATGCCTGATGATGAAGTACAGAAGCTGCTGGCTTTACCGGCAGTATGCAACCAGGTTGAGCAGGTTACCACTCCCGAGGTTTACACCATGGGTGAGGGCAAGCTGCATGTAGCTGTTATGGACTTCGGTATTAAACGCAATATCCTGAAATCCATTGAAGCCTTTGGCTGCCGCCTGACAGTATTCCCTGCTTCCGCTACCGCAGAAGAGGTACTGGCATGCGATCCGGACGGCATCTTCCTGTCCAATGGCCCTGGCGACCCGAAGGATTTGCCTGAGGTTATTGAAAACATTAAGAAATTAATCGGCAAGAAACCGATTTTCGGTATCTGCCTCGGTCATCAGCTCATGGCTTTGGCTAACGGCGCTGATACCTATAAAATGAAATTCGGCCATCGCGGTATCAACCAACCGGTAAAATACCTGGCAACCGGCCGCATCTACATCAGCGCCCAAAACCACGGCTATGCTGTAGATGAAAAATCTCTGGAAGGCAAGGGCATCAACATCAGCCATATTTCCATGAACGATGGTACTATCGAAGGCTTGGAATACACCAAGCATCCTACCTTTACCGTTCAATATCATCCGGAAGCCTGCCCTGGCCCCGGCGATCATGATTATTTGTTTAAACATTTTGTTGATATGATGGAGGGTCGTTAATTATGCCGAAACTTAAAGATATTAAAAAGGTTCTCGTTATCGGCTCCGGCCCTATTATCATCGGTCAGGCAGCAGAGTTTGACTATGCAGGGACTCAGGCTTGCCGTGCTCTGAAGGAAGAAGGCCTGGAGGTTGTACTGATTAACAGTAACCCTGCAACCATTATGACTGATGTGCATGTGGCTGACCGTGTATATGTTGAACCTATCAGCGTTGAATTCATTGAAAAAATTATCAAACGTGAGCGTCCTGATTCCCTGCTGGCAACTCTTGGTGGTCAGGTTGGCCTGAACATGGCTATGAAGCTGGAAGAGCAAGGCATTTTGGACAAGTACAATGTTCGTCTGCTGGGCACTCAGATCAGCGCTATCAAACGTGGTGAAGACCGCGAAATGTTCAAGGAAACTATGGAGAAAATCCATCAGCCGATTCCTGAAAGCACTATCGTAGAAACCATTGAAGCTGCTTGCGATTTCGGCAAGGAAATCGGCTATCCGCTGATTGTCCGTCCTGCTTATACCCTCGGCGGTACCGGCGGCGGTATTGCTGAAAACGAGGAAGAGCTGATTGATATCGTGCAAAAGGGCCTGGGCTACAGCCCCATCGGCCAATGCCTGATTGAACGCAGCATCGCCGGCTGGAAGGAAATCGAATACGAAGTAATCCGCGACGCTGCTGACAACTGCATCACCGTCTGCTCCATGGAAAACCTGGATCCTGTTGGCGTACACACCGGAGACTCCATCGTTGTGGCTCCGGCACAGACTCTGAGCGATAAAGAAGTACAGCTGCTGCGTCAGGCTTCTATCGATATCGTGCGTGAGCTGGGCGTAGTTGGCGGCTGTAACGTACAGCTGGCTCTCGACCCGTACTCCGAAAACTACTATGTAATCGAAGTTAACCCGCGTGTAAGCCGTTCTTCCGCACTGGCTTCCAAAGCTACTGGTTATCCGATTGCTAAGGTTACCAGCAAAATTGCTGTCGGCTACAACCTGGACGAAATCGAAAACGCTGTTACCAAAAAGACTAAGGCTTGCTTCGAGCCTACCATTGACTATATCGTACTGAAATTCCCGCGTTGGCCGTTCGATAAATTCGTAACCGCTGACCGCACCCTGGGCACTCAGATGAAGGCTACCGGTGAGGTTATGGCAATTGAGCGCAGCTTTGAAGCTTCCATGCTGAAAGCAGTTCGCTGCCTGGAAATCGGGCTCAACCATCTGGAAATGCCTGAGCTGAAGGCTTTGAGCGATGAAGAAATTCATGACCGCATCAAACTCATTGACGACGAGCGCTGCTTCGTTGTTGCTGAGGCTATCCGCCGCGGTATTACTCTGGAAGAGATTCACGATATCACCAAGATTGACCTGTGGTTCCTTTCCAAAATCCAAAACATCATTAAAATGGAAAAAGATCTGGAAACTCACGAGCTGACTCCGAGCCTGCTGCGTAAGGCTAAGAGAATGGGCTTTGCCGATGCTGTTATTGGTAAACGCGTAGGCAAGACTGAGTTTGAAATCCGCGATATGCGTAAGGCTAACGGCATTCTGCCGACCTACAAAATGGTTGATACCTGCGCTGCGGAATTTGAAGCTGCAACCCCGTACTACTATTCCTGCTACGAAACCGAGGATGAGGTTGAAGTAAGCGACAGAAAGAGAGTAGTTGTACTCGGCTCCGGTCCTATCCGTATCGGTCAGGGCGTAGAATTCGACTACTGCTCCGTACACTGCGTATGGGCGTTGAAGGAAATGGGCTATGAAACCATTATCATCAACAACAACCCGGAAACCGTTTCCACTGACTTCGATATTTCCGATAAACTGTACTTTGAGCCGCTGACTGTTGAGGATGTTCTCAACGTTATCGACAAAGAAAAACCGGAAGGCGTTATCGTTCAATTCGGTGGTCAGACCGCTATCAACCTGGCAGGCCCGCTCTCCCGCGCTGGCGTGAAGATTCTGGGCTCCTCCGTTGACAGCATCGACCGCGCCGAGGACCGTGAACGCTTCGACGAGCTGCTGACAAGCTGCGATATTCCGCGTCCGCAAGGCCACACCGTATTCGATACCGAGGGTGCACTGGTTGCTGCTCACAATGTTGGCTATCCGACCATGGTTCGTCCTTCCTACGTACTGGGCGGCCGTGCTATGGAAATCGTTTATAACGATGACGAGCTGCGCAACTACATGACCTATGCCGTTAAGGCTTCTCACGAGCATCCGGTACTGGTTGACCATTACCTGCAGGGTACTGAGGTAGAGGTTGACGCTATCTGCGACGGCAAGGAAGTATTAATCCCCGGCATCATGGAACACGTTGAACGTGCAGGCGTACACAGCGGTGACTCCATCGCCGTATATCCGCCGCGCAGCCTGAGCGAAAGTGTTATCCGCACTATTATCGAATACACCAACAAGATGGCTCTGGGCCTGGAAGTTAAGGGCATGATTAACATTCAGTACATCGTTCGTGACGAGCATGTATATGTAATCGAGGTTAACCCGCGTTCCTCCAGAACTGTACCGTTCCTGAGCAAGATTACCGGCATCTCCATGGTAGACGTTGCTACCAGATGCGCAATGGGCATGAGCCTCAAAGAGCAGGGCCTGCAAGCAGGTCTGCGCTTCTTCCCGGACTACTATGCTGTTAAAGCTCCTGTATTCAGCTTCAACAAGATGAGCAATGTTGATATCACCCTTGGACCTGAAATGAAATCCACCGGTGAGGTTATGGCCTGCGACTACCAGTACAGCCGTGCGCTGTATAAGGCCTGCATCGCTTCCGGTATCAATGTACCGCACGAGGGTGCAATCCTGATTACCGTTGCTGATATGGATAAGCCTGAGGCAGTTGCTATTGCCCGCGGCTTTGAAGAACTGGGCTACACCGTTATCGCAACCGACGGTACTGCGGAATATCTGCAGCAATACGGTGTAACCGTTGAGGTTGCTACTAAAGTAAGCGAAGGTCATCCGAACCTGATTGATGATATCAAGAGCGGCCGCATCGGTATGGTTATCAACACCACCAACCACGGTCGTGACGCTGAACGTGACGGCTTCAAGATCCGCCGTTCTACCGTAGAGCATGCAATTGCCTGCCTGACCTCTATGGATACTGCACGCGAGCTGCTGAACGTTATGAGCGCAATGCGTCGTCGTAGCGTTGTACGCGTTACCGCTCTGCAGGATCTGACCTGGGAGGATTGATTATGTCTAAAACTATTGCGAGTGCCAAGGTAATTGGTCAACGAGTTTTAAATAGTACGACAAAATTAATAAATGTTTATGCACCGGAAATCGCTGCCGAAGCTGTCCCCGGACAGTTCGTCAACGTGAAGGTGTGCAAGAATACTGCTCCGCTGCTGCGCCGTCCCTTCGGCGTAGCAGGAGTTAACAAGGCTGAGGGCACCATCACCATGATTTATCGTATCATCGGTGAAGCAACTCATATTCTGGCTGACGTTTGCAGCGGCGACGAGCTGAGCATCGTCGGCCCGCTGGGACACGGCTTTGATATGAGCGCCAAGAAACCGCTGCTGGTCGGCGGCGGTCTGGGCCTGGCTCCGCTGCTGTTTTTGGCAGAGGGCTTCGGTGAAGGCAATACCGATATCCTGATGGGCGGCCGCAGTGCCGAGGAATTGTTCTGGACCAAGCTTTATGAAAGTCTCAGCAAAAATATTTACCTGACCACCGATGATGGCAGTGTCGGCACCAAGGGCACCGTAATGGCCCTGCTGCCGCAGCTGTTGAAAGAGGGCGGCTATGACTGCGTATACGTTTGCGGTCCTGTACCGATGATGCGCGCAGTTGCCAATGCCTGCTTAGAGGCTGGCGTAAAATGTCAGGTATCTCTGGAAAAATACATGGCCTGCGGTCTTGGTGCGTGCCTGTCCTGTGCCTGCGAAGGCATCGGTAAACGCATTAAGGTCTGCAAGGACGGCCCGGTATTCTGGGCAGAGGAGGTAGGAGAATGGTAAAAGCATTGTATGATGGTCGCCTGGCAGTTGATATTGCCGGTGTGAAGATGGCTACACCTGTTACTACCGGCTCCGGCACCTTTGGCTTTGGCCTGGAATTTACCGATTTTCTCGACCTGGAAAAGGTTGGCGCTGTTACCGTAAAGGGTACATCCTTAGAGCCTGCAGCAGGCAATAAGGGCCAGCGTGCAGTAGAAACCCCGTCCGGCATGCTGAACTGCATCGGTCTGGAAAACCCCGGCAGCGAGTACTTCTTGGAGCACACTCTGCCTGAGCTGAAAAAATATAATGTTCCTGTTATTGTCAACATCTACGGCCATTCTCCCGAGGAATACGGCGCTGTTGCCAAAAAGCTGGACGTAGATGGTGTTGATGCTGTAGAAATCAACATCTCCTGTCCGAACGTCAAAGAGGGCGGCATTGTTTTCGGCACTGTGCCGGAGGCAGCTGCTGAGGTTGTACGTGCGGTTAAGGCCAACACCAGCAAAATGGTTATCGCCAAGCTTTCTCCTAACGTAACTGATATCGTGGTAATGGCCAAGGCTGTAGAGGCAGCAGGTGCAGATGCAATTTCCATGATTAACACGCTGCTCGGTACCAAGATTGATATTGAGCGTCAGCGTCCTGTGCTCGGCAATGTAACCGGCGGCCTCAGTGGTCCTGCTGTACGTCCGGTAGCAGTGCGCCTGGTTTACCAGGTAGCGCAGGCTGTGCATATCCCCATCATTGGCATGGGCGGCATCATGTGTGCCGAGGATGCAATTGAGTTCATGCTGGCAGGCGCAAGTGCGGTAGCAGTTGGCACCGCAAACTTTGTACAGCCTGATATCGCTGAAACCATTGCCCATGGTATGCTGGCATATCTGGACAGACACAACGCGCAGAATATTTCCGAAATTGTCGGCCTGGCATTACCTGAAGGTAAAAAAAGCATGCCGTTGTTTAACGAAGCTGAATAACGACGATTTATAACGTTATTCTCCGGCGTCTTGGAAAAATATATTTAATAGGGAGATTTTCTCATGCAACATGATGATAGATTAATAGTCGCACTCGACTTTCCTACCTTGGAGCAGGCTAAGGCTTGCGTTGTCGAATTGGGTGACGCAGTAAGCTACTACAAGGTTGGCATGGAGCTTTATTATGCAGTAGGCAGCGAAATCATCCGCTTTTTAAAGGAACAGGGCAAGCATGTTTTCCTGGACCTCAAGCTGCAGGATATTCCTAACACTGTTGCTCATGCACTTACCGTACTCAGCGATTTGGGTGCAGACATGATGAACGTTCATGCTGTCGGCGGCAAAAAGATGATGGCAGAGGCTGTTAAGGCTGTGCATGAGGCTGCTGAGGCAGCAGGCCGTCCGGCACCGAAGCTGATTGCTGTAACCATTCTTACCAGCATGGATGATGAACAGTTTGCTGATTTGAATTATAAAAATACCATTGCCGAGCAAGTTATCAGCCTGGCTAAGCTGGCGAAGGAAGCAGGCATGGACGGCGTTGTTGCTTCTCCTAAGGAAGCTGCAGCTATCCGTGAGGCTTGCGGTCCTGAGTTTTTGATTGTTACTCCGGGCGTACGTCCTGCGGGCAGCTCTCTGGATGACCAGAAGCGCGTAGCAACACCGGCAGGCGCTCTGCAAAACGGCAGCAGCCACATTGTAGTAGGCAGACCTATTACTAAGGCTGAAGCAAGACAGGCAGCAGCATTGGCAATTGTAGAAGAGATTAAAGGAGTGTAAGCAAATGGCAGTTTTAGAAGAAAAAGATGTTATGAAAATGCTCGAGGAAACTGAAGCAGTTCTCCATGGTCACTTTTTGCTGACCAGCGGTCTGCACAGCCCTATGTATGTTGAAAAATTCAACGTACTGCAGCATCCTAAATATACCGAGCGCCTGTGCCAGGAAATCGCACGTCGTTATGAAAACGACAATGTTGAACTGGTAGTTGGCCCGATGACCGGCGGCATTCTGCTGGCTCATGAGGTTGGCAAGGCTCTGGGCACCCGCGCTATCTTCACCGAGCGTGAAAACGGCAAAATGACTCTGCGTCGTGGCTTCCAAATCCCGGCAGGCACCCGCGTACTGGTTGTTGAAGACATCGTAACCACCGGCGGCAGCGTTAAAGAGGTTATGGAAGTAGTTAAAGAGCATGGCGGCGAGCTCGTAGGCGTTGGCCTGCTGGTTGACCGCAGCGGCGGCAAGGTAGACTTTGGCGTTCGCACCGAAGCTCTGCTGCACCTGAACGTAGAAACCTTTGATCCGGCAACCTGCCCGCTGTGCGCTAAAGGCGTACCGTTCACCAAACGTGGCAGAACTGGTAAATGAGACACAGTTTGTCGCAAGCGTAGCGCCGCGAGAAACTGAATGTCGAATTATCCTCGAAGAGGGCAAGTAAGCCAATCTAACCTAAATTTCAAAGCACCTGTTTATCAGCAAAATGATAGGCAGGTGCTTTTCCCTTACATACCAAAGCTTTCCCTTAAAATTACCCTATTTTTAAGGGAAAAACTTATAACTTCTTTCCTCTTGACAAAATCTGAAAAATCAGATAATATATATTCGTAAGATTTTTGCACGCCTGCCTGGAGTACGGTCGTCGCAGCGTCATTGAGAACGCCTTATGTATTATTGAAGTAGTACATAGGGCGTTTTTTTAGGAAGGGAGTTGAAGTAATGCAGACAAATGAAACAAGTCAAGAAAGCGAAATCAAGCAGGTCATTGGCAGCCTTTGCATGATGAACAATAGGTTTATGAATTTTATGCTAGATGACAACAAAAAAGCAGCGCAGGTTTTCTTGCGCGTTATCCTGAGAGATGATAAAATTAAGGTGAGAAATGTCAGGATACAGAGCTTTATCCAAAACATCTACGGACATTCTTCTCAACTGGATATTTTAGCGCAGGATAGCAAAGGACGTTATTTTAACGTAGAGGTGCAGAGAAGCGATGAAGGCGCACCTGCAAGACGCGCCAGATTTTACAGCAGTATCCTTGATACACACTTCCTGCAGCCTGGTAAGCTCTACGAAGAACTGCCGGATACCTACGTAATTTTTATTACAGAAAACGATGTCTTGCACGATAATTTGCCACTGTATAATATCAGGCGCAGAATCGATGAAAATGCGAAATGCTTTGAAGATGGTTCGCGCATTATCTATGTCAACAGCCAGCGTCGAGATAATACAGCGCTTGGTAAACTGATGCAGGATTTATATTGTACAGAGCCAAAGAATCTGCATTATCATGACTTTGCTGAGCGCATGGAGTTTTTGAAATACAGCAAGGAGGGCGAAGAAAAAATGACTGATGTAATTGAAGAATATGCTGCAAGAAAGGCCGAAGCATTAGCGAAAGAAGTAGCGAAAAAAGCTGAAGAAAAAGAGCAGGCAAACAGAATAGAGCTTGCCCAAGGCTTACTGGCTGACGGTATGAGTATCGAGTTCACCGTCCGTCACTCTAAGCTTACAGAAGCAGAGGTACGCGAATTGGCTTCTAAGCTGTCTGCGTAAGCTAAAAGGGTATTACCGCAAAAACAAAAATACAGTAAGTATAGGCACCTGTTTATCAGCAAAATGATAGGCAGGTGCTTTTTTTGCGCATTTTTTGCTATTTAACATGCTCTTAACATCGGCATAATACTTCCTTAACAATGATATATTATACTAGCATCATAAACCACGAACACTACTGATAAGGCGCAGAACTTATCGGAAATAAATTATTAGACGATGGTTGAAGGAGGAAATATATTATGAAATTGAAAAAAGTCGCATGTTTAGGTTTGGCAGCTATGGTAGCACTCGGTGCTCTGGGCTGCGGCAGTGATAACAAGGCTGCAGATAACAAAGCAGGCAGCAAGGTTACCGGCAGTGTAACCGGCAGCGGTTCTTCCGCACTTTTGCCGCTGGCAAAGGATGCAGCAAGCAAATTCAAAGCTATTAACCCGGATGTTTCCATCACCCTTAACGGCGGCGGCAGCGGCACCGGTCTGAAACAGGTTGCAGACGGCAGCGTTAACATCGGTAACTCTGACGTACCGGCAGAAAGCAAGCTGAAACCCGAAGTTGCTAAAGGACTTGTAGACCACAAGGTTTGCGTAGTTACTATGGCTCCGGTTATCAACAAAGACCTGACAGCTAAAGTAAAAAGCCTGACCAAGGCTCAGCTGACTGACATCTTCACTGCTAAGGTAACTAACTGGAAACAGGTTGGCGGCCCGGATGAACCTATCGTTCTGATTACCCGTCCTGCTACCAGCGGCACCCGCGCTCTCTTCCAGGAGTTCGCTCTGGGCGGTGCTAAAGAAGCAACCAACAAATCTCTGGAAACTGATGACTCCGGCACTCTGCTGCAAAGCGTAAAGGATAACAAAGGCGCTATCGGTTATGTTGCTCTGTCCTACCTCGTAAATAACAAAGACGTTGCAACCGTAGCAATCGACGGTGTAGAGCCTACTCTGGACAACACCTACAACGGCAAATATCCTGTATGGGGTTATGAGCACATGTATACTAAAGGCGAAGCTACCGGCGCTGTAAAAGCATTCCTGGACTTCATCCTCTCTGCTGATTATGGTAAGGAAATTGAAAAACAGGGTTATGGTGTTACTGCTAAAATGCAGGTTAAACGTTAAAATGGACTTCGGCTAAGGCGCATCTGCGTCATATCATGAGTCATTAAATTTATTACGCTTCCATCTAAATGGGAAGCAGGAAGACAGCATACGCCAAGAGATGCGTCTTACCGGTCTTCTCATCCCCTTTAGAATAAACATCAAGGCTGTGCCGGGCAGAAGCTGGTAAGTTATCAGCTGCGAGCCTTTGCATAGCCTTTAGTTTTACGAAAGAAATATTCACGAGTTATATCAGAGGAGAATAGTTTATGCAACAGGTTACAACAAATGCTTATAGGCAGGATGCGTTGTGGCGCTATATTATTACCGGCTGCGGCCTGGCGCTCATTGTTCTGACGCTGTCTATTGGCGCTTTCCTGTGCTACAAGGGCGTAGGCACGTTTACTACATACAACCACAGTATTGCAGAGTTTCTTTTTTCAGCAGATTGGGAGCCGAGTGACAGCACTGAGGGCGGCGGCAAGGTTGGTGCAGCCATCTTTATTTTCGGTTCTGTTATTACCTGCGCGTTGGCGCTGGCGATTGCTACACCGTTCAGTTTGGCAACCGCAATTTTTATGACGGAGATTTCGCCGGAGCTGGGCAAGCGCTTTGTCCAACCGGCTGTGGAAATTTTTGTCGGCATTCCTTCCGTAGTTTACGGCTGGATCAGCCTGACCATTTTGGTACCGCTGATTAAAAATATTTTTAACCTGCGCTTCGGCTTTTCCGTATTAGCGGCAGGTATTGTACTGGCGGTGATGATTTTCCCGACCATCACCAGTCTGGCGGCAGATGCACTGCGCAGCATCCCTAAAAGCTACCGCGCTGCTTCCTATGGTCTTGGCGCAACCCGTTGGCAGACTATTGCCAAGGTGGTAGTGCCTGCGGCAGTTACCGGTCTGATGACGGCTGTTATCCTGGGCCTGGCGCGTGCCTTCGGCGAAGCGCTGGCTGTAGCGATGGTTATCGGCAAGATGCGTGCCTTTCCAAGCTCGCTGCTTGCTCCGACCAACAATTTGACGGCGGCGATTGCGGCAGATATGGGCGGTGCCATGGAGGGCAGTGAATACAACATTGCTTTGTGGACAATGGCGTTGCTGCTGTTTATCATTTCTCTGGCCTGCATCTTTGCCATCCACTTTTTAACTGCTAAAGGAGGGAAGCAGGCATGAACGACAGTATAGCGCGTGCAAAGTTTATTGATAAGCTGATGACAGCTGTGTTTTATTGCGTAGCAGGCTTCTTTATCCTGCTGCTGGTAGCCTTTGGCCTATATGTTATTATTAACGGCTTCAAGGATTTCAGCTGGAGCCTGATATCCTTTGAGGGCAGCGGCATCGGTAATTTGTTCTTCAACACTATTTATCTGGTTTTCCTGTCGCTGCTGGTGAGCGTGCCCTTGGGTGTCGCTGCCGGCATCTATATGGCGGAATACGCTAAGCAGGGCAGTTTCACCAAGTTTCTGCGTATGTGTATCGAAACGATGTCCTCATTGCCGTCCATTGTTGTCGGCCTGTTCGGTTACCTGGTGTTTATCGTGATGACCGGCTCGCAGTGGAACCTGTTCAGCGGTGCGCTGGCAGTTTCTATCCTCAGTATTCCGCTGATTATGACGGTCACGGAGGATGCCTTCAAATCGCTGCCGCAGGGCTATAAGCGCGGCAGTCTGGCCATGGGCGCAACGCTGTGGCAGACTATTTACAAGGTGCTGCTGCCGGCGTGCCTGCCGCGTATCATGACTGGCGTGATTTTGGCTGCAGGCCGTGGCTTCGGTGAAGCGGCAGCTCTCTTGTATACCGCAGGCATGAGCACCGATATCAACTGGAACAGCTGGAACCTGCTGTCTCCGACCTGCCCGCTGAACCCCTTCCGTCCGGGCGAAACGCTGGCGCTGCATATTTGGGCATCGCGTACCGAGGCGTTGGCTGCGAATGCGGCGCAGATGGCCAACCTTTCTTCAGCAATATTAATGCTGCTTGTGCTGTCCTTTAGCCTGGGCGCACGTTACCTGAGCACTTATTTAGACACAAAAACCGGAGGTAGCAGAAAATGACGATTGATAACGCTGCAACTAAATTTTTAGTGCAGGATCTGGATTTGTATTACGGCAAATTCCAAGCGTTGAAAAAAATAAATCTTGATATTAAGGAAAAGGAGATTACCGCGCTTATCGGTCCTTCTGGCTGCGGCAAATCCACCTTTTTGAAAACACTGAACAGAATGAACGACCTGGAGGAGGGCGTGCGCATTGAAGGCAGCATTGCACTGGATGGCAAGGATATTTTTGCGGAGATTGACCCTATCAGCCTGCGTCACCGCGTTGGTATGGTCTTTCAGCAGCCTAACCCCTTCCCGAAAAGCATTTATGACAATGTTGCCTACGGTCCACGTATTCATGGCGTGACGAAAAAGAGCGAGCTGGACGAGATTGTGGAGCGCAGTCTGCGTCAGGCTGCCATCTGGGACGAGCTGAAGGACAGACTGAGCAAGAGTGCGCTGGGCCTGAGCGGCGGCCAGCAGCAGCGCCTGTGCATTGCGCGTACCCTGGCTGTGCAGCCGGAGGTTATCCTCATGGACGAGCCTACCAGTGCGCTGGACCCGATTTCTACGATGAAGATTGAGGATTTGGCTCTGGAGCTGAAAAAGGATTACACCATTGTTATTGTTACGCATAATATGCAGCAGGCTGCGCGTATTTCTGACAAAACAGCCTTCTTCCTTTTGGGCGAGCTGATTGAGTTCAACGAAACGAAGCAACTGTTTGCTAATCCGTCTAATCCTAAGACAGAAGAGTATATTACCGGCAGATTCGGTTGATGCAAGAAGAGGCGCGTAAATGCGACACGGAAAGGCTCTCCTAGGGGACAAAGTAAGGTATACTGTCGAAATGCTAATAAGTGCAGTCCCCTCTCAGTCGCCCTGTGGGCGCCAGCTCCCCCCAAGGGGAGCCTCTCATGTATCGCTGCTTACTTTGCATTTAAATTTGTTGAGAAAGGAACAATAAAATGACACGTAACAAATTCAACGAGGAGCTGAAGCAGCTGCTCAACAGTGTGCGCGTGATGGGTGTAAATCTGGAGGATACCCTGGATAAGGTTATCGCCAACCTGGAGCAGAAGGACGCAGCCTTAGCGCAGCAGATTATCAGCGATGATGATAATTTTGACAACAGCGAGGTCAATATCGAAAAGCAATGCCTGGAGCTGGTGCTGACACAGACTCCGGTAGCAACTGACTGGCGCGAGATTGCCAGCTGCCTGAAGCTGGTGGGAGATATGGAGCGCATTGCGGACCATTGCAGTGACATCAGCCAATACACCTTGAAGCTGATAGAAAAGGAGCCTGTGCCGCTGCCGGATAACTTTATGGCTATGCTGCAGGTAATGCGCCAGATGGTGTATGATAGCATCAGCGCAATCAGCGAAAATGATTTGGAGCTGGCCAATAAGGTTATTGCTACCGATGATGAGGTAGACAATTATTTTGCCGAAATGCGTCAGCATCTGACTACTGTTATGCAGCAAAAACCGCAATATGTACCCCAATATGTTGACTATCTGATGATTGCCAAATATGTGGAGCGCATTGCCGACCATTCCACGAATATCGCCCAATGGGTAATGTTTGTGGTAAAGAACGAACTGAAAAACTGAGCTTTGAATGGCAATCACGGCCTCTGTAGCAATGCGGGGGCTTTTGTTTATGCTACGGTTGTTGCGGCGTTAGCGGGCCGCGTCATTTGGCAGACTGGTTTTCTATATTCGTTGATTTGTGTTATAATATAATATTAGAGTATTTGCGGACAGGGCAGCGTCATGTGTTATTACAGGCACTGGTTTTATGCATAGACATATGCTGTAGGCTGCACTTGTCACGATTTAAAATGATAATATTTTTAGAGCAGATTCAGGAGGGATTCAATGCATATTGATAGACGATTAGAAACTATTGCCAACCTGGTGCCGCAGGGCTGTGTGCTGGCTGATATCGGTACAGACCACGCGTATCTGCCGGTTTGGCTGCTGGAAAAGCAAAGAATTTCCCGGGCAATTGCCGGTGATATTGCCGCAGGCCCCTGCCAGGCTGCGCGCACTACCGTGGCACAGTTTGGCCAGCATGAGCATGTTGATGTTCGTCAGGGCAGCGGCCTGAAGGTGCTGAGCCCCGGTGAAGCAGACTGCATTGCTATTGCCGGCATGGGCGCTTCTACTATTATCAGCATTCTGGAGGATGATATGGAGGTAGCGCAGAGCGCCAAGCTTTTGGTGCTGCAGCCTATGGCCGGTGCTGCATCCCTGCGCGCGTGGCTGTGCAGCCACGGCTGGCAGCTGGCTGCCGAGGAGTTGGTGGATGACGCTCCGCATTTTTATGAGATTATTGCCGTTAAGCGCGGCTCTGCGCCTGTTTACAGCGCGGCAGAGTGCGCTGTAGGCCCGTTGCTGCTGGCGCAGAAGCATCCGCTGCTGGCTAAGCAGCTGGCACGCCAGCTTGCTACCTGCAGCCAGCTGCTGGAGAATATGGGACGCAGCGAGCGCGCACGCGCGAGCGAAAAGTATAAGGAAGTACAGGCGTTGAAGACAGAACTGGAGGTGTTGCAAAATGGCAAGCGTAGTGACAGTAAATGATATCATCAACCTGCTGGAGGAGATGGCGCCGCCGGAGCTGGCGGAATCCTGGGATAACGTCGGCCTGATGCTGGGCAGACGCCATAAGCCTGTGCGCAAGCTGCTTTTGGCACTGGATATGACACAGGAGACGGTGACGCAGGCCTTGGCGAAAAAGGCTGATATGCTGATTACGCATCATCCGGCAATTTTCCATAAGCTGGGCAATGTGACGGATGCCGACTGGCAGCAGGAGCTTTTGCTGCAGCTGGCGGAAAACGGCGTTGCTGTTTACAGCGCGCATACGAATCTGGACTGCGTGGCGAACGGTGTCAACAGCGTGCTTGCCAAAAGACTGCGTTTGCTGGAACCTGACGTACTTGATACAGTAAGCGGACTGGGACGCATTGGCGAGCTGGCGCAGCCGACCAAGCTGCAGGACTTTGCACTCTTTGTCAAAAAGGCTTTGCAGGCCGATTATCTTACCATAGGTGATGCGGGCCGCAAGGTTCGCCGTGTGGCTGTTTGTGGCGGTGCCGGTGCTGATCTGATCGGTCTGGCATTGGCGCAGGGTGCAGACACGCTGGTGACGGGTGATGTGAAGTATCATGAGGCACAGCAGGCTGTCTTTAGCGGGCTGAATATTATCGATGCAGGCCATCAACCGACGGAGCTGCCGGTGCTGGACGACCTGGCTGACAGATTATCGCTGCGTTTTACGGAGAAGCATTGGGACGTGGCAATTCAGGTAGCACGCGAAACACTGCTGCTGAAGCATATATAGAAAACAGGTGATAGAAGAATGATTAAGGATTTTAAGGCCGGCACTAAGGTATGCCAGGCAGTTTTAGTAAGAGTACAGAAGGTAGGCAATTCCTCTAACGGCGGCGTATTTGCCCGCGGCATGATGGAGGATAACAGCGGACGCATTGCCTTTATCTGTTTTGATGCAGTGCTGGTAGACAAGCTGCGTGAGCTGGAGGGCCCCACCGCCTTCATGATGGGCGGCAACGTCGACATCAACAAATTCAATAACGATATGTCGCTGCAGGTGATTGTGCAGCGTCTGGAAAACCTGCTGCCACAGGACGATATCAGCAATCTGCTGCCTCAGGGTGATTTTGATGTAGAGGCTTATAAAACTAAGCTGACAAATTATATCAAGGCAGTGCGCACTCCGGGACTGCGCATGCTGCTGGAAACTATCTTCAGCGGTGCCACCTATGAGCGCTTTGTGACCAACCCTGCAGGCATGCGCATGCATCATGCTTATCTGGGCGGCCTGCTGCAGCATTCTATTGATGTTACCGGCCTGGCAGTGGCCCTGGCGGAGCAGATTGAGGGCGTAGACAAGGACCTTGTTATTGCTGGCGCTCTTTTGCATGACATTGGCAAAATCCGTGAGATTTCTGCGGAAATCGGCTTCCCTTATACCAGTGAAGGACGTCTTTTGGGACACATTACCATGAGCTGCATGATGGTGCAGGAGGCCGCTGCCAAGCTGCGTCTGCCTGCTTCCCGCCTAGAGCAGCTGCAGCACATTCTGCTGGCACACCATGGTGATAACGAAAAGGGTTCGCCGGTAGCCTGTGCGACGCGTGAGGCCTTTGTGGTGCATTACGCTGATGAAATCAACGCTGTAATGAACCAGTTTGACGTGCATGAAGGCAAGAGTGCCTGGGAGTTCAACCGTATGCTGGGACGCAATATCCTGGTAGACAAGCTGTGAGCAGCAAAATAATACGCCAAACAGCGTTGAAGCTGCACGGTCTGACGATAAATCTGCAGTTTAAGCTGGTCAAAAATATTACGCTGCGTATCAAGGAGGATGGCGCCATCTTTCTTACTGCTCCCCTGGGAATGAGCATAAGCGAGGTGCAGCAATTTCTGGAGAGCAAGGAGCAGTGGCTGCGCCAAAAGCTGCAGCTGGTGCTGCAGGCGCAGCAAAAGCAGGAGAAGAAGTACAGCATGGGCGAGCTGCCCTTTGACGGCCAGCATATATGGCTGTGGGGCAGGCGGCTGCCGGCGTGCTTTGTGCTTAGCAGTAAAAAGCACGGCACCTATGAGGTGCAGGCGGACGCTGTCTGTTTTTATTACCGCAGTGAGCTGAGTGCGGAAGCCCGGTGTGCTTTTGTGGAATTCTTCTATAAGCAGGAAGTGCTCTACAGTGGTGCGCAGCTGATGGCAGTCTGGGCAAAGAAAATGGGCGTGCGTCCTACAGGCCTCAATGTGCATCGCATGAAAACGCGCTGGGGCTCCTGCAACGTGCGCACCGGCAGTATCAATTTGAATACGCTGCTGGCCTGCTGGCCCAAAGAGTGTCTGGAATATATTGTGGTGCATGAGCTGGCGCATTTGCAGGAAGCAAATCATTCACCGCGCTTCCACGCTATTGTTGCCACCTATTTGCCGGAGTGGCGCAAGCGCAAAAAGCTGCTGGAGGATTTTAAGCCTGTTTTATAGCCGCTTCAAGCATAAGGTATAAGCATTTTCTGTGACAAATAATGCATTTTGCTTTGTATTGATGATAAAAACAGTATATATATGTAAATCTTTTGTGAAAGCATACTAAGAAAGCAAGTATTTGTGCTATAATTATAGTAACATCTTGTAGGGCTCTGTCATTTGCTGTAATAAATAAATGACATGAGTCAGTTCAAAGGCAGGAGTGATGATTATGGCAAAACAGAAAATATTGATTGCTGATGATGAGGCGCAGATTCGTGAGATTTTGCGCATATATTTTGAGAAGGAAGGCTTTGAGGTTATTGAAGCTGAAGATGGTGCTGCCGCAATATTGAAGGTGCAGTCCGAAAAGCCGGATATTTTGCTGCTGGATATCATGATGCCCGTTCTCGATGGCATTGAGGTTTGCAAGCAGGTACGCAAGATGTCGGATCTGCCGATTATCATGGTTACGGCTAAGGACGATGATGATGACCGCATCGCCGGTCTGGAAATCGGCGCTGATGATTATATCACCAAGCCGTTTAATTCGCGTGAGGTTGTGGCCCGCGTGAAGGCTGTGCTGCGTCGTGCAGGCACCCAGGAGAAGAAGGGTGAGGTTTCCCGCATCACTTATCCTGGTCTGATTATCGATATGGACCAATATCAGGTAACAGCCTTCGGCAACAAAATGACCTTTACGACTAAGGAAATGGAGCTTTTGTGGTGCCTGGCATCTAACCCTGGCAAGGCCTTCAGCCGCAACCAGCTGCTGGAAACAATCTGGGGCTATTCCTATTATGGCGATACACGTACTGTTGATACGCACATCAAGCGCATCAGACAGAAGCTGAATATTCCGCCTGATTCCAAATGGGATATCACGACTATCTGGGGTGTTGGCTATAAATTTGAATTAAAGGACAACTAAATTATGAAAAAATCCCTAAGCACACGCCTGATGTATAGTTTTATGACTATCATAATTATCGTCGTTGTGGGGATTACAGCAGGCATATCGTACCTGATTGCCGACTACTTTTTCCAGATTAAGGAGCAGGAGCTGGCGGAAAAGGGAAATGAGATGGGGGAAACAATTGAAGCCTTCATCCGTCTGCAGGACCGTGATATGCTTTACCGATATATTTTAGCTGTAGATAAGCTGGTTGGCGCACGCATCTGGCTGTTTGATGATAATTACGAGCTTTTGGCGGCCTCTAGTTTTGAGTCCGTTAAGGAGACCGGAGAAAATGCCTCTATGAAGGAATTTCTCAGGTATGGCGCACCCTCCAGGCAGGTATTGCAGGAGAGCGTCAGAAAACTGGATCAGGATATGAAGAGCAGTAATTTATCGTATCGCATTAAGGTGATACTAAATGATGTTTATGCCGGGAAGTCCTTCAAATCGCAGATTTATCATCCGTATTACAAGGAGCAGGTGATCCTGGTTGGTGTTCCTTATACCTTTGGTAATGGGCACACAGGCGCTATTTTGATGATTGAGCCCTTGAGCGGTTTCGAAAAATTCTTGCGAAATGTTTACATTTATATTATGATTGTAGGTATCATTGCCATTATTTTCAGTTTGTTTTTAGTTAAGCGTCTGTCAGGCCTCATTATCCGGCCGGTGCTGGATATGAAGGACAATGCACAGGCGATGGCTTCGGGAGATTATTCCCGCAGGCTGGAGGTGCATGGTGATGATGAAATTGCTGAGCTGGGGAATGCGCTCAATTCTTTAGGCAAGGATTTGGGTGATTACATTGCCAAGATGGAGCGGACGGAAAAAATCCGCCGCGATTTTGTGGCTAATGTATCGCATGAGCTGCGGACACCGATTACGATTATCCGTGGCTACAATGAGGCAATTTGTGATGGTATGGTAACGGATACTGATCTGATTCAGCGTTATCGTGGCCTGATAAATGAAGAGACAGTCCGCCTGGAGCGTATGGTACGCGAGCTGCTGGATATCAGCAGGCTGGAGTCCAGTGATCCGCTGACTGTCAGCAATATGGATGAGCTGCCGCTGGCCGGTATCATCCGTAATGTCGCCGAAAAATTATCGGTGCGCTGCGTGAAGAATAATGTTACGATTAGTGTTCATGCCGACGATAATATCAAAATTTTGGGCGATGGAGACCAAATGGTACAGTTAATTATGATTTTGTGCGATAATGCCTTGAAATATTCGCCAGAAAATGGTACTGTATCAATAGGTGCGAATAAGCTTGACGATGGCAGCGTGCTTGTAACAGTTGCTGACCAGGGCAAGGGTATTCCCGAAGAGGATATTCCCTTTATCTGGGAGCGCTTCTACAAGGTTGAAAAATCGCATTGCCGCAGTGTTCCGGGAACCGGTCTGGGGCTTGCTATTGCCAAAGAAATTATTCGCGTCCACGGCGCCAGTGCCGAGGTAATCAGCAAATGTGGTTCTGGTACCACGTTTGAAATAAAATTTCCAAAGGATAAGGTAGTATGATTTTAAAGTATGTTTGCCCCGATTACAGAGTAAAAAGTTTATTTGACATTTCCGCAAAATGGCTGAAGCGCAATGGCTACACCAAAATTGTTGTTGATATTGACAATACCCTGCTGCCGCGCGACAAGAACCTGGTAGGCCCTCGTGCTATGACCTGGATTCGTCAGCTGCATCAGATGGGTATCAATGTGGCATTGATTTCCAATAATGGTGGTGACCGCATTAAGGGTATCACCCGTCAGACTGGTCTTGGCACCATTATGCGTGCCGCTAAGCCTTTGCCGATGGCTTACAAGCAGATTACTAAAGCTATGGGCGGCGGTAAGATTCTTTTTATCGGTGATCAGCTGTTGACCGACGTTTTAGGCGCTAAGGTTGCCGGTCATCCTGTAGTCTTTGTTGAATCCTTAGGCGGTAAGGAGCATTTTATTACCCGCTGCACCCGCAAGCTGGAGAAATTCTTCCTTGGTCGTCTGAACAGCAATAATATGATGCCTAAGGAGCGCGTATTATGAAAATAGCTTTGCTGCAGCTGGAGGTTCTGGAAAAGAATAAGGCGGCCAACGTGGCCCATGGTCTGCAGCTGGCAGCGGAGGCTGCCAAGGAGCATGATTTACTGGTGCTTCCCGAGGTGTGGACAACAGGCTATAGCCTGGGACACCTGGAGCAGGATGCTGAACCGCAGGCTTCGCCTGTGCTGGCGCAGCTCGCGGAGCTGGCGCGCAGCGAGCAGTGTGCAATCCTCGCAGGCTCGGTACCGATGCGTCATGCTGATGGCAAGGTTTATAACACCTCTGCGGCTATCAATAAAAATGGTGAAATTGTCAATCTTTATGATAAGGTACATCTTTTCGGCCTTTTCCATGAAGAGGATTTCTTTGCTCCCGGCAATAATTTTCAAGCCTTTACATTAGATGGTCTGTGCTGCGGCTCGACTATCTGTTACGATTTACGTTTCCCCGAGCTTTTCCGTCACCTGGCTTTGCAGGGAGCACAGCTCATTTTCTGCCCGGCTGAGTGGCCTGAAGCGCGGGGAGATATCTGGCGCTTGCTGGCACAGGCACGTGCTGCCGAAAACCACACCTTTGTGGTGGCGGTAAATTGTGCGGGCAGCTTTAAGGGTGCGCCGTTTTACGGTCATTCGATGGTGGTTGCGCCCAGCGGCAGGATTCTTGCTGAGGCAGGGATGCAGGAGGAGGTTGTTTCCTGCGAAATCGATCTGGCAGATGTTGCGAGAGTACGTAGCAGGCTTAATGCTTTAGCTGATGTACGCAAGGAGCTGATTCAATAGTGAATTATCGAAATTTGCTGGCCGGCCTGGCGGCCGGTCTGCTTTTCTATGTCCAGACGGGAGCGGAGCTTGCTTTGGCTGCTGTGCCTAATGATGCGCCGAAGGATATTAAGTATATTCTTGGTTTTTATTATGGCAATGGCGAAAATATTCTTATCCGTGAGAATAATGGCCGTCTGGAGCTGTTATACCGTACTGCGCAGGAGGACAGGTCTTTTGCTGCGGCTAATCTTTATCCGCTGAGCAAGGTGCATTTTGATTCCTATACGCTGCAGGAGTCCGGTCCGATGAGTAATACTGAGGCCAGTGTGCGTTTTGAACGTGACAGTGATGGCTATGGTATTTCGTGTCGCGTTGGTGGTAATACGTACAGCCGTTACTTTTTTGGTACGACGCAGGGGGAAAGGGCGAAGCCTTTCCGCCTGGAGGAGCGCAGTGCTGAGGAATGGGCTAAGCTACGCGAGGAGGCTGCGAAGGCAGCTGTTCCTGCGGTCTTGGCAGCAGGGGAGCAGGCGCAGCTGGTTGATGCTGCTTCTGTTGCCGGTGTGAAGGTTAATTCTGTTTACGCCGGTAGTGATAACCTGTTTGGTGCACCGCTTTATACTACGCCGAAGCTCTTTGTTTCTAAAGAGGCTGCAGTTGCTTTAGGCAAGGTGCAGCAGCGCTTGGCACCTTACGGTTACGGCCTGGTGCTGTGGGATGCGTACCGTCCCTGGTCTGTGAGTAAGCTGGCTAATCTGGCTTTGCCTGAGGGTAAGAAGGATATGCTGGAGGATCCGGAGGTTAAGGGGAGCACGCATAATACTGGTAATGCTGTGGATGTGGGCTTGTATAGCCTGGAGAGCGGCGAGGAGCTGGATTTGGGCTGCGGCTTTGATGAGCCGTCGCTGCGCCAGTACGCCAGCTATGCTGGCGGTACGTCGCGCGAGCGCTATCTGCGCAGTTTGCTGCGCGAGGAGATGGAGCTGCAGGGGTTCAAGGGGATTGAGATGGAGTGGTGGCATTTTGAGTTTGGCGACTGCTCTAAGTTTGCCCATTTGAATGTAGGTATGTGAGTGAATCGTAATAGCGTCGCAAGCGATATGTCACTTGCTTGCGTTGGCGTGCTGTAGTGGTTGTATAAGTGTCCCTGTGTTGATGTGTAGTATTTTTCTATGTTTGTTTCTTACGTTAGTGTAAAAATATATTATTAGTGAGGTGTTTAGTTATGAACGTTTATGATAATGCAAATGATCTGGCTAAGGCTATGCGCGAGAGCCACGAGTACAAAAAGCTGAAGGAAGCTGCTGTTGTTCTGGAGAAGGATCCGGATACCAAGAAAATGGTTAATGAGTATCTGATGGCTGCTCAGGAGGTTGAGTTTGCTAAGCATCAGGGTAAGACTCCGGATGCTGCTGCTATGGATAAGCTGGAGAAGCTGCAGGGTATTTTGAATCTGAACAGTGATGCTATGCAGTATCTGAATGCGTTGATTCGTTTCCAGATGATGCTGATGGACGTTACTAATACTATTCAGGACGTTGTTAAAGAGGCAATGGGAGATAAATAATGACGTTGCAGGAGATTTTCGCAGGCTGTACTGCTAAGCCTTTGTTGGTGCAGGAGCCGATGGCGAAGCATACGTCCTTCCGTATTGGCGGTCCTGCTGACCTGATGGCTATGCCGCAGAGCGAGCAGGAGCTGCAGCAGCTGCTGCAGCGTGCCGGTGAGGCAAAGGTGCCGGTTACGCTGATTGGCAATGGTTCTAACCTGCTGGTGCGCGATAAGGGCATCCGCGGTCTGGTTATCAAGCTGGGCAATATGCTGAATGATGTTGTTGCTGATGGCTGCACGCTGACTTTTGGCAGTGGTGTTTCTTTGGCTGCTGCTTCCCGCAAGGCTGCAGAGCTGGGCCTGAGCGGCATGGAGTTTGCTGTGGGCATTCCCGGAAGCATTGGCGGTGCTGTTTATATGAACGCCGGTGCTTATGATGGCGAGATGGCCAAGGTTGTTACCAGCGTGCGCGTGATGGAGCTTGACGGCACAATCAGCGAGCTGCCTGCTGCAGCTCTTGATTTTGGCTATCGCCACACTGCGCTGCAGGGCAGCGGTAAAATTGTTACCGCAGTAACTGTGCGTCTGATTGCAGGCGATAAGCAGGCTATTGCCGATAAGATGGCTGATTTCAGTAACCGCCGCATCACTAAGCAGCCGCTGGAGCTGCCGAGCGCAGGCAGTATGTTCAAGCGTCCTCCCGGATATTTTGCCGGTACGCTTATCGACCAGACCGGTCTTAAGGGTTACACTGTCGGCGGTGCGCAGGTTTCTGAAAAGCATGCCGGCTTTGTGGTGAACATCGGCGGAGCTACGGCAGCAGATGTGCTGCAGCTTATCTGCGATGTGCAGGATAAGGTGTTTGCGGCGCATGGTGTACATCTTGAGCCGGAGGTTTTGGTCCTCGGCGAAGAATAAACTAGGGGAGAGCGCCTATAAGACGTCATCTGCGTCGTCAGGACTCCTAGGAGTATATGAGTGGCGCTTTCTAAAGAAAAAAGTATTGGTAGGCTTTACTGGTTTACCGATAGTTTACAGGAGAAGAGAATTTTGGAGCAGCAGCTTTTAACAGAGCAGGAAATTCACGAGCTTGGCTTGCAGGCTCTCGTTCCCTGGCTGGAAAGTCATAATTTTAAAATTGATTATATGCAGACTGATATGAATACTGTACCGCATATTTTTGCCCTGAGCGGCAAAATCCTGACGGTTATCATCGTAGCAACGGCAATGTACCCGCATAAGGGCGTTGTCGGTGAAGCAGACAAGGCTTATGCTATGCGTGTAGCAACACAGCTTGGTGCTCTTTGTGCTACCGCTTCTATCGGTCTGGTAAATGTAGATGGTTTGCCTGACGATAAAAAGCTCATGGGTACGCCTATGCGCAACGGTCATTATAAGGCAGATTTTAGTGGACTGGAATACATTCACTATACCGATAATGCACTGTGAGGTGACGTTATGGACTTGTTAACAGTTAATCAGGAGAAATGCCTGCGTTGTGGCATTTGCGTAGAATGCTGTCCTTCCTGCATTCTTTCGATGGGTGAAAACGGACCGGAATGCAATTTTGACCGTGGCTGTATGAGCTGCGGCCAGTGCGTTGCTATCTGCCCTGTAGGAGCGTTGGATAATAAATATACGCCGCTGGCGGAGCAGCGTCCGGTGACGATGCCGTTGCCGACGCCTGAGGTTGCTTATGAATTTTTGCGCATGCGCCGCAGTGTGCGCAACTTTAAGCCGCAGACACCGACGGATGAGGAAATTACCCGCATGCTGGATGTGGCACGCTATGCGCCGACTGCCGGCAATTCACAGGGTATGTACTATATCGTTATCCGCGATAAGGAGCAGATTCGTGCAATTGCCGATGCTGTTGCCGACTGGATGGAGGACGAGGTTGCGGCAGGCACTGAAAACAAACGCTATTTTCAGGTGGTGCTGCGCGCTTACCGTGAGCGTGGACAGGATATCATCGCGCGTAATGCGCCCTGCCTGATTTTTGCGCTGGCACGCCGTCTGAACATTACCGGTGTGAGCAATGCAGAGCAGAGCTGGGCCTACGCTGAGCTGTTTGCCCCGACCATCGGTTTGGGAACAACCATCGCCGGCTTTATCCAATCCTGCGGTATTGCAGGCTATCAGCCGCTGTTGGATTTGATTGCGGTGCCGCCGAAGCACAAGATTGTGGGTACGCTGATGGTTGGTTATCCTAAATACAAATATCAACGGATGCCGGAAAGACAGCATCTGAAGGTTGATTTTCGCTAGTTTATTTAACCTAATCCGCCAGAAGTCCTCCACCTCTAAGGTGGTGGAGGAAGGCGGGTCTGGCGAATTTACGTAAGTAATTGAGCCAGACAATTGCTCCGTAGATAGCTTTATGATATAATCAGTCATAGAAGTGAAAGGGCTGATTATACTATGAAATTAGACAATAATAACCATTCAGTGTTCTTGCTGTGTTACCATCTTGTTCTGGTAGTAAAGTACCGTCGTAAGGTGTTTTCCGACCAGATGAGCCAATATGCAAAAGACATATTTGTTCGCATAGGCTCTTCATATAACGTCACATTGGAAGAATGGAATCATGATCAAGACCATGTACATATCATGTTTCGTGCCCATCCTAATACAGAGATGTCTAAATTCATCAACGCTTACAAAAGTGCCAGTTCTAGGCTAATCAAAAAAGATTTTCCAGAAGTTAGGCGTAATTTGTGGAAAGAAATGTTTTGGTCAAGAAGCTATTGCTTGCTGACGACAGGCGGTGCTCCTATTGAGACAATTCGTAAATACATAGAAAATCAAGGCAGGTGATTATAGTGAATAAGGCATACCGATACAGGCTCTACCCGACAATTGAACAGAAGATTATGTTTGCCAAGACTTTCGGCTGTGCCAGATTCATCTATAACAAGATGCTTGGAGATCGTCTTGATTACTATAAGGAAACAGGCAAGAGGCTTAACAATACACCTGCACAGTACAAGAAAGAATTTCCTTGGCTGAAAGAGGTTGACAGCCTTGCTCTCGCCAATGCCCAAATAAACCTGAACAAGGCGTATAACAACTTTTGGAGCAATAGGAAGCATTTTGGCAAGCCACACTTCAAGTCGAAGAAAACAGGTCATGCTTCATATTCTACGAACAACCAACATGGCTCAGTAAGAATCGAGGGAAACAAAGTCAAGCTGCCTAAAATAGGCTTGGTGAAGCTGTGTCTGCATCGTCCATTGATGGAGAATAGCACCATAAAGACTGTAACCATAAGCAAAACACCGTCAGGAAAATACTATATCAGCATTTTGGTGGAGTATGAAAACCAAATACTTCCCATTATACCGAAGAATTTTCTTGGATTGGATTTTGCTATGCACGGGCTGTATGTTGCTTCCGATGAGGACAATGCCGATTATCCAAATTTCTTACGGGAAGCCGAAAAGAAATTGGTCAAGGCACAAAGAAAACTCTCCAAGAGACAAAAAGGGAGCCGTAACAGGAATAAACAAAGACTGCGTGTGGCTGTACTCCATGAGAAAATTGCTAATCAACGCCGTGACTTCCTGCATAAGAAAGCTCGTTATCTTGCAGACCGCTATGATGCGATTGGCATAGAGGACATTAGCGTAAAGGCCATGGCGAAGCGAAAGAAGGGTGGCAAGTTCAGCTTTGGTAAATCCATATCCGACAATGGCTGGAGCATGTTCACAAGTATGCTGGAATACAAACTTGCATGGCAGGGTAAGCAACTTATCAAGATAGACAAATGGTATCCAAGCAGTCAGCTATGCCATGTCTGTGGCTACCAGAACAATGACACCAAAGACTTATCTGTGCGGGAATGGGATTGCCCTAAGTGTGGCAGTCATCATAACCGTGACAAGAACGCTGCAATAAATATTAGAGAAGAAGCTAGGCGAATATCTGCCTAGCGTAACTCATAAAGTACCGTGGGTCGCACGGGAATCTACGACTGTGGAGAGAGTGTAAGTCGCCATAACTCTTCGGAGTTAGTGGTGCTGTTCTCGCTGAAGCAGGAAGCTCCCGCTTCTATAGGCAGGGGTACGTTCACGCATGAACTATTGCCGTGGTTCATGCTTTTTTATTCTTGTGTTATTTGCTAAAGAGTTCCTAATTGCATGAGATGCGGGACATGATTTATTGTAGAGCCTGCATGGGTGTGGTATAATATATAAGATTGAGTAAAGTATAGTATACCTAAATTTATTTGAATTTTATGATGAAGTATGAGCATGAGGTGTATGTATGTCAGAAGCAGTTTTGAGTGTTAATCATTTATCTATAGGCTATGGCAGCCGCTGCGTTATCAGCGACGCCAGCTTTACTATCGGCAAGGGTGAGCTTGTGGGTATTATCGGCTGTAATGGTGCCGGCAAGAGTACTCTCTTGAAAACAATCCGCGGTATGCTGCCGAAGCAGAGCGGTGAGGTTTTGTTCTTTGATAAGCCGATGGAGGAATATACCGACAGAGAGCTGGCGCGTGAGGTTGCGTATCTGCAGCAGCAGGTAGAGGTAGGCTTTGGTTATACAGGACAGGATATTGTTATGGCGGGCCGTTATCCTTACCTGAAATGGTGGGAGCGCGAAAGCGAGGACGACAAGCGTCTGGCGCTGGACTGCATGGAATATACCGGTACACGCGAGTTGGCAGAAAAGCCGGTGACAGAGGTTTCCGGCGGTCAGAAGCAGCGTATTCTGCTGGCGAAGGTTTTGGCGCAGCAGACTCCGGTGCTGTTCCTCGATGAGCCTACTACCGGTCTGGATATGGTTTACCAGGAGGAGATTTTCCGTTTTGCGCGTGAGCTGGCGCTGATGGGCAAGACGGTGCTGATGGTTGTGCATGAGCTGAATTTGGCAGCCAAATACTGCAGCCGTATCCTGCTATTGGGCGAGGGCAAGCTGCTGGCAGACGATACTCCGAAGCGCGTATTTACGGAAGCTTTGCTGAGCAGAGCATATTCTGCTGATATTGCCGTAAGCCGCAATCCGGTGAATAATAATCTGGAGATTACAACGCGTGTAGATGAGGCAAGTAAAGAAAAGGATGCAGCTTTACTGAAAAAGATTTGCTGCGAATAGGTGAAGTATGAGAATCTTATATATCCTGCTGGCGCTGCTGTGTCTCACGCAGCAGGCCTTTGCAGGCGTAAAGCTGGAGGCAGTGTATCCCTACAATTTGGATAAGAGTGCCGCACATGTAGTACACGGCGGCAGCACAATGCCTTTATTTATCAATATTACCGGCTTTGATGTACCGCATGAGCAGCCGGCGCATTTGCGTGTCATTTTACCGGAAGGCTTTAAGGCACTTGCCAATGGCAAATGGCGTTTGGGAAGCGCTGACGGCCGCCAGACGGCGGAGGCAGATTGGGTGCTGCCGGCAGATTTCGGACAGAGCTTTGATTTGCTGTATATTCAGCCGCAGGCAGACCTTGCACGTGGCGCAAAGCAGCTGACGGTGGAGGTCAGCGGTGAAGGCTGGCATGAGCGCAAGGAGCTGAGCTTTGGTTATGAGCCGGCGGCGGCAGCAGCGGTAGCTGCGGAACCGACGCAGGGGAAGAAGCTGGACCGCAGCAAGTTCAACTGGTATATCCAGAGTGTTACTCTGCCGGTAGATAATTTGGGCAATAAGGATGACCGCGCGGCAGAAGGCGTGGTTTTTATCCGCGATACTACGCTCGAAGGCTTCCGTAACCGCATGACGGGCGATGGTGCGACGAACTGGTCGGCAGTGTTTAACCACCCTGCGACTTTTCTGGTGCTGGATATGCGCAATCCGCAGCGCGATGTGCGCCTGCTGAAATTTAAGGCGGAGCTGATTGATAAAAAGACAGGTAAGGTTATGCCCGGTCTTTGTACCGCCGGCAAAAACAATGAGGATTCCGAGCATGGCTGGGCCGGTGATACCGGCAGCGTCAACGAAACTACGGCGCTGATTTCACTGGACGGCAAGAAAACTCAGGCCTTTATCATTCCGTTATACGTAGATTATTTTACAGTGTTGGAGGGTGATTACAGCCTGCGTGTGACCGTAAGCGGCAACGGGCAGGAGAAGGTGCAGGAGGTACCGCTGACAATCGCCAAAAAGCATAATCTGGGGTTGCTGGCAGTAGGCTTTTCCTTTATCTGCCTGCTGGCTGTGCTGGCCTTTAGCTACAAGCTGAAGGGCTGCATTTACCGCATCGGTGCGCGTGGGGCTATTACTGTGGCACTGTTTGCGGCGCTTGCTTTTGGCGGCATTACGCTGCCGACGACGCTGATCGGCGATTTGCTGCATGTATTCTTAGGGCCTTTCTCCGGCTTGGTGACAGGCATTCTGAGCGGTATGCTGCTGTATTTGCTGGTAGTGGCGCTGCTGGTGCTCTTCCGTGCGCCGGGCGTGCTGACACTGATGTATTTTGTCAAATATATGCTTGCCGGTCTGATGTTCGGACATTTTACACCGTTAGGACTTTTGAGCATGTGTGTAAACGTAGCGATTTTGGAAACGCTGTTGTATCTTTCCGGCTTCTACCGCAGGCAGGAGCTGGGCAAGGGCTATATGCTGTTTATCTGCCTGCTGATGGGCGTGGGCGATGCACTTGTCACCTTCGTCAATATGGAGCAGATGATGTTCTTCTACCGTTTGTATTACGCAGATTGGTATCTGGCGCTGTATATGCTGGTCAACGGTCTTTTATACAGCAGCATCGGTGCCTGGCTGGGTGCTAAGACGGGCAGTAAGCTGCAGCAGGTTATGGGGGAATAGAGATGCTAAAAATAGACAATTTATCTTATCGCTATCCCTCAAGGAAGCAGTTTACCTTAAAGAATATCAACCTGACGCTGGCAGACGGTGAAATGCTGCTTTTGGCAGGACGCAGCGGCTGCGGCAAGTCGACGCTGATTAAAGCAATCAGCGGCCTGTTGGGCAGCGAGGAGCGTGGCGAGCTGCAGGGAGCAATTTATCTGCAGGGCGAGGATATCAGCAAATGGCCGCCGGAAAAAACAGGTCAGATGGTAGGCACTGTGTACCAGTCGCCTGATGACCAGCTATTTGCGATGACGGTGGCGGATGAAGTGGGCTTTGCATTGGAAAATCAGGGCGAGGAGCCTGAGGTTATCGCACGCAAGGTGAGCGAAACTCTGGAGCTGGTAGGCTTGGGCGGCTTTGAAAATTACAGCATTCACAAGCTGAGCGGCGGCCAGAGGCAGCGCTTGGCACTGGCTTCGATTCTTGTTACCAGGCCGGGACTTTTGATTTTGGACGAGCCTGTGAGTCAGATGAATCCGCAGGGCGTGCAGCGCTTTATGCAGCTTTTGGTGCGCCTCAACCGCGAGGCAGGCATTGCTATTTTGATGATTGAGCATCGTGTGAACGAGCTATGCAAATATTTTTCGCGTCTGGCTGTAATGCAGGAAGGACGCATTGTGTATGACGGTCTTGTTGCTGACGCCTGGCAGGCGATGACAGGACGCAGTGATTTGGGCTTGCGTGAGCCGCAGACGGTGAAGCTGTGCCGCGCACTGCAGCTGTCGGAGCTGACAACAGACCAAGGAAGAATTGTGCAGATGCTGCGCAGCGAATGCGAGCCTGTAGAAGCTGCTGCGCAGGCACAGCCTGCAGGGCAGCAGCCTCTTCTCGAAGCACGCGATTTGTATTACACCTATCCCGGCAGCAAGGAGCCGACGCTGAAGAATCTGCAGTTTACGCTGTACCAGGGGCAGATTACCGCGATTATGGGCTTCAACGGTGCCGGCAAAAGCACGCTGATGAACCTTTTGGGCGGCCTGACGCAAACGCAGCAGGGAAGCATGCTGCTGGAGGGAAAGCCTGTAGACAAGCAGCTGGGCAAAATCGGCTACCTGCGGCAGGAGCCTGACCTGATGCTTTTGGCAGACACAGTACGCGAGGAATTGTGCTGGAAGAACCACACGATTACGCAGCAGGAGCTGCAGCAGCTGTTGGAGCATATGAATCTGGCGGAATACGCTGATGATTTTCCGCTGGCGCTGAGCAAGGGACAACGTTTGCGCGTCGTTTTGGGCGCTATGCTGGCGAAGAAGCCGGCGCTGCTGCTTTTGGACGAGCCTACGACAGGACAGGACGAGCAGAGTCTGGCGGAAATCCGCCGTCTGCTGTTGGCTTATAAGGAGCAGGGGGGCAGTATCTTCATCTGTACGCATGATATGGAGCTGGCGGCACAGGTTGCTGACAGCGTAATTGTTTTGTGTGCGGGGCAGATTATTGCCGACGGCCCGACAGATGAGGTTTTGAGCAATAAGGAGCTGGTGGAGGCCGGCGGTCTGACACCGTCAGCGCTGCTGCCGGTGTGCGAGCAGGCGGGGCTTCCTCCCTGCATCACGGTAGAGGGGGTGAAGCGCTATGTCCGTAAGACAGCTGTGGGAAGGCACTGATGCCGCAGGTTGGGCGCAGAAGCTTAACGGGCGTACTAAGCTGCTGTTCCTCTTCCTCTTTGCGATTTTGATGATTACCGTGGATAATCCGCGGACACTCTTTATTTTATTTACGTTTACCTTATTACTGCATCTGGCAGCGAAAACTTCCATCTACAAATGGAAGGTGATGGCGATTCTGCTGCTCTTGGGCCTGTGGGGCTCCATGTTCAGCCAGGCGCTGTTCTTTGCGCAGACGCCGCGTACACCGCTGTTTGTGCTGATTGCTCCGGAGGCAGGCTTTATCGGCCAGCTGACGGGCGGACTTTTCATCTACCGCGAAGGCATTTTGTACGGTGCGGTGCAGGGCTTGCGCAGCGCCAGCATGCTGGCCTTGGGGCTTTTGGTCTGCTGGACGAGTGACCCGCGGCAGCTGCTGCAGGCCTTGCTGGCCTGGCGCCTGCCGCCGCAGCTGGCGTTCATGCTGGTGACGGCGATTCGCTTTTTGCCGGTGCTGGCAGCCGAAACAGGCGAGGTCATCACAGCGCTGCAGCTGCGCAGCGACAGCCAGAGCGGACGCACTGCTGTGCTGCGTCATTTGCCGTATATCGCCAAGCCTTTGTTGGCGCGCTGCCTGAGGCGCGCGCAGACGCTGGCACTTTCGGTTGTAAGCCGTGGCTTTTTCGCAGGCGGAGCTGCAAAGCGACGCCAACAGTGGGATGCACGCGAAAAGGCAAGCTGCCTGCTGCTGTTTTTGGTAGTAGTTGTTGTTGTAAGCAGTAAAATTATTTACCTGTTGTCGGAGCAGGGATTCTACTTTGGCGTATTTCGCCAAATCTATGATTGGACGGTGCTGTATCTATGAATAAGATTAAAGGCTGGCTGGCGCTTGTGCTGCTGCTGCTTTCCTGGTGCGCACTGTACTGGATTACCGGCAGCAGAACGCCATGGAACCAGTTTCATGTTGACAATGATGGCTCCGGTGTGAGCGTTTATCTGGGTGATATCCCGACACAGAATTATGACCGCATGGGCTTTACGAAGGCGGTGGTGCGCTATGCTGCCGACGAAGAAGGCTGGATTGTCGGAACGGAGCGCGGTGAGCTCTTCCTCTTTGACAACGAAGGACGTCAGAAGTGGAAACGCTCCCTTGGCATAGGCAAGCTGATAGCACTGTGCCTTACGCCTGACGGCAAGCTGGCGATAGTAGGCGAGCAGAGCGCTGAAGGTAAGCTCTATGCTGTTGATGTTCATACGGGTGATATCCGTTGGCAGTATAAGAGTGCTGACTTTGTCGGCTCCGATGCTTCGCAGCGTTCCTATCCGTCGGTGGTGCATATTGCAGTCGATAAGGAAAACAATGTCTACGCCAATGCTTACCGCTTTTTGATGCGCAAGGACGGCAGCAGAGGCTACAATGCCAAAATGCTGGCGGTAAACGAGGAGGGCAAGCTGCTGTGGCAGTTCCCTAAGAATGAGGTTATCGACAGCTGGATAAACTGGTGTGATGTCAACGATAACAACGGCAGAGCTGTGTTTTCTACCTCCGCCTATGATTACCGTGAGGATATGAAGTATAAGGATACGATGTATTTCCTCGATAAAAGAACCGGCGAACTGCTCAATTCAACGCATGTGCCGCCGATTCCGCCTTTTGATAACACCGTTATGCGCGGCAGTCCCAACTTCAGTGCGGACGGCAAATATCTGGCAGCAGCTGCCAGTGACGGACGTGGAATTTTGTTTGACGAAACCGGCAAAATCATTTGGACAAGGTCTGTATCTAAGCCGCAGCAGGTGGATGGTGCATATGTAAATGCCAGCGGCCGCGACGGTTTCGTAACACCCTACGGCGTGCTCTTTACCACGATTAATACCTTTAACCGTGAAAATTGGCAGCTGCCGACACCGGTAGAGCATCCGAGCAACAACAGTATTTTTGTTTTCAATACAGACGGTACCTTCCGTTATCAGTATATGGCAGACGGTACGATGGAGGAAATAGCCTTCGCCGGCAGGCTGGCGGCCTGCGCGGTGGGGCGCAACGTGCGCACGCACAATTACAAGGCGCATGGAGCACTGGTGCTGGACCTGGAAACAGGCAAAAAGTACAGCTATTTCCCAACCGAAGGACCTTGTCAGGCGATTGGTATTTCACCTGACGGACAGTGGCTGGCAGGCGTGGAAGCGCCGGCACTGACTCCCGATGGTAAGATTATCGGTGCTTACCGTTTACATATCTGGAAAAATAACGCAGGAGGAGCAAGGTAAATGTTGCAAAAAATAATTCATTATTATAAGCCCTATAAGCTGATTTTGCTTTTGGTGCTGATGGGCTCATGCTTCTCGGCCTTAATGGAGCTGCTGTTCCCTTATATCGTAAGGCAGATGCTTAATGTTCAGATTCCTCAAAAGAATATTGACGAGCTGCTTTACTGGGCTGGGATACTTTTAGCTTTATATGTTGTAAACTTTGGTCTGCTTTTTTCTATCAACTATTATGGTCATGTGATGAGTTCCGGCATTGAGAACGATATGCGTCGCGATTTGTTCGGACATATGGAAAAAATGTCCTTCCGCTTTTTTGATAATGCCCGTACAGGACAGCTGCTGTCGCGCATTACAAGCGATATCGTGGAAATCAGCGAGCTGACATTTAAAGGACCTAATGACCTTCTTGTCTGCACCATCAGTATGCTGGGTACTATTTTCATGATGCTGTATCTGAATCCGTATCTTGGCTCTATTATCGGTGCCATGCTGATTATTAAGGCGGTGCATTCTGTTTTCGTCAACAGAAAGATGAAGCGTGCCTTCCGCCGCAGCCGTGAAAAATCCGGTGAGGTTTCCGCGCAGGCAGAGGAGGCTCTGAGCGGTATCCGCCTGGTAAAGGCCTTTGCTAATGAACAGCTGGAGCTGGAGCGCTTTATGCGCAAGAGTAATGAGCTTTTGCGTGTGCGTACCGAATCATTTGCGATACTTTCATATTTTTCGGGAACTATTACCTTTTTTACCAACGCAACCAATCTGGTAGTTTTGGTTTGCGGTGGTATGATGGTTGCCAATAACCAGTTGGCGCTTAGTGATTTTGTTGCCTTCTTCCTTTATGTTAATATCTTTATGAAGCCTGTTTTCCGTCTGCTGATGTTTACGGAAATGTACCAGCGCGGTATGGCCGGCTATCACCGCTTTAATGAGATGATGCAGCATAAGGTGGAGATTGACGATGCGCCTGATGCGATTGCTGCAGGTGAGATTAAGGGCCGTATTACCTTTGAGAATGTAACCTTCGGCTATCTGCAGGATAAGCCGGTGCTGAAGCATTTTGACCTGGACATCGCTCCCGGTGAAAAGGTGGCCTTTGTAGGTGCTACGGGTGCAGGCAAGACAACGCTGGCAAGCCTGCTGCTGCGCTTTTACGAGCCTACGCAGGGCAGAGTACTGCTTGACGGCGTAGACATCAGAAAATATAAGCAAAGCTATTTGCGTAACCACGTTGGTCTGGTGCAGCAGGATGTATTTCTTTTCAGTGATTCCGTTAATTTTAATATTGCGTATGGCAAGATTAAGGCGAGCGAGCAGGAGATTGAGCAGGCTGCCAAGCTGGCGGCGGCGGACGATTTTATCAGCGCTCTGCCTGAAGCCTACGAAACTAAGGTCGGCGAGCGCGGCGTGAAGCTGAGCGGTGGACAGAAGCAGCGTATTGCTATTGCCCGTGCCTTCCTGAAGAATCCACCGGTGATGGTATTTGACGAAGCGACGAGTGCGCTTGATACCAAAACGGAAAAGCAAATCCAGAAGTCTTTGGATAAGCTGGCTGAAAGCCGCACGACGCTGATTATCGCACATCGTCTGTCGACGATTATCAACGCTGACAGAATTGTGGTGCTGCATAACGGTGAAATTGCGGAAATCGGCACGCATAAGGAGCTGATGGCCCTTGGCGGCATTTATAAGCGCCTTTATGAGCTGGATGAACAGGATTAATGGCGGCTTCGTTTCTGAAAAATACATAGCTCGATGCTTATAGTTGCGGTGTACGATAATATAGCTTTGTGCTATAATGCTATATAGGAGATTAGTCAAAACGGAGGAGGTAATGGAAATGGGCTTATTTCTTAATCCTGATAACAGAGCCTTTCAAACGGCGATAGATTCGGAAATTTACGTTGATAAAACCGGGCTCATAGAATTTACCAACAAGGTTTTGGGGACGCAGCAGGCCTTTATCTGTAACAGTCGCCCACGCCGTTTTGGTAAATCAATTACAGCTAATATGCTGGCTGCCTATTATAGCAAGGGCTGCAATTCGCAGGAGCTTTTTGCCGGACTGGCTATCGAAAAAAGTCCTGCGTATCAAAAGCAGCTCAATAAATATGATGTTATCCATTTTGATGTGCAATGGTGCTGCAAGGAAGCAGGCAGTGCCGAAAAAACGGTTGCCTTTATTTCGCAGGTGCTTATGGAGGAGCTGCGTGAGGCCTATGGTGAATATATACCGGAAAAGGTGACTAAGGTTTCCACTGCTTTAGCTTATATCAGCGATGCAACCGGTAATCGTTTTGTAATTATTGTTGATGAATGGGATGTGCTGATTCGCGACGAGAGCACGAATAAAATTGCGCAGGAAGAGTATATTGATTTTCTGCGCAGTCTGTTCAAGGGTATTGAGCCGACACGCTATATAGCCTTAGCTTTTATGACAGGCATTCTGCCGATAAAAAAATTCAAAACGCAATCTGCGCTGAACAACTTTGATGAATATACTATGCTTGATTCCGGCGTTCTTGCTCCGTATATTGGCTTTACGGAGAGCGAGGTGCGAGGCTTGTGTGAGAAATATCACAAGGATTTTGCGGAGGTAAAGCGTTGGTATGATGGTTATCAGCTCGGCGGCTATCATGTTTATAACCCCAGAGCGGTGGTAGGCGTAATGCTGCGGGGAACCTTTCAGAGCTATTGGTCACAGACGGGTACATATGAATCCATCATTCCGCTGATTAATATGAATTTTGATGGGTTGAAAACGGATATTGTTACCATGCTTTCCGGTGATGCAGTTTTGGTGCGCACTAATTCATATCAAAATGATATGGTGACCTTTAAGAATAAGCATGATGTTATGACGTCGCTGATTCATTTGGGCTATTTGGCATATGAGCAGCAGGAGCACAAGGCTTATATACCTAATGAAGAGGTTCGCAGCGAATTTGTTAATGCTTTAGAGGAAACAGCCTGGGATGAATTTGCTGATTTTCAGAGGCTGTCACGCGAGGTGTTAAATGCTACGCTTGACATGGATGCAGCTGCTGTGGCGTCTATGATTGAAAAGGTGCATATGGAATATACATCTGCGATTAAGTATAACGATGAAAATTCGCTTAGCAGTGTTTTGACCATCGCATATCTGAGCGCTATGCAGTATTATTTCAAACCTGTACGCGAAATGCCGTTAGGTCGCGGTTTTGCTGATTTTGTGTTTATTCCTAAGCAATATTATGCTCATAGCTATCCTGCTTTGCTGGTGGAGCTGAAGTGGAATAAAAATGCAGATACTGCCATGAGGCAGATGAAGGAAAAGAAGTATCCTGTAAGCTTGCAAAATTTTACTGATGAAATTTTATTGGTGGGTATCAATTATGATAAGAAAACCAAGGAGCACACCTGCAGTATTGAAAAATTTATTGGAGGAAGCAATCAATAAAATAACCAAATAAGCTTATGTATAATGCTGTAGCTGCAGATAGCGGTTGCAGCATTAGCTTTTCTGAAACAAAAAATTGCGCTTGCTGCTCCGTTTTTTCTGCCAAGCAGGCGCTCTCAATTGCTTGCGCTTATTGACATTCACAGGCAAAAATTATATAATTTTTTTATATGCAATCTTTGTTTGCTGCGGCATTTTCCGCAGCAATGCAGTATTATTTTTCGAAGGAGCGAATGAACTACTATGAAATACATGACTGGTAACGAAATCCGCGAAAAGTTTTTGAAATTTTTCCAAGATAGAGGCCATCTTATGCTTCCGAGTGCTTCCCTGATTCCTCAGGATGACCCGACTCTGCTGATTATCGGTGCTGGCATGGCACCCTTTAAGCCGTTTTTCACTGGCAAAATGAAACCGCCTGCTACTCGTATCACCACCTGCCAAAAATGCGTGCGTACCGGTGATATTGAAAACGTTGGCCGCACTGCGCGCCACCATACCTATTTTGAAATGCTGGGCAACTTCTCCTTTGGCGATTACTTCAAAAAAGAGGTTATCCCCTGGAGCTGGGAGTTCCTGACCGAGGAGCTTGGTCTGCCTGTCGACAAGCTGTACATCACCATCCACACTGAGGATGATGAAGCTTTTGATATCTGGCACAATGTTGTAGGTGTTCCTGAAGAGCGCATTGTTCGCCTGGCTGATAACTGGTGGGAGATTGGCAGCGGTCCGTGCGGCCCTGACTCCGAAATCCACATCGACCTCGGTCCTGAACGCGGCTGCGGCAAACCGACCTGCGGCCCCGGTTGTGACTGCGACCGCTTCCTGGAAATCTGGAACCTGGTATTCACCCAGTTCAACCAGATGCCTGATGGCACCTATCCGCCGCTGAAAAATAAGAACATTGATACCGGTGCCGGTCTGGAGCGTTTGGCAAGTGTTGTTCAAGGCAAGCCGTCCAACTTTGAAACTGACCTGATTTTCCCGATTATTGAATATGCAGCTAAGATTGCCAATGTTGAATATGCCAAGGACAAGGCTACCGACGTATCCCTGAAGGTTATCGCTGACCATGTACGTAGCATGACCTTTATGATCGGCGACGGCATCCTGCCGTCCAACGAAGGCCGTGGCTATGTACTGCGCCGCATCCTGCGCCGTGCTATCCGTCACGCTCGTCTGCTGGGCATCAACGAGATGTTCCTGACCGGTGCTGTTGACGTTGTTATCGGCATGTTCGGCCATGCGTACCCCAACCTGGTAGAGAAGGCTGACTTCATCAAAAAGGTTGTGGAAATGGAAGAAGCCAGCTTCCTGCGCACTCTGAAACAGGGCTGCGAGCTGCTGAACGAGGAGATTGAAAAGCTGAAGGCTGAAAACAAAACCGTTCTCGACGGTGCAACTGCCTTCAAGCTGAACGATACCTTTGGCTTCCCCTGGGAGCTGACTGAAGAAATCCTGGAAGAAGCTGGCATGACTATGGATAAAGAAGGCTTCGACGCTGCGCTGGAGGTTCAGCGTAAAATGGCGCGTGAAGCACGCAACGATAAAGAAGGTCGTCCGATTGTTTATAACACCAGCGGCATCAATGTTGCTGAGCTGAAGGTTGACGAAGCTGCAACCGAAGCTAAGATTGTGAAGATGTATCCTGCGCATGACGCACAGCCGATTGAAAACGCTGCTGACGGCACTGATGTTGCTGTTATCTGCGACGTTACCGCTTTCCATGCTGAGGGTGGCGGCCAGCTGGGCGATATCGGTACTATTACCGCTCCGACCGGCGTTATCGCTGTAAATGTTACCAAAAAGCTGCCTGACGGCGCTGTTATTATGATCGGTTCCGTAACCGAAGGCACTGTTGCTGTAGGCGACGCTGTAACCTTTGCTGTGGACAAGGCACGCAAGATGGATATCGCTCGTAACCATACCGCAACCCATCTGCTGCATGCTGCTCTGAAACAGGTTCTGGGTGCTCATGTTAACCAGGCCGGCAGCTATGTAGGTCCGGATCGTCTGCGTTTTGACTTCTCTCACTTCTCTCAGGTTACTGCTGAGGAGCTGAAGGAGGTTGAGGCTATTGTCAACGAGCAGGTGCTGGCTGGCAAGGCTGTTAATATTGAAGAGCTGCCGATTGAGGAAGCTAAGAAGAAGGGTGCAACCGCTCTCTTCGGCGAAAAGTATGGCAACATCGTTCGCGTTGTTACCGTTCCGGACTTCTCTATGGAGTTCTGCGGCGGCAGCCATGTAAGCAATACAGCACAAATTGGTATGTTCAAAATCGTGAGCGAAGGCTCCAGCGGTGCAGGCGTGCGCCGTATTGAGGCTGTTACCGGTCATGGTGCTGTGGCTCATGTCAATGCTACCGAGGAAATGGTGAACGGTCTGGCTGCTGAGCTGAAATGCCGCTCCTGCGACGTTCCGACTCGTCTGGAGGCTCTGCAATGCGAGCTGAAGGCTGCTCAGAAGAAGGCTGAAGAGCTGGCTGCAGAAATCGCTAAGGCTCAGGTAAGCAATGTTGCTGACCAGATTAAAGATGCTAACGGCGTTCCTGTTCTGGTACAAAAGGTTAATGCTGACAGCGTTGACGCTCTGCGTAACTTGGGTGACCAGATGCGCGATAAGGTGGGCGGCGTTGTTGTGTTGGCTGCTGTTATGGGCGAAAAGGTAAGCATTCTGACCATGGCTACTAAAGATGCTGTTGCTAAAGGCGTTCATGCGGGCAACATCGTTAAGGCTGTTGCTAAGCTGTGCGGCGGTGGCGGCGGCGGTCGTCCGGATATGGCACAGGCCGGTGCTAAGGACGTAGCTAAGGTTGATGAAGCACTTGCTGCTGCTTTTGATATCGTTGCTGCTATGGTGAAATAAGCTTAGCGCTGAATTTTACGTATAAAAATAAACTGACGAGGCAATTTTGCTTCGTCAGTTTTTTTAGCTTAATTTGTTATGATTTCTACTTTCTTGCCGCTGAAGGCAATACCATATTTGTAAATAGTTTTGATGTTTTGCTTGCGTAGCTCGGTATCATATTTTTTGTTTTCTATTTGCGCTAAGGCTTCTACTGCTAACTTTTTCAAACTTGCATCCGAAGAATCAGCAGTTGCTTTTATTTCAATGATTATACCTGGCATATCTATGTTTTTAGGCAGGAGCTGGATATCATATCTGCCCTCGCCACTTTCACGGTTAGAGCTGATGTAATAGGTATTAGTGAATAATCCTGTCATACCTAAAAGCAGGCCCTGGTAATAGTTTTCTTTAAGCGTGTCATAGTAGCTGACAGTTTCTAAAAGAAACTTTTTCAGCACATTTTGCAATGCTGGCCCATTTTTAGTTATGAGATATTGCTGGAGTAAATTAATCGCTGTACTGTCAATCTTGTCTGCTAGCAGAGCGACAATCTCCTGACTGTAAACGCTTTTAATTTCTTTATTGGGAATACTGAGCTCACATAGACAGATGCCGTTGGCTCTTGTGGTTTTTATAGATTTCAAATAGCCTGTCATTAGCAGAAAGCCAAATATATTAGTTTGTTGCTCCTTTAGCTTTGGATAGATGATGTTTGTATCAACTATAGATTCTACAGCAGAGCCATTTAACAAAGCTCGAAGATTTTCACAGGTGCTGTTATCAAGACCGCTGATAATCTCACGGATAGTGGAGTTTTCAGAAGTTTGTACCCAATATGGTTCTGCTTCACAATAATTGTTGAAATATTTAAGAACAGACCAGGGATTGTAAATCTCCGTATTACCAAACCTGTAACCATCATACCATTCTTTGATTTCGGGGATTTTATCAATCGCTTGATAGTATGCAGCCATAGCATTTACTTCAGTATCGGTGAAGCCAAAGAAATCACTATAGCGCTTATCTAACAGCGAGTTAACGTTTACATTGTTAAGACCACTAAAAATACTTTCCTTGGCAACGCGTAGAATACCTGTCAAGAAGCCGAAGGAAATGTGCTGGTTGTCTTTCAGAACAGAGGAGAGCAGGTCGCGTGTGAATTGTATTGTTGCATCATAAAAACCGTGAATATAACCTGCCTGGATAGGCGTGTCATACTCATCAATAATAATTATAGGTGCTTTGGCATAATGCTCATGCAGCATTTGCGAAAGGCGGAGCAGACTGGTGGCATAATCCGTTTCCGTACCCAGGCCGCTGGTAATTTTTTCGTAGAAAGCAGGATTAGATAAAATTTTGCTGTCTTTTAGTTCCGAATGACGCATAAATTCATCTCTTATCGTTTCTTTCAGCCTCGCATATAAGTCTGGCCATTTATTTTTATTCGCATCCTTAAAGCTTAAGAAAATAACAGGATACTGGCCTTGGTGCTGGGTATATTTTTCACCTGTCTGCCAAATATTTTTATTAATAAAATATTTACTTGTATCGTCTTTGGCTTTTTCGAAAAAGGTACGCAGCATATCCATGTTTAGAGTTTTACCGAAGCGGCGCGGGCGGGTGAAAAGAGTAACCTTCGCTTGCTCGTCAAGAATATCCTTTATAAGTAGTGTTTTGTCAACATAGTAGTAATCCTGGCTGACTTTTTTGTAATCAGATGCGCCAATAGGTAATGGTAATTTGTTTTGCATGGAGTACAGCCTCCTCTCATTATCATTTTCCTTTATTATAACATTTTTAGATTTAATGGTATAGAGAATATGGTTTAGAAATACTGCTCGCCAGACGGATTATTATGTGTACGTTGAGTTGCGATTGATGCAGGATGTAGTCATCAGCCGTTTTGCCAGCGGCGATGGTGTCGCTGTATCTGTTGTAGCGGTCGGTGTTTTTCTCTTCGTAGATGTAGGCGTTACTGTACAGGTTGGCGGCGCACGTAACGGACTGGATGCTTATTGAGGGTGTTGGGGTGGATGCCCGTGCCTTTGTAGTTTGAATTAAGAAAGAACGTCGTGAGGCTATGGGCTTGATGTTTGCCCCCGATACCAGATGCACGGTATTGGGGGTATTTTTATGTTATGCAGTCAGGAGTATTACAGAAGGCGTGCAGAATTATATCGACAGGGGAAATGGTCGCAGGCGCTAAAAGATGTTATAATATAGGAAGAAGCAAAGAAAGGGGAATTCTCATGCAACAGACAAGATTGCCGCTGCCTGTCGGCACTACTGACTTCAAAAGAATCTGCCGGGAAAATTATTATGTCGACAAGACGTTGCTTATAAAGGACCTGCTTGATGAAAAGGTGAGCAACATTCTTTTTACGCGTCCGAGGCGTTTTGGCAAGACCTTGAACATGGATATGCTCCGTACTTTCTTTGAGAAAACAGACGCAGATACCAGTAGCTATTTCAAGGATAAAGCAATCTGGCAGCAGGGCGAAAGCTATACGCAGCAGCAAGGGCAATATCCTGTTATCTTTTTATCGCTGAAGGATATAAAGGCGCAAGATTGGGAAACAGCATATGAACTGTTGAAAATGATTATCAGCTCCGAGTATGCAAGACACCCGGAATTGCAGGCTGGTAATGAGATATCCCAACAAGACAAGGATTTTTACGAAAAAATAGTCAATAAAAATGCTAATAAAGCAGATTATATGCTCAGCCTGCAGATTCTTAGCAGAATGCTTTATCAGCATTACAAAAAGGCTCCTGTGATAATCATTGACGAGTACGATACTCCTATCCAGGAAGGCTTCGTCAATAATTACTATAATGAAGCTATTGAGTTTATCAGAAATTTCTTTTCGGCTGCCTTGAAGGATAATCCTTATATAACTATGAGCATTATGACGGGTATCCTGCGTGTCGCTAAAGAGAGTATCTTCAGCGGGTTGAATAATATCCGTGTTGATTCTGTACTTGATGATACTTTTAGTGGTTATTTTGGATTCACTGAGGGTGAGGTCAAGACTATAACGCAGTATTATAATGTAACTGAAAAGCTGGCAGAAATCAAAAGCTGGTATGATGGCTATAGGTTCGGCAGCACTGAAATCTATAATCCGTGGTCGGTGATTAATTATATAACGAGCAGCTGTAAGGCTATCCCGTATTGGAGCCAGACTTCGGAGAATACTATTATTCATGAAATACTGAAGAAGTACAATGAAGCAACTTACAGGAATCTTCATGAATTGCTTAAAGAAAACGGGCAGGTAAGCTCTGTAATTAAAACGAATATCATTTATCCTGAACTTAAGGGGCCTCAGACAGATATTCTTGGTTTTCTTCTGATGACGGGTTACTTGAAGGCAACGGAAATGACTCTTAACGAAGACGGTGAGCATTTGTGTCGGCTTAATATTCCCAATAAGGAGATACGCACGATCTATCGTAAGGAAATTATTAGTCTGCTGATAGCGGAAGTCGGTGATATGACGGTAACGGATTTAAGAGACGCTTTATTAAATAAGGATAGTGCTGTCATCAAAGAGACGCTGGGAAGATTTATGATGCAGACAATCAGCTATTATGACGGGCTTAGGGAAAGCTATTATCATGGCCTGATGCTGGGACTTATAACTATCTTTGAATATACTCACTTTATCCGCTCCAATAGAGAAAGTGGAACTGGCAGATATGATATTCAGCTTATTCCTAAAAACGCAGGTATGCCAGGGATTATTATTGAAATAAAAGCTGGTGAAGCAAAGGACGATGATGGTGCTTTGAGCAAGCTGGCGCAGGTTGCGTTCGACCAGATTGAAGAAAAGAAGTATGATACTGAGTTGCGTTCACTGGGCGTAAGTGTTATACACAAATACGGTATTGCGTTTGCTAATAAGAGGGTTGAGTTGAAGACGAATTAGATATTGTTTTTTACAGCAAAAAAGCCGCCTGCGAAGGCGGCTTTTGGTGTGTAGTCTTGCCTGCCCCTTGGGGAAGGTGTCGAGCGAAGCGAGGCGGAAGGGGGCGGAGAGGGGACTGTGAGCGACGCAATTAAATATCATTCCAGTCAGTAGCAATTTTCCCGTGCCATAGGGCACAACGCAAATTTCGTGCGGAACCAGGACGAAGCATCGGTAAAATTTGTCAGACGGTAAGAGAAAGTTACGTACCCTTGCTTCTATGGTTCCAAGCACTCATTTGCTAAAATTGCTATTCCTTACACGATATATTAATTGCTCGTCTAGCCTTCTTGCCTCTCCTAGGGGAGAGGTGGCATCGCGAAGCGATGACGGAGAGGGGACTGTGGCGACGCAATTGATATATCGCGTTGCAACCCTTCCACCTTCCATTTTAGGGAAGATATGTAGGCAGGTTTTAGAACCATAATTTATTTATTTATTTATTTTCATAGAATCCATTAGAGCTTAAGGTTCTCCATGTAGCGTACATTGTTTCATAGTTATCTTTTATGAATTTTTGGATAGAAGTGATTTCTCTATCCTTTAATCTGCCTCGTACTGTTAATTTGGAACTACCATCACTACGAACAAAGAATTTTGCAGAACCTGGTTCTGTAAGTTCTTCGTTGCTGGCATGTACATGCATACATTCTACTACGCAGTGAGCAGTAAAGTATAAGTAATAACCACAAATTTTAAAGGGAAAGTATTTAGGCATTCAGACTCTCCTTTAATAAATCTTTGTTGCGATTATAATACTTCATGACAATATTATCTTCTTCATCGCTCATTACAGATTCCACGAGTTCATCGTTTTGAATAACAGCTGTTTTGGTTATATTGCTTAAGTCGGTGATTTCTATATAATTATCTTGAACCTTATAGGCATATCCAGCAACAATCATATCTGCTTGGTCAGCAATTTCCTGAACCTTCATAACACCTTAACCTCCTTAATATTATCAAATATATCTTTTGGCAGTCTTAAGCGTTTGGCAATGTAACGCAAATCAATGTATTCTTCTATAGGAGTATCTAACGTAGAATATTTTGCCATGCATTCGATATAGCCGTTGTTCCATTTAGTAATGGAAGTATATTTTTGTAAAAACGGGGAGGTTTTAAATTTTATTTGCAAATCTCCAATTTTAAAAATGCTGAATTTATCTGTGTTTGTTAAAATTCCAATCATAAAAGATCCTCCTTTCGTTTCGTTTTTGCTTGATTAAAACATAAAAATGAATTAGGTCACTTTGAAGTAAATATCTTCTTTCAAGTGCATTATACTTCACTGGCTTAGTAAAAGCAAGTGAATTTATATAGAAGTCAAAGTAGTTGGAATATATATTATCTGAGTATTAAATGCAGTACTTAATATACACTAAAACGTGAAAACACCGACGTCTGCCGTACCAGGGGTACGGCGGATGTCAGTGTTTTTTGTTGGGCGGAAGGGGGCGGAGAGGGGACTGTGTGGCGACGCAATTAAATATCATTCCAGTCAGTAGCAATTTTCCCGTGCCATAGGGCACAACGCAAATTTCGGCGGAACTAGGACGAAGCATCGGTAAAATTTGTCAGACGGTAAGAGAAAGTTACGTCCCCTTGCTTCTATGGTTCCAAGCACTCATTTGCTAAAATTGCTATTCCTTACGCGATATGTTAATTGCTCGTCTAGCCTTCTAGCCTCTCCTAGGGGAGAGGTGGCATCGCGAAGCGATGACGGAGAGGGGACTGTGGCGTCGCAATTGATATATCGCGTTGCAACGAAAAATTTTCCAGCGAATCGCTTACTGAGTTATATGTTTGATGCTAAATGTGAAGAAGCGATTTGCGGACGGTAATTTCGTGTGGAACCAGGACGAAGTGCCGCAAAACTCGCGCTATGCTAAGAGATTTTGCTATAGTAGTAAGCTTATCGCTCAAACAGTTGCGACACTTCTATGGTTCCAGACACTCATTCCCTAAGATTTTTATGTTTTCACTGCGATATGTTAATTGCTCGTCTAGCTTTCTTGCCTCTCCCCTTGGGGAAGGTGCCGAGCGCATCTCAACGGAAGGGGACTGCGAACCGCGGAAGAATTTCTCCACTATTTTACAAAAACCTGACCGGCATTTTAAAATATTTTTGACTTTATCTGTTATATTAATAATGTAGACTGCTAGTACTGAATGCATAAAATAAAATAATATCATATAAAGCATACTTGAAAAAACAACGGATAAAACGGTGCGTTGTGTTTTGTATACAGTAAAAAATCTTATTTGAACTGATTGACTCCAAAACTTCAAAGTAGTACAATATTCTTAAATGTAACTGAGTTTGATTCTTCTTGTTTTTGTACATTAGTATTACATAAAATAAAAATCAGGCTCTAGTATAAACAAAGGTAAGATTTCTCTTGATCGATATTCATTCCCACATTATTTTTGGAATAGATGACGGCAGCAAGGACGAGGTAATGAGCCTGAAAATGCTGCAAAAGGCTGTGGATTCCGGTACGACTTCCATTTTTGCAACGTCGCATTTGCTACAGGATGCACACAATCCTGCATGGCAGGATTTTTTAGTTGGTGCAGAAAGGCTGCGCCAGCTGGCGGGTGAGCACAATTTACCGCTGGCGATTTATTCCGGCTGTGAAGTGTTTATGGATTGGGATTTGCTGGACATCATTGCTGAGAATGGCAGCTTTTGCCTGAACGGTGATGCTTGGGATGCAGCGAGGGCCAGTTATATCCTGGTGGAGTTACCTATGTATTTCATACCGAATTATGCTGATGACTTTTGGTATGAGCTGCGGTTGAAGGGGGTTGTGCCGATTTTAGCACATCCGGAGCGTTATACTGAATTAATGGCGAAGCCGGACCTGCTGTTGCGTTGGCGACGTGAGGGCTTGCTGCTGCAATGCAATATTGGCAGCTTTGCAGGGAGCTTTGGCGCGCATGCCGAGCAGGCAGCGAAGCTGCTTTTGACGAACGGTCTGGTTGATTTTGTGGGCAGTGATGCGCACAGGGACAGCGGGCGCGATACGGATATGCGCGCCGGTGCTGCTGTAATTAGGGAGCTGGCCGGTGAGGCTGTGCTGCAGCAGCTGACGCAGATTAATCCGCAGAGGATTATTGACGGCACTCCTTTGAAAGTTAAGGCACCGCAGCAGTTAATTGCAAGGGAAAAGAAATCTAAGTGGTGGAACAGGTTATTCAAATAATAAATCTGCCATTTTTTTTGTTTAAAAAGTTTGATAAAGGAGTATGAAATGAAAAAGTCATTAGTAGTATTGGCATTGGCGCTGGCGTTAGGGACCGGCAGCGCTGCACAGGCGCAGGTGCAGGATTATGTGATGTGCCCGGGCGATGTGCTGCAGGTTGTGGTATATGGTCACGAGGATTTGAGTACGCTGGCGGGTAATACGCAAAATTCGCCGTATGTGGTGCGCCCCGACGGCAAGGTGTCCTTCCCGCTGATTGGCGATGTGGATGTTACTGGCAAGACAGTGACGCAGTTCCGTGAGGAGCTGGTGAGCCGCTTCGGTTATTACCTGGTGCAGCCCCGTATCAGTGTGAATGTGGTGAAGCTGGGCACGACGCGTGTGTATGTGCTGGGTGAGGTTAAGCGCCCAGGCCTGTTTGAGCTGGAAAAGAGCCACCGTGTGCTGGATGCACTGGCTAAGGCGGAGGGCTTTACCGAAAAATCTGCCAAGAGGAATGTCTTTTTGGTGCGTGCCGGTTCTACCGAGGTGCAGCAGCTGAACATCAACAATTATCTGAGGAAGGCTGACCAGAGCGCAAACCTGGAGCTGCATGAGGGCGACTGCCTGTATCTGACCAGCAACCATAAGGTTATCTTCAGCAAGGATATTATGCCGTTCCTGACCGGTGCATATTACATCAACGAAATCAAGAATAATGACTGAGGAGAATAGATGTGAATAAGGATTTACATAATGACGAAGAAATTACTATAGACCTGCTGGAAATAGCCAATATTTTGAAGCACAATGCAGGCAATATCGCCCGCGTTACCGGTGTTTTTGTGGTGGCAGCAGGCGTGTACCTGGCTGTTGCAACGCCGGTGTATGAATCGCAGGCTTTGCTGCGCGTTAAGCAGCCTAAGGGCATTGGCACCAGCCTTTTGGAATCCATGCCGATGGGCAATGCCATGGCCAACACACAGCTGATGAACACTTATGCGGAGATTTTGAAGAGCCGCAGTGTTGTGGTACCGGCAATCCAAAAGACGGAGAAGCCTAATAAGGATGGCAAGTATCCTGCTTATGAAGCTTATGTGAAGGGACGCATTACTACCGCGCCTTTTAAGGATACCGAAATCATGCAGCTGACGGTGCGTGCAAATACGCCGGAAAAGGCCCAGGAGGCTAATAAGCTGATTGTGGACGGCTTTTTGAAGCGTTTGACGGACCTTTCGCGTGACCAGCAGAAGGCTACCCGTGGCTTTTTGGAGGAGCGTGCTGTGGCTGCCAAAAATGAGCTGCAGACTGCGGAAGATAAGCTGACGGATTATAAGAAGAAAAATAATATTATTGCTCCCGATGATGCTGTGAAGCTGGCGAGCGAGAAGATGAGCATGGTGGATAAGCTGAGCGCGGAAAACAAGGTGGCGCTGGCTACTGCCAATGCGCGTCTGGCAGCGGCTAACGGTCAGCTGCAGGGCGAGGCTGTTTCCATTGCGGATAACAGGACGATTCAGGCTTATAATGCGAAGCTGGCAGAGCTGGAGGGCGAGCGCATCAGCTATATGGATAAATATACTGCCAACCACCCGAAGGTGCAGCAGGTGAACCAGGAGATTGCCGGTCTGAAGACTAAAATTCAGAACGAGATTAACAAGGTTGCTGCTTTGCAGGCTCCCAGTGATAACCCGGTACACCAGCAGCTGCTGGCCAGCAAGTTCAGCAGCGAGGCTGAAGCGAGCGTGGCACAAAGCAACCTGGCCAAGCTGGCGCAGATTGACGGCGAAAACAAGAACGGCTTAAAGGAGCTTTCCGATAAGGAGCAGCAGTTTGTAGGCCTGCTGCGTGATGTGACGGTGGCTAACGAGATTTACGTTATGTTGGCCAAACGCCTGGAGGAGGCCAAGGTTGCGGAAGCAAGCGTTGCCACCGAGGTGCAGGTGGTGGACAGCGGCACACTGCCGGAAGCCCCTGTGAAGCCGCGTAAGGCGATGACACTGCTTTTGGCAGCACTGCTGGGCATTTTGGCAAGCAGTGGCTTTGTAGTGGTGCGCGAGCTGCTCAACAGAACGATCAAGACTGCCGATGATGTGGCACAATACCTGGATTTGCCGCTTTTGGGCAGTGTTCCTGATTTAGAGGATTTGCAGAAGAATATGCAGGAGAAGGATAAAAAACCTGGCCTGGCTGTGAGAATGTGGAGGAAAATATGGAAGGCATAAACCTGATTGCATATAATGATTTGAAGAACCCGGCGACGGAGGCATACCGTGTTATCCGCACCAGCATCCAGTTTGCGCAGGCCGGTAAGGAGCTGAAGACGCTGGCTGTTACCAGCTGCACGCCTAACGAGGGCAAGAGCACGACTATTGCCAATTTGGCGGTGGTGCTGACGCAGGCTGGCAAGAGCGTACTGATTATAGATTGCGATATGCGTAACTCGACTGTGCACAAGAATTTTGGCCTTTCCAATAAGCTAGGGCTTTCCATCTGCATCAGCATGGACACACCGCTGAGCGCTGCAGTGCAGGCTACGAAGGTGGATAACCTGTATGCGTTGACAAGCGGCGTTATTCCGCCGAACCCGAGCGAGCTGCTGGGCAGCGAGCGCATGCGGGAGCTGCTGCAGGAGGCCAGAGAGATTTATGATTATGTGCTGATTGACCTGCCGCCGGTGCTGCCGGTTGCGGATGCACTGGTTTTGGGCGCTGTGGTTGACGGCGTGGTGCTGGTTATCGACAGCGGCGAGGTGAAGGTTGACCTGGCGCGCGATGTGAAGAAGCAGCTGCAGCATGCCGGGGCGAATATCCTGGGCGTTGTGCTGAACAAGGTGCGCAGCGAGCACCATGGCTATGGCTATGGCTATTACTATTACTACGGAAGCAAGGAAGCTTCCAACGGGGAGGGGAAGTAAGCTAAACGGCTGAGCTGACTGATTTAAGTTGTTATTTTAATTGATGTGTTTTAAAGAAAGTGTTTGTGATGGATTCGTATGAGAATTAATGAAGTTAGCAAAAAATTAAAGATAAGATGGCTGCTGATGGCTTACGACATCGCGATTTTCCTGCTGGTTGTGTTTTTTATGGTCAGCGCTTACGGAATTCATTCAGAAGATATAACGGAGTTTGTGGAGACTGTTATTGCCACGCTTGCTTGTCTGCTGTTTTGCCGCATTATGGGTAATGTTTACCATATGGTAATCCGTTATGGCGGCGTAGGCGTGTATATGCGTATTTTTGCGACAGATCTGACGGCACTGCTGTTTTACTTCCCGTTGAAGTACGGTTGTGGCCTGCGCAATATTGAAAGCAAGACCTGGCTGATTGTTATTATGCTGAACCTGTTGGGTGCTGTGGGCATTCGCCTGATGTACCGTTATTGCTACCGCTACGGCGTACGCAAGGATAAGAAGGGTGAGTTCCTGCGCTGGCTTTTGGTGCTGTGTGCCGGTGAAACTGTTATCAAGGAGCGCCGCAATGAAAATAAGCGTATCCGTGTGGCGGTGCTGGGTGCAGGGCGTTTGGGCGCTGTGCTGGCGGATGAGCTGTTGAGCAATGACAGTGCTGCCTATGTGCCGGTTTGCTTTATCGACCAGGATCCCAACAAGACAGGACGCGAGATTATGGGCTTGCCGATTTTGGCTGAAGGCGAAGATACCCTGGATGACCTTAAGGAGATGGGCGTGCAGGAGATTGTTTTTGCGATTACCAATATCGTGAATACGAAGAAGGAGATGCTGTTCAACTTCTATCGTAAGGCAGGCTACAAGGTTAAGGTTTATGACTTTTCCGTGGCGGACGTTGCCAAGAGCGGCAAGCGTATGCTGCGTGAGTTTGATATTGATGAATTGCTGTTCCGCCAGCCTATTGTAGTAAACAATGAGTTTGTTGCTGATTATTATAAGGGCAAGGTTATTCTTGTTACCGGCGGCGGTGGCAGTATCGGCAGCGAGCTGTGCCGTCAGCTGGCGAAGATGCAGCCTAAGCAGATTGTGGCGCTGGATATTTATGAGAACGGCGTTTATGACCTGCAGCAGGAGCTGCGCTTGCGTTATGGCGCTGAGCTGGATTTTAAGGCAGAAATTGCCAATATCTGCTGCGAGCGTTCCATGCGCAGGATTATGGAGGAATACCATCCGCAGATTGTGGTGCATGCTGCAGCACATAAGCATGTGCCTTTGATGGAAAAGAACTGCATTGAGGCGGTGTTAAACAATGTTTTTGGTACGCTGAATGTGATTAAGCTGTGCGAGGAGTATGGTGCGCAGCGCTTTATGATGGTTTCTACAGATAAGGCGGTCAACCCCACGAATATTATGGGCGCGACAAAGCGTATGTGTGAGATTATCGCAAGGGCGCACAGTGCATCCGGCAGCAGTGTTGTGTTCAGTGATACGCGCTTTGGCAATGTGCTGGGCAGTGCAGGCAGTGTTATACCGCTGTTTAAGCGCCAGATAGCCAACGGCGGACCGATTACGCTGACGGACAAGCGCATTATCCGCTATTTTATGACGATTCCGGAGGCCAGCCAGCTGGTGCTGCACAGTGGTGCCATCGCCAAGAACGGCGAGCTGTTTGTGCTGGATATGGGCCAGCCGATTAAGATTTATGACCTGGCGGTGAATATGATTAAGCTTAGCGGGCTGGAGCCGTTCCGCGATATTGATATTATCGAGACAGGCCTGCGCCCCGGTGAAAAGCTTTATGAGGAGCTGCTGGTGAAGAGCGAAACACTGCGCAAGACGGATAATGATTTAATCTTCATCGAGAAGGACGAACCAATCAGCATGGAGGATTTGCAGGAGCGCTTAGATATTTTGCGTGAGGCTATCCGCTCCAACGATGATGAGACGGTGCGTGCTGCGATGCGCAGGGTTGTGCCGACGTACAAAACGCCGGAAGAGGTTAACTGCAGGGCTGCGCAGGCAGCGGAGATGCAGAATGCGAAGGTTGTAGAATAGAAAGAGGGGCATTTAAATGTTTGTAAGAAAAGCAGATTTTAAACCGTTTGACAAGAAGGTATGGCTGGCTACACCGACCATGCATGGTGAGGAGCTGAAGTATGTTACCGAAGCTTATGAAACTAACTGGATGTCGACTGTAGGTGAGAATATCAACGAGGTTGAACGCATTGCAGCGCAAAAGGCTGGCGTAAAATACGCTGTAGCACTGGCTTCCTGCACTCCGGGCCTGCACCTGTGCGTGAAGCTGGCAGGCGAAAAGCTGTATGGCAAACCGGCAATCAGCCACGGTGCACTGGAAGGCAAGCGCGTTTTCTGCAGCGATATGACCTTTGATGCTACACTGAATCCTGTTGTTTACGAAGGCGGTATTCCTGTTTTTATTGATACTGAACGTAAATCCTGGAATATGGATCCTGTGGCTTTGGAAAAGGCTTTTGAGATGTATCCTGAGGTTAAGCTGGTTATCAGCGCTGAGCTTTATGGCTTCAGTGGTGATATTAAGCGCATTAAGGAGATTTGCGAGGAGCATGGCGCACTGTTGATTGAAGATGCAGCAGAAGCTATGGGTGCAACCTGGGACGGCCAGCCCTGTGCTTCCTTTGGTGATTATTCCGCTATTTCTTATAACGGTAACAAGATTATTACCGGTTCTGCCGGTGGTTGTCTGTTGACCAATTCCCTAGAAGATGCTAATAAAGCACGTAAGTGGTCTACCCAGTCCCGCGAAAATGCTCCCTGGTATCAGCATGAGGAGGTTGGCTACAACTACCGCATGAGCAATGTTATTGCAGGTGTTGTACGTGGTCAGTATCCGCATTTGGAGGAACACATTGCGCAGAAGAAGGCTGTTTATGAGCGTTATAAAGAAGGCTTGAAGGGCTTGCCTGTGGAGATGAACCCTTTTGATGCTGAACGCTGCGAGCCTAACTATTGGCTGAGCGCGCTGATTATCAAGCCGGAGGCTATGTGCAAACAGGTACGTGGCGAGCAGGATGTTTGCTATGTTGCTGAACATGGCAAGAGCTGTCCGACAGAGATTTTGGAGGCCATTGCAGGTATTAATGCAGAAGGCAGACCTATTTGGAAGCCTATGCATATGCAGCCCATGTACCGTATGCATGAGTTTATTACGGTTGATGGCAGCGGCAGATGCAGAACTAATGCATATATTGCCGGTGGTGTAGAGGATGTTGGCGCTGATATTTTCCAACGTGGTCTGTGCCTGCCGAGTGATAATAAGATGACGCCTGAGGAGCAGGACAAGATTATTGAAGTGATTAAGGCTTGCTTTGAGTAAACTTATATTGACTAAAGGTGCTTGGTATGAATAAGACGACTAAGGAAAAACAACATATAGTTCCACAGTTTGTGCTTAGAAATTTCTCCGATAAAGGCAGGATTTATACGTTTGATAAGCAAACAGGAAGAGCCTACTGCTCAAATGTAAAAGATAGTGCCTGCGAGCGAGGCTTCTATGACTTTGAAACTGAAATTGGTGGAGAAAAGATTGTCGGAACAATTGAAGGAAAACTATGTGAAATAGAAGCTAATGCTAGTCGTGTTATAAAGAAGATTCTCAAGCAGGATGATGTAAAAAATATTACCGATGAAGAAAAGGAGCATATGGATTATTTTTTAGCTGCGCAAATGATGAGAACTAAAAATGTTAAGGAAAATTTTAAATCAATGCCAGAACAATTAAGAAATGCAATTAGACAGAGAATACCTAAATTAGCTAACGATGTTGGTTTAGATGAAAAATTTCCTGATTTTGAGGATGATGCTCTAAATTTGCATTTTGACGTGTTGATAGCAAATTCAACAGAAAGATTAAAAGCTTATTTTAAAGGTTTAGAGTGGATTTTAGTTAAAACGGATGAGAGTAAACCTTTTCTTATAGGTGATTCTCCTGTTATTGTGTATAACGAGCTTTACTCTGATGAAGAGGAATCATTTTATTTTTCTAAATATGCAATAGGTTATAAAGGCAGTTGTGTATTTTTTCCTATTTCTCCAACCAGAGCTTTATGGCTTGTTTCTCCTGAATTAATAGAGACGTATGTTAAATCCAATAAAGAGCTTCTGAATCTATTTTTGGTAGGAGTGAAAGTTGCTAAAGATGTTATTAAGATGGGAACGCAAGTACAAGATTTCATAAATATAGAAGAAGGTTTTACAAAAACTAAAAAACTTACTTTCTCTAGCCAGTATGTGGATAAATACAACTATTTTGAAATTATAAATGCTGAGAGAAAAATATTTTCAAAGTTTCCTGACTTTAATCAAGTTGAAGAACTAATAAAGCAAAATGAGCATTATAAGCATGGTATAAGAGTAGTATGTAATTAGCTTTTAATATGCTTGTTTAGTTAGGCATAGTCAAGCAAAGTATTATTCATAGAAGGGAAATTTTTAATAATATGTATCGTAGTTTCTTTAAAAGAATATTTGATGTTTTTTCGTCTGGGTGTGCTTTAGTTTTTCTATCCCCTATATTGCTATACACAGCATATCTTGTAAAAATAAGACTTGGTTCACCGGTTCTGTTTACACAGATTCGCCCTGGCAAGGATGGCAAGCTGTTCAGAATGTACAAGTTTCGCTCTATGACAGATGAGCGTGATGCAGAAGGCAACTTGCTTCCTGACGATGTGCGTTTGACAGAGTTTGGTAAAAAGCTGCGTGCAACTTCAGCTGATGAGCTGCCAGAGCTGATTAACATTTTTAAGGGTGACATGAGTGTAGTAGGCCCTAGACCGCAGCTTGTGCGCGACATGGTTTTCTTTACGGAAGAAGAGATGAAGCGCCAGCGTGTTTATCCCGGTCTTACCGGTTTAGCACAGATTTGCGGTAGAAATAACATTACGTGGAAAGAAAAATTTGCTTTTGATCTGCAATATATCAAGGATATCAACTTTTTTGAGGATATGCGGATTATTTTCCGTACAGTGTTTAAGGTTTCAGCGCAGGAGAATATCGCTACTGACGGTATGGAAACCGCTGAGGATTATGGTGATTGGCTGCTGAGAACAGGACAGATTGAAAAAGAAGAATACGATAAGAAGCAGGCAGAAGCGAAGAAGATGTTGGATGAGTTTGAAGGGTAGATTATGAGTGATTTAGTTAGTATTATTAGTCCGAGTTACAACTGTGAAAAGTTTATCGGAAAGACAATTGACAGCGTTTTAGCTCAGACCTACGAGAACTGGGAGCTTATTATTGTTGACGATTGTTCTACAGATAATACCGATGCGATTGTAACAAAATACAATGATAACCGTATTAAGTATTTGAAGAATGAAAAGAACAGTGGTGCTGCGGTTTCACGTAACAAAGCTTTGCGTGAAGCTAAAGGCCGTTGGATAGCTTTTTTAGACAGCGATGATTTGTGGTTACCGCAAAAGCTTGAAAAGCAGATTGCTTTTATGGAAGCTAATGACTATCACTTTTCATATACCAATTATGAAGAAATTGACGAAGATGGTCATAAGTTAGGTGTAAAAGTGACTGGTCCTAAAGTGATTTCTAAAACAGGTATGTTTAATTACTGTTGGCCAGGCTGTTTGACAGTGATGTATGATGCTGAAGCTTATGGATTACTCCAAATTGAAGATATTAAGAAAAATAATGACTATGCCATGTGGCTTAAGGTTTGCAGGAAGATGGACTGTTATTTGCTAGACGAGTGTTTAGCTGAATATCGTAGAGGACGCAAGGGATCAATAAGCACACATAGCTATTGGAAGCTTATCGAATGGCATTATAAGCTTTGGCATGATGCAGAAGGCATGGGATGCATTCACAGTTGGATTAATACTGGCAGAAATTTAGTGTTTGGTGTTTATAAAAAACTTATGTATGTGATAAAATAATAATCCTTTTCTAAGCACTTTTAACAAGGAGGCTACTGATGAGAGAAGATATTAGAACGTTGAAGGTTTACGGAGGTAATTTTGTACCGGAAGCAGTTTTTAATTTTTTTGGTAATGATACTCAGGTAAATAAAAGAACTCCTTGTTGCCTTTTGTATGGTAGAAACGGTTCTGGCAAAAGTACAATTGCTAGAGGTTTTCGCAAAATTGCTGGTGAAGAAGAAGAATCTATTAATAATGCTATCCTTTGTAATGAAAATGGTAATGAAGTTTCTCTTGGTGAAGAAGAGAAAAGTAAGATACATGTTTTCGACCAAAAGTTTATTGATGATAATATCAGATTTGAAGAGGATGGACTTGATACAATAGTCATGGTTGGTAGCCAGGTTGAATTAGATAAACGAATAAAGCAACTAGAACATGATATTAGTTCTCAAGAAAAAGAATTGGACGGTCAAAAGATTACTTTTGATGAATATAACGACGCAAGGAATCCTCAAGCCCCTAAATATTATGTAAATAAGATGATAGAGGCACTTAAAGGTGATGATAATTGGGCTGGCCGTAATAAATTGATAAAGGGTACTCGAATCAATACTTCTGTAAGCAATGAAAGTTATAAAGAATTCATTGGCTTAAAGCCAGAAAAGACAAGGGATGAATTAATAGTAGCTTTTAAAGATAAATATAAAGAGTTAGAAAGTGCAAGGAATGGAGACCAACGTATAGAATTTCGTGTTATAACCAATATTGATGAAATTGATATAGATAGAATCAACGAGTTATTACTACAAAAAATTGAAGAACCAGAATTAAGTTCTAGAGATAAGTTTCTGATAGATATTTCCAAGAAGCGTAGCATGGATTTTGTTAATGATATTAAAACTACTTTTTCTAATAGTGATGTCGAGAGATGTCCTTTCTGCGCAAGACCTATAAATGAGGATGAAAGGGAAGACATTATAAAAGGTATTGAAAAAATACTTAGCAAATTAGTTGAAGAGCATCAAAAGACACTAGATTTTTTAAGACCAAAGAATGTAGTAATTAATTTGGAACCTGTCAAGCGATTTAGTGAAGCAACAGCTAAAAGTATAAGGGTATTGGAACAATATAATGATTACATTGATAGAATAAATAAACAGATTTCGGTTAAAATAGGTAATCCTTATGAACCTATTTCTGATGTAGTATCTAAATCAGAACTTGATGCATTACGCCAAGAAGTTATAGAAAACTTAACAGCTTTAAAAAAAGAGAAGAATGCTTATAATGATAGAATCAGCGATACTAAGCAAATTATTTCTGAATTAACATGCATTAATTCAGAAATAGCATATTGGGATATTCATGAATATTATGAAGTACATCAAGAACAAGTTGAAAAAAAGGACTCCTTTACTTCAAAATACGATACTTTGAAGGAAGAGCATGAGAGTTTAATACATAAAAAGGAAGAGTTGGAGGCACAAAAGAAAAATGTAAATATAGCAGTGGATTTTATCAATCGTAGCTTAAGGTACATTTTCTTTTCTAAGGATAGGCTAAAGCTAGAATATGTTAATGGACTATATCAGCTAAAAGTAAATGGTTTTACTGTTAAACCTAATCAAATTTCTACAGGTGAGACTAATGCCATAGCTTTGAGTTATTTCTTCAGCAAGGTTGTTGAAGGCAAAAAAGCAGAAGGTTTTTATAAAGATAGCTATTTGGTAGTGATTGATGATCCTATAACCAGCTTTGATGCTGAAAATAAGGTAGGAATGTTATCTTATTTAAAGAGCCAGGTACATAGGTTTGTATTAGGAAATTTAGAAACAAAATTCTTGATAATGACGCATGACATGATGACCTTCGAAAGTATTTATCATATTACTGAAGAATTGGCGAAAATTGTAAAGAAAGAGTATTCTAATACTGGTTTACAACTGAAAAATAAATATTACTTATTATATTCTTCCAAGTTAGAAGAGTATGATGATAGAAACAACAATGAATACTCAAAACTATATAATTTAGTCTACTTGTTCCTTAAAGATGAGAGTGTTGAAGATAGTATTCCTATTGGTAATGTAATGCGACAATTATTGGAAGCATTTTCAACTTTTCAATTTAAGGTTGGTATAGAGGAATTATCGACTAAAGAAGACATTATTGAGTTATTACCAGAAGATGACTACAAAAGATACTTTAAGAACTATATGTATAGGCTAGTGCTTAATAGTGGTAGCCATAAAGAAAATGAAGCTAAGTTTAATTTAGATATGGATTTTCAGAATCTATATACATTAGAGGAGAAGAAACGTACTGCTAAATCAATATTGTGTTTTTTGTATTTACTTAATAAGGAGGTAGATTGTATAATCAACTTGAACAAAAAATAAAATAAAAAATCCACAGTGGA